>Ga0265319_1001484_pt1 | contig 14010 bp, 12 predicted proteins | sample 4824metaG_FD_192443 | JGI IMG/M metagenome (GOLD analysis project Ga0265319, IMG submission 192443) | Rhizosphere microbial communities from Carex aquatilis grown in University of Washington, Seatle, WA, United States - 4-8-24 metaG | ecosystem: Host-associated > Plants > Roots > Rhizosphere >...
CGATCTCAACCTCGCCCGTCGGCAACGCCGTGTTGACCGTGCCCTCGGGACGCGGGACGACCCTGCCGGTCACCCCGATCACCGACTCCGGCTTCAAGTGGGCCGCCTGTGCCGCGAGGTCCTTGTTCACCTGCGGGTCGAACTTGACCTGGGTGATGCCCTTCCGGTCGCGGAGGTCGACAAAGAGGATGCCGCCATGGTCGCGGAGGGAATCCACCCAGCCGAGGAGCGACACAGTCGCCCCGAGATCGGCCTTGGTGAGCTGGGCACAGTGATGGGTTCGCTTCATGGGCAGGTTTGCGGGTGCAAACGCCAAGCTAAGCGGAGCCGTTAGGCTGCGGGCAATTAGATTTTACCGGCGCCAGGCGGGGCCTGACGCCCGCCCCTGAATCCCGCGGAGAGTTTAGCCACTGATTTCACGGATGGGCATGACCAGCGCATGCGATCATCAGTGCCATTTGTGCAATCGGTGGCCAAAATGCGACCGGATCCCAAGCGGGCGTCGGAGACCGGCGTTAACCTAAAACCAGACTCTCTCCGGTCATTTCCTTCGGCTTCGGCAGGCCCATGAGTTGCAGGACCGTCGGCGCGATGTCCGCCAGCCGGCCGCCGGTGCGCATCTTCGTCCTGCCCGCCGCGAGCCCTTCGCCCACGGCGAAAACCTCCACCAGGTTCAGCGTGTGCGAGGTGTGCGGCACGTTGTTGATCGGGTCCCACATCTGCTCGGCGTTGCCGTGGTCGGCGAGGATCACGGCTTTGCCGTGGACCGATTCCAGTGCCGCAAGCAATTCGCCCACGCCGCGGTCCGTCGCCTCCACCGCCTTGATCGCCGCGGGCAGCGATCCGGTGTGTCCGACCATGTCGGGATTCGCATAATTCACCACGATCAGGCCGTACTTGCCCGAGAGGATCGCTGCCTTCGCGGCTTTCGTCACCTCGGCTGCGGACATCTCCGGCTGCATGTCGTACGTCGGCACCTTGGGGCTCGGCGGACACGCGCGGTCCTCGCCGGGGAACGGCTCGGCGCGATAGTTGTTGAAGAAAAACGTCACGTGCGGGTTTTTCTCCGTCTCCGCGCACCGGAACTGCGCGATGCCCGCGTCTGCCACTACCTGCCCGAGAATATTCTTCAACTGCTCGGGCTTGGGCGAAATCACTTTCACCGGCAGGCCGGCCTCGTACTCGGTCATTGTCGCGTAGTAGAGGTCGAGCTTCGGGCCGCGGTCGAAACCTTTGAAATCATCGAGCACGAACGCCTTGGTGATCTCACGCGGGCGGTCGCCGCGATAGTTGTAGAAGAGAATCGCGTCGCCGTTCCCGATTGTCGCCAGCGGCTTGCCGTCGGGCCCGACCACCCAGGTGGCCGCCACGAACTCGTCGCCGTGCTGCGTCGCACTCAGCGGGGCGTCATAGTACTGCTGCACGGCCGCGACGGCATTCGGCGCCGTGGCCTCCGCCTTGCGGCCGGTCAGCATGTCGTAGGCCTTCTGCACGCGTTCCCACCGGTTGTCCCGGTCCATCGCCCAGAAGCGGCCGCAGACCGTGGCGATCGTGCCCACCCCGATTTTTTTGCACTGGGCGTCGACCTCCGCCACGTAGCGCAGCCCGCTCGTCGGCGGCGTGTCGCGACCGTCGGTGAACGCGTGGATGAAGACGTCCTTCACGCCGTCCTCCTTTGCCTGGCGCAGGATGCCGTAAAGGTGCTCCAGCATGCCGTGCACACCGGCGTCGCTCACGATACCCATGAGGTGCAAGCGCGAGCCGCGCGACTTCACGCGCTCGACCGCGCCCCGCCACACCGGGTTGGACGCCAGCCGCTTCTCCGAGAAGAGCTTGTTCAGCCGCACCAGCTCCTGGTCGACGATCCGGCCCGCGCCGATGTTTTCATGACCAACCTCGCTGTTGCCCATGATACCGTCCGGCAGGCCCACATCGAGGCCGGACGCCTTGACCAGCGTCACCGGATACCTCGCGTGCAGCATGTCATCGCAGGGTTTCTGCGCGAGGACAGTCGCGTTGAACTTGTCCTGGCCGGGATCTGGGTTCTTGCCCCAGCCGTCGCGGATGACGAGGAGAACGGGAGTGCGCGGAGTACTCATGGAAAATCAGGAGACCACGGATGACATGGATAGACACGGATAAAAGGCAAAATTCATTCCAACGCGCCCGGATTTTTTCCCGCGAAACGGCGCGACGTGACACAAAAACGAAATCCGCGGATGGGTGAAATCAGCGGCTGGGCGTCCGAATCCCAATCCGTTCCGAATGGTTCCCATTCGTGTCATTTCGTGCCTTTTCGTGGCCAAAAATCCTGGGATTGGGGCAACTACCCGGGCTGCCTGCCCTTTCGTGGTGAATAATTTCACGTTGTGCCGAAGTTGGCAGTAGTATTGCTAGAAAGGAGCACTGAGATGACACTCATCATCCGGGATCAGCTGGTGAATCCGCCGACGTGGTTCGCATCGTTCCGCGACCTGACGCTTTACTGCCACGTCTTCCTGCGCGACGACATCGTCATCGAGTCCGAGGATCCGGACCCCTACTACTCGTGGATGCGTCCGCGCGGCGGCATGGACTTCGTCGAGGATTTCGTCCGTCCCGGCACGGAGGACGGCGTCCACCTCGACGTGGAGCACAACTACCCCCGCTCGATTATCACCGACCGCATCGCACCGGAGAACGTCCACCGCCTCATCGCCCGCATCCGATTCTGCCGCGGCCTGGCGTAACACCGGCGGTTAGCGGCGCTGCGCCCGTCGGCCCGCGTTTGACTTCGCCGCGAAACTACCGACCAATTCCGGCGCATGCCCAAACGCGCCGTCCTTCTCGTCAACCTCGGCTCGCCCGATTCCACGTCGGTGCCGGATGTTCGCCGCTATCTGCGCGAGTTTTTGGGTGACGACCGTGTACTCGACATGAACCCGGCCCTGCGCTGGATCCTGCTCGAGGGCATCATTCTCCGCACCCGGCCCAAGAAATCCGCCCACGCCTACGCCCAGGTCTGGACCAAGGAGGGCTCCCCGCTGGTGGTCACCTCGCGCAGTGTCCGCGACAAGCTTGCCGCCACGCTCGGCGCCGCCACGCCGGTCTATCTCGCCATGCGCTATGGCAACCCGTCCATCGCCTCCGTCATCGCCCGGATCGCCGCGGATGGCGTGGAGGAGGTCCTGCTCTTTCCCCAGTACCCGCATTACGCGATGTCCTCCTGGGAAACCGTCGTCGTGAAGGTGTTTGAGGAGATGGCGAAACAGGCTCCCCGCCTGCGGATGCAGACGGTGCAGCCGTTTTACGGCGACGACGACTACATCCAGGCCATGCATGCCGTCGCCGCACCCTATCTGGCCCAGCCGCACGATCACGTGCTGTTCAGCTATCATGGTCTGCCCGAGCGGCACATGCGCGTGGCCGACTCGTCGCATGCGCATTGCCTGACCGTCGCCGATTGCTGCAACACCTGCTCGCCGGCCCATGCCACCTGTTACCGCGCGCAAATCGTGAAGACCACCCAGGCTTTCGCACGCGTCGCCGGACTTGCACCAGACCGGCATTCCATCTCGTTCCAATCGCGTCTCGTCGGCGAACCCTGGCTTCGACCCTTCACGGACAAGGAATTGGCCCGCCTGCCCGCCGAGGGCAAGAAACGCCTCCTGGTGCTTTGCCCCGCATTCGTTGCAGACTGTCTGGAGACCCTTGAAGAGATCGCCATGCAGGGGCGAGAAACATTCTTAGCCGCCGGCGGTGAATCATTTACACAAATTCCGTGCCTCAATGACCATCGCGCCTATATCGATTTTCTCGCTAATCGTGTGCAATACTGGCTGAATGGCGGGGTAATTGAGTGATTCGGTTTCCAGTCCAAACGCCACCAGCAGCTCCGTACGTGTTTCAGCACCGGATGCTCCCGCTCTGCTTCTCCTGACCGAAAGCGGTCTCATCACGGCCGCCAACACATCGGCCCGCGCCCTGTGGCAGACCGCCGAGGCCGAACTGGTTGGCGAACATTTTGCCGGGCTGTTCGCGTTCGACGTTGTGTCCAGCGATCCCGACTGGCTCGGGGCCCAATGGGACGTTCTGGTTTCCGCCGCCCTCGGACAGTCCATCCCGCTGCAAGCACAACCCCGCGAGGGCGCACCCCGCGGCGTCCGCCTGCGCCTGGAAAAGTCACTCGCAGCCACCCCGGGCTATTTCGCCTTGGTCGAAACTTCGGTCGCCACGCCTGCCAGCCCGCCGTCCGCCTTGCCCGACAAGGCCGAAGGACTCGCCTTGCTGGCGGAAAAAGGCACCGCCGGATTCTTCGATCTCCACTTCAAGGAAAACCGGATCCATTACTCGCCCGCGTGGAAGAAGATCCTCGGCTACGTCGATGCCGAGCTGCCCAATACCTACGACACGTGGCTGAAGCTGCTCCATCCCGACGATTCCGGCGCCGCACCCGACAAGCTGGCGAAGAAACCCGGCGCCGGTCCGCGGCCCTTCAGCGTCGAGTTTCGCATGCGGCACCGCCGCGGCCACGATGTGTGGATCCAGTCGATCGGCCTGCAGCTGGTCGGCGAGGACGGCACGCTGGAGCGCGTCGTTGGCACCCACCTCGACATCACCGAGCGCAAGGAACTCGAGGAAGCCAGCCTGGCCAATGACGACCGCGTCCATGCGTTGAGTGACGAAGGTGGACCGCTCGGCGCCTTCGAGCTCGATTTCAGCCAGAAGCGTTTCTGGTACTCGCCCGCGTGGTATAAACTCCTCGGCTACGACGACGGGGAGCTTTCCGGCGGGGCGGACACCTTCCTGTCGGTCCTCCCTCCCGCGGACGTCGAAGCCGGTGTCGCGGCCTATTTTCTCGGGCGCGCAACCGGGCAGTCGGCCTTCGTCGAGACGGTTCAGCTTCGCCACAAGGACGGCGGCCTGCGTTCCGTGCTGATCGGCGTGCAGCGCTCACTCACCCGCAAACGCGAGCTCGCCCGCATCGTCGGTTTTTGCTGCCCGCTGCCCGCCGCGGCGGCCGACGGTGGTGCGGCCGGCGACAGCGTGTCCGCGGACCAGCTGACCTCGGCGGCTTTCGACACCCTGGCCGAGGGCGTGCTCGTGGCGGACGGCAAGGGACGGATCCTCCAGATCAATGCAACCGCGGCCCGCCTGCTCAACCTCGCGGTCGAGAAGGCGCGCGGGCAGCCCGTCGCCGACGTTTTCCGCCTCGTCAACCGCCAGAGCGGCCGCCCCGGCGACGACCCGGTCGACCGGGCGCTCAGCACGGACGAGCCGCTGCCGTTGATCAACGAGCACGCGCTGGCCCCTGCCGTGGAGGGCGGACAGCCGACGCCCATTTCCTGGACCGCCCGGCCCGCCCTCGACCAGGGTGGACGTGCCATCGGGGTCGTGATCGTGTTCCGCGACCCGGACGAGATGCGCCTCACGCCGGACGAACTCGTGAAGGCCAACCGCTTCGAGTCCCTCGGCCTGCTCGCGGGCGGCATCGCCCACGATTTCAACAATCTCCTCACGACGATCCTCGGCGGGGTCTCACTCGCCAAGGACAACCACAACTACACGTCCCTCGAGGACGCCGAGAAGGCCTGCCTCACTGCGAAAGGGCTGACCAAGCAGTTGCTGGCCTTCGCCAAGGGTGGCGCCGGCACGCAGGCGGTTGCAGGCGTGAAGGAAATCCTCGAAGACACCGTGAAAATCGCCGCCGCCGGTTCGGTTGCTGTTGTCTCCGTCGAGGTTGGGGAAGGTGTCCATCCCGTGCTCGTCGATCGCGCGCAAATCCTCCAGGTGTTCCAGAACCTCGTGGTCAACGCCCTCCAGGCCATGCCGCCGGCGCCGCATAAGGGCCGGGTGCAGCTGCGGGCCGCCAACGTCACGCTTGCAGCCGGCCAGGTCGACTCCCTGCCCGCCGGCGAGTACGTCCAGTTCGAATCGCGCGACAACGGCAGCGGCATCAAGCCCGAGCATCTCGAGAAGATCTGGGATCCCTTTTTCACCACGAAAAAACATGGCACCGGCCTCGGCCTGGCCACGGTGCTTTCGATCGTGCGCAAGCACGGCGGAATCATCGGGGTGGAGTCCACCGTGGGCGTGGGCACGGCCTTCACCATCTTCCTCCCGGCGGCCGACCGACCCGTCGAGGTGCAGGCGCGGCGCGCGGCGTCGCTCCGTTTCGGCACGGGCCGCGTGCTGTTCATGGACGACGACCCGAAGATCACCGCGCTGACATCCAGCATGCTCCAGAGCCTCGACTACAAGTTCGACCTCGCGAAGAACGGCGAGGAGGCCATCGCGCTCTACAAGCGGTACCTCAATATCGGCCGGCCCTACGATGCCGTGATCATGGACCTGACGGTGATCGGCGGCATGGGCGGCGAGGAATGTTTCCGCGCGCTGAAGGAGCTCGACGCCGAGGTCCGCGCCATTGTTTCGAGCGGGTACGACAACGACGACATGGCCCACAAGTACCTCGACATGGGTTTCTGTGGCTACCTGACCAAGCCCTACCGTGTGACAGACCTCGGCAAGGTCCTGAAGACCGTGCTCGGTTAAGGGGAACGGCGGAGCACAGCGACTATATCCTGCGTGCCCGCGCGTGACCGGTATCATCGCCGGCAGGTGGTCGCCGGATCGCCCTGCGCCTCCTGCACTGAATGACCCCGGTGGTGCGCACCCGGCGCGTCAGGCCTTGACCGCGACCAGGATCCGCGCCCGTGCAACCGCCGCGGGTAGATCCGCCGTGATGTTCACTTCGCCCACCCGCTCGATGAAGCCCGACTTCTCCATCAGGAAATAAGGCTGGGTGTGCGGCCCGCTCAGGATGAGGTGCTTTTTGTGGTGACGGAGCTTTTCGTGCAGCGTTTCGAGGGCGTTCAGCGCCGTGGCGTCCAGCGCCGTCACTGCCGCCAGGTGCAGGATCACCACGCGGGTGTCACCGCCCGCCCGGCGGATCACGCTGTCGAGTTTCTCCGCCGCGCCGAACAGAAGCGCGCCAAACACGCGGTACACCAGCACGCCCGGAGGAAGGTCCGGCACCGCGTCGTGGCCCTGGCTCTTCGACGCCGCATCGTCGTGGGCGAACACCTGCGTCGTGTCCGCCACGCGCTTGATGAACAGCGCCCCGGCCAGGATCAGACCCCATTTCACCGCGACCGTCAGGTCGAAACAGGTTGTCAGGGTGAACGTCACCAGGAACACCGCCGCATCGCTCTTCGCCTGGCGGCCCAGCAGAAGGAATTCATCCCACTCGCCCATCCTCACCGCGACCACGATGAGAACCGCGCCGAGGACCGTCAGCGGGATGAACTTCGCGACCGGCGCGATCACCAGCACGATCAGCAAGAGGGTCAGCGCGTGGACCATGCCGGCGACCGGCGAGGTCGCACCGCAGCGCACGTTTGTCGCCGTCCGCGCGATCACCCCGGTGACGGGAATGCCGCCGAAAAACGGCACGGTGAAGTTTGCCAAACCCTGCGCCATCAGTTCCTGGTTGGAATCGTGTCGGTCGTCGATCATGCCGTCCGACACCACCGCCGACAGCAGCGACTCGATCGCGCCCATCACCGTGATTGCCACCGCGGGCGCGACCAGGTTGCCCAGCTGGCGCCAGTCAAAGACCAGCCGGTGAAACGCCGGGAGCCCGTTCGGAAAGGCATCGCTCCCGAACCGGCTGCTGATCGTCTCGACCGGCAGTTTGAAACCGTACACCACCGCCGTGCCCAGGATCACGGCCACGATCGAGCCCGGCACAAAGCGGGTCCAGGCCTTGGGCCAGAGCTGGATGATCGCCACCGCCCCGAGCCCCACCGCGATGGTCGGCCCGCTCGTGGACCGCAGGGCTCCCGCCAGCGCGCCGATCTTCGCGAAAAACTCCGCCGGCACCGGATCCACGGTGAGGCCCATGAAATCCTTCACCTGCGTGAGCATGATCGTGATCGCGATCCCGCACGTGAACCCCGTGGTCACCGGATGCGGGATGAACTTCACCAGCGTACCCAGCCGCGCCGCGCCGAGAATGAACAAAAACACCCCGGACAGCGCCGTGCAGACCAGCAGGTTCGGCAGCCCGTACTGCGTGATGATCGCATAGACGAGCCCGACAAACGCGCCCGCCGGTCCGCCGATCTGGACCCGCGAGCCGCCCAGCGCCGAAACGAGAAAGCCACCGATGATGGCAGTGTAAATGCCCGCCGCCGGCGACACACCCGATGCGATCCCGAGGCCGATCGCGAGCGGCAGCGCCACGATACCGACCGTCATTCCGGCCAGCACGTCCGCGACGAGTCGCTCGCGCGAGTACCCCCGCAGGCATTCCGCCAGCTTCGGGCGGAATGAAAACGAGACGCGCGGCGCAGCTGCACTCATGGCGCGAGCCTGACGCCCTCGCTCGATCGAAGCAAGCGCCACACCCCCGCCCCGCCGCGCCCGTTCACTTATAACAGCCGGTTTGTCACCCATTAGGTGACAAACCGGGCCCGGACGGGGAAGCGGCTTCGGTCGGGCACCTACTCCCGCCACGTGAAGGCGTGGCACAGCGCCACGCCGGCCGCATCGGCCTCGTCGAGTGCGAGGGTGCGCCCGTGGCCGAGCAGGGCCATGACGGTGCGCGCCATCTGCTGCTTGCTCGCCCGGCCTGCGCCAACCACCGCCTGCTTCACCCGCAGCGGCGCGTATTCGAAGACGGGACGCTCTCGCAGTGCCGCCGCCGCGATCGCGGCACCTCGGGCGGCGCCGAGGATCTGGGCGGTCTGGAAATTCTGGACGAAGATCGTCTGCTCCAGCGCCACGTGCCGCACGTCCGCCGCATCGAGGAACTGAGCCACCGCCCGGTGGATTTCACCGAGCGCATAGGCCATCGTCCGCTTCGCCGGCACATGGACCGTAATGCAGCGCAGCAGCACCGGCTGCCGGCCAGGTACAAAATCGACGAGCGCCAGGCCGGTGCCCCGCAGCGACGGATCGATGCCCAGCACGCAGCCGGCAAACGGCACCCGCTGCAGCGCAAAGTCCCCCGGCCCCTCCTGCGCGATCGCGCGCGGCCGCGCGGCGGGCGCGGACAGCGTCCCTCCCTCGAGCTTGGCCTTCCACATTTGCCTGACGGTCATGCGGCCCATGGCGGTTTCATCCACGAGAACACGGATGTCCCGGAAAGGAAACCTCCGAGAATTTTTGGTGGCGGTACATTTTGCGTTCGTAGTCCCGGCTTCAGGCGGAATCCCGGACCGGCTGAAGCCGGGACTACAATCCGGGAGCCGGCCAAAGCGTGCCACCACTGAATTTTTCCACCGTTCCGACGGACCATTTCAGAACAGCAGCTTGAGTCCGGCCGCGACGCTCAGCGCCAGCGCGACGTTCTCGAACACCTTCTGGTTGATCCGGCGCAGGATCACCCGTCCGGCCAGCGCTCCCGCCAACACCGCCGGCGCGAGAATCAGGTTCAGCGTGAAGCTGTGCGCGTTGATCAGCCCGAGGTTCACCATGAACGGCACCTTGAAAAGGTTCAGCAGCATGAAGAACACCGCTCCCGTGCCGACAAATTCCATCTTCGGCAGGCCCATCGCGAGCAGATAGACGACCATCAACGGCCCCGCCGCGTTCGCCACCAGCGTCGTGAACCCGGCCAGCACGCCGATCAACGGCGGAAACCACCACCCGTGCCCGCCGTCTGCCGCCTGCTGTCCGGCGTCGCCCGTTTTCCGTCCCGCCCACCAGCGTCGTCCCATGTGCAGCCCCACGAGAGCAATGACGATGACGCCGATCAATGTGCGCGCCTGACGGTCATCGATGCGGCCGAGCGCCAGATAGCCCGCAACCACCCCGGCCGCCGTCCAGGGGAAAAGGCGCCAGAGAAAGCGCCATTGCGTGTGCTGCCGGTATGATGCCACCGCCACGAGGTCGCCAAAACACAGCAACGGCAGCACGATCCCCGTCGCCTGCCGCGCCGGCATGATCTGCGCAAAGATCACCACGAACAGCATGCCGAGCCCGCTGATGCCGGTCTTCGAAACGCCGACCAGCAGCGCCGCCACGACTGCCAGGACCCATTGCCAGGGCTCGAACGTCACTTTTTCTCCTCCATGCCCGGAGGGTTTTCGAGAAATGTGCCCTCGGCGACCGCAAACAACTGCCACGCGCCCAGCTCCGCGTCAGGGGCGCGGGTGCCCGTGGCGATCACCTGCGACTCGGGATCGATCGCCGCCCAGAAGCGCCGACGCCGCGCCGGGTCGAGTTCGCCGAGCACGTCGTCCGCCAGCAGCACGGGCCGCACCCCGCTGCGGATTTGGAACCAGGCCGCCTGCGCCAGTCGCAGCGCGAGCACCAAGGAACGCTGCTGACCCTCGGAGCCGAAGTCCTTCGCCGCGCGGCCGCGCACGCTGAAGCCGAGGTCGTCGCGATGCGGCCCCGCCACCGTGGCGCGAAACTGCACGTCGCGCGCCCGTCCGCCTTCCAGGCGCGCCAGCAACACCTCCGCCGTGGGCTCCGCGAAATCCGGCTCGTAGGCCAGCGCGCCCGGCTCGCCGTCCTCGCAGAGTTGCGCGTAGGCGGACTTGAGCGCCGCCGCGAGCTCGCGTACCCCCGACACCCGCATCGCGATGAGCTCCGCCGCGGCTGGCGCCAGCACCTGCTCAAATGCCGCCAGTTCCGCGTCGGCGGCACCGCCCCGCTTCAACAGGCTGTTTCGGCCGGCCAGCGCCTTGGTGTACGTCTGCAAGGCCCGCAGGTAGGTGGCATCCATCGCCGCCAGCGTCAGGTCCAGCCAGCGCCGCCGGCCCGCGGGCGATCCGCGCACGAGTTGCAGGTCCTGCGACGTGAAAACCACGGTGGGAAACTTGCCGAGATAATCCGCGAGCCGCGTCACACGCTCCTGGTCGCACCACAGCTCCTTGCCGTCGGGCCGCAGCTTGATCGTCACGCGGGTGTCGCCCAGCCGCTCGTGCTCCAGCTCGCACGCGATCGCGGCCAAGGGCTGGCCGTGGCCGATCAGCAGGCGGTTGTCGGTGGCCCGGAACGAGCGCAGCGCCGTGAGGAAACCCGCGGCCTCGAGCAGGTTGGTCTTTCCCTGCGCGTTCGCGCCCACCAGAAAGTGCCGCCGGCCGGAAAACTCCAGGGTCGCGAGGCCGACGTTGCGGAAATGCCGCAGGGTGAGTTTGCGCAGGCGCATGGGGGTCGAGGCGGATTACGTGGCGATCACCGAGCCGGGACAACCAAATCCGACCAGCCTCCGGACAAGCCTTCAGCCAAGAGGTCCTAGCTCCGAGAAAACCGATGACTCCACGTCCATAACTCGGATTTCTTTGCCACTGATTTCACGGATAAATCCCAATAACAAAGGCCCTGATTCCGCACGCCTGTCACCCGCATCTGTGCCCATCTGTGAAATCCGTGGCCAAAAATCGGGAGGTTCGATTCCGGTTTTCCCGGAGTTTTTTGTGGCGGGTCCGCCGCCTGCCGGTTTTGGTCGGGGCATGACTTTCGAGGCCTCGCTTGCCGAAACCGTGCGCACGTTCCAGGCGCTGACCGAAATCCGTCCTGCAATCGATCGCGCCGGCGAGCTAATCCTTTCCACCCTGCGCAACGGCCGCAAGATCCTGCTCTGCGGCAACGGCGGCAGCGCCGCCGAGGCCCAGCATTTCGCGACCGAGCTCGCCGGCCGCTACGCCAAGAACCGCCGCGCCCTGCCCGCGATCGCCCTCACGGCCGACGGCTCCCTGCTCACCTGTATCGGCAACGACTACGGTTTCGAGGCCGTGTTTGCGCGCCAGATCGCCGGGCTCGCGCAGCCCGGGGACCTCGTGATCGCCCTGACGTCCAGCGGCAATTCCCCCGACATCCTCGCCGCCTTGCACGCGGCGAAAAAGCAGGGTCTCGCCAGTATCGCCTTCCTCGGTCGCAGCGGCGGGAAATGCAAGGGCCTCGCCACGGTGGACCTGATCATCCCCGGCACCTCCGGCCGCACCGCGCAGGAGGCGCACCTTTTCCTCGTGCACCATTTCTGCGAGTTGATCGACGCGGCCTTCGATTGATTGCGCGGCCCGGACGAGGCAGGGATCGCGGAAACGCGAAAGAGCGGAAGCACGGAGGCGGAGATTGAGCTTCCCGGTTTTTCCGCCCTTCTGTGTTTCCGCGATAACACCGCCTTCCGCCAGCTCGTTTGTTTCTTGCCGCCCGTCATCCATCGCGGTTCGCTGGTCCCTCCATGAGCACTCCCGCACCCGCTGAAAACGCCATCATCAAGACTTCCTACGGCGAGATGACCCTCGCCTTCTGGCCCGACGTCGCGCCCAAGACGGTCGAGAATTTCAAGAAGCTCGCGCGGGAGGGTTTCTACGACGGCACCGCCTTTCACCGCATCATCAAGGGTTTCATGGTTCAGGGCGGCTGCCCCAACACCAAGGCCGGCAAGCACGGCATCCCCGGCACCGGCGACCCGGGCTACAAGATCAAGGCCGAGTTCAACCCCAAGTCGCATGTCCGCGGCGTCATCTCGATGGCCCGGGCGTCCAACCCCGACTCCGCCGGCTGCCAGTTCTTCATCTGCCACGGCGACGCCAAGTTCCTCGACAAGCAGTACACCGCCTTCGGCGAGCTGATCAAGGGCGACGACGTCCTTGAGCGCATTGCCAACGTGCCGACCAAGAGCGAGCGCGGCGGCGAGAAAAGCACGCCCATCGACCGCGTCGAGGTCGAGAGCATCAAGATCGTCGCGGCCTGACCGGATCCTACGGGGAGTCGGCCTGCGACCGGCTCTCCGCCGTCTGGGGCGCCACTGGCTGCGGCCCGGACGGGGCCGACAGAAGCCGGCCTAGAAAAGACGCATCATCCGGACGATGCCGGTAAACGCGCTTCGCCACGGCGAAGAACACCCACATCGCGAGCGGGAAGGAAATCAGGAAAAAGCAGGCGGCGGCCTCGACCATGGAGCCAGACGGTTGCCGCGGACACCGGGTTGTCAACGGGGCTCGTTGCCCAGTAGCAAATCCGATTGCGGCCAGTAATCCATCCGATTCATGCCGCAGCCCGGTGAATGAGAACCCGGAAATTCTCGCGCAACGACGCGACGGCACCACGTCAGTTTGAGCAATCTTGGTAGGCCATGAGCTTGCTCGCGCGCTCATCGCGCCTGCAAGCAGGCGGCCTACGAGGCAAACGGACCCACTACCCCAAATCGGACGATGAGATTGAAGCGTGGCGGCGCCGCGACGTCGGGCGAAACCCGTTTTGATTGCGATCCCCGTGAAATCCCCGCGACACCGCATGAATCCATGCCGTCGGTTTGGCTTTCAACTTTCTGCTCCCGGCTTTCAACTGCGGCGCCATGCCGAAGCTGCTCAACGTCATCGTTGCCTGCGCGGAAAACCGCGTGATCGGTCAGGACGGGCACACGCCCTGGCGGATCGCGGAGGACGTGCGGTTTTTCTCCTCGCAGACCGCGGGCCAGGTCGTGGTGCTCGGGCGGGTCTGCTTCGAGACCTGGCCGGGGGCGGTCAACGACGGGCGGCATCCGGTCGTGATCACCCGCAACCGCAACCTCGCGCGCCCGGGCGTCGCCGTCGCGGGATCGCTAACGGAAGCCCTCGTGATCGCCGAGTCGCTGCCGGGCGACCTGTACATCTGCGGCGGCCAGCGCATCTACGAGGAAACGCTGGCCCTGGCGCGACCGATGCGACTCTGGCTCACGCTCATTCACGCCGAGGTTCCCGGCGACCGGTTTTTTCCCGAATGGCGGCACCTCGCGTGGCGCGAAGCCCACCGGCGCGAGGGCCAGGACGCGAACCACCGCTTCACCTTCCTCACCCTGGACCGGCTGGAGGAAAAGCGGTCGCGCGACCGGGAATAGCGGAAATGCCGGCCGGGTCAGCGATGGAAGCGACCCACCGTGGCCGCCTTCGCCAGGACATGCCCGTCGATCGCCTTGAGCACGTCGGCGCGCGTGGCGTCCGGCGTGAGCTCCAGCTTGATGTCGAGCGCGAAGAGTTCCCACGTGTAATGGTGGTACGGCCCCGCCGCGCCCGCGCCCGGCCCGAGAAA
>Ga0265319_1001485_pt1 | contig 14009 bp, 10 predicted proteins | sample 4824metaG_FD_192443 | JGI IMG/M metagenome (GOLD analysis project Ga0265319, IMG submission 192443) | Rhizosphere microbial communities from Carex aquatilis grown in University of Washington, Seatle, WA, United States - 4-8-24 metaG | ecosystem: Host-associated > Plants > Roots > Rhizosphere >...
CGAGATGTTGCCGCTTCCGCTCTCGAGCTGAGCGAGGTAGCGCAGCGACACGCGCGACAATTCGGCCAGCTTGTTCCGGGAGATGCCGCGGCGTTCCCGCGCCTTCCGCACCCGTTCTCCGACCAACGACAAGAATGCAGCCGCACGTCCGGACGTATCGGGTGGCTTGTCGTCGGGGCTATTCACCGTTCCTCGGCTCGAGACGTCAGCAATCGCTGCGACACTAAGCCTTTATCCAGCCCATGTGAACCTTGCAGGGGCTCGCGGCCGGCGTCCTCAACAAGCGCGCTTCAGACGTGATCGTCCGCCACCCCACCCGGGTGCGGCGGAACCGGCGGCGGCTGACGAGGTCTCCGGAGCCTTCAGCGTCCAGTCGCCTCCTGCGATTGCCGGAAGGCCAGATAGTCGCTCGCGCAGCGGTCGACCGCCTCCATCTGCGGGACATGCCCGACATTCTTCAGCAGGATCGAACGCGAGTTGGGGATCAGCCGCTTGAACGTCCGCAGCGCGGACGGCGGAACAAGCCGATCGGAATCCCCGAACACGATGAGGGTCGGCGCCGTGATCTTGGGAAGCCGCTCTTCGAGATTGTAGCCGGAGATGTCCTGCATGATCCGGGCAAAGATACGCGTGTGGAGCGCATAATTCGCCGCGGCGCGGCGCCCCAGGGCCTGCCAGACACAATACGGAAGCCTCGGCAGCTTGAACATCGCGAGGTGCATGACACCACGCAGCTCCGACGGCGAGCGGCAACAGAGGACATATTCACCGCGCCTGAACGCCTCCATCGGCAGAGAGTGATCGAGCTCAGACGTTCCCGCGGCGGAGATCAGCCACAGGCTCTCGACCATCTCAGGGCTGGATGCGGCGACCCCGGCACTGATCCAGCCTCCCATGGAGTGGCCGCCGAGATGCACCCGATGCAGGCCAAGGGCCTTGATGATCTCGCGGAGATTGTCGACCTGAGCCGAGATGCCGTAGTCGGCCCGCTCCGGCTTGTCGCTGTCGCCAAACCCTGGGAGATCCGGAAGGATGACGCGGTAATGCCCCGTCAGCTTGCCGGCGACGTCCAGAAGCGTGCCGCGGTCGACGCCCATTCCGTGAAGCAGAACGAGCGGTTCCCCGCTGCCGGCCTCCCAATATGCGATGTTGATTCCGCGTATGCTCAGCCGCTTGTCGGCAAATCCCATGATCCGCAAACGCAATGCGAGGAGCTGTCTGGCGGTGAATTCGGGGACAATGAAATCAAGAAACGCGATGGCAAGCAAAATCCCCGCAACGGCAGCAACGAAGACAACGATGAGCAATCTATTCTCCTGAATGGGTCATGGTGTTGTAATCGCCGGCCCGGCAGCAGCGTGGATGACGTAGTCGTCAGCTCGCCATTCACGCGATGGTCTGCAGCCGAGCCCGATGGCACCGCGCCGAAGATGACGATCCGATCAGCTCATGCGCACGATCGGCTTGATGGTCTTGCCCGTCTCGGAGTCGTGAATGGCCTCGTTGATCTGGTCGAGGCTGTAGAACTTCACCAGCCGGTCGAACGGGAAGCGTCCTTGCGCGTTCAGCTCCGCCAGCATCGGGATGAAGACCTCAGGCACGCTCTCACCTTCCACGATGCCCATCAGGCGGCGACCGCCGCTCATGAAGTGCACCTCGTCGAGCGTGATTTCAGTTCCCATCGCCGAAGCGCCGAGAATGCCGCACGTGCCCATCGGAGCGAGGCTCATCACAGCTCCGCGAATGACTGCAGCCATGCCGGTCGTATCCAGCGCGAAGTTGACGCCATAGCCGGTGATCTTCGTGATCTCTTCGGTGGCGTCGACCCTGGTCGGATTGATGGTGTGGGTGGCGCCGAGCTCGCGGGCCATGGCCAGGCGATCATCATTGGTATCGACAGCGACGATCGTCGCTGCACCCACCACCCGTGCCGCCATCAGTGCCGACAGGCCGACTGAGCCCGCCCCGAACACGGCAAAGGATTTTCCGGCCGAGATCTTCAGCGCGTTCATCACGGCCCCGGCGCCGGTCTGGATGCCGCATGCCAGCGGCCCCAGCAATTCCAGATCGAACTTCGCATCGACCTTCACCACATTGGCCTCGTGACAGATGGCGTGGCAGGCGAACGACGACTGGCCGAAGAAGTTGCCGTTGATGCGCTCGCCCTGCTTGGAAAGGGCACTCGTGCCATCGGCACGGGCAGCAAAGAAGTTGCGCGGAAAGAACTCGTGGCAATAGCTCACATGATGGTCCTGACAGCTCGGGCAGCGGCCGCAGGAGTTGAAGGTCATGACGACGTGATCACCGACATCGACCTTGGAAATCGCGCGGCCGACCTTGGTCACGATGCCGGCGCCTTCATGGCCGAGCACCACGGGCAGCGGCGTCGGCAACATGCCGTCGCGGACGACCAGGTCGGTGTGGCACACCCCGGTGGCCACGACCTTGACGAGAATTTCGTTGTCGCGGGGATCTTCGATGTCGAGCGCTTCGATGCTCAGGGGAGCGCCCTGAACGCGGGCGACGGCGGCTTTGATCTGCATGATGGACTCCAAGACAGGAAACGGGACACGTCTCGCCAGCCGGTCCGGAACGCCCCGGACCGGCAGTTGATCGTTCAAGGTCAGAATGGATAGGCTGAGGCCTGCGCCTTGGTGGAAATCCACTGCCACTGCGTGAATTCCTCGATGTCGGCCGGCCCGCCGATCCGACTGCCATTGCCGGACTTGCCGCGTCCGCCGAAGGGCGCAAACGGACCACCATTGACCGTCTGATCATTGATATGGAGCTGGCCCACATTGAGCTGCTCGCCAATCGCCATGGCGCGCCCGAGATCCGACGAGATCACGCCCGCTGCCAGCCCGTAGTCGGATGCGTTGGCGAGTGCGACGGCCTCCGCGTCGGAGGAGAACGAGACGACGCACGCGACCGGACCGAAGATCTCCTCCTCGAAGGCCAGCATGCCCGGCTTCACGCCTGCCAGCACGGTCGCCGCGTAGAACCGTCCCTGATGGGTGCCGCCGGCCAGCAGCTTCGCTCCCTTGGCAACGGCATCGTCAACGATCTTCTGGATCGACGCGACCTGATTGTCGCTGATGATGGGACCAAGCGCGACCTGTCCCGTGGACGGGTCACCGACGGGCAGGTGCGCCGCCTTGGTGACCAGCCGCTCCGTCAACGCATCCGCCACGCTGTGATGGGCGAGGATGAGGCCCGTCGCCATGCAGATCTGTCCCTGGTGCAAGAAGGCTCCCCAGGCGGCGTTCGACGCGGCGATATCCAGGTCGGCGTCATCGAGCACGATCAGCGCATTCTTGCCGCCCAGTTCGAGCTGCACCTTCTTGAGATGACGTCCTGCCACTTCACCGACTTTCGCGCCGGCAACGGCCGAGCCCGTGAAGGAGATCATGGCGATGTTCGGATCCCTGCACATCGCCTCGCCGGCCTCGGCCCCGCCAGGCACGACCTGCAGCACGCCTTTCGGAAGTCCCGCATCTTCGAAGATGCGGGCGATGATGATGCCGCCGGCGATGGGCGTGCGCGGATCCGGCTTGTGCAGCACCGCGTTGCCGCATGCGAGCGCGGCCGCGATCGCGCGCACCGACAGCACCAGAGGGAAGTTGAAGGGAGAGATGACGCCGACCACGCCATGCGGCACACGCCGCGCATGATTGCTGCGGCCGTCCATGGCCGGCAGCATCACCCCCATGGGCTGCGTCGCCAGCGTCGCCGCATGACGAATGAACAGCGCGCCGTGCTCGATCTCGATCCCGGCCTTGGGCTGGATCGAGCCGGATTCGCGCATGATCCAAGGAATGAGTTCAGCGCTGTTGGCCTCCAGCAGGTCCGCGGCCTTGTTGAGAATACGGGCTCGCTCGGCGGGCAGCGTCCTGGCCCAGGCCGGCTGGGCGGCGCGCGCCTGCTGCGCCGCGCGGGCAATGTCGTCCGCGCCGCCGACGCCGACCATGGCGATCACGGCGTCCGTTGCCGGATCGCGGACGTCGATGACGCCCGCGGATGTCCCGGCCCAGTCGGCAAAGAACGCCCGGCCTTCCCAGCGGCCCGCATCAAGAAAGGTGTCAGTCTGAATGCTCAACGTCCCATCCTCCGTTAGCTCGCGAACGATCATGGGGCACGCGAGAACGGAGAGGACGGAGCTGTTCAACCAGGCACAACGTCGGTTCGACGCCGCGCCGGTGCCATCGCCAGGCCCGAGCCTCTGACTTCCTCCCGCGTCCGCTGTCGTCGCAGATCGCAAAACGTAGCTCGCAAGGACCGTGCCAGGCCGCCGGGACGTTGTGGCGCACGTCGTCAAAACCGAAATTCTTTTCTTATCTTCAAAGGCTTCCCGGCACGCTTTCGCGTACAGGAGGGCCTGGTTGCCTCCGCTGTGGATTCATGAAAACATGAATCCGGAGTTGGTTGGTTAAGAAAATGATGAAACTTTAGATGGCGGGAAGACGTCAGGATCGGAAGATCTCACTCGCGGAAGCCGCTCAACAACAGGGGCAACGGCCGGACCGAGGCACCAGCCGCGCGCTTGAAGATGGCGCCAGTCCGACGCTGCGGGACCTGACCGAGGTGCTGCATTTTGCACTCGGGGATGGTCGCATCTGGCTGAACGATCAACGCATGGTGCTGATGCAGTCGCTGGTGCTCGGACGCCTTCGCGCCGAGATCATCGATGCGTTCGGCTTCGAAACGGCGCGCGCTATCTTCATGCGGGTGGGCTTCATGCAAGGCGTCCGCGACGCCGAACTGATCAGCCAACGATTTCCGCAGGACGACCTGACCCGCGCGCTCGCTGCAGGCCCCCGCGTTCATACACTGGAAGGCTTCGTCAAGGTGACGACGAAGCATTTCGAGTTCGACCGGACCAAGGGCACCTATTACGGCGAATTCCACTGGGACGATTCCTCCGAGGCCGCCGAGCATGTTGCGGGCTACGGACTGGCGTCCGAGCCGGTGTGCTGGATGCAGACCGGCTATCCCTCGGGCTACACGTCCAAGCTGCTCGGCCGCACCGTCATCTTTCGCGAGATGGAATGTGCCGGAATGGGTGCGCCGCGCTGCCTTGTAATCGGGCGGGAGGCGGAGGCGTGGGGCAAGGACGCTCCGGAGCGCGAATATCTCGGACTCGAGTGGCGCGCACGCCGTCGATCACCGGCGCCACCCCGAGTTCCGTCCCGGGCAAGTCGGCCGGCGCCAGCAATGGACGGCGGCGTCGCCGTAGGCGTGTCGACAGGCTTTCTGCGCACACGGCTGATGATGGAAAAGGTGGCGCCGACCGACGCCACGGTGCTCGTCATCGGCGAATCCGGCGTCGGCAAGGAGCTGTTTGCGAACCAGCTCCACGACATGAGCGCCCGGCGAAGCGGCCCCTTCATCCCGATCAACTGTGCGGCAATCCCCGAAACGCTGGTGGAATCGGAATTGTTCGGCGTCGAACGCGGCGCCTTCACCGGCGCAATCGCGTCCCGGCCCGGCTATTTCGAGCGCGCCTCGGGCGGCACGCTGTTTCTCGACGAGATCTCCTCGCTTGCCTATTCCGCGCAAGGCAAGCTGCTGCGCGCATTGCAGGAGCGCAAGATCGAGCGGGTCGGCGGAGGCAAGACGATCCCGGTCAATGTGCGCGTCGTGGCCGCGGCGAACGTGGATTTGTCCGAGGAGGTTCAGGCCGGACGCTTCCGCCAGGATCTGTATTTCCGGCTCAGCGTGTTTCCGATCCTGATTCCGCCGCTGCGCGAGCGTCGCGACGACATTCCGCTGCTGATGTCGCATTTCCTGCGGCTGTTCAACGCGAAACACGGGCGCAAGGTCCTCGGCTTCACCAGGGCTGCGACCGACGCGTTGCTCGGCTACGGCTTTCCAGGCAATATCCGTGAATTGCAGAACCTCGTCGAACGCGGTGTCATCTTCGCCGATGACGAGCGCCAGATCGACCAGCATCATCTGTTCATCGGCAATGAGCGCCTGTCATCGGCATTGCGGCTGACGGACATGGGACGCGTCGAGCAGGTTCCCGAGTCCGCAGCCGACGCAGGGCGACGTCAACCGTCGTCGCCAGGATCGGAGGTGGAGGCGCTCCGCCACGCGGAGCACGCGCTCTATGCGAGAGCGCTCGCCGCGGCCGACGGCAACGTCTCAGCTGCGGCACGCGCGCTCGGAATGAGTCGTGCCAAGCTCGAATATCGCCTCAGAAAACAGCGGTGAACCGCAATCGCCTGTGGATCAAAGCCCCTTCTCGGCGAGCGATCCCGGCGTAATCCACCAGTCGCTCACGACGATCTGCGGGTCTTTCTCCGGAGCGGCGTTGTCGAAACCTGCGAGGGCAAGCCGCGTTCAATGTCACGACAAAACAGCGGCGAGAGAGCGGAGGCCTGCGCCCACCACGCTGTCAACTGCGCGTCGCCGTCCGGATCGCCGCGCCCTGCGCACGGAAAGATCTCGATCCCGCAGATCGTATCTGCTCGATATCCGCCTGGCGACCGTGCGATCTTGACCACCCGCCCCTGCCTGTCCGGCCCCGTCAACGGCACCAGAAGACGACCGGTCCGTCCGAGCGAATCGATCCACGATTGATGTGGATAGCCGAACCCGGCGTGGACGACGACGACATCGGCCGGCCCGGGTATCGCCTCGAACCCGTCGCCATGCACGACCTCGACATTTCGCCAATCGCGCAGATTGGCTTCGGCGCGCGCGACGAACGCCTCTTCACAGTCGATCGCAATGACCGTTCCACGCCTGCCGACCAGCTCGGACAAGATCGCCGCGTAGTAGCCCAGCCCACATCCGATCTGCACGACGCGCTCGCCTTCCTTGATGTCGAGCACGTCGAACACATGCGCCCACAGGCTCGGCAGCCCCGTATCGAGCTGGCGGCTCTCATCGATGGCGACGAGCACATCCGAATACAGATGGATCGGATCCGCGCTTTGCGTGCTCCAATAGTCGCGCACCGTGCCGCTCCGGATGCGCCACGGTCCCTGGTCCAGGAAGCGCTCGCGGGGAACGGTGGCCAAGGCCTGCACCAAGCGCGGCGATGTGATCTTCTCGTTGCGCGCAATTTCATCGGCGTAACGCCGGCGGGCCGCCGCAACATCGCTCATCGAGCCGGTCTCCTGATCACATCGACCTCAGCTCGGCCAGCAATGTCGACGCCTTTGTGACGTCGGCGGTGCTGACTCCTTCGTCGATCTTGCCGACGATCGGCGCGAGCAAGTCGAGCGCCAGCTGATGCTTGCCGATGTCGCGCCAAAGCATCGCCTGGCTCACGGCGGTTCGGAGCTCCCACGCCACCGCGTTCTGCTTGCGGGCGATATCGAGCGCGAGCGCGTAACAATCCTCCGCATCCTGCAACGCCGTCGGGCTATCGAGGGTCTGGGTAATCTCGCCTTGCAGACGATAGACCTCGGCGAGGAAAAATCTCTCTTCGTTCCGCTTCGCGATTGAGAGCGCATCATCCAAGGCTCTCAATGCAGCGTCTGGACGGCCGGCGCCAAAATACGCACTCGCGAGCATACTCTCGAACCATGATGTCGCAAGCCAGGAACCTGTCGCCTTATAGGCATCAAGGCCCGAGCGTATGAGGTTCAATCCCTCATCGATCTGACCGAATTGAGCGAGCGCCCAGCCCTGCAGGATGGTCGCCTGGTGCCTCCAATGCAGAAATCCGTGTTCGGACGAGACCACCAGGGCCCTCTTGGCATAGTCCATCGTTCCTTGGACGTCCTTGAGGTGCTGGCACAGATAGGCGCCGAACTCCCACGCGAACGCGAGCGAGAATGGATGCCGCTTCTGCTCCGCATAGGAGATCGCCTGCTCGATGGCGCGGCGCGCCGTCTCCGGGCGACCGAGAAACCACTCGACATATCCGCGATAGGCCAACAGGACGATGCCGGGATCGATCGCGTGGATCTCGGCCAGGTGATTATGCAGATTGGCGTCATAGAGACGAATGCCCTGGTCGACGTGATGTCGCGCTTCGGCGAACCGACCTTGGTAGAGCATGGTTTGCGCGGTCGCTCGTTGGGCCTCGATCAGATAACCCGTCTTCTCAAGAGCTTCCTCCGCGGTCTCGTCCGGGTCCGTGCGCGTCGCGAAGGCCAGCAGATCACCACTCAGATTGTCAGCTCTCGCCAAATTGGCGCGAATAAAATGATAGACCCAGAGGCCGCGCATCGAGGCGAAGATGGTGGGCTTGTCGTTGCACTGCTGACCAAGCGCGAGCGCCCTTGTATAATTGTCCTCGACCTCCTGCACCGAATAGCCCTTGCCTGCGATCAAGGCCGCTCCCAACGCCACGCGCAGAGCGAGCTCGGATTCGTCGCGCTCCTGCATCTGCGGACTGCTCCGCACCACTTCGAGACCGCGTCGGAGGTGGCCGATCGCTTCAAGATTGGCGCCGGCCTTCGCAGCCTGCCTGCCGGCCTTCAACCACAGACCGACCGCGACCTCGCTCTGCCCCGATTCCGTGAAGTGATAGGCCAGAAGCTCGGGTTCGCGCTCGGAACGCTCCGGGTACATCTCGGCAAGCACGACCGCGATCTTCGCGTGAAGCTTCTTCTTCTCGCTGTGCAACAGGCTCGAATGGGCCGCATTCTGAATCATCACATGCTTGAAGAGGTAGACCGAGTCCGGCGCCTGGGCCCGGCGCACGATCAGACCGGCATCTTCGAGGTGAACCAGCGCGGCGTTGAGCTGCTCCTCGGCCAGATCCGCCACGGCGCGGATGATGCTGTATGAGAACTCCCGGCCGATTGTTGCGCCGATTTGCGCGACGCGCTTGAACGGCCCCATGCGATCGAGCCGGGCCATCAGGGAGTCGGTCAGCGTGGCGGGAATGGCGAGCTGACGAAACGCACCGGAAGCGAACTGCTGCCCGTCCTTCTCGCCCTCGGCACTCGACTCCAGCACCGCCTTTGTCAGCTCCTCGACGAACAGCGGGACCCCGTCGGTCTTGACGATGATTTCGTCGACGAGCTCCTTTGGCAGCGTCTTCGGACCGGCGACCCGCTCCACCAGGATCGTCCGCAGCTGCAGACTGAGCCGGTTGAGCGTCAATGTCGTAATGTGGGAATGCGCGGTCCAAGCCGGCTGAAACTCGGGCCGGGATGTGATGACGATCAGAACGGGTTCGTTCTGAATGCGATCGGCGAGCAGCTCGAGCGCTTCATGAGACGTCGGATCGATCCAATGCGCATCTTCGAGGACAACCAACAGCGGCTTGTCACGGGCCAGCCCGATAAAGTAGTCCGCCAGCGCACCGACCGTCGCGTCTCGCTGCTGCTGGGGAGAGAGCACGAGGGGCGGGTAGCGATGATGCGTAGGGATCGACAATAAGGCCGCAAGCAACGGGGTCACCCGAACCGCCTCAGTACCGCAAGCGAGGATTGCCGCTTCGAGCCGGGTCAGGACGTTCTCCGACGAATCGTCGTGATCGAGTCCGATCGCAAGCTTCAGGTGCTCAGCGAAAGGATAGAGCGCCGTGCTGGTGTAATAGGGAGAGCACTGAAACGAGACCTGCCCATGCGGCTCGCCGGCGATCTGCTCCCGCAACTCCTGCACGATGCGCGATTTTCCGATTCCCGCTTCGCCCGACAGAATGACGACCTGACCACCGCCCCTTCTGGCCTCCTGCCAGCGCATGAGCAGCAGCGCGATTTCTTCCTCACGGTTCACGAGCGGCGTCAGCTTGGCTCCGACCGCCGCAGCGAACCGGCTCTCTACGCGCGACGGGCCGACCACTTTCCAAGCCTGGATTCGCTCCGAGATCCCCTTGAGCAGATGCCCACCGAGGCTTTCATAGTGAAACCTTGCATTCACGAGAGACTTGGTCGACGAGGCGATGATGACGCCGTTGGGCGGCGCCAGTCCCTGCAATCGGGCGGCGAGGTTGGGCGTTTCCCCGACCGCGGAATCGCGCTCCTCGGTGCCCTTGCCGATCAGATCGCCGACGACGACCGGGCCGGTCGCGATCCCGATCCGGACGGCAAGCGCTCCCGTGAAGACGCGGTTCGGCTCCTCGGACTGCGCTGAAATCGCGCGCACGATCTCGAGCCCGGCGCGAACGCCGCGCTCGGCATCGTCCTCATGCGCATTCGGGTAGCCGAAATAGACGAGAATGCCATCTCCGATGTAGCGGGCGACGAACCCCTCATAACGTCCCAACACGGCGACACAAGTCTCGCGGTAGGCGGCGATGATGTCGCGGACATCTTCGGGATCGAACCGTTCCGAAAGCGACGTCGACCCCACGAGGTCGCAGAACATCACGGTCAGCTGCCGCCGTTCAGCGCCGGACGTGACGCCGGAGGCTCTACGGCCATTGACCACAAGAGTGCTGCCGGCGCCGTTGTTGAGAGCCGCGATCGCGCGCTGGAGTCGCCGGCGGTCCCCGATGGGCAGGCCAAGTTGTGCCAGATCGGATTCGGTGAGATCGGCAACGACATCCAGGTCGATGCACTGCCGCTCGAACAGGCCGACATATTGGCCAAGGCCAATACTCTCGAGCCAGTTTTTCAGACCGCTCTGGACTTCAACGCTTGGTTCTTCCTCAGCCATTACCAATCCGTGCGGCCGTATGATCGGACACCAAAAGATAGCACCGCAAGTACATTATGCAAAAGTTCAGAACTGTTTCTGTCTCGGACAGACTTCAGCGCTAGTGGACAGTCTGCGCGCCGCACTTGATCTTGGATGCATTTGGCAACACCAGGCAGGTTACGCCATCCTATCGGATCACGCCGTCGAGGTCTTGGATTTCGGGCCGATGACAGAGCTTTTGGCCCGCCTGGCGCGACCATGAGGGGACAGCACGCCCCGGCCCGGCGCCATGCCTTCACGGCCACGCGATGGCTCGGTGGCCGGACGGACATCTCGCTCCAGACACTTATATAATTCACTCAGCGAAAGTCGCCGCGCCCCGGCTCGCCCGCCGCGACCCGGCAACTACAGCCGTGTTGCCACGTCACCAGCTCAGATCGAGCTGATAGATTCCCACTCCGCGCGCTCAAAGACTGAGCAGAACAGCACACACGCTGAGGAGCGGTGCCGAGCCGCTGCCCAGCCAGGGGAGCTCGACCATATCACAGCGGCCGCGACCGCCCGACCTCCATCTGCAGGTCGTGCGATCGCGGCGGCATCGTCCGCCCGCCTCTCGTTCTTTGTTCGTTCTTGATAGCGATCGGCGCTCCCCGTCCAGAGGCCGCCAGTCTTAGCGGGACCCGACAGAGATCCTCCGTGACACGCGGCCGCCGACGCTCAGCGCGGCAGCGATCCGTTGGCTTGCCGGATCTGTCTCTCCGACAATGCACCCCATGCCTGCACCGTCGACCGGTCGGACTTCGATGCGCTGCACCTCCATTTCTGATGCAGCCCATGACCACCACCGATGTACTGACAACATCCGCATTCGGTGTTGGACCCCCTGTCGCCATCGACGATCATGGCGGGACAGAACTCGCTGGCCGCGCCAGCAAAGACAGCTTGCAGCAGCGTCCGTTCGCAAAGGCCCGACGCGATATCGCGCCCAAACTTCAACGGCCGATGATGCCCGGCAATCCAACGCAGATCAGTCAATCTCGTCTTGATTCTTTCCTCGCCAGCAAGCAACGTCCCGGGGTTCATTTGGCTAGAATCAGTTCAAAGGGAATTGCAATGGCCCTCAAATACCTAGACCCCAAACTTTTGAGCGAGAAGCAGAAGGCGGAGTTGAGGAAAGTCCTCAACACGCAACTCAAGGAGATCCAGGACAAGCTGAACGAAATCGATCAGCTGAGCGACAAGCCGAAAGCACCCAAGAAGACCAAGAAGACCAAACGGTAAGGCCCAGCACAGGGCGAGAGGCGGCGCGGCTAGACCGGCGCGGGTGGGCATTCGGAGCTGAGCGGCTCATCCCGACAAATCTTGTTTGCTGAGGATGATGTTTGCTGAGGATGGCATTCGTTGCCGGACACCCATCCTCGTCGGCTTTGGTTCAGCCCGTCCATGTTGTTCGCGCGCGGTCAGGCCGCGTGTCGGCAAGTCAACCGCAAACCTCCTACCTCCCCCGGCCTCGCTCTCGCTTTGTTCATGACTGGGCTCCGGCCCTCGCCTCGAGGCCGAACTGCTGATCGCCAACGCGCTTGGTGGCCATCGGTGAGCGCCGCACGTCCTTTTTTCGGCTTCATCAAACCGAGCTCCCACGACCTCCTCGTCGAACCGTTCGCCATCACCTGATCGCATCAATTGTCGGGCTGGACCTCGCGAGCGGCCGCTTGTCGCAAATGCGTCATCTGATCCGGCAGCGGGCCGTCATCGAGCTCGCGGATGGGCCTGCCGGGCATCGGCGGGGCTCATGATCGCCCGGTGAGGCCATGATGACGTGATCGGCATCCTGCTTCCGGTTTGCCGGCGGGCCGGTGCGCAGCGCAAATCGCGAGCGACGGCTTCGGCCCTGACCATCGAACGGCCCCGCGAGGGTCGAACACCCGGCGGCATCACGCGAATTCATGTGCATAAGCCCCCTGCGTCCACCGCAGGCGCCACAGAATGCGCCTGCTGCTGTCCGTGGCGGCGGCGCAAGGCGGCTTTTGCAGGGCGGAACTCTCACGTTTTCCTGATTCCCGCGTCAGAACGCCGCGGGACGAATTCGCCTATGGTCCCGCGCGTTTCCAACCCACGGAGGTTTTCCGCATGCGTAAACTGATCATCGCCACCGCCGCGCTCGCATTCGTCTCGTCGGCTGCTCTTGCCCAGTCGACCGAGAAGCCGATGACGACCACCGGCCAGGCGGCCAAGGGTGGCGACGCCATGATCGGCGGCGACGACATGAAGATGAGCAAGACGAAGAAGAAGGCGGCCAAGAAGACGTCCGGCGACGGCATGTCGAAGTAGCCCCTCAGCGCGGGCGTGCCTCTCTTGGGCACGCCCGGCGCCCGCCGCCCCGCGCGGCAGATGCGTCGCCCCTCGCTCCTCTTCCATCCAATCCAGGCCGCGCTCGATCCGCCACCGGCCGCAGCACCACCGACTGATCCGGCCAGATCATCACGCGCAGGCGCGTCATGACGTGAGCTGTTGTTGCAGCGAGATCGTGCCGAAATCCGGTTGTCGCTTTCCCGGATCACGCTCTATGAAGCGGTCAGTCCGAGCTGCTGCAATCGCCCGGCGAACCAGGCCGACAGCGGCGGATCGATCCGCGCGCCGACATAGACCTCGGGTGTCAGCACGCTGCGGCGGTCGAGAATCAGCAGCACGCCGATCCAATAGGCAAACCAGAGGTGCGGATCGGTGAGCGCCATCAGCTTGTGACGGTCATGCGCCAGTGGCTGATGATTGCCGGCCTTGCGCACCTCGACCGCGAGCAGATTGTCGGGGACGCCCCGCTTGTGCACCACGACGTCTGGGTAGATCGACTTGGCCAGGTCGTCGTCGGTCGAGACGATCGACACCCTCGGCAGCAGCATGGCGCGATCGCCGAGGCGATTGTAGTCACAGTCGACATCCCAGCCCAGGAAGTTGCGCTCGATATGCACCGCCAGGCGGTGCGTCAGGGTGCGTTCGCCGAGATCCCGATCGAGGATAAAGCGCTCGCGCGCGTAGAACTCCTGCAGCGCAGATATCAGCCGGTTCAATTCGCTGTGCATGCCGCCCAAACAGAACAAACGATGGAGACGCCCCCATCAACACGTGATCGGGCTGAGTCGCCAACCATCAAAATGCGGCAATGACGCTGCCATCAACCGGCGGCCGATTTGCGGCCGCCGGTTGCGGGCGAGGACGCTTACATCTGCACTTCGATCAGGCGCGGGCCAAATTCCGCATTCGCCTCGGCCAGCGCCGCATTGAACTCGTCGGCCGTGGTGACGGCGCGGCCGGGAACACCCATGCCCTTGGCCATGGCGACGAAGTCCAGCGTCGGTCGGTCGATCTTGAGCATGTCCTGGGCGCGCTGGCCGGGTTGGCCGGCCCCGACGCCGTCGAACTCGCCGCGCAGGATCTGGTAGATCCTGTTGGCGAACACCACC
>Ga0265319_1001486_pt1 | contig 14003 bp, 35 predicted proteins | sample 4824metaG_FD_192443 | JGI IMG/M metagenome (GOLD analysis project Ga0265319, IMG submission 192443) | Rhizosphere microbial communities from Carex aquatilis grown in University of Washington, Seatle, WA, United States - 4-8-24 metaG | ecosystem: Host-associated > Plants > Roots > Rhizosphere >...
TGCATGTAGCACCCCCCCCCTAAAAGGCCACCCCTCCCCGTACCCCTGGGTGGTGGGATACGTAACCCCTTGAACCTCTATTCTTTACATCCTGTTAAGTGAACTAACACTTTAGCTTAGACAATAAAGGTTTGGTTTAGGTTACCTATCATATGTTACTCATCTTTTGATATATCCATAGGCAAACAATCTATATTATTATTAATAAATGATTCAATAGTATTATGTTTACATAATAATAATGCAAACTCAACAACTATATAGCCATACTTGTAGCTATCATCATGAGTAATTTTATTTTCAGGATATTTAGCATTAAAATTATTTAATGACTTTTCAACAATATCCTGTATTAACTTTTGCGCTTGATCCAATGATAAATCTTTCATGATATATAATTTAAATATACTATATATACGTATATAGTTAATAAAGGTTTCAAATATATTATAAATTATTTTATATAATAATGTAACCTTAATATATTATTTACGTATACTGCAATACAAAAACAAAAATACAAACAACAAAAATGCTTTATGTTACGTTACTGGTTATATAGAATAAAAACATTTAAGTTATTAATTTAATACATTAGATTATGAATGACAATTATTTTGATGAGTTATTGAATCATTTAAGTTCTGAGCAAAAGGATAATTTATATTTTGCTTTAGAAGATTTTCAAAAAGATAATGCATTGAGACCAATAGCAAATGATTTGCTAGAATTAATGTTAAGGGATATTGCAGAATCTTAACACTTAATTTAGATGAGGTTATAAACATTTGGATTTAATTTCATTTGTTGATTAAAAACATTTATTGCCTTATATTATATTAACCTTTTATTAATATTCATAATTATGAGTAATGAGATTAGTATTGCCCAAACTTCACAACCTGTTATTAACTTCAATGATGTTTATAATACTTACTATAAAGAAATAGTTAGTTTTGTAGCTTTTAAGGTTCATAGCAATATTATTGCTGAGGAGCTGGTGAATGATTCATTTATGAAATTATATCATAATCTTGACTCATTTGATCCTAAAAAATCTAAATTACGTACATGGTTATTTTATATTGTTAATAATACTGTTATTGATTATTATAGAAAAATATCAAAGGATAATAATAAAATTTCTATTGATAATAATTCAATGGAAGGTAAAAAGGTTTTTGAAATTAAGGATGACAGTAATAATATTTTTGATGTTATGAGCAATAATGATATTAAAAATAATGTTATTAGTTGTATTAATAAACTTTCAAATAATAATTTAAAAAAGGTTGCAAATCTTTATTTCATTGATGATTTAAGTTACAATGAAATATCTGATTGTTTAGAAATACCTTTAGGGAGTGTTAAGGGTTATATTAATAGAATCCGGTTAGAGTTACAAAAAGAATTAAGAAAGAAAGAGGTTTATGTTTAAATAAAGAACATTAAGTATTATGAATAAAACTAACCCAATTGATTTTAATAATCTTTACAAAACTTATTATGTTGAGGCCATTAATTATGCCAATAATAAAACGCATAATATATTAGTATCTGAGGAGGTTGTTAACGATTCATTTATTAAAGCGTATAAAAACTTAATTTCTTTTGATCCTAATAAGGCATGTTTTAAAACTTGGTTGTTTACTATTATTAATAATACTATTATTGATAATTATCGAAAGACTAATAAACATGATATTGTTTATTCTATTGATAATATTAATGATGAGGGTAAACAAATTTATCAACATTCATATAAAGAATTAACACCCTTAGAAATATTAAACAATAATGAAATATATGATAAGGTTATTAAAAGTATTAATAATCTTAATAATGATAATTTAAAAAATATTGCTACATTATATTTTATTAATGGTTTAAATTATAATGAGATTTGTGAAACCCTTGACATAACTTTACCAAGCGTTAAAGGATGTATTTTTAGAATCCGCATTAAGCTTCAAAAAGAATTATACATATTTTTGTAACCTTCATTAATGTTTTACGTATAAGAATACAAATAATAAAACTTTCAGTCATGAAAATTTCAAAATTATTATTAAATAGTAGGTTCGATGAGGTTTGTAAACTATACAATCTCAAGACGAGAAAAGACATAACATTAAAGTCTGATAATCCAGATCAAAAGAGTTATTATTCAGATGATTATTATAAAATGGATTATAATAGTAATTATGGAGGTTATTTCTTTGCCTTGGTTCATAGTGATACTAGTGTATCAGATGCATTTTACGGGACTGGTTACAGTAGGTTAAGTGCTAATGAAGCCTACAGATTTTTAAATGGTATGATTGAAGGTTATAGATTTTTAAATAAAAAATAAACAATAAAACTTTATATTATTATGAAAAACACTAGTTTGAGTAAAATCGATGAAATAGAATTAGCTAAATCTATTTCATATTCATTATGGGGAATACCTCCAAAGGTTTTTGTTTATAGTAAGGATGAATTAAACAATGAGTTTTCAAATTATCTCATTGAGTTACACAATGAAGGTTATATACTTATTGAAAATAATAATTAACATCATATTTTTGTAACCTTCAATTAAGTTTTACGTATAAGAAAGTAATAAATGTTCATTGAAACATCTTAGTTATTCCAGTATAATAAAGGTTAAGAGCCTTCAATAAAAGGTAATCTGAATAAAATTAAAGTAGGATTATAAATAAACTTATACTTCGGATAGGCAGAGTATTATTAGACTAATATACTTAGATGTTTCAATAAACAATAATATTTAATATTAACCTTAAATATAATGATCATGGAAAAATTTATCTTTATGCCAATGTATTACATTTTTGCAGTGTTAGCAATTTATTATTTGATTAACACTTGGAGAAAACTATTTATCTATGTTAAGAAACATTTATCCTATAACATTAAGGTTAGATAAATATCATTTGGTATTTATAATAAAATTAATAATATCATGGAAACCTCAATATTAATTGATCAAATCAAAAATCTTAACTTCATTGAACCTTCAGATGGTTGGCTTGTTAGCTATTGTCAGCAAGTTCATGTTAATAACAGCAAACCATGTAAAATTAAAAATATTAATAAAGGTTTGTCGAAAATCTTTAGAGTTTATTCTAATTAACATATTTAAGTTTAATTTTAAAAATCATCATTATGAAACATAAAGTACAGTCAAAAGTTCGTACATTAGAGATTAAAAAGGCTAGGGAACAAAAAAAGCTAATGTATAGATTATAACATTAAATAAAACCATCTAAATATAGTATAGAGGTTATAAGAATTTAATATTTCTTATAACTTTTTTTATTTTAAAAAATAATTCATAATATTGAAACCTTTATTAAACTAATCCGTACAATATAATGTAATTTAAATCAAAAGATATTACGGGCTGGAAAACAAATTAAAATTCCTGGAGTGTGGATTCCATCCTGCTTTATATTATACTTATTTAGAATGATTCTAAACTTCCATATATAAAAATTACGGAGTATACCTCAACGTACATTAACATATACGTTCTTACATTGTTGTCAATCTATTTTACGTAAAACATTCTATAAAGGTTACATTATAAATCAATTAAATTAACCATATAAAAATTTTATCATAGATGTTAAAAATAAATGATATTTTTTGTAACCTTTAATATGGTGTTATCGTATACGAAGGAAATTAACAAATAAAGATTATGAAAACTTTAAATAAAGAATGTCAATCAACAATGGGTAAAGTAGTTTTATTCCAAAACAATAAGTATTCTATTGAATCATATTTTAATAGTAATACTAATGATTTAAGTGTTGTTTTAGTTATTGATAAGTTTTATACTGATTATCCTATTATGTATAATCATAGCCTAAATGTTGCTTATGATTATCCCGAAAAAATACCACCATACATTAAAAAGAAAATAAAGAAGATATTGGCTTGTTATATGAACACTAAGTTTTAATAGTCAAACATCTCACTTCAAATTATCAATTATTAATATAATTTTAACCTTAATACAAATATCATGAAAAACAGTAACAGTCTAACTAACTTAGTTATTAAGCAGAACACTAATAAGTTTATTTCATTGATAGACTACATTCCTGCCTTAATCAGTAATACTTTTAGCGTTATATTTAGCTTATCTATAGTGTTAGAACTTAAGAATATCCTTAGCGGATATGTATTAATATTACTATCCGTATTCGTTGTATTATTCTTAGTTTACAATGAAGTAACCAAGGTACAATATGTAAGGAAAGTATTCAAAGGGGTTAAATCTGCCATTATACCTTTGATAATAACCTTTATCATTAGTTTGACCTTAGCATCTATTGGTATATATCTTTTCACCAATAAAACCAGCGATATTAAAGACAATAGTAACATGGACAAGGTTGTTAAGATTAATAATATTAATTATACTTATCAAAGTAAAATTAATGACTTAAATAATAACATGATATTTGAAACCTCCAAGGAATTCAAAAGCTTAAATGATGAGTTATATTACTGGAAACACATAAGCGCAGCCACGTTGATCGAACGAGATAATATACGTAACAGGATTGATAAACTACAAAATGATATTCAATCCCAACGTACATTGTTTAATGAAAACAAACGTTTAAGTATTAATCAACTTAATAATTTATTAAATAATGAAATACAGATAATAAATACTCAGTATAACGTTAATAATAATAAAACCACTAAGAATAATTTTATTAGTTATATATTCTTAAGTTTGATTATTATAACGGAGTTTGCAACAATCATTTTAAATAAGAACATCGCAGAAAAACAAATAGTAAGAGATGATTTTATTAATAGTGATCTGTCAAAGAAGTTTATAATGTCCAGCAATATTTTAACCTCAATGTACCTTACTTCATATAATGGTGTTACCAATATCGAAAAAGCTAAATATTGCGAAGCTAATAAACTTTCCTGGGAAGACCTCAGCCTATTGTACAACCAGTTTATTAACCTTGGTATATTAGATAGTGGTGAGGTTATTGTACATGAAGGTTTAGACGGAGATTGTAATAAAAAAGCTAAAAGATTGTTAACCAATAAGTTTATTGTATCAGAGTATGAAGCTCAAAATTTACTTAATGGTTACTTCGAAAAACTATTAAAAATGAAACTGTAATATGTTCCACGTGGAACATTATATATTGTACATAATATTTAAACTTAAAACATAATATCATGATTAAATCATACGACGATGCAGTTAAAATTAAATCACCAAGTTTTTACAATACAATAAGAAAAGGTGATACTAAAAAAATTATTGCAATAAAAAAATTTAAACATATTATTGAAGTAATAGAAAATCATTAAAAAATAATAACACCATGAAAAATAACGATAATAAAACTTATATAGGCACCTACAAAGTTATAAAAGTCTTTAGGGTTTCAAGACGTAAACAAACTCTAAATAAAGGTTTAACCTTAGACGAAGCAAAAAGGGTTGTTAACTCCTATCCTGATTCAAATAGATCAATGGTTGTATTTACAAAACAATTTTATGCTGATAAATATTATAAATAAATTATATCATGGAAGTTTGTAAAAAAGTATCTTTCTGTAATGAACAATATGCAACCGCTTATATTGAAAAATTAAATAAAACCTCAATCAGAGAACGCAAACCAATTAGAGCTTATCTCTGTGAAAAGTGTTTCAATTGGCACCTAACATCTAAAATAGATTTTAATTCAAATACAATAGTGTTAGAGAATAAAATAATTGAATTAGAAACAAAAATTAAGAATTTAAAAATGGAAAATATAAATCTATTAAGACAAAAGCAAAAATATAAAACATTAAGCGACCAATTAATGTTTGACAATAAACATAACATACAATATAAAACATCTTAGTATTAACATAATTTAAATATATAATATCAAATGAAAAAATATAAAGGTTTACTAGTTTCAGTCTATAAAATGCCAAATTGTGATTGTACAAATAAAGGCATATCCCATGACAAAGATACTTTAATATTAATTGGTGAGGGTATCCCTGAAATATTCGAAGGCGATGAAACTAACACCGTGGTTTTAGTAGAAAGAAACCTAAAAAGTTTTGATGGTAAATACCTACATGTTGAGCCTGTAAATTATGATAATGATCATAAACCTTGGTTCATGGCTGGTGGTAATTTTATTTATACTTCTGACAGTAGGTTTCCAAATAAATACCCCATTAGTATTCATGATAGGGTAGAATAATAAAACACCATTGTACATTAATATTTATCTAACCTCTATAGAAATTATTATAGAGGTTTTTTTATTTCTATATTGTTGTAACATTATAGATATTGTTTACGTATTATATATAAAATAAAACTATGTGGTTTAAATTTGATTTAAAAAATACATATATCTATAATTCCAGAAAGTTTAAATTAACTTCAATAACAGAATTTTCAGATGGTGTAAAACCCAATTGGGTTTGTGGAATATATATAGATACTAATGAGTTTAATTGTTTTTCAATAAAATATATAAGTATATGAGGTAAAGAGAGTTACATATAAGTTATTGTATAATAATACTTTAGATTAAAATGTCTAAGGTGTTATTATAATAATTTTATAAAATTTGGTTTTATAAAATTACAAAGGTGTTGTGTTGCTGGGTGTTGGGGCAACATTCATGTTTATTTTAATGATTCATTTTAACCCCTTGAAACACCTATATTTATCTAACCTCTTAGTACAATGTACATTATAATTATAAACTAATGGGTTAATAAAATCTTATTAATATAACCTCTCAGATAATATATAATATTATAACATCCCTTATGGTACATATAACATTATTGTATATTAAAGATTATATAATATATAAGACTCTTATATATAACAAAAGTATTATATTAAAACATCTAAGATAGTTAAACATATTGTACAAAAATAATTGTTATATAATGTAACCTTCATTGATATTATACGTATACTATATAAAATAACAAACATTAACCTTATAACACCATGAAAATAGATATTAAATCTCGTGAACAAATGAAAAGTGATATAATGATAACATTAAATTATTTTTTCCCAAAGGGTATAAATGAGTTATCAATAGGAAATATGTGGAATGTTTGGTTTAATACATTTGAAAGTATAAATTATCCTGATAATAATCCTAATGTAATTTTTGTTAATGGTGTTAGGTTATTTTCACAAAATCCTGATTATATTCTTTATCCTTGTAATAGTATTGATAATACATTACAAACAGCATTAATAGCAATATTTAAGGAATTAAACATATCAGTATTAAAATAAACTTATGAGATTATGAAAACATCAAAAATAAAGAGTTTACAACAAAAAGCAATAAAAGAGGCACAAAAAGAGATTAATAAAATTTTTACTAAGTATTCATTACTTATTAATGCTGAAATATCAAATCAACTACCTAATAAAACTATTTTAGTAAACGGTAATGGTATGTCAATACTTTTTGATAATAAGAATAATGAAATAAAAAAAGGTGTTTATTGGAAACAAAATAATGTTGGTGATAAACAATTATTTTATTTATCATCTTTACAATATGCTGAAAGTTTACGAGGTATATTTAATATTAAGAGTGAAATAAAAAGTTGTAAATAATAACCTTTATAATATAATACCATGAAAAAAGATATTTTTAAAACTGTTGTGATATTCAGGAAATATGAAGACAATGAAGTTATTGCTTTATTTCCATATGATAAAGAAACTAATGATTGTTGTAATTCCTATATGCATTTAGGCCAACATGCGAACGCTAATTATATTGGTGTAATAAGTCAAACTAAACCTGCAAACGAATCAGAATATAAAGATTTGTTTAATGAGTTAGAAAATATAGGTTATAACCTTAAGATTCAACTAAGAGCTTTAAAACTATTTTAGTAAATGGTAATGGTATGAAAAACTCAAGATATTCATGGTTAGCTAAAAATTACGATAAAGATTTTGTTTATAGTAATAGATTAAGGTTGATAAGTAAGTATAATATTAATATTAAGTCATCATCTCGAATGTACACTTATTATATGGATGCATATTTAGGTATAATTTTAGGTTATTAAAATATTATATACATTATTTTTGTAACCTTATAGAATTATATACGTATACTATATAAAATAACAAATAAACATTATGAATATAACACCTGAAGTATTTTTAGCTGAATTAAAGAATGGTAATAAATCTGAACATGATTTAAATCGTTTGGAAAATCCCTATATTAGTCATGCTGAAGTAACGAAATTAATAAGATATGGTCATACTTTAGAATCTGCTAAAGATCATCTAAGTACTGACTATAGTAATGGTTTTACTATATGTTCATCATGTGGTTCATATTATCATTTAGGTAAAGGTTTTACAAAACATCTTAGTAAAGGATGTTTACATTGTGAACCTGAAAAGCATAACGTATATTATCATCATGGTAATAATGAAGTAAATTATAAAACTTCTCCCAGGTATATGAGTATAATGTTTGATAATGGTATACATTATTGCAAAGATAAACTTCAAATAGAAAAATTTAAATCCATTGTATCAGATTTAAATCTTTGAATTGTTTGTCAAACTGAAAAAGCTATTATTAATAATAGGTGCGCTACATGTTATTATGATTGTCCTTAAATATTTATATATTTTTTGAAACCTTTATAATATATTTACGTATACTGATATAAACAAACAATAAATATAATATGAGAACTTTAAAAGAAGCTACAAATATTTTCAATAGTACTAAAGGTAAAATATTTGTATTATCGTTTGCAAGCGGATTTAGATATAGTACTTATGGAGGTTTAAATATTATACAAGCATTAAATGAAATATCAATTCATCTTGCTGCAAATCGTCAGGTAATAATCACAAATGAAAAAGGAGATAAAGAATGTCTTCATTGGGAATTTGACAATAAGAAACGTTGTCCATATTGGGAGGCTTACAATTATTCATTAACGCTAAAAGATTTTATAGAGGAAAATAATTCTAATAGTTAATATTATGAAATTAAAACAATACTTATGTGTTAAAGATTATCATCCTATTATTCATAAAAAAAATGGTAAGGTTGATCCAACAGATAAACCTGTTATTGTTAAAAATGATATATTAAGACAACAATTTGAAGGCAGTAATGTTTTTGAAAGTTTTCATGATCCTGATATAGCTTTATATGAATACACTATTTTAAATTACTCTGAATGTTTTGAATTAATAAAGTAATATTTTTGAAACCTTTATAATATATTTTCGTATAATATATAAACGAGCAATAAAACATATATTATGACTATAAAGAAATTAGCAAAATTAATTATTAATCAACTTGAATTTTTAGGAATAGAACCTTCAGATAAAAATATTAATGATTTATATTGTTCAATATATAATGATCTAACAAAAGAGTATGGTAATTATAATATTACTAACAGTAAGTTAAATTTAACCAAGACAAAAAAAGTAATGCAGGGAAAATATTTTCAATATTATATTACAGATAATGAAGTTATTGTTTGCAATAGATTTTTTTAAAACAATTAATATTATATATCATGAAAACATTACCAGAACCTTTCAGGGATGTAATGATAACCTATAATAAAACATATTTTGAACCTTATAGTGATCGACAGAAAACTAAGATTGTTACTAAAAGGGGATTTTATAGTGATCTTTTTAATAACTTTGCTGTTCCTCCTGAATACAGATATTTTAATGGTCGTTATTTACCTCATGATTTTAGTAGTGATCATTTAAGAATAGATAATGTTATTGATTGGAAATATTGTGAATAATAAATATTTTATGTTTTTTTTGTAACCTTTAATAATATTATACGTATACTAAGTAAAATAACAAATAATAATAACAATGAATAAACAGTATATAACATATAAAGCGATTGGCACAATAAAAGGAAATATTTGGATGCCTAATATTGAATGTACAAAAGATTTTAATATTAATTTTTCTAAAGATAATAGCTTACCATTCACAACAAATTTTGAAACCTTAGAAGATATAAAAAACCATATAACAAATGATGGTGATTTTCGTAGTTGTGAAATTTCAGAGGGTGAATTAATAGTAACCTTACATTATGGTAACAGAACAATATCACATTGTTTGGATTTAATAAATAAAAACTAATTAGGCACATTATGAAAAACAATAAGCAAAGTCATTTAGAAGTTCATGGTAAAAACGAGTTAAAACGTATTGCCAATATTGAACTTGAAAATATTATTCGTATACTAAGCATATTTAAACTGAAATATTATGAGCAGTGAAACTATAATCAAATTATACGCTGAAGAATCTGAAAAGCAGAAAAATGGATTGTTAAAGAATGTTGGCAGACGTTGTAAAGTTTTAGATTCTGCTATTGCTGGTTTAACTGGTAAAGAAGCTGAGATTATAAATGTACACGGTCAATTGCCTGACGGGTTCAGATATGAAATTAAACTCGATGAACCATTGTACACGTTTACCAATGGCAAATTAAATTATTATCCACCAACATTTATGGTTGAAGTATTAATGTAATATAATGTACGATGAAAAATATTAGTTTAGATACACGTAAAGATAATCTAATAATGTTAAAAACATTAGAAGAAACAAATGTTGAATTAATTGATAAACTATTAGGTTCTGAAGAAATAAAACAAACGAATCAACTTGAAATAAGTTTTATGATTCAGGATAGTTTAATGAAAACATTTGTTAATGTTAGTGATAATACACCATTAACATTATCAAATAATACTTTAAGACTTTTAATGTTATATAAACTAAATAACACACATAATAAATAATATTATGATAAAGACAAAGGTGTTTATTTCGAATGATAAAAGAATGATATGTACATTAGTATTAATATTAAATAAGGATACTAAAGTATATGAGGGTTATGTACGATACAATAACATCTATACTGATATTGTTGATTTTAATTACAGTGAAGCCGATTATAATAATAGTAATGAGTTATATGATAAGGCTTTTGAGTATTGTACTAGTATTAATGCGATAATATTATAATAATATGAAATCAAACATGCTCGTAATATTTCCTAAAGGTTCGTTTGGTGATAAGAACATCAATGTACAGTTATATAAATCGCTTCCATATAAACATGATAGATTAAAATCTATTGTTAGAGGTATTGGCCAGTATAATGAACATCCTGAATTTAAAATATTAAATCTTTTTATTCAAGGTGATCAGTCTGACTGGACAATGATAGAATCATGGAATGACAACGAAAATTTGTTTATAGAATTCGTTGAATTTTTATCTAAAGAATTAGATTTAAGAATTGATATTTGTTAAATAATAAATTAAAGTATTATGATTATCTGTAATAATTGTTATAAAGAAAAAGAAGGTGTTCAAACTGGTGTTTGTAATCATTGTGGTAAATTTGGTAAAACAAATAGAGAACTTGCAATGAATTGGTGGAATAATCTAATTAGTGCAAGAAAAACTGAAATATGTGATATAAATACGTGGTTAGTTGGTAGTATAAGACGTCATGAAACATTAACAGGTAATGAAATAGAACAATTATTTAATAAAGAATATTCATTATATTGGGAAAATTGTTATAATAAAAATTGTATTTATAATGTTTCGTTAGTATGTAAATGTAAAGATGTTGGTAGCACATGTCAATCATATATTAAATAAATAATTAATTTGTAACCTTAAAGTAATTATTTACGTATAATATATAAATAACAAATATACATTGTACATATGAAAACATTTAACCGATCATCATTGCCTGAAAGTATTATATATAATGGCAAGATATATAAATGTAATGCTTCTGAAAGTAGTTTAATGGCTCAAAGTATAAATATTAGTAGTTATTTAATAGCACTTAAAAGAAATGGTATTAATGCTATTATTGTTAATGTACTAAGTAAAAATCTTAAGGGTAAGACTGATTTACATGGTCAACCTTATAAGCCTAGCCAATGGATTTATACTAGTATCTAATTTTAAATCAAAAAATTTATAATATATTGTAACTTAATTGTTTTATTTACGTATAATAATACAAATAACAAATAATATTATGAAAAGCCTAGTCAATTTTGTTGAAAAAGATAATCAATTAGTTATTACATTAACAGATGAGGGAAAAGAAGAACTTGAAAACCTCAAAAATCTTCCAATAATGGATGCCTTAGCTGAATTATTCGAAGATTATATGTGTAATGGTTGGGTTTGGGTTTCTCCTGAGGAAATTGGAGCTTTAACCGATGCACCTATTATTAGTAATGATTATACTTATATTGATGATGAGGCTAATTATTATCATTCAGTATATTGGTTTCCTGATTATATGATTAAGAATGAACTTAAAGAACTTGAGAATGTAAAATTAATATTTATTAAAACAACAAATTAAATAATAATAACATGAAAAACTTAATTCAATATAAGGAAAGAATCATAGAATTATTTCAAGAGTTTTTAAATGGTGAAATTGATAATCAAATATTTATTCAAAAGCTTTATAGTTTTGAAATGAAAATTAAACTTGAAAATGATATTAAAAAACGTAATTCAGGTTTATGGTTTAGGTTTTTTAATAGTGACACTAGTGCAACTACAATATTAAATATTGAATTTGATCTTAAAGGTAGTAGAAACAATTATAATAATCTTATTGAAAATCTTAAGTTAGCTATTGAGCTTAACGAACTTGAAATATATTGTTCATAATATACTTAATAATTTTCAATTAATACTTCAATAAAACATATTTAATTAACACTAAACTAAAAAATATCATATCATGGAAACCTCATTAAAAGAATACGTAGAAGCTAAGACCAGAATTAAACTCAATAATGATAATTACAATCATGCTGAAAATTATATTGATGATATTTTTATTGAATTATATTCAGGTGGTGAAAATTCTGCTTATATTTCAAAAGAAATATATAATAATGGCGAATTTGATTATCAGATTTACATAAGTGTTAATGATGGTTGGCAGGTTGATTTAAAAGATATAAATCTAATATCTGTATCAATTGCTAAGACAAAGGAATATCATTCTGAAGATAATATTCAAAAGATATTAAGTTCATTTGACATTACCTTGGATAATCTTAATACTTCAGATATTGCTGATTATGGATATTGTGCAAGTATAGTAAACTTAGAAGTACCCAAGGATGAAACAAAACAAGCATTAAATTATATTGCTAATTGTGTACCTATATTTAATTCAATGTTTGGTTTCTATATGGACAGGCCAATGAATAGACTTGGTCATACTGGCTGGGATTTTTTAAATGGGAATATAGGTTAAATATATAATGATATGAAAACAAGAGATTTATTAATCGAAAAAATTAACAACAAAGAAGACGAACTTTACTCTATGATTGAAGAAATGGTTGAGAATGATCATACGTCTACAAATTGCCATCGTTTGTATGTCCATACTAATGGCGACCTGTGGATAGGAGAAGAGGCTAGCGACAATAATTGGGCAGTTATCCCAGACACCAATGATCTATTGCATCATTGGTAAAAGTTTATAATAGTGTTGGATGTAATTGTGATTGGTGTAATGATCCTGATTATACTTTTAGTATATATGATTTTTCGGAAGAGATCGAATTTATGCTTGAGGAAGCATTAATAAGAATAAATGAAATAGAAGAGGGTTATTTTGATGATGAAAAATAATTGTAACCTTTAGGGTATATTGTACGTATTATATATAAAATAATAAATATTAACACTAAAAATAATAACTATGAATAATATTAAAGACAATCTAATAAACTACATTTCGAAATTAAATGATAATGATCTTGAAAAGTTTTTTAATGATTTAAAATTAAAAACTAATAGATTTTCTTCATATACTGATATTAAAAGTTTTAATGATGCTTGTGAA
>Ga0265319_1001487_pt1 | contig 13996 bp, 11 predicted proteins | sample 4824metaG_FD_192443 | JGI IMG/M metagenome (GOLD analysis project Ga0265319, IMG submission 192443) | Rhizosphere microbial communities from Carex aquatilis grown in University of Washington, Seatle, WA, United States - 4-8-24 metaG | ecosystem: Host-associated > Plants > Roots > Rhizosphere >...
GCCACTCGCCGCCAGGTTCACGAAACGTAGTTTCTCTTCCATAGGATTTACAGCTTTCCAGGGCATAGCCCAAAACTGTAACCTATCTCCCTGGATTAAGTGTTACCTATCTCGCCGGTTCATACCCGAACCGGTCTTCTGGCGCGATCCAGGCGACTGAGGCGACCACGGCGACGGAAGCGAACGAGGGCCGAAATCAAAGATCAGCGTCTCACCAACCCTGAGACGCCGGCGGAGCATTGCCAAACGCCGAACGAATACCCTTGCCGGTCAGACTCAAACGGCACAGCCCCATTTCAAAATTCGTCATTCAAAATTCGAATTTATGCCCTCCTCCTTCGACCGCTTTTCTTTGGGGGGCTTAAAGGGGCGCTATCCGACCTCCCCCTTAACCCCCTCCTCCAATCCAAGGCAAACCCGAAAAAGCGATTTCCTTCCAGTAAGTCAGTCAGTTCCAGTCCAGTTTCCAGTTTCTGTCCCTTATCCCGTTCACCCCCCAAACTTCCATTCCTTGCCGACCGCGCCGAGCTTCACGTCAAAACTGAAGCGGCTGCCCTTGCCGGGGGCGCGCTCGTAATTGATGTGGCCGCCCATGAGTTCGCACAGCCGTCGGCAAATGGCCAGGCCAAGACCCACACCGCTGTTGGCACGGCGCGATTCGCCCTCGCCTTGGGAGTATGGTTGAAATAGCCGGCGGGCCAGCGCAGGGTCCAACCCCGGACCGGTGTCGGTGATTTCACCATGCAAGGTCCAACCTTCGGCATCTGGCGCAAGCGGCGTGGCCCGCACCCGAATGACCACCTCGCCACTCGGGGTAAATTTCAGCGCGTTGCCCACCAGATTGGCGAGAATCCGACGCAGTTGGGCAGCATCGCCGACGACGATTTGCGGCAGCGCCGGATCCGCCTCAACCTTCAAGGCAATGTTCTTCTGGCGCGCGGCCGGGCGAAAAATGTCGAGCGTCTCACTAAACAACGCCGGAAGCAGAAACGGTTCGTTTTCCAGCTTGAACTGCCCCGCTTCCAACCGCGAGAAGCGCAGCAAGTCGTCTAACAATCGCAGCAATCCCTCCGCGCATTGGTCAATGACATTGAGTTGCTCGACCTGCTCCTGATTCAGCCCCTCACTTACCAACAGCCCCACGTAACCCTGGATCGCGGTCAGCGGGCTGCGCAAATCGTGGGAGACCATGGCCAGAAATTCGCTCTTTGCCTGATTGCTTTGCTGGGCCGTGTCGAGGGCGTGCTGCAACCGTGCTTGGGCCTGGCGCAACTCGGCCGTGCGGGCTTCCACCCGCTGTTCCAACTCCTGGTTTACCCGCCGCAATTCCGTTTCGCTTTTTTTGCGCCGGGCAATGTCGTGAAAGGCGACCAGAATCCCGTCGCCAAATTTCTTGACGATGAGGCGCACATGCAGATCCAGTCCGTCATTCGTCAGGTATTGCTCCGTGTCGAGCGGCTCGCCTGTCTCCACCACCTGCACCAGCTTTGCGAACAACTCCGATCCGCGCAATCCGGGATAACGCTCCAGCAAGTTTTTGCGCAAAATCTCCCCGCGCCCGTGGCGGACGTGCTCCTCGTAGGAGCGGTTCACATATTGGCAATGGAAATCCACAATCCGCCCCTGCTCCCGCACGGCATCGCTCACGGCGACGGCGCTGTAGAGATTCTCCACTACGCCCGCCAAAAGCGCCGTCTGGTCCTGAGGTGGCTGGAAAGATCCGTTCATGGGCCGCTGGGCGGTCAGGGGATGACTTTCTTCACCAAGCTGCCGGCGCCGTCGAGCGCGATGCCCGCGCCGCCGAGGACCGCCCCGGTGGCATTGCCGACCAGGTTGGTGATACCCTTGGCCGCATCCAGGTAGGTGTCGTGGTCCAAAATCTTGTCTTTAAGGATTTCGGAAAAGATGCCGAATCCCTTGCCGTCCAAATCCCGGCCAATCGCCAGTTCGACACTGAACAAGTTCGTCTCATTCACGTCCGTAAACTTGCGGGTGTAATTGAGGTTGTAAATGGCCGGCTTGCCATCCCCGGTCTTGAAATTGAAATATTTCGCCCCATGCACGCTTAATGTGAGTTTCTTGATGGTGAACGGCGGGATCCCCGGGGTCTTGGATTTTTTCGTGGCGTCAGCGGGTGCGGTGGCGCCCATGAGGCTGTTCTGCAACGCGGCAAAATTGTCTTCCCCGTCCTTGTTTTGCACGATGGCCAGGCTCTCCAAATCCACGACGATTTCATCCACCACGACGCGTTTGCTCAGCATTGTGGACACTTCCACACTGGTCTGGATTTCGTTGAACTTGACAAAGTCCTTGGCCGCAAAGCGATCCGGGTTGGTCAATTCCAGGTCCTTCACGTCGAAATTGCCATGCAGCACGCCAATGTCCTGGGAGCCCGCCGTCAGGGTGAAGCCGCTGCGTTGCTTTAATTCGTGGCCGGCGATGTTGATCGCAAAATAGTCCACGACCAGCGAGCCCACCACCACCAGCACCAGCACCAGCAGCAGCAGACTGGCGAGGATGCTCAGCAGGCATCCGAGCGGCTTTTTGATGAATCCTGGGAGAAGGCTCATGAGAAGGCATTTTATCTAGCAGCTATTGGCCCGTACTCAACACGCAATCGCAGCCTATAGGTTAAGTTTGCGGGGGCGGAAATGGCGGGGCTTCGCGACTCTTGGCCAGCTCGAGAACGTTAAAAACGCCGTCCCGCCGGTACGCCACCCGGGTCATCAGCTGTTTCACAAAATGCACGCCCAGACCGCCCACCTGGCGCTCTTCGATCGGGGCGTCGAGGTCGGGGACCGGTGCCTCCGTCAGGGGATCAAACGCGCGGGCATCATCGCGCAGTACGGCGCAAACCTCCGTTGGCATGGCGGTCAACTCCAGAATGATTTCATGGGGCCGTTGATCCTCGTAGCCGTAGGATACAATGTTCGTGAACAGCTCGTCGAGGCACAGGTTGAAGGCGTGCGCCGTCCCGGCGTCCAATTCCTGCTGTTCGGCAAAAGATTCCAAGTCGGCGGCCAGCCGGGCCAATTCGGCCAAATCGTTGCGGTAAACGTAGCGCATGCGGTGGAGTGCGGGGTTGGTGCCGCCGGCGGGCGGGCAGTGCCGGAGGGGATGAAGATTTCAACTAAAACATATTTCCACCAGCGAAAAATCATCGTCAAAATGTTCGCGGCCCTGCGCGCGCCGGACGAATTCCACCATGCCGGTGATTTTGCCCACGCCGGGCGCAGGCGGCCGCGCCAGCTCTGCGGCAAATTCCTCGACCGACATCATCACATCGGGCCGGTCAGCATAATTCACCTCATACACGCCGTCGCTGAACACATAGAGCCGGTCGCCGGGCGCGACGGTCACCCGCCCGGCCTGGAATTGCAATCCCGGCAGCGCGCCGATGATGACATTCGCGGAATTGAGCTGGAGCGGCGCAGCGCCTTCGTCGGCGCGCAACAGTACTGCCGGAGGGTGGCCGCCCGAGGCATGCGCCAGTTCGCGCGTCGAATGGCGATAGACCCCGTACCAAATCGTGAAATACATTTGATTCTGCTTCTCCATGTCGAACGCTTCATTCAAACCCGCCAGCACCGCCGATGGATCGCGAAAGTCCACTTTCGCCAGGGATTGTGCGCGCAGGACATTCACCGCCGAGACAGACAGCAACGCCGCCCCCACCCCGTGCCCGCATACATCGAGCACAAATATCGCAAAATGGTCGTCGTCTATCCAATGGTAGCCAAAATTATCCCCGCCGAGTGCCGTGCACGAGATGTACGTCCAGTCCGCCCGCAGACAGGCATGCTCCAGGGGCGCGGGAAAGAGCGAGCGCATGTAACGCTCGGCCTCGCGCAGTTCCGCATTGAGCGCCTCCAGCGCGGCGTCGCGTTCGCGCCGGGCCAGGTAGGCCTGCGAGTGGTAGCGGATGCGAGCGACGACTTCGAGCTTGTCTGGAAACTTGACCAGATAGTCATTCGCCCCAAGCTGGAACGCCTGGTATTTCGTCTCCGGCTCCTCCCGCGAGGACAGGACGATCATGGGCACGTCGCGCGTGGCGGGATTGGCGCGGAAGAATTTTACCAGCTGTAAACCATCGATCTCGGGCATTACCAAGTCCTGTAAAATGACGGTCGGCTTCAGTTCCCGTGCGGCCTGCATCGCCTTGGTCGGATCGCTGCAAAAATGAAATTGGATGTCCTTCTCGCCCGCCAGCATTCTCCTGACGGCCTCACCCACCAACGCCTGATCGTCCACCATGAGGACGGTGATGGCCTTCGCTGCGGGATGGAGGGGCGAGGACATAAACGGGAAGTTTTAACGTTTTGCCGCCGCCCGCGCGCCTTGAAAATGCGCCAAAATGGCCGGCGCCAGATCCGGCAACTCCAGGATCTTTTCCGCGGCGCCGAGGTCGGCTGCGGCTTTGGGCATGCCGTAAACAATGCTGGTCTTCTGGCCTTGCGCAAAAGTTTTCCACCCCTGTTCGCGCAATTGTTTGAGCCCGGCCGCGCCATCCCGCCCCATGCCCGTCAACACCAGGCCGACCCCGCTGCCCGGCCAAAATTGGGCCAGACTGCGGAAAAAGACGTCCACCGACGGACGATACACCAATTCTCGCGGCAGCGGCGTGTACGCAATGAGCCCGTCTTCATCCACCACCATATGATCCGCCGTTGAAGCGAGATAAACCTGGCCGGGCTCAAAGCGCGCGCCCGCCCGTGCCGGAATGACCGCATGGCCCGTGCGCTCGGCCAGCCATTGCGCCAAGCCGGGCGCAAAATCGGCATCCACATGTTGCACTAGCACGATCGGAACCGTAAATGGCTTTGGCAACTTTTCGAGAATCGCCGCGAGCGCTTGCGGACCGCCCGTCGAGGCGCCGATGGCCAGTATGGAAGGCCGCCGGTCTTTTTCCCCGGCCATCGTTTTGGCCTGCGCCGCCGACTGGGCGGTGAACACGCTGCGGGTTTCGCGTGCCTTCATTTTGCCCGACACCAGCGCCACCCGTTCGATCTTCGCCAGCAACGCCATGGCGCCTTCGAGGCTACCGGCCGGCCCCAGCGTCGGCGTGCGCACGGCGTCAAGCGCCCCAAAGCCCATCGCCTCGTAAACCTTGGCCGCATTAATGGTGATGGAAGCCGTGACCACCAGAATCGGGCACGGCGCGTTCCGCATGATCTCCCGCGTCGCCTCCGCGCCGTCCATCACCGGCATGATCAGATCCATCAGGATGATGTCCGGCGGTTGCTTGATGGCGCATTGCAACGCCTCGCGCCCATCCCGCGCTTCCCACGCCACCGTGTGACCCGGCACGCTCTCCACCACGCGTCGCAATGCAGTCAGCGCCAGGGACAAGTCGTTGACGAGGCCAATGTTCATAAAGCAGTCTACACCACCGCAGGCCGCGATGGCACGGATGAAATTGCAGTTTCTGCAAAACGGTGCCCTGGTCAGGAAATGGTCTTCCGGGCCTCCAACAACGCCTGCACCGCGCGCAAGAAGTTGCCATCCGCCAAACTGCTCTTGATAAGATACACGTCCGCGCCGGCGGCCATCCCCAGCGCCCGATCTTCCTCCCGATCCTTGTAGGAAACAATAATCACCGGCAGCTGCTGCAAGCGCGCGTTTGCCCGGATGCGGGCGACGAACTCAAGGCCGTTCAACCGCGGCATGTCCACATCGCTGATGACCAAGTCAAAAGTCCCGAGGCGCACAGCGTTCCAGCCATCAGCCCCATCTACGGCAACTTCGACCGCGCAGCCGGCGTTTTCCAAAATCTGCCGCGCCGTGGCCCGCACTGTGGCCGAATCGTCCACGACCAAAACCCGCAGGCGGCCGCTTTCCGCCTCGACGGCGGGAGGCAGCGCCCCTTCCCCGGCGGCAATTTTCTCCAACCCGCCGAGCAAATCGTCCACATCCACAATCAATACGGGCGCGCCATCCTCGGTCAGCGCCGCAGCACTAATGCCCGGCACCTTCCCCAGGCGCGCATCGAGCGGGCGCACGACCAGATCCGATTCGCCCAGAATGCCGTCCACCTCCAGCGCATAAAGTTTGGCGCCGTCGCCCACCACCACCACGGCAATTTCCCCGGCGCCGCTCCGGTCCCGACCCGGCCAACCCAGCGCCTCGCGTGCGGATACCAGAGCCGCTTCCGCGCCCTCCACCAAGAGTTGCGGACGGCCTCCGTTCATCACCACCGCCTCGCGGGGAAGCCGCAATGCCCGATATAGTTTGACGAGCGCGAAGGCGTAAGCCTCGCCGTCTATTTCCGCCAGCAGCGCCCGCACGACGGAACGCGTGACCGGCAATTGCAGCGTGAAGGTCGTGCCCCGCTCCGGGGTCGTAAAGATCCGCACGGTGCCGCCCACCTCCCGCATCAGCGATTGCACCACATCCAGTCCTACACCCCGGCCGGAAATCTCCGTGATTTTTTCCGCCGTCGAAAATCCGGGCAGAAACAAAAATTCCAAAACCTCGTCGTCGCTCATGGCTGCCGCCATTTCCCCGGTGGCGTGACCCTGCTCGACGATTTTCTGCCGCAGGCGCGGCAGTGAAACCCCGCGTCCATCATCGCTGACTTGCACCACCAGCATTCCGGCCCGGTGCCGCGCCTCAACCCGGATGGTTCCGCTTTCCGGCTTGCCGGCGGCGCGGCGCTCGGCCGGGGCTTCGAGACCGTGATCGCAGGCATTGCGCAACAGGTGGCTGAGCGGTGCTTCCAGCTTTTCGAGAATATCCCGATCCACGGGCGTCCGGTGCCCCTCGATTTCCAACCGCGCCTGTTTGCCCAGCGTGCGGCAGACGTCCCTCACCAACCGCGGGAACGCCTGCGCCCCTTCGGCAAATGGCCGCATCCGGCTCGCGATGACTTCCTGGTAAAGCCGGCCCGAGGCCAGCGTGCTGCGGCGCGCCGCCTGGTCAAAATTTTCCACCTGCGCGCGCAGCCCGTCGAGCGTGGTTTGGGCCGCCCCGCGCAATTGTTCAAGATTCTGCGCCGGTGCCCGGCCCGCCTCCGTTTGCGCCTGCGCGGCGGCCTCCAGTTTGGAGACGAATTGCAATTGCTGGTTCTTCAACTTCAGCAAATTGTCCCGAAACGGCTCCAATCTGCGCGCTTCGATCAACGTTTCCGCAGCCAAACCCATCAACCGCGAAAGACTGGTCGCCGACACCCGGACCACGGGGTCCTTCGCTTCAAGTCTCGAGATGCGGGTTTCGGGTCGTTCATCCGACCGCTTCGCGGATATTAAATTCTTGGATGCAAGTTCTCCGGCTCCCCGCTCCCCGCTCCCCGCTCCCTGCTCCCCGCTCTCCCATCTTCCATTTTCCATCTTGCCCACCGTCCCCGCCCGCACCTCCTCCATCTCCGCCAAACATTTGGCCTGCGCCTCGACTAGCCCCGCCGGCGGCGCGGCGAGTTGCTCCCGGGGCAATTTGGCAAATTCCCCCAACCAGTCGCCGGCCCGCAAGAGGGCGTCAATCCCCGCCGCATTGAGGGCGATGCGCCCTTTTTGCGCCGCCACGAGCGCGTCCTCCATCGTGTGGGTCAATTGCACGGCCAAATCGAGTCCGATAATTCGGGCTGCGCCCTTCAGGGAATGGGCCGCCCGCATGACCGGCTCAATCTTTTTGGGATTCGCCAGATCGCCCTCCAGTTCGACCACCCCTTGCGCCAGTGCCGCCAGTTGCGTCTCCGCTTCAACCCGAAAAAGATCGAGCAGGCTGAAGTCGAGCTTGGACGCCTGGGGCGCCGGCGCAGTTTCGGGTTTCGGGTTTCGAATTTCAGGTTGTTCACCCTTCTGTATTTCTGGTTTTGCCTCGCCAATCTCGATTTGTCTCGCTCCCCGCTCCCCGCTCCCTGCGCTCTTCCCCTCCTCCTTCGGCGTCAAAATGGACATTTCCAATAGGAGCGCCGTATGTTCGTCCAGGATGGCCGCCGGAGGATTCGCCATTTGCCGGGCGGAGATTTGGGCATACTGTGCCAGCCAACTGGCAGCGCGGCGGACGACTTCAACCACCATCGCATCAGGGATCTGTTTTTGGGCCCGGGCCGGCACGAGGATTCTCTCCATCGCCTGCGCCAATTGCGCGGCTTGGTCCAAACCAACCAGCAGCGCCGCTCCCTTGAGTGCCTGCACGGCATTGAAAACGCTTTCTGCCTGCTTCACGCCCGCTAGACCGGACCCAATGGCAGTTAAACCCTGCGCCATAGCGGCTGTCTGGGCTGCCGCCTCCGTCCGAAAGAGGTCGAGTAGCGAATCGTCCATGGGCGCGGTGTTCATGAAATGGGACTTAAGCCAAATGCTGGCGGACAATGGCCTGCGCAAGCAGTTCATCGTCCAGCAGGTGCACCTCTCGGCGGTTAAAAACAAATTGCCCCCGCGTAAAGGTCGCCAACGCTGGGCTCGCGACCGCAGCCGGCTGCATGCGCGCCAGCGCGAATGCGGTGGTGCCGAAAACCTCGTCCACGGGAAAGGCAAAAGCCTGGTCATCTCGCCGGCACAGCAGGAGCCTGGGATATACCTGGGGGCTGAGCGAAAGGTGCAGTGGCGCTTCCGCCGGCAACTCGAACAGCGCATGCAAATTGAACGCCAACTGCAGCTCACCCGCGATGCTGACCAGCCCGGTGAAAATTCTTCCCGTGCGATGCGGCAACCGGTGCGCCTTTTGCCGGTCGGTGATTGAGACCACCGCGGCCGTGGGCACCGCCAGCCATTCCGGGCCCACCCGGAACACCAGTGCCGATATTGTTTCCTCCTTTTGCCCGGCCGGTGCGCGCAAGAGCTCCGCCCATTCGCGCAAATAATCGCCGGGCGCTTCCCGGTCCAACAATCCGCGCCCCGCGGCGCTGAATACCGGACAATTCCCGCAATGCACATGCTCGACCAACTCCGGGCACGATTGATCACCCCACACGCCAATCCGCCGCCAGCAGTAGTCTGCAGCGGTTGTCACGGTGGGTGATTGGCCGGTTTGGTTCATGGGTGGTTGGATCGAAACACAAACGCCCCAGGTGGGCCGAAAGAGGCGAAACCGGCGTCGAAGAGCGGACCGCCGTCCGCATGGCCACCGAACAGCAGTCCGTTCGGCGTAAAGCTGCTGCGGAGGTTCGCCAACACCCGGCGGCGGGCGGCGGCGTCAAAATAAATCAACACATTGCGGCAGAAAATGATCTCCCATGGCCCCACGGTTCGAAAAAAATCACCATCCAGCAAATTGCACCGCGACCACGTCACACAGCCGCGAATGTTTTCGCGCACCCGGCGCAGTCGCGGACCGGCTGGTTCAAAATGATGCTCGCGCCCCAAGGCGTCCTGCCCGCGAAACGCGGAATCGGGATAGACCGCCGCGCGGGCCCGATCGAGCGCGCTCTGGCTGACATCACCCGCGCGTACTTGAAACTGGCCCGGTCGAAGGCCGGCATCGAGGAGGGTCATCGCGATGGACCAGGGCTCCTGGCCAGCCGCACAGGGCACGCTGAGGACCCGCAAGGTCCGGCCGGCCGCCTTCGGCAGCCATTGCTCGCGGGCCCATTGTTCGAGAAATCCAAACGGTGTGCCATCGCGGAAAAACCAGCTTTCGGGCACCAGGATTTCCTCGACCAGCGCGTCAAACTCCGCCGGAGATTTCGCGAGCAGGTCTTCAAATTTTTCGGATGAACCCGCTTGCGACACAGTAAAACGGCGCGACCACGCCGAGCGTAGCGTAGTCTCGCCGAGCGTCGTCGTGTCGAGACCATACATGGTGCGCAGGCGTTCGCGCATGGCGGGGGAAAGAGTCATGGCGGGGAGATGGCCGCGTCCGGCACACCGCATAGGTGGTTGAGCAACTCCGCCGGGATCAATTCTTGGAGCGAAACCACGTGAACAGCTGTAGTGGACGCGGTCCCGGCCAGGTCCGCCGATAATCCGGTGATACTGCGCACCTCCGTAACCTGCTCGGCCAGCAAGCCCAGCAACCGCGGGGCCCCGCGAGCCGCGGCGTGCCGGACCAGGATAATGCGGGAACTCAAATGCGGGCGCGTGGATTCGCCGGCCATGAGCCGCGTCAAATCAATCACCGGCACGGGCGCACCCTGATAGGTGAATGTGCCGGCCAGCCCCGCCGGGGCGTCAGCCAGCGCCTGCAGCGGCAATGCGGGCACAATGCGTTCGACCGCCGCGGCATCAAGTCCGTGGCGGCGGGAACCCAGGCTGAAAAGCACCGCGAGCATGGATTTGGTTTACGGTTTACGGTTCACAGTTTGCAGTTGCCGCACGGACAGATTCGGGAATATCCAACGGTAAACCGTAAACTGAAAACCGTAAACGCAGTCATGTTAGTGCGTAACGTCATCATTACGGCGCCTTCCGCGGCGGAAAAATGATTCGCGTCAATCCCGTGGCGCGGTTTTCCGAGACCTTGAAGCGGGCGATTTCCTTCCGCAGCGCCTCGACCGCGCCGTGCAGGTTCGCGACCGCCCGGTCGAATTCCTGCAGCGAATCTGCGGTGCGTCGCGCGCCATCGGTCAGATTGACCATGGCCTCGTTGATTTGTTTCGCGCCTTGCGACTGCGCCGACATGCCTTCCTTGACCAGTCCGAAGCGGGGTAACAGTGATTGCACCTGCTGCAAAATCGCCGAGAGCCGCCCGCCCAGGCTGCCCACTTCCGCCGCGCTGCCGCGCACTTCGCCGGTGAATTTGTCCATCTCCTGCACGCCGGTCGAAACTGCGGCCTGCATTTCGCGCACCATGTGTTCGATGTCGAGCACGGAGACTGCGGTCTGGTCGGCCAAACGCCGGATTTCCCGCGCGACCACGCCAAACCCGAGGCCAAACTCCCCCGCCTTTTCCGCCTCAATCGCCGCATTCAGGGAAAGGAGGTTCGTCTGGTCGGCAATTTTGGTGATCGTGGTGACCACCCCGGTGATCGCGTGCGCCTTGTCGTGGATGGTCGAAAGCTTTTGCGAAATGGCCGCGGTGGACGCCGCCAGCGTCTGCATCGAAGCTTTCATGCCGTCGAGTTGCTTGCCTCCGGTGTCCGCCAGCGTGGCGGTGTTTTGGGCCATGTCCGACACCCCAGCCATCGTCCCGACGAGTTCCTGCGCCGTGGCCGAGATTTCTTTCACCGCCGCGGCAATTTGGCTGGTGGACGCGCCGAAATCCTGCACCGTTGTCTCCTGCACTTTGGATGTGGCGGAAATCTCGTTCGCCGTGGAAATCAGCTGAATGCTTGAACGCTTTACCTGCGTGAGCAGGCTGTTCAAACTCGTAACCATGTCGCGGTTGGCGGCCAGCAGCTGGCCCGTTTCATCATTGCTATCGCCCGCGACATCCACGGTCAGGTCGCCATCGGCAATCTTCCGCGCAATGCCGGTGGCTTGGGCGATGGGCTCGGCGATGCGGCGCCCGAGGTAAGCCGCCACCAGGACAATGAGCACCAGCATGATCAGCGCGCCAACGGTCACCACCTTGCGCAATTGCGAAAACTCGTCGCTCAACTGATTGCGCACTTCCCCGGAGTCCCGGTCGTAGGCCGTCAGCCCGATGACCCAGTCCCACGGCGCATAATATATCGCTGCGGCAAATTTATTATTGTAGTCGGGGTCGTTCGGGTCCTTTTCCACCCGCCAAGAGCCGGCGGTGAATTTTATGAACCCGGGATCTTTCACCGCCGCCACGAGCAAGGGCGGAAATACCGGTTTGCCGCCGAGGTCTTTGATCGAGTCCGCCGTCATCTCCGCCACATCCCCGCCCCCGCCATGCAGAATAAACGCCGGCAATTTCGATTTGTTAATCCCATAAGCGAGCCAGACATAGCCGTTACCCCCCACCTTGGTATTGGCGATGGCTTCGCGCAAGGTCGCATCCTCCTCCTGCTTGACGCCAACATACAGCATGCCCACCACCGCCCCCGCCGCGTCGCGCAACGGTTCGTAATCGGCCACATACCACGAGTTAACGACGTAAGCCGGCCCGCGAAAGGTCTCGCCCGCCAGTACTGTTTGCACCACGGGACTGTCACCGGCTATAAACGTGCCGATGGCGCGCGTCTGATCCAGTGTTTCCACGTTCGTGGCCACCCGCAACATGTCGCCGGCTTCGTTAATTCGTTGAAAAATGGTGCAGGTGCCGCCGGCGAGTTCCTGAAGTTGGTCCACCACCGGCGTCGGTGTGGCGGCATCCGCGTTCTGCCCCAGCCAGCGGCCCCCGAGCTTCATTTGGGGCAGGGTCACCTGCTGCTTCTCTTTGGTGATTTGATTAATGGCATCCCACGTGACCGTTTCCGGGCCAAAGGATAATGTTCCGGCCCGACCCAACAATTCGTGCGCGACATTGAGGCTCGAGTCCACCTGGTCCTGGAGGAGCCCGTTCGACGTTTCCACCATCCCATAGAGCCCGCGCAGCTCGGCGCTCAATTCATTGTGTACACTCTCTTCAAATTGGCCTTGCACCACCCCCCGAATATCGCGCTCCTGCCAGACAAGCAGCGACAGCAATCCCACTACGGGGACCAGCGCCGAGACGAGCGCAAGGCCAGTAACTTTGTGTCGGAGACGGAGGGTCATGGAACGTCAGCGAAGCAGTGACAGAGGCTTATGATGGTGAAACAGTTGCCGGATGCAAGTGCAGCCAGCGCCCAGTTACCAAGTGCGGCAAGTACCCTGGTGCCATGTGCGGTAAGTGCCTTGGTGCTTGGAGTTCGCCCCTTCCCCGAACCCACCGCACCTCCACCCTGAACCCAGAGCACAAATTCCCGACCACCTGTTTCAATCCTCGCCCTCGCCACTCCGTCCTTGCATTTTCTCCGGCAAAGGGAGATTCCATTACGATACCCTTTTGCCCTTTATGCGGAAGCAACCCGTTCTCACCTACACCCTGATTGGCATCAATGTTGCCGTGTTTTTACTCATGCTCGGCATGGGCGTTTCCCCCATGGCCCCTTCCGTGGGCCAATTATTGCACTGGGGTGCGGACTGGGGCCCGTTGTCGCTGGGCTCGCAGCCCTGGCGGATGCTGACTTCCAATTATGTGCATAATGGCCTCATCCATATTCTAATGAACATGTGGTGCCTCTTCAATTTGGGGCGCATGGCAGAAAACGTGCTCGACCGCTGGACTTATGGCTTGGTTTACACCGCGTGCGGCCTCGCCGGCAGCATTGTCAGTTTATGGTGGCATCCGCAAATCATCGTCGTCGGCGCCTCAGGCGCCATCTTTGGTCTCGCGGGCGCCCTGATCGCGATCCTCTATCTGGGCAAATTGCCCATTCCCCCGGAGGCGATTCGCAAGACCATGAGCAGCCTCCTCCTGTTCGCCGGCTACAATTTGCTCTTTGGCATGCAGGCCGGTGTGGATAATTCCGCCCACATTGGCGGACTGCTCGCCGGAATTGCCCTTGGCCTCGTCCTCGCGCCTTCGGTGACCAAGGCGCCCGAACTGCGCCGGATATGGTCCGTGGCGACTTTGACTGGCATGGCCATCGTGCTTTTGGCCGCCACGCTTTTCCTGCGTGGTCAATCCTCCGTCGATTCAAATCTGAAAACCTTTGCCGACGCCTTTGTTGACGCCCGCAATCACAAGGACGTCGCCAAACTAAAAGCCTTGGTGGCACCGGAAAGTCTGAATATTATCTCCTCCACCTTTCCCCGCGAGCTCGACGAGTATCTCTCCGCCTACGCGTTTCAATCCATTATCCCCGACAGTTACTCCGTGGACGCAAAGCCCGTTGCGGCCGACGCCACCCTGCCTCTGGCCGAAACTGCAATTTACCCGATACGGCCAACCCAAAGACTGGCCCTCCATTTCGTGGAGGAACCGGACAAAATCGCCACCCTCAATCTCAATCTCGTCCAGGAAAACAACCACTGGCTCCTGGTCGTCCCCGTCCCCAAAAAGTAGCACCCCGCCCGATGATGGTAAATCTCCCGGGATGGTAAGGTATCGCTGCCAGGTAACGTTTGGAAGCCCCTCCATACCCTGTGTGCCTCGGATTCTCTGGCCGAAAGATTCAGCATTCAGA
>Ga0265319_1001488_pt1 | contig 13995 bp, 13 predicted proteins | sample 4824metaG_FD_192443 | JGI IMG/M metagenome (GOLD analysis project Ga0265319, IMG submission 192443) | Rhizosphere microbial communities from Carex aquatilis grown in University of Washington, Seatle, WA, United States - 4-8-24 metaG | ecosystem: Host-associated > Plants > Roots > Rhizosphere >...
GCAAATGCCGCGAAACATTCGCCTGCGTGCCGCCGGTCGCCGCGACGAGCCCGGTCACGCTCTTCTCCCCATCGAACAGCTCCTGGATCAGGCGCAGGCGCATCGGCTCGGCCAGCACGGCGAAGCGGCGGGCGACCAGTTCGAGGGCGGGATCGGGGAGCGGAGTGCGGCGGGCCATGTGGGGGAGAAAAACCAGACTTGACCCAATTACAAGTAAATGCGTATACGCTCATGTAATTCAATCGCCCATGAAAAAACTCAGCCTGCTCTTCGCCATGCTTTTCTCCACCGCTCTTGCCACCGATGTCCCCAAACTCACGCCGCAGGAGGCCAGCCAGCTCCTGAAGGACGGCAACGCCGTGCTCGTCGACGTCCGTGAACCCGCCGAATGCGCGGACACCGGCGTCGCCGCCCCGGCCGTGCTGCTGCCCAAAAGTGACTTTGATGGTGCGCAGGCGCTGTGGAAACCGTTTCTGGCCCAGAATGGACCGGCCTCCGGCAAAACCATCGTGCTCTACTGCGCCTCCGGAAACCGCGCCGGTCGCATCGCCGCCAAACTTGCCGCAAAGGGTCTCAAGGTCGCCAACGCCGGCGGCTTCGGCGACTGGCAAGCCGCCGGCCTGCCCGTGCGCAAGGTGACACCGGAAAAGAAGTGAGGGGCCGCGGGGCACGCACCGGCGTCGAAGCTCCGCTCGGCCGTTGCCTTTTCCTATTGTAGGCGGGGTGCCCTCACCCCGCGAGGCATGCGCTGCGAAGGTGGAAACCCGCGGGGTGAGGGCACCCCGCCCACATTCTGAGGCCGGACAGCCATCGATTGCGCAAGGTGGAGGAGCGGCTTTATGCCGCGATTCGAAAGCCTATCGCGGCGTAAAGCCGCTCCTACACTTTCCACGAACACAGCCGGTGCGCCTGGATGAAGCACACGCAGTCTTCGCCGTCGCCCGTCGGCAGCCAGTGCAGGTCGAGTTCGGGAAACGCGCGGTCCATCGCCGCGCGCAGCCCGCCGACCTCGAGCACCACCAGGCCACGCGGGCGCAGGCGATCGCGCGCCTGCAGGAGCAGCTTGCGGATGATATCGAGTCCGTCGCCGCCGCCGTCGAGGGCCATTGCAGGCTCGCGCCTGAATTCCGCCGGCAGACCGCGCAACTCACGCGTAGGCACGTACGGCGGATTCGAGAGGATCAGGTCGTACTTCACCCGCGGCACGGCGTCGAACACATCGGAGCGGATGCACTTCACGCGCCCGGTCAGCCGATGCTGCGCGACGTTGAACTTGGCCACCGCCAGCGCGTCCGGCGACAGCTCGATGGCGTCGACTTTCGCTGCGGGAAACTGCCGCGCCAGCAAAATGGCCAGGCACCCGGAGCCTGTGCACACGTCGGCCGCGCGTTTTACCGGGTTCAGCTGTAGGGCGGGGTCGCTGACCCCGCCTCGCCGCGCGTTGCGGCGGCGCGTGGAAGCCACGGTCGATCGCCGGGATTGGCGTGCGCCGGAAGGCGGGGTCGGCGACCCCGCCCTACAACCGAGCAACTCTGCGATCTGCGGCAACAGCTCCACAAAATAGGAGCGCGGAATGATGACGCGCTCGTCAACGTGGAAGCGGTGTTCGCCGAGAAATGCCTCGTGCGTCAGGTAGGCTGCAGGGACGTGGTCCTTGATCCGGCGCTGAAAAACCTCCTTCACCCGCGCGGTCTCGCCCGCGGTCAGCTTGCGCCGCAGGACGGTTGCCGGACTTTCGAGCGGCAAATCCAGCGTGTGGAGCAGCAGGTAAAGCGCCTCGTCGTGGGCCGTGGCGGCCACCTGGCCGAGCGCCAGCCGGTGCCGGGCATACTGCCGCTCCGCCCAGCAGAGCCAGTCGCCGAGGGTGTGCCGTCCGACCGACATCGCTCAGCCTTTCGGGTCGGCCACCGTGGTGTGGACGTGGTTGCCGATGTGTTCGGAGCAGTAGCACTCCTCGCCCGCGCATTTCGAGCAGTAGCGAAATTCCAGCTGTGGATGCGTGAGGTCGGTCTTGCCGCAGGTGTGACAGCGGTGACGCGGTTCCTCCTCGTCGTTTTGCGCGCTAAACTGCCGGGCCTGCTGGACCATCCGCCGGCGGCCGTGGCGGGCTCGCTGTACAATGTCGCGGCCGAAGAACACCAGGAAATTGGCGATCGAGGCCAGAATGGCCAGGCGCGCCGGCCACGGCTCCACGATCAGGAGAAACGCGTAGCCGAGCCATTGAATCAGGGCGATCCACTTGATCTTCAACGGCAGGATGAAAAAAATCAGCAGTTCGAAATCCGGGTTCAGATAGGCGAAGGCCAGAAAAACGCTGCCTCCCGCGAAAACGTTGGTCGCCGCGACATGCGGAAACAAAAACGCCGCCACCACCGTGAAGAGCCAGCCGATGAACAGGAAAAAGTTATACCGGAACACGCCCCAGAAATGTTCCAGCGCCCCGCCCATCAGGTAGAACATATACCACTCAAACACGATGAAGACGGGCGAAGAGGGCGGCGGTTCGAAAACGAAGGTGAAGAGCCGCCAGAATTCACCCGCGACAACGTGGTCCGCCTGCAGCGCGATGAGCCCGGTGAGGTCCCGCCCGAGCATGGCCAACAGGAACACGAAAACCTGGCCGATCACCAGATAGAGCGAGAGGTTTTCGATGGCCAGGCGGCCGAACAGGCGCTCGAGGCGGGTGAGCAGGGACATGGGCGTGGCCTACTTCTCCACCTTGGGCGCCAGTTGGTCGAGCAAAGTCTGCTTTTCATCCGCGAGTTTCGGGTCGGTGATGCGGCCGATGATCTCGCGGGCCTCGTCCTTGCGGCCGAGCTGGATCAAAGCATGGGCCTTCTGCACCGCGATCAACTCGCGCATGGTCGTGCCGGCCACCTGGCGCTGCTCGAGTTTTTCCCACAGCGCCAGCGCGTCCGTCCAGCGGGGCGGGTCGATGTCGTTGAAGGCCTTCGCGTACTGGTACGCATAGCCGAGGTTGGCCGGATCGAGCTCGGCGGCCTGCCGGAACGCATCGAGCATCGCCTTCTCCAGCCCCGCGCGGGTGAAGTTGCCGGTCAGAATAAAATCGTCGCGTGCCGCCAGCAGCAGTTCGCCGAGGTGAAAATGGTAGAGCGGTTCCTTCGGCTCGAGATCGATGGCCGCCATGAGATAGGGCAAAGCCTCGATCGGCTTGCCATCCTCCGCCAGATGCCGGGCCAGCTCGTTTTTGACCAGCGCAATGTCGGGGTCGAGCCGGTTCGCGGTCAGGAGCATCGCGACCCCCTGCCGCGTCATGCCGACCTTGGCGAGAAACAGGCCGTAGGCGACATAGCCGGCCGCGAATTTCGGGTTTTTCTGAATGAGCACGTCGTAACTGCCCGCGATCGCCTGGGCCTCGCCGTGGAAACCGGCCTCGTCGAATTGGGCGCCGTCCTTTTCCGCCTTCGCGAACAGGTCGCGCTGCCGGGCCACGATGTCGCGCAGCGTGCGCTCCGCCAGGGATTCGCTGTGTCCGCCGTCGGGCGTTTCGGGCGTGGTGTCCGTCTCCTCGGCGTCGGACGCGGGCGCCGGCTTTTCGGCGGCCGGCAACAGGCCGGGAGAACCAGCGGCAACAAGGAGGAGGCAGAGCAGGAGGCGGGACTTCACGCGGCGTGGGACACGATGGGCAGGGAAACGTTCAATCCTGTAAGCGTCGCGCCGCAACGGCGACCTTTTTCTGACGCCGCCGAGAACCCGGGCTCCGCGAGGCACGCGGCGCGGGTTCCGGCCCCGCCCGACCTGCTTCCCGGCGGTCGCCGCACCGCCGCCGCGCCCGGCGTCACGCCCATCGCAGTGCCCAAGCGCCCAGGCCCCGGTCCACCCCGATTTATGCTTTAGATAGCACAAACTGGCCCGGCTGCGGACTTGCGTGAACGGAGCGCGGAACTCAATTTGACCCTCCAACTCCACCGCCAATTCCCGGCCGTTTGTTCGCCATGAGTTTTCCTGCCAATTTTTTCTGGGGTGCCGCCACCTCGGCTTACCAAATCGAAGGCGCAGCCCGCACCGATGGCCGCGGCCTCTCCGTCTGGGACGACTTTTGCCGGCAACCCGGGCGCGTTTTCGAAGGCCACCACGGCGACACCGCCTGCGAACACTATCAGCGTACGGCGGAGGATGTCGCCCTCATGCACCAGCTCGGGTTGCAGGCCTACCGCTTTTCCATTTCCTGGCCGCGCGTACTGCCAACCGGCACCGGAACGGTGAACGAAACCGGTCTCGCCTTTTATGACCGCCTGGTCGACCGCCTCCTCGCCGCCGGCATCCAGCCCTGGGCGACGCTTTTCCACTGGGATTTCCCCCTCGATCTCTACCGTCAGGGCGGCTGGCTGAATCCCGACAGTCCCAAGTGGTTCGCCGACTACACCCGCGTGATCGTCGACCGGTTGTCCGACCGCGTGACGAACTGGATGACGCTCAACGAAACCCAGTGCTTCATTGGCCTCGGCCATCACACCGGGACGCATGCGCCCGGCGACCGGCTCGAGATGCCGGCGGTGCTGCGCGCCGCCCATCACGTGTTGCTCGCCCACGGCCTGGCCGTGCAAACCATCCGGGCCCACGCGCGCCGGCCCGCGCGCGTTGGCTGGGCGCCCACGGGAGACATTCCGGTGCCGGCGACCGACAGCGCGGCGGACCTCGCCGCCGCGCGCGAAGCTTATTGGGCGGTCAACGCCACGAGCGTCTGGAACCAGGCCTGGTGGATGGAGCCCGTCGTCAACGGCCAGTACCCCGCCCAGGGTCTCGCGGCGTACGGCAACGCGGTGCCGGCCCACACCGACGCCGAGTTGCGCACCATTGCGCAGCCGCTCGATTTTTTCGGCCTCAACATCTACAACGGCTACTACGTGCGCGCAGGCGCCGATGGCCGCCCCGAACGCCTGCCCCGCCCGGTGGGCGAGCCCACCACGCACATGGGGTGGCACGTCACCCCGCCCGCGCTCTACTGGGGGCCGCGCCATGTGTACGAGCGTTTCAAGCTTCCCATCGTCATCACCGAAAACGGATTCGCCGGCCACGACTGGGTCCAGCTCGATGGACAGGTGCACGATCCCTCCCGCATCGATTACACCAGCCGCTACCTGCGCGAGGTGCGTCGCGCGATCGCCGACGGCGTGCGCGTCGACGGCTACTTCCACTGGACCCTGATGGACAACTTCGAGTGGGCCGAAGGCTATGGAAAACGCTTCGGCCTCGTGCATGTCGATTTCGCCACGCAAAAGCGCACGCTGAAGGACTCCGCGCGCTGGTACGGCGAAGTCATCCGCACCCACGGCGCCAATCTGCCGGCGTGAATCGGTCAAGACCCGATTCGGGCCCGCGGTGGTTGCGCCGGACGGGGCGCACTCGTGCAGTCGCCGTGAAACGACCCCGGTAGGGGGCGGTCTGGCCCGCCACATTTGTTGCGCGGCGAGCGCTCAACCTACTTGCCTTGTTTCCTGCAAAGCCCGGGGCACGCAGAGTCGAAACAAATAGTTCCGCCCGTTCCCAAAAAGTAATTTGAAAATCCGGCCGGCGCGGTGATCGGTGGGGACATGACCACGCCACCCGTCGCAAGCTTCCCCGGCCGGGGCGCCACGCTCAACCCGCCGAACCGTTTCGAGCCGCTGGTCGTCGCGCCCGATCCGGACTATGCGGAGTTCGACGAGCACGGGGTCCCGGTGGTGCCGTTGAGCCCGCGCACGCAGTTTTATCCCGACGCCACCGAGTCGGTGCTGGCCGAAAGCGACAGTCCCGACCTCGGCCACCGCTGGGGCCTCAATCCCTATCGCGGCTGCGAGCACGGTTGCGCCTATTGCTTCGCCCGGCCCTATCACGAGTACCTCGGATGGAGCAGCGGGCTGGATTTCGAGACCAAGATCCTCGTGAAGCTCCGCGCCCCGGAGCTGCTGCGCGCGGAATTGGCATCACGCCGATGGAAAGCCGAGCCGATCGCGCTGAGCGGGGTCACGGACTGCTACCAACCCGCCGAGCGCCGCTTCAAACTCACGCGGGCCTGCCTCGAGGTCTGTGCGGAATTCCGGCAGCCGGTCGGCGTGATCACCAAAAATTTTCTCGTCACCCGCGACCGCGACCTGCTCGCGGCGCTGGCCCGCCACGGCGCGGTCCGAGTGTATGTTTCGGTCACGACGCTCGACGCCGATCTCGCCGGCAAATTGGAGCCGCGCGCCGCGCGCCCCGAACACCGGTTGCGGGCGATCCGCCTGCTGACCGAGGCCGGCATCCCCGTGAGCGTGATGGTGGCACCGGTCATCCCCGGCCTGACCGACCACGAGCTCCCAGCCATCCTCGCCGCCGCCGCTGACGCCGGGGCGACCTCGGCGCGTTATGTCCTGCTCCGGTTGCCTCATGCCGTGAAGGACGTGTTTCTCGCCTGGCTCGACACGCACGCCCCCGGAAAAAAGGAGCGCGTGCTGGCCCGGATCAAAGACCTCCGCGGTGGCCGCCTCTACGACGCCACCTTCGGCGACCGGTTGCGCGGCATCGGCATTTTTGCCGAGCAGATCCGCCTGCTTTTCGCAGTTGCAGTGCGCCGCACCGGCCTGGATCGGGAGTCCGCCCCATTGTCCGCCGCCGCCTTCCGCCGTCCAGGTGGCGTGCAACTCGAAATGTTGTAAATTCCCCGCCAGCCTCTTCGCGCAAAAAAATCTTGCGCTTCCGGCCTGGGTCCGCCTTTTTGAACGCTTCGATCCAGCAATGATCCTCCATCACCATCATCACACCAACTAGCCTTCCCGGCGCGGGAAGGCTCGGATGTGCCTTCCCTGGGTGATGACTCGAATTTCCAAACCCCGGCTGGCATGTCCCGCCGGGGTTTTTATTTTCCCGGCATAAGCCGCCCCTCGACTGGCCTCCCGGCCGGCGCCTGCCCTACCCTGCCACTCCTTTTCACCCTCACTCCTCGTCTCGCCGAAGCTCCCCGCCTGCCATGCCTCCCTTCTCCCTTCCCACCGACCGCCTCCGCCTCGCCGTGCAGAAAAGCGGCCGCCTTTCCACCGACTCGCTCGACCTACTCGGCCGCTGCGGCATCAAGGTCAAGGCGCCCAAGGAGAAACTCCTGCTCCACTCCGAGAATTTCCCCGTGGACATCCTGTTCGTGCGCGACGACGACATCCCGCAGCTCGTCATGGACGGCGTGTGCGACCTCGGCATCGTCGGCAACAACGTCCTGCAGGAAACCGCCCTCGAGCGCCGCAACGCCGGCAGCGGCCACGCCTACGCGGTGGAGCGCAAGCTCGACTTCGGCGGCTGCCGCCTGGCCATCGCCCTGCCTGAGGAACGCCCGTATTCCGGCCCGGCCGATCTGGCCGGCCTGCGCATCGCCACCACCTACCCGCAGCTGACCCGCCGCTTTTTCGAAGAAAAGAACATCACGGCCGAAATCGTCTACCTCAGCGGTTCGGTCGAGGTCGCCCCGCGCCTCGGCCTCGCCGAGGCCATCTGCGACCTCGTCGCCACCGGCTCCACGCTCGACGCCAACCGCCTGCGCGCGGTCGAAACGATCTTCAAAAGCACCGCGATGCTCATCCGCGGCGATCGCACGCTCACCCCGGAAAAGGCTCACGCCCTCGCGATCATGCTCCGCCGCATCGACGGCGTGCAGCTCGCCGCCGAGGCCAAGTACATCATGCTCCACGCGCCCAAGGCCGCGCTGCCGGAAATCCGGAGACTCCTGCCGGGCTCGGAAAATCCCACGATCCTGCCTCTCGCCGGCGACGATTCCAAGGTGGCCCTCCACGCCGTCTGCCAGGAAGCCGTGTTCTGGGAAACCATGGAGTCGCTCAAAAAGGCCGGCGCCAGCAGCATCCTCGTGCTGCCCATCGAAAAAATGATGCTCTAAAAACAAAGCCGAACGACTGAATAACTGCAAGGCCGAGTCCACCGCACCTTCGCTACACCGGCTGTTGTCCGCTCTTCCGCCTTTCGGCCCTTCAGCTTTTCCTCATGCAAACTCTCGTCTGGAAATCCCTCTCCGCCGCTGCTCGCCGCGCCGCCCTGGCGCGCCCGGCGCTGTCGGCGCGCCCGCGCGTGACGGCCGCGGTGGGCGCGGTGATCGCGGCGGTCCGCCGCGAGGGCGACGTTGCGCTGCGGCGCCTTACGGCAAAATTCGACGGCGTCCGGCTGCGTTCGCTCCGGGTGACCGCGGCCGAGTTCGCCGCCGCGGAAAAATCGCTTTCGGCCGCCGACCGGGCCGCGCTGCGCACCGCCTGCCGCAACCTCCGCCGCTTTCACCTGGCCCAGCAAACCGCGCCGATTCGGGTCGAAACAATGCCCGGCATCGTGTGCGAAAAAGTTTCCCGTCCGATCGGGCGCGTCGGCCTCTACGTGCCCGGCGGCAGCGCGCCGTTGTTCTCCACCGCCCTCATGCTCGGAGTGCCTTCGCAGATCGCCGGCAACCCGGCGCGCGTGCTCTGCACCCCGCCCGGCCGGGACGGCCGGATCAGCCCGTGGATTCTGTACGCCGCCCAACTCGGCGGCATTTCCGACGTCTTCAAGCTCGGCGGCGCCCAGGCCATCGCCGCCCTCGCCTACGGCACCGCCAGCGTGCCGAAATGCGACAAGCTCTTCGGCCCGGGCAACACCTTCGTCACCGAAGCCAAGCTCCAGGTCTCGCGCGATGCCGCCGGCGCCGCCATCGACCTGCCCGCGGGGCCGTCCGAGGTGCTCGTGATCGCCGACAACGCCGCCGAGCCCTCATTCGTCGCCGCCGATCTGCTTTCCCAGGCCGAACACGGCCCCGACTCGCAGGTGGTGCTCGTCGCATTTTCGCAGAGATTCGTCGGCCGCGTGCAAATCGAAATGGCGCGCCAGCTGGCCGCGCTGCCCCGCCACGCCATCGCCGCCCGGGCGTTGGCCCACAGCCGGATTTTCCTCGCCGCGTCCCCGACCGAGGCGGTCGAGATCGCCAACGGTTATGCCCCGGAACACCTGATTTTGCAGGTGGCGGATCCGCGCCGGCTCCTGCCGCAGATCACGACCGCCGGCTCGGTCTTCCTAGGCGCGTGGACGCCCGAATCGCTGGGCGACTATGCCAGCGGCACCAACCACGTCCTCCCGACCTACGGCTGGGCGCGCGCCTGCTCGGGCCTGGGCCTGGCCGATTTCCAACGCACGATGACCGTCCAGACTGCCAGCCCGCGCGGACTGAAAAAACTCGGCCCCGTCGTCGAACGCCTCGCGCTGGCCGAAAAACTCGCCGCCCATCAGCGCGCCGTACGCGTGCGCCTGGAGAAACTCCGGTCATGAATTCATTCGCCATTCTTTCCATCGTAGGGGCGCAGACTTGCTGCGCCCTCGGCAACGCGGCGGGCGCAGCAAGTCTGCGCCCCTACCCGGCATGACGCCCCTCGAACAAACGCTCTCCCTCGTGCGGCCCGAAATCCTCGCGCTGACACCGTACAGCTCCGCCCGCAAGGAAGCGAAGGCGGACGGCGGGGCCCGCCCTGAGCCCGTTCGAAAAATCTGGCTGGATGCCAACGAGAATCCCGAGACCCCTTCCGCCCACCGGCCGCTGTTCAACCGGTACCCCGATCCGCAGCCGCCGGACCTCATCGCCCGCCTCGCCAGCCTTTACGCGGTCGATCCCGCGCAGATTCTCGTGACCCGCGGCTCCGACGAGGGCATCGACCTTCTGCTGCGCACGTTTTGTCGCGCCGGCCAGGACGCCATTCTCATCACGCCGCCCACCTACGGCATGTACGTCGTCGCCGCCGGAATCCAAAACGCCCGCGTCGTCACCGTGCCGCTGATCCGCGAGCAGAACTTCGCATTGAACACGGAAGCCCTCGTTGCTGCGGGGCTGGCCGCGCCGAAGCCCGCGGATGCGGGCGAAGGCCGGGTGAAGCTCGTGTTCCTTTGTTCGCCGAACAATCCGACCGGCGGACTGCTCGACCGCACCGCCGTGCTGCGAGTGACGCGGGCCCTCGCCGGCCTCGCCGTCGTGGTGGTTGACGAGGCCTATGTTGATTTTTCCGAGGTGCCCAGTCTGGCGGGCGAAGTGGCCTCTCTGCCCAATCTCGTCGTCCTGCGCACGCTCTCCAAGGCCTTCGGACTCGCGGGCGCCCGCGTCGGCACCACCATCGCCGACCCGGCTGTCATCGGAGTCCTGCAAAAGGTCATCGCGCCGTATCCCGTGCCAGCGCCTGTCCTGCAGGCCGCGCTCACCGCCCTTTCTCCCGACGGTCTCGCCGCCGCCCGCGCCTCCGTCGGCGCCATCGTCGCCGAACGCGCCCGCCTCGCCGCTGCGCTGGTCGGGCTGCCGGCGGTGAAAAAAGTCTGGCCGAGCGACGCCAACTACCTGCTCGTCGAGGTGGCGGACGCCGCCCGCCTCATGGCCGCGGGCCGGGCCGCCGGCGTCATCTGGCGCGATCGCAGCAAGGACGTGCCTTCCACCATTCGCATCACCGTCGGCACCGCCGACGAAAACAACACCACGCTGGAGGTCCTGTCCCGTGCGTAAATCGTCCCCCGTCTTCTTTTCTTGCAGGGGCGCAGTCTCGTTGCGCCCAATTTCCCGTGTAATTCCCCGGGCGCAGCCAGCCTGCGCCCTTACGCCCGCGCCATGAAAAAAATCCTGTTTCTCGACCGCGATGGCACGCTCATCACCGAGCCGGCCGGCTTTCAAATCGACCGGCTCGACAAGTTCGCGCTCGAACCTGAGGTCATCCCCGCCCTCCGCCGCCTGCGCGACGCCGGCTACACCTTCGTGATGGTGACCAACCAGGACGGCCTCGGCACGCCCAGCTTCCGCGAGGAGGAATTCCGTCCGCTGCAAAACCTTTTGATCCATCTGCTCGCGTCGCAGGGGGTGGTGTTCGAGGCCGTGCGCATTTGTCCGCATACCTCGGCCGACCGCTGTGACTGCCGTAAACCCAAGCTCGGCCTGCTGCTGGACTACCTGCGCGACACCTCGTGGTCTCGCGAAAAATCCTATGTCATCGGGGACCGCGAGACCGATCTGCAGCTGGCCGCCGGCCTCGGAGTGCAGGGCTTGCGCTACAATCCCAAGACCCTCGGTTGGACGGAAATCGCGCGCCAGATCGCGGAGGCACCGCGCCGCGCCACCGTCGCGCGGCAGACCAAGGAGACCAAGATCTCGATCACCGTCGACCTCGACGCACCGGCCCCGGCCCGGTTCGCCACCGGCCTCGGCTTTTTCGACCACATGCTCGACCAGATCGCCCGCAACGCCGGCATCAGTCTCGTCGTGGACTGCACCGGCGACCTCCAGATCGACGAACATCACACGGTCGAGGACGTCGGGCTCGCCCTCGGCCAGGCGATCCGGCAGGCGCTCGGCGACAAGCGCGGCGTGGGGCGCTATGGCTTCACCATGCCAATGGACGAATCCATCGCCCAGGTGGCGCTCGATCTCAGCGGCCGGCCGTTCTTCGTTTTTGACGGAAAGTTCCCGCGCGAAAATGTCGGCACGCTGCCCACCGAACTTGTGCCGCACTTCTTCCAGTCGCTCGCCACCAGCCTGGGCGCCACGCTCCACATGTCCGTGAAGGGCGAAAACACCCATCACATGATCGAGGCGCTGTTCAAGGGCTTCGGCCGCGCCCTGCGGCCCGCGGTCGCGCGCGGCGAAGGCAGCGAAATTCCCAGCACGAAAGGTGTCCTCTGATGCTCGCCATTGTCGACAGCGGAGGAGCCAACATTTCCTCGGTGCGCTTCGCCCTCGAGCGCCTCGGGGTGCAGAGCGAACTCACGGCCGATCCTGCGGTCATCCGCCGGGCGGAGCGCGTCATTCTACCCGGCGTCGGCGCCGCGCCCGAAGGCATGAAGCGCCTGCACGCCAGGGGACTGGTCGACCTGGTGCGCGGCTTGAAGCAGCCGGTGCTCGGCATCTGTCTCGGCATGCAGCTGCTGTTCGACTCGTCCGAAGAGGGCGACACGCCTTCGCTCGGGCTGGTCCCGGGCCGGGTGGCCCTGTTGCCGGAGTCGCCGGGCATCACCGTGCCGCACATGGGCTGGAACACCCTGCAGATCCGCCGCGACTCCCCGCTTCTGCGCGGATTCGATGCGACCAGCCGCTTCTATTTCGTGCACAGCTATGCCGGCCCGGTGAACGAATTCACCCTCGCCAGCGCGGATCACGGCACCGCCTTCGCCGCGGTCGTCCAGCGCGGAAATTTTTCCGGCGTCCAGTTTCACCCGGAACGCTCCGGCGCCGCCGGCGCCCAGTTGCTCCGAAACTTCCTGGCGATGTCTGCGCCCGCCCCCGACGATGTTCCTAATAAGAACATTGTCGCCCCGTCGTCATGATCATTTATCCCGCCATCGACCTGCGCGGCGGCCGCGTGGTGCGTCTGACCGAAGGCCGCTTCGACCAGGAGAAGAGCTACGGCGACGACCCGCTGGCCGTGGCCCGCGGCTTCGCGGCCGCCGGCGCGACCTGGCTGCATGTGGTCGACCTCGACGGCACCAAGAATCCTGCGCAGCGCCAGACCGCGCTCGTGGAAAAGCTGGTGCGCGAAAGCGGCCTGCGTGTGCAGACGGGCGGCGGTATTCGCGACGAAGCCCAGGTCACCGCGCTGCTCGCGGCTGGAGTGCAGCGGGTGATCGTCGGCAGTCTGGCCGTGAAACAACCGGCGCTGGTCCGCGGCTGGTTGCGGAATTTCGGCCCGGAGAAAATCATTCTCTCCCCCGACGTACGCCTGGGCGCCGACGGCACACCGCGCATCGCCGCCGCCGGCTGGCAGGAGACCACCCACGCAGCGCTCGACGAATTTCTGACCGGCTACCTGCCGGCCGGACTGACCCATATCTTGTGCACCGATATCAGCCGCGACGGCAAGCTCACCGGGCCCAACACCGCGCTTTACGCCCGGCTGGTGCGGGCTTTTCCCTCGCTGCGGATCCAAGCCTCGGGCGGCGTTTCGTCGCTCGATGACCTGCGCGCCCTCCGTGGCACCGGCGCCGCGGGCGCGATCGTCGGACGCGCGCTGTACGAAAACAAGTTCACCGTGCAGGAGGCACTGGCATGCTGAGCAAATCCCTCCGTGTTTCTTGGGTAGGGCGGGACCGCTGGGCCCGCCGCGAACGTCCTTGCGGCGCGCCCAGCGGTCGCGCCCTACCTTCTTTCCTGCCATGCTAGCCCGCCGTCTCATTCCCTGCCTCGATGTCCGCGACGGTCGTGTCGTCAAGGGCGTGCAGTTCCGCGACCATGTGGACATGGGTGACATCATCGATCTCGCCCGGCGCTACCGCGACGAAGGCGCCGATGAGCTGGTGTTTTACGACATCACGGCCAGCAGCGACGGACGGACGGTCTCCGCCGACTGGGTGACGCGTGTGGCCCGCGTGCTCGACATCCCGTTTTGCGTGGCAGGCGGCATCCGCACGCTCGACGATGCCCGGCGCCTGCTCCACAGCGGTGCCGACAAGGTTTCCCTCAACTCGCCGGCCATCGAAAACCCCGGGCTCCTCGGCCAGCTCGCCGCGGAGTTCGGCTCGCAGTGCGTGGTGGTCGGCATCGACAGCCGGGCGGAAAACGGCGACTATTTCGTCAAGCAATTCACCGGCGATCCCGACAAGACCCGCGCCACCCGCTGGCGGACCATCGACTGGGCCCGCGAGGCCCAAAAGCTCGGCGCGGGCGAGATCGTGTTGAACTGCATGAACCAGGATGGCGTCCGCCAAGGCTACGACCTCGCCCAGCTCAAGCTGGTCCGCGCCGTGCTCACCATCCCGCTTGTGGCCTCGGGCGGCGCGGGCGCGCCGGAGCATTTCCGGGACGTCTTTCGCGACGCCGGCGTCGATGCCGCGCTGGCCGCCTCGGTTTTCCACAGCGGCGCCATCCCGATCCCCGCCTTGAAAAAATTCCTGCTCGCGGAGGGAATCAGCATCCGCGCATGAAACCGGCCACCACGCCATTTAACACCGGGTTCGTAGGGGCGCAGGCCTGCTGCGCCCTGGCTGTCCCGCGGTCCCTGGGCGCAGCAAGACTGCGCCCCTACTTGGAGGGTCCGT
>Ga0265319_1001489_pt1 | contig 13983 bp, 7 predicted proteins | sample 4824metaG_FD_192443 | JGI IMG/M metagenome (GOLD analysis project Ga0265319, IMG submission 192443) | Rhizosphere microbial communities from Carex aquatilis grown in University of Washington, Seatle, WA, United States - 4-8-24 metaG | ecosystem: Host-associated > Plants > Roots > Rhizosphere >...
GTGGTCAGCACCTGGGAATGAAATCACCGAGGGGCATTTGAAGGATGCTGACTATGTGATGCGGCATCCGTCCCAGTTCTTCAATGTAACTAGTAATCTCATTCCGTTCATCAATAATACGTCAGGAGGGCGTGCCTCCATGGCTACTAGGCACATGGAGCAGGCTATTTCATTGGAGCACAGGGAAGCCCCGTTAGTTCAGGTGGGTACTGGACGTGACTGGGTAGGGGCTAGGACATTCGAAGAAGTCATTGGTTCTCAGGCGTCGCACCAATCCCCCGTGGATGGGACTGTGAAGGCGGTAAAGCACGACGCCATTATCATCACTGACAAGCATGGAGCAGACCATGAGGTTCAGATTTACAGGAACTATCCGCTCAATGATGCGAAGTCGGTGCTCGATTCAACGGCATTAGTGAAGCTGGGGGATAGGGTACGTCGAGAGCAGACTATCGCGGATACGAACTTCTCCAAGAATGGCACCATCGCCCTCGGTACAAACCTGCGAGTTGGCTACATTCCATACAAGGGCTACAACTTCGAGGATGGCGTAGTAGTTAGCGAGAGTGCCGCCAAGAAATTGAGCAGCGTTCATTTGTACAAGCACAATCTTCCTGTCGATGAAGAGACCGTGCTTGCCAAGGGCCGCTACCTGACACAGCACGTAGGTCGCTACAACAAGGAGCAGGTAGGTACTATTGGTGACGATGGCTTAGTAAGAGTTGGTACAAAGGTGTTCCCTGGGGACCCGCTTGTACTCGCTATGAAGAAGTCCAACGTGCACGATAGGGTGGGTTTGTCCGCTATTCGAAAAAGTCTGGGAGGGCAATACGCTGACCAATCGTTGACGTGGGAAGGTGAAGGAGCTGGCGAGGTTGTTAGCTCATTCAAGAAAGGTAATGAGATTGTAGTTCACGTCAAAGCAGTTGAGCCTATGCAGGTGGGCGACAAGATTGCTGGACGCTACGGTAACAAAGGCATTGTTACTAAAGTTGTGGCTGACCATGATATGCCTCACACGCCCGATGGTAAGCACATTGAAGTTGCGTTGAATCCATCTGGGGTTCCTGGGCGTATGAACGTCGGGCAGGTACTTGAGACAGCCGCCAGCAAGATTGCCAAGAAGACTGGGAAGCCCTACATCGTTAGTAACTTCGATGGGACCAACCAGCTAGCTAACGTGCAGCGGCTGCTGAAAGAGCACGGCATCAGCGACACTGAAGCGCTGTACGACCCCACAACGAAGCAGCATCTTGGCGATGCCCTGGTGGGGTACCAGCACATGATAAAGCTGCATCATCAGGTCGATAAGAAAGTGTCGGTGCGCTCAGGCTTGAACCTCCCTGGTAGCGAGCCTGTGAAGTACGACACCAACCTGCAGCCCTCCGGAGGCGGGCATTCGGGAGGCCAGTCCATGGACCCCCTAGGGCTTTATGCCCTATTGGCGCACGGTGCACGCGCGAATATCCGGGAGATGCAGACCTGGAAGAGTGAAGGACCAGACCCCAACGTCAGCCCCCAAAAGCAATGGCAGAGCCAGCATCACGATGTGTGGGATGCCATCCAGCAGGGTGACGCATTACCTACGCCAAAGCCTACCTTTGCCTTCAAGAAGTTCACAGACATGCTCAAGGGTGCTGGCATCAACGTAGAGAAGCAAGGGCATCAATTCATCTTGAGCCCGTTGACTGACGCCAAAATCAAGGAGATGACGGGGGACCGGGTGCTGCCGAAGCCGGCTGAGCTTCTTTATGCCAAGCCGGACCCGAAGAGCGGAGACCCGCGGCCAAAGCCAGGTGGGTTGTTCGACGAGAAGTTGACGGGCGGCCATGGTGGAAAGAAGTGGAGCCGTATTGAATTGGCTGAGCCTGTGCCTAATCCAGTGTTTGAGGGTTCGATTCGCGCTCTCACAGGGTTGAGCGCTGATGACTACAACGGACTTGTGCAGGGCACCCGTGCCTTGGACAAGCATGACCAGCACGTTCCGTTGGGCAAAGGGGTTACTGGTGGTGCCGCCATCAAGCAGCTTCTTTCTCGAATCGATGTAACCGCAGAGCTGACCGCTGCGAAGAAGGAGCTCAATTCGACTTCAGCCACGAAGGTGGACAAGGTGCTGAAGAAAGTGAAGCGCCTGCAGGCGTTGAAGGAAGCCGGTATGACGCCGGCCGACGCCTACATTTTGCATAACTTGCCGGTGATACCTCCTGCGATGCGCCCCATCACAACGATGCCCGACGGGAACTTCAAGTACGCGGATATCAATGAGCTGTATTCTCAGTTCGCCCAAAACAATGACCAGATGAAGGACCCAGTGCTCACGGCCAACTTGACCGATGAGAATAAAACTGAGCTTCGAAAGAACCTATACGATGGGGTAAAGGCCATCATGGGCGTTGGCATTCCTTATGCGGATGCCGAGCACAAGGGTTTGATTCATCAGATTCAAGGAGCCCAGCCAAAGACGGGTTACTTCCAGAGCACACTCATCAGTCGTAAGCAGGATATGAGCATGCGCTCGACCATCGTCCCTGAGCCCTCATTGTCGCTTGATGAGGTAGGGCTTCCCGCCGAGCACGCGATGAAGTTGTTCGCCCCCTTCGTAGTTGGACAATTGAAGAAGTCCGGTGTGGCGAGCACAGTTATTGAAGCCCAGCGCTTGGTGTCTAAGAATTCTCCGCAGGCACAGCGCGCGCTGCAGCAGGTTCTTTCTGAGCGTCCTGTGATGCTAAAGAGAGACCCAGCTCTGCACAAGTACAGCGTGCAGGCGTTTAGGCCTAGGGTTGTAGAAGGCAATGCCATCAAGATTCACCCGTTAGTAACTGGCGGCTACAATGCGGACTTTGACGGTGACACGATGAGTGTCTTTGTCCCCATCAGTGATGAGGCAGTGGCAGAAGCTAAGAAGATGTTCCCTTCGAACAACTTGTTTAGTGAGGCCTCTGGTCGCGTGATGTATCAGCCTACGTTGGAGTCAGCATTGGGCCTTTACAAGCTTTCAAGAGTCGATGAAGGTGGCAAGGTGCATGACATGAAGCATCCAGCAGATGCTTTGACCGCTGTACAGAAGGGCAAGATTTCCGTTACGAGTAAGGTCAGAATCGGCACTCAGGTAACCACACCTGGTCGTATCCTCATGGCAGCTGCGCTGCCCGAGCCCATGCAAAAGAAGATGCTGGAAGACTTGCACACGCGGCTCAACGGCAAGGGTCTCGACGCCTTACTGACTCAGGTTGTGCATAGCCATAGCGGTGAGTACGGCGCCGTGGCTGACAAATTGAAGGACATTGGTAATGGCGCAGCTAGTGGAGTGGTTACTGTGGAGCACAGCGGCTTTGTTGGCGCTGATAGATTGGACCCAGCGCAGCGGGTGTACATTCCGGTGGGTGTGCATACGCTGGCTTTGTCCGATTTTACTCCTGACATTGCTACAAGGGAGCGTGTATTAGGTCCTGCCAGGAAAGAAGTTGCTGCTATTCGTGCCAACACGCACAACAGTCAGGCTAAAGCTGACCGAGACGCCATAAAAGTTTGGACGGATGCCTCAACAGAGTTGAAGAAGCGCCATCTTGAAAAGGCGACGGACGACCCCAGCAACTTGATGATGATGCATTTGGCAGGAGTCAAACCCGGATGGGACCAGTACAAGCAGCTTACGCTGGCCCCCATGTTGGTGAAGGACGCCGCCGGTAAAACGATACCTACGCCTATTACCAAGAGCTATTCTGAAGGCCTCGACACTGGTGAGTATTGGACGCAGATGCACGGAGCCAGGCACGGTGCTGTGATGAAAGTACAAGAGGTGCGTGAGCCTGGCTACTTGTCGAAGCTCCTCATGGCCAATACCATGGACATGGTGGTGACTGGGCATGACTGCGGTACAACTCGCGGTATCTCGTTGCCCATTACTGATAGCGATGTACATGACCGCTTCCTTCAAAAGGAGTTCAGCTCAAAGGGAATGACTGTGCCGGCGGGTACATTACTTACGCCTGACATTGTGTCGAAGATGCGTGCGGCGGACCGCAACGCGAAGATTGAAGTTCGTAGTCCCTTGAAGTGCGAACATGCCAAGGGAGTATGCCAGAAGTGCATGGGCATTTCAGCGCATGGGCAGCTGCATGACATTGGCGAGAACGTTGGCGTTGTAGCCGCACAGTCCTTGGGAGAGCGCGCTGTGCAACTCACCATGAAGGTATTTCATACAGGTGGTTCTGTATCTACAGGTGGCAACTCAAAGGTGCTCGGCGGCTTTGACCGGTTCTCTCAGCTCATGAAGCTACCCAAGAATGTAAAGGACTCAGCTACATTGGCTATGAGGGCAGGCGTGGTTGAACGCGTCGACAAAGACGCCACAGGGGTCAACGTCTATGTGGGCGGCAAGAAGCACCATGTGGGTAAGGATGCCAGTGGTGCCCCGTTGTGGCGACCGGTAGGTGATGAAGTCCCCTCTCAATGGGCTCCTCCACATGTAGGAGCCAAGATTGAGCGGGGACAACTGCTCAGCGACCCTAGCCGTACCGTAGTGAATCCGCATGACCTTTACAAGGCTACTGGGAACATGGAGTCCGTACAGAATTACATGGCGGATGAAGTCCACAAGTTGTACAAGGATGAAGGTATCAAGCGCCAGCACATTGAGACGGTCGTAAAGGCGATGAGCAACCTCACGAAAATCAAGGAGCCCGGTGACTATGAGGGCGTTCTTCGTGGGGAGTTTCATCCAACGTCAAAGATTAGCGCCATCAATAGAGAACTGGTTCAATCAGGCAAGCGCCCCATCGAGCATGAGCCAGTGCTGAAGGGGGTGGACATGATGCCCTTGTCCGTTCAAGAAGATTGGATGGCCAAGATGCAGCACGTTCGACTGCACAATACGCTGCTTGAATCGGCCGCCACAGGTGGCAGGTCTGACATCCATAGCCTCCACCCGATACCAGGGATGGCTTATGGTGCGGAGTTTGGGTTGAACCAGGAGCACGCTAAGAACCGGCTGTCTCTGGCCCATCTGCATGATGTACCGAGGCACGCGTACTGATGGCACCTGTTCGGCAAGGCGTGTCGGGTGGAGCGCGTGGAGTGCGCGAGCAGCGGACAGAGTTTCGCTCAAGCATGACGGCGCCAGCCGGCTTAGGTAAGACCGATATCTTGATGGGTCGCGTGGTCAACGTGGACCTCGTGAACTATACGGTCGATGTATTTAGCCAATTCGACCAACAGCGCATGTTGCAGATACCTGTCGGTTCTCCCTATGTGCACGCCAATCGAGGTGACGGTTTCACTGCCATTCCAGATGTCGGGGCCAAGTGTGCTGTTTGCTGGCCTGGGGATAGCTCTCCCCCTTTTGTTTTGGCCTTTGTAATGACGCATGAGACGGTGCCCATGTCCGGGGACGCCACGGAGGCCCCCGGTGGTACTACAAGCCACGGGAGTGAGAACCAAGCTCCTACAGCGGCAAGTTTTGCGGGCGGAAGACCCATCGGTAAGCCCGGCGACATGTTTGTGCGTGGGCGTGATGGAAACTTCATCGTGCTTCATCGAGGTGGCGTACTTCAAATCGGTAGTAATGAGTTAGCTCAGCGCATCTATGTGCCTCTCAACAATCTGATAATGGATTTTGCAGAGAACTACGCGATGCATACAGCGGGTGGCTCAATCAAATGGGGTATTCAGGAAGGCGAGGGTATTACAAACCTACCTACTGAGTTCAAGCAGACGTTGCGCGTGTATGCGAACGACAAGTACGCCGATATTCGTGTTGGAGCAGGCCGCGTGCATGACCCTGTTCCGGAAACTGACAGCGATGGAATCATTGACCAGCAGGCAACGGGTCTTGGTGCGACTGAGCCCGTTGTCTATGAACTGGCATTGGCTCGGAACGGATTCAATGGGGAAGATGGCTCATTGCTTCCAGGAACCGGGAACCTCATCAAGCTACGTTTTACTTTTGACCGCGGAGGAAACACATTCGCAAGGATAGATGGGAATCTCGGTGTACTGTGCCGTAAGAAGCTGCGGTTGCGTGTGAAAGATGTGATGGAGATTTTTGCGGACAACACGTTCTCGCTGAATGTGGCCAAGAGCGCGAAGGTCACCGTAGGAGGGACTCTCGAGCTGACCGCTCCCACCATCCGTCTCAATGGAGGCAACAAACCGATGGCCACAGTTGGCTCCGCAGTGATAAGTGTGCTGCCGCCTACGTTACTTATGGGCACACCTGGACCAGGCCAGTTCCCTATATCAACCATTCCAACTTTCCTGACAATAGCGGGTACTGTGACGAGCGGTGACCCAACTTTGCTAGGTAATGGATAGCCATGCCGCTAAATGAAGTAGGCAGCTTCACGTTGGGGGAGGTCAACATTGCGCTGCTGGCAGGCGTTGGACTTTTGAACCCCCTGTTGTTGCAGCTCGACCTATTCTTGACTGGACAATTTGGACTCGGGCCATTCTTGGCGGATATTCAGGTGCAGTTCGCCGCCGCCATCTCGGCTCAGCTGCAGTTGAGCCTCAGCATCAGCGACCCGCTGGCTGCCATTCGAGCCACCATTGCCGCGTTTGCCTCGCTGCAGGCCGCGCTTGCTGTGGCCCTGTCGTTTGGGTTGCCCACGGTGTCTTTGCAGATTGGTGCGCAAATAGCCGCGATGGCCTCGCTCAGCGGCACGCTTGCCCTGAAAGTGGGCGGCATCAAGGCCATGCTTGCCGCTGGGGCCGCCGTGAAGATACCGGCTCTTCGTTATGTGGCACAGATTTCGGCGGCACTATCAGCAGGTCCGGTGCAGCTACTCTCGTTTACGGGTGATACATTGAGCTTCACCGGTAACGAGATTGCCGCATTATTTGCAGCGGGTATCGGAGGGTCACACCCCATCGGCCCCGGTGTTCCAGTCAGTGGCATACTCATCCTCACCGAAGACCCTGTAGTTTTTGCCGCTTTGGGCGGTATTCTGAAGACCTCGTAGGAGACAGCGCATGACCCAGCCCCTCTACCTCGTCCCGCAAGTTGAATTCTCTAAGACCGCTGCGGAGACAACGCTCCCAGAAGACCCCAACAAGTGGCCGGATGCAGTGCTGCAGGAGGTCTACAAGCAGGTCCCCTATCTGGCCGACTTCGACCTTGATGTAACGATGGAGACGGTCGACGGCGAGCGTGGCTACGGTCTTGGGCACATTGAGGTGCAGAACAAGACGGAAGCCCCTATGACTTCCCCTAAAGAGCAGATGGAGTCCGCCGGCATTCGCACGTCGCGCATTCCCATCATCATCAAGGACAGCAAGTTGTGCCCCTTCGATGTGCTGATTACGGACGATTCGCGCGCGCTGCCTCTTACCGAAGGGCGCCTTCGTCAAGCGATGTTCCGCCCGCAGAACTTCGACGTCACCAGCAAAACCCCAGGTGACCAGTCCATGATTGGGCAGCTCTACCCACCATACCGTCAGAACTATGGCTTTGGTGGCGGTGGTGTTTCCATGGGTGCAGGTATGGGTGGGAAGACTGCTGAGGCCAAGATTGGTTCAGCTCTCGAAGCGTACCTGTCTGCAGAGCCATTGGATAAGACTGCCGCCGATGGACGTGAGAAGTTCTTGAAGATGGCTGCTCTTGAGGCGTCTATTGCACGCACCAAGACTGGCTCTGTGCTCGACGCAGTCCTTCATACGGCTAATGAAACTGACCTGTTGTCGTTCAAGCAGAGCCTTGTGGATGAGACGACGAAGCTTGCCTTCCTGCAGAATCCAGCGACGTACGACGCCCTCGAGAAGATTGGCTCAGCTAATCCCATGTCGCTCGAGAAGCAGGCGAGCACGGTCATGTCACATCTGAAGCCGAGCGTTGTGCAGGTGCTTCGCACGGACAATGGCTATGTGGTCAAGACAGCTAGCCATCACGCGTGGGAGCCAACGGAAGAGCGCATCGACCGTGGTGAACTAGTTCGGCGCGTGGGTAGCAAGATTGCCCTCGCGGCTGATATGTCCGGCGGAGTCACCATGGGTGAAGGGGATGGAGTCACGGAGGAAGGTGTCGAAGCGGCACCAGGTACTGGAGCTGGCCCCATCTCCGCCCCCGGGATGTACCAGGTCAGTTCCACTGCTGGTGAAATGTTGACGGGTGTAGTTATCCCCAATTTGCTAGACATTGACGGGACCGCGCTACCAATCGCCCTGTTTACGGATGGGCAGCACGCCGCCGTGCAGTCGGACATCTCTGGCGTACCAGTGGGAGAATTCAGCCCACCTGGAACTGTGCCGGCGGAGCAAGCTAGTGGGCACGGCTGTTTCATCACCATCAACGGAGGCATTCCGTGTGCGACGCTCCCGTTGACGTTGGGCGCTACGGTGCAAGGCGCGCCCGGCAGCGAGGAGAGTCCTCATTTCCAGGCAGAGACGTTCGACGGCCGTCAAACGCAGGTGTGCGTTCAGTCGTACGTGGCCACGGTAGTCGGTGTCGACGGGATGATGATTATCCCCGAGGGGTGGCAGTGGATGCCCCTTGACCAGTCCGCTGAGGTTGAGTTGGCGGAGTCGCCGGCAGAGGTCGGCAAGGTAGCGAGCTTGGGAAGGAAGCTGGCGACGGTGGAGGTTCGTGCAGGCGGACTGGATTGCTTCTCCCTTCGTGGAATGCCCGTGGAGAAGTTGGCTTCTGACTCGAGGGATTTTCTGACGCAGTCTCAGGCGCTATTTGTTCTGGTGGGTCTTGGGGCCGAGCCAGCCTATGCCCAAAAGAAACTTGCGTCGGCCTGTTCCGGCGCTAGCCGGGTTGAGCAGGTGCGCGTTGGCAGGAAGTTGAAGCTGGCCTCCGAGCTGCGCGGGGAGGCTTACACGCAGGCACGTGACTATTTGAGCGCAGTTCCGTCATTTAGGCACCGCATGTGGAAAGAGGCAGCTTCATTGGCGGACCCAGTGGCTGTCGACACCGTGCTCAGCTTGGGGTTCATCAATCCCGAGAACTTGGCCACCTTCATCGGATACTTGCCGACGCTTGATGAGGCTCAGAGACGCTTGTGCGAGTTGCTCATTGGGGCACGCCTTGGCATGCGGGAGCTGTCAGAAGGGTCCATCGAGCGTTGTATTCGCGCGCTGGAAGACGTGATAGAGGGGCTCAAAGTTATAGCGTTCCAAGGCTGATAAGTAGCTAAAAAGCGCCTAACGGCGCTTCACACGAACTGGAGTGAGGATTGCTTTTTCCTCACTCCATTTTCGTTTTAGTCTCTGACTGACGATGTGACGTGCACCTTTTAGGTGTGGGTACGTCTCAATCCATTGCTGTGCTGTTTTTGTGACCCCTTGAATTGTAATTAGGCGGTTGCTACGGCGGTTATTTGACTGAACCTTCATGTTTGCCCAGTGCACGTTTCCTGGCTCATATCTTCCAGAATTGTCCTTGCGGTCTAATGTATGCAAGTGGGATGGTCTTTTGCCCATGTAGTTCAAGAATGCCATGTAGTCTTCACGCCATTCCGAGCAAACGGTGATTCCTCGTTTTCCATAGTCTTTGTAGGCAGGGTTTTCTGGGTTGTGGCAGCGGTCTACCATGCAGTACCAAACCATGTATTCAGGGTCTATCTTGGACCTCCCATGAATTACCCGTCCATGCCCACAGGTTTTTGTGCTACCGCTAACTAGGTTTGAGATGATGAAAGACTTTTCAACCCCGCAGCTACAACGGCCCCACCAGTGTCTTGTATCAACCTGGCGTATGATTAGTACTTCCCCGTAAATGTTGTTGGTGTAATCAATGCTTCGATTGTTTTTTTGCCATCCTAGCTCTTATTCCCGACTTTACTGGAGACTTTTAGGATGATTAGGCGTAGCCCCGCTGAGAACTATTACAAGTACCTTGTAGTTCATCCCGACACCTACGATAACGTATTCATTAGAGCCACTGCCAATGAGCTGGGCCTCGACTATCTCGGGGACTGGTACATTCAGTGGCTTCGAGACAGGATGCGTCCGCCCACTCCGTTTTATCCGGAGGACGAAGGGCATCTTCGCTCACAGAAGTTTCTCATAAAGGAGGGGCTAGCCAAGGCATTCAACCCTACCCCGGCAATGAACCGCGCCATCAAGGTGTTGAGTAAGCCGCGTTGGCGTGAGCTGGTAGAGACGCTGCTTATCTCGCACGCTCCATTGGAGGTCGTGGCGCATGGGCTTCGTTCGCGCTTCGGAGTAACGCAGGCCGATGAGGAAACCGTGCGGTTGTATCGTCACTTTTTCTGGGACGTTGACCTGCTGGATTCTGCAGAGATGCGGGCTTTGCTTGAGATGAGATTTACGGGAGCCTTCGAAGAGAGCAGGGACAGGGAGAAGTTGGCGCAGATTCCTTCCTTGACTCGGATGCGCCACGGGGACCCACGTGTAGTTGCTGCCCGTCTACCGTCGTCTCCATTGGCTTCAATGTTGACTCAATTGCATATGGGAGTGCTGCCAAAGGCCATACCAACTGCCGAGATAGTTCAAAGCACATTGGATATTGCTGCCTATCGTGCCTGGGAGTCAGTCAATTATGGAGGGCCAAATGGCGCACAGATGGGCCAGGGCTTCTCCGCCATCGCCGAGGGCATGACTCGAATCAAGGAACTTGTAGTAAATCCTGAGACGGGCCTACGAGAGGACTTGAGAAAGATTGGGGTTGCTACTACAACTAGTGTAGTGCCTACATTACATCAGTTGTCCGCCGGTCGGCATACGACAAACGTGCACCCAGACGCCAAGGCACAAGTTATAGATGTAGAGGGTGAGAGCGTTGATGACGATGACGAGGGCGAGTTCGAAGACGAGGTAGACCCAACCCATGACCATGCATAGTGCGGAAGAGACAGCGGAGCTATTCAATCAGGAACGAGTGGCTGCAGGAGGCAAAGATGCTCCGGTGGCTGTTGGCAATGTTCTGAATGCCGTCGTGAAGTTCATTCAGGTAGAGCAGTACACTACATTCTTGGCGGAGTACGCCTTTCTGGATGGCGATATCATCGTGCACTTCTTCCCTGCGAAAGAAGAATACATTGAAGTTGCCGGAAAGCATCGAGTACGTGAAGAGTCTTTGCTACGTTGGCAGCGTTTGTTCCCAGAAGTACTGAGCCCTGTTGCTGAAGCGTACTTTCGGGCAACCCTTCCAAGAATCTCCGCTCAATATGTACCGGAGATGACCAGTTGGTACTTCAGAGCGGGTGGCTTTGCCAATCTGTTGAATGCTGACAACTTCATTCTGACTTTTTTTGAGCGTCTGGACGATGCTCTCGACCGCGTTTACGCCGCCCACGCCACTTCTTCTTAGGCTTAGGCGGGGCATGCTCTATACGAAACTGCGCGTAGCCATTAGAACGAGACATCTCTGTCAGCTTCCAATGCGAGTGGCGGGCGTAGCGATGTATGTACTTGGAGGCGAGGCTCCATGTGCTTGGTTCTATTTTCTGTGCAAGCTTCAATGCGACCTTGAAACCTTGGCCGTCTGGGTTCACGGTTGCTTCATCAGCCCAATGTCCTTCAGCCGCTCGTTTCAAAGACGCCCACATGTTACCGACCATCTCGTAGGGGTCTTTAGTTGGGACGGGGGGATACATGGCTGCTGCTGAAGTCTACACGTCAGATGAAGAACTTGAGTACGGTCCAGATGGTAGACCACTCACCGACGCTGAGCTACGACAAATTGAACTTGGGAAGTCATGGATTCCTGAAATCGAGGAATACTCAGACCCGTTCATGGAGGAGGAAGGCAGCATCCTCGAACGCGAACCTCCCCCGATAGTACTTCCGTCAAGTTTCACTGAGTATGCTTTTCGCATGCCCGGCATGGACGGGTACGAGAATTTCACGTTCAATGGGCGGCGGCATCTACGCCAGATTTATGACACCCCGTTTCGCCGCATCCTGCTGATGTGCGGTCGCCAGGTGGAGAAGTCCACGTTGCTCGGCAACATGGCGCTCAGTTATAGCTGCCTCATTCCTTCGTACAAAGTGCTCTACGTGAGCCCTTCAGCTACGCAGACCAAGACATTCTCAAACGACCGTATCAAAGAGCCCATCGAGACCAGCCCAGTATTGAAGACGTTTACGACACACATGTTGTCGCAGAACGTTTTCGAGAAGCAGTTCATCAATCGGTCGAAGATTACATTACGTAACGCGTTTCTAAACGCTGACCGTGCTCGAGGCGTACCAGCCAACCTGCTGGATATCGATGAGATTCAAGACATTCTCGCTGACAACATTCCCGTTATCGAGCAGTGTCTTTCCCACTCGCCTGAGCAACTCAAGCGTTACATCTACTCGGGTACCCCGAAGACCCTCGACAACGTCATCGAGGACTACTGGGCTAACCGGTCAACTCAGAACCAATGGGTAGTCCCCTGTGACTGCACCATGGGGGAGGGTGGTCGTTACTGGAACATCCTTGGTGAGAAGAACATCGGGCTTGCACATCTCATCTGCGAGAAATGTGGTAAGCGAATCTACCCGATGGGAGATGACGCACAGTGGGCGTGTTCCATTGAATATGACCCAGTACATACGCCATTCGAAGGCTACCGCATCCCCCAGCTCATGGTTCCGTGGCTCGATTGGGACGAGCTTCTTTACAACTACGACCACTATGGCCGCAACAAGTTCTACAACGAGGTACTCGGTGTTTCTTTCGACACAGGGCTCCGCCCGCTTACGACTGCTCAGATAAGGGCTTGCTGCAGCGACAACGTCTACATGGTGGACGCGCACAAGTACCAATCGCTGGGGTTTGGTCAGGAGATATTTGCTGGTATCGATTGGGGTTGCCATGATGAAGAGACCAGGATTCTTACGGAGACCGGATTCAAGTACTTCAAAGATTTGACTGATGACGATAAGGTAGCTCAGTGGGACCCTGACAGCAGGGAAATGACGTTTGTACTTCCCAAAGTACGTACGGTACGTGATTGGGACCAACCATTACTGCATCTGAAAACCAAAGGCGGAATGGACCTGATGGTGACGCATACGCATCGTATGCGTGTTGGCATGTCTCAGGGAGAACGTTGGGTAACTGAGTCTGCAGGTGAGCTAGCTAAGCGTGGAGGCAACGTAAAGTTTGTCGGAGCATTGAATTGGGTCGGAGAGAAACGTGAGTCGTTTGTACTTCCTGGATTGCCTGTTAGCCCAGGTTATTCCGGCTCCTGTGATGCTACGTATAGTATGGGCGATTGGCTCGAATTACTTGGCTACCTAATTACAGAAGGCGGGTTATGCTTTGACGGGGACCGACCTTCTTGTCTAAAGATGTCTCAGCGTGAGACTGTAAACCATGAGACATACTTGAAGATGCAACACTGCATGGAGCGTATGAGCATTCCGTTCAGTACGTTTCCCAATCCAAAAACGGGGGATGTGAACTGGACAATTTACGGTAAACAATATTGGCAGTGGTATGCCGACAACATTGGCACTGCGTGTGACACTAAGCGTATTCCTAGGGAGTTTTTGGAGTTAGCCCCAGAGCAGCTTTGGGTGCTGTTTCGGGCGATGGTGGATGGGGATGGATATGATGACCCACGTGAGGATTGTACTGGTGGCGCCCTCTATTCAACGTCAAAGGGTCTCTGTGAAGATTTTCAAGAGCTTTGTATTCGACTTGGCCTACGTGCGGTGGTTCGTCTGCATAAACCCGCTGAGGGAAATCGTAAAACTCGTTGGAGGGTGCTGTGGTCAATGGCTGGTGATTACGCCTTCAACACGCCATCAACTTCGATTGAGTACGTTCCGTACAAAGGGCGCGTGTACTGCTGTGCTGTGCCCACTGGTTATATCGTTACTGAACGTAATGGATGTATTTCCTACCAGGGTAACACAGGCGAGCACAGCTACACGGTACTGACGCTGGGCACGTACATGGGCAACAGGTTCCGTGTCTTTTACATGCACCGATTCATGGGTGAGGATACTGAGCCCGAACGGCAAATGCAGAAGATTGAGGAAATCCTACGGGCGTACAACGTTCGCATCATCGGGACAGACTACGGC
>Ga0265319_1001492_pt1 | contig 13944 bp, 11 predicted proteins | sample 4824metaG_FD_192443 | JGI IMG/M metagenome (GOLD analysis project Ga0265319, IMG submission 192443) | Rhizosphere microbial communities from Carex aquatilis grown in University of Washington, Seatle, WA, United States - 4-8-24 metaG | ecosystem: Host-associated > Plants > Roots > Rhizosphere >...
GCCCGTAGGCGAGCGCAATCGCGTAGATGCCGGCGACGTAGATCAGCGGCACGCCGCGGTGCCCGACGAGCGGCAGCCACACGAGCGCGCGCAGCGCCACGATCGGCGCGACGATCGACAGCAGCACGCCGGCGTACGCCTGCAGCGCCGCGACCGGGTGCTTGCGCCACACGAAGCCCATCAGGATCAGCGACTCGCGCGTCCACGAGCGCTTCCAGCGCAGCTGCTGGCGCAGGAACTGGCGCAGCTTCGTCGGCACGGCCGTGTGCGAGATCGCGTCGGCGGCGTAGAGCACCTTCCAGTCGCGCAGCACGCGGTTCGTCAGCGCGCGGTCGTCGCCGAACGTCGCCGGCGAGCCGAAGAACGTCTGGTGCTCCCACGTGTCGAGATGCGGCACGATCGCCGCGCGGCGGTAGGCGGAGAAGCAGCCCGAGCAGCAGGTGACGCAGGCGAACACCGACTCGGCCGCCTTCACGACGCGGAACGCGACGAAGTAGCGCACGACCTGCATGCGCGAGAGCCACGAGTCGTCGGGGTTGGCGACGTCGGCGTGGCCGCAGATGGCCCCGACGCGCTCGTCGGCGAAGCCCTGCACGAGGCGGCGCAGCGCGTCCGGCTCGACCGAGCTGTCGGAGTCGACGAAGGCGAGGATCTCCGCGTCGGTCGCGCGCATGCCGACCGCCATCGCGGCGCGCTTGCCGCAGTTGGAGCCGAGGTCGATCACGCGCACGCGCGGCTCCTCGGCCGCGACCTCGACCATCCGCGCCAGCGTCTGGTCGGTCGAGCCGTCGTTGACGGCGACCAGCTCGAGCTTCTCCGGCGGGTAGTCGAGCGCGAGCAGCGAGCGCAGCGAGTGCGCGATCACCTCCTCCTCGTTGAAGGCCGGCATCACGATCGCGACGTGCGGCTCGATGCCGGCGTCGCGCGGGGGGCGGTAGGGCAGCGACAGCAGGAAGCGGCTCGTGATGTACGTGACGACGATCGCGCCGTAGGCCATCAGCGCCACGTCGCTGCCGCCGTCGCCGAACCACAGACCGTGGTAGGCGACGGCGAACGCGAGCAGGACCGCCAGGTAGACGGCGGCGGCGACGCGCGCCGCGCGGTCGGCGAAGCGGGGCGGGGGCATCGGCTCAGACGAGGTGGCGCGGGCCGTCGAGCGGCAGGCGGTAGGTCGCGTCGAGCACATGCTCGAACGCGTCGAGCCAGCGCAGGTCGGCGTCCGCGTGCAGCGCCGTCACGATCGCGAGGTCGGCGTCGGCGGGCGTCGGCCGCGCAAGCGAGCACAGCTTGGTGCCGGCCGCCGTCCGCACCGCCGGCACGCGCGGGTCATGGTAGGCGACCTGCGCGCCGGCGCGCTCGAGCTTCTCCGCGATCGCGAGCCCGGGCGACTCGCGCGCGTCGGCGACGCCCGGCTTGTAGGCCATGCCGGCGATCACCACGCGCGCCTGCGGCGGGGCGATCCCGCGCATCCGCAGCAGCGTGAGCGCGCGCGTCGCCACGGCCGCCGGGCGCGCCGCGATCCCCTTCATCGCCTGCTCGGCGATCGGCGCCGCGACGCCGGCTTCGCGCAATGGCTCAAGCAGGTAGTAGGGGTCGACCGGGATGCAGTGGCCGCCGACGCCCGGTCCGGGGTAGTGGGCGAGGAAGCCGTAGGGCTTCGTCGCGGCCGCGTCGACGATCTCGATCGGGTCGAGCCCGAGGTGCGTGCAGACGCCCGCCATCTCGTTCGCGAACGCGAGGTTGACGGCGCGGAACGTGTTCTCGTAGAGCTTCGTCAGCTCGGCCGCCTCGAGCGAGGAGACGACGTGGATCTGCGCCGTCGTGGGCGCGAGCAGTCGGCGCGCGCGGTGGGCGCAGTCGGGCGTGACGCCGCCGACGACGCGCGGGACGGCGTGCTGGTCGACCGTCGGGTCGCCCGGCAGGATCCGCTCCGGCGCGAACGCGACGGCCACGTCGCGGCCCGCCTTCAGCGCACGCTCGGCGAGCGGCTCGACGAGCAGCTCGCGCGTCGAGCCGACGGAGATCGTGGACGTCAGCACGAGCGTCTGCCCCGGGCGAGCGTGCTCCACGACGGCCGCGCAGGCGGCCCGCAGCGCGCGCTCGTCGGGCTTGCGCTGCGCGTCGACCGGCGTCGGGACGCAGACGATCACGGCGTCGGCGGCCGCGATGGCCGCGGGGGTCGATCCGAGTCGCAGCCGCTCGCCGTCGAGCGCTCTGCGCAGCCGCGCGACGTCGCCGTCGGGCAGGTCGACGGCGTGCGTGCGGATCGCCTGCAGGCGGCGCTCGCTGATGTCGATCCCGATCACGTTGGCGCCGCCGTCGTGCAGCGCGAGCACGGTCGGCAGGCCGACGTACCCGAGTCCGACGACGGCGACGCACGCCGGGACGAGCGGAGGCGCGACGGGGGTCGGTTCGGCGACGGGCGCTACGGCAGGGGCAGGGGCGACCGCGAGCGCATGCGCTTCGGACACGGGAGATCCTCCGTGGATCGATATGGGGAAGGTGGGGCGCCGGGCCGAAAGACATGGAGGGCCGGCCTGGCGCCGCGGTCACATCATCGGCGTCTCACGCAGCGCCTCAATGGGGTCCGCACCCCAGTTCGGGGCCGGCCCCCGCGTTAGGATCGCGGGCGTGGACGGTTCCGACGAGCCGCGGGCGGGCGCCCGGCGCGCCGCGGCGGCGCGATGCTGACCGTCGACGCCGCCTCGTTCCTGACGATCGTCGTCGTGGCGATGATCGCCGCGCTGCTCGCGGCGCTGCTCGCGCGCCGCCTCGTCGTGCCGGTCGTCGTGCTCGAGCTGCTGCTGGGGATCGTCGTCGGCCCGCAGATGCTGGGTTTCGCGCACCCCGACGAGTTCGTCGACTTCTTCTCGAGCCTCGGGCTCGGCATGCTGTTCTTCTTCGCCGGCTACGAGATCGACTTCGAGCGCATCCGCGGCGAGCCGCTGCGGCTCGCCGCGCTCGGCTGGGCGATCTCGCTCGTGCTCGCGTACGCAGTCGGCGGGCTGCTCGCGCTCGCCGGGATCGTGGTGTCGCTGCTCTACACCGGCTCGGCGATCGCGACGACGGCGATCGGCACGCTGATCCCGATCCTGCGCGACGCCGACGAGCTGAGAACGCGCTTCGGCACGTACATGCTCGGCGCCGGCGCGATGGGCGAGTTCGGCCCGATCCTGCTGATCACGCTCGTCTTCTCGACGAAGGGAGCGGGCGAGAACGCGGCGATCCTGGTCGCCTTCATCGCGCTCGCGGTGCTCGCCGGCGTGGTCGCGGTCCGCTCGCTGGGGCGCGGCTGGAACCTGCTCGAGCAGACGCTGGAGACGAGCAGCCAGCTCGCGATCCGCGCGACGGTCGTGATCGTCTTCGCGCTGGCGGCGCTGGCCTCGTCGCTCGGGCTCGACCTGCTGCTGGGCGGCTTCGTCGCCGGCATCATCACGCGGCTGGCGCTGCGCGGGCACGAGGTCGAGGTGCTCGAGAGCAAGCTGACGGCGGTCGGCTACGGCTTCCTGATCCCCTTCTTCTTCGTCGCCAGCGGCGTCGCCGTCAACCTCTCCGCGCTGACCGAGGACCCGGTCCAGTTCCTGAAGGTGCCGCTGTTCCTCGCGCTGTTCCTGCTCGTGCGCGGGGCGCCCGCGCTGCTGCTCTACCGCAAGGTGCTCGACGCGCGCGAGCGGGCGGCGCTGGCGCTGTTCAGCGCAACCGAGCTGCCGCTCGTCGTGGCGATCACGACGATCGCCGTCGCGGACCATCACATGCGCAGCTCGACGGCCGCCTCGCTGATCCTCGCGGCGATCTGCTCCACAGCGATCTACCCGATCCTGGGACTTCGCCTGCGCGCCGCCGGCGCACGGCGATCTTCGGAGTCCTACGCATAGAAGGGAGCTGTCGCGGCGCCCGGTTCCCTACGATGGGCCGGGTGCCCACAGCCACCCGCTCCGATCTCCGCAACATCGCCATCGTCGCCCACGTCGACCATGGCAAGACCACGCTCGTCGACGGCCTGCTGCGCCAGTCCGGCGCGTTCCGCGCCAACCAGGAGGTCGCCGAGCGGGTGATGGACTCGATGGACCTCGAGCGCGAGAAGGGCATCACGATCCTCGCCAAGAACACCGCGGTCCAGTACGGCGAGACGAAGATCAACATCATCGACACGCCCGGCCACGCCGACTTCGGCGGCGAGGTCGAGCGCGGGCTGACGATGGTCGACGGAGTGCTGCTGCTCGTCGACGCGAGCGAGGGGCCGCTGCCGCAGACGCGCTTCGTGCTGCGCAAGACGCTGCAGGCTCGGCTGCCGGTGGTCCTCGTGATCAACAAGGTCGACCGCTCCGACGCGCGCATCGCCGAAGTGATCGACGAGGTCTACGAGCTGTTCCTCGACCTCGACGCGGACGAGTCGCAGATCGAGTTCCCGATCGTCTACACGAACGCGAAGGACGGCTGGGCGTCGGTCGACTACGACCCGGAGAACCCGGTCGACGGGGAGAACCTCAAGCCGCTGCTCGACCTGATCGTCGAGCGCATCCCGGCGCCGTCCTACGACTCCGAGCACCCGCTGCAGGCGTTGGTCACCAACCTCGACGCCTCGCCCTACCTCGGCCGCATCGCGCTGTGCCGCGTGCGCCACGGTGTGCTGAGACGCGGCCAGCAGGTCGCCTGGTGTCGCACCGACGGCTCGATCGAGCGCGTGAAGGTGACCGAGCTGTACGTCACCGATGCCTTGGAGCGCGTGGAGGCGGCCGAAGCCGGCCCGGGCGAGATCATCGCGATAGCCGGCCTGTCCGACGTGACGATCGGCGAGACGCTCGCCGACCCGGAGGACGCGCGCCCGCTGCCGGTGATCCACGTCGACGACCCGTCCTTGTCCGTGACCATCGGCATCAACACGTCGCCGCTCGCCGGGCAGGAGAGAGGCACGAAGGTGACGGCGCGGCTGTTGAAGAACCGCCTCGACGCCGAGTTGGTCGGCAACGTCTCGCTGCGGGTGCTGCCGACGGAGCGGCCCGACACGTGGGAGGTGCAGGGCCGCGGCGAGCTGCAGCTCGCGATCCTCGTCGAGCTGATGCGCCGCGAGGGCTTCGAGCTGACGGTCGGCAAGCCGCAGGTCGTCACGCAGGAGATAGACGGCGTGCTGCACGAGCCGATGGAGCTCATGACGATCGACATCCCCGACGAGCACGTCGGCGTCGTCACGCAGCTGCTCGCCACGCGCAAGGGCCGCATGGGGGAGATGGTCAACCACGGCACCGGCTGGGTGCGGATGGAATACCGCGTCCCCGCCCGCGGCCTGATCGGCTTCCGCACCGAGTTCCTCACCGAGACGCGCGGCACGGGCATCCTGCACCACGTCTTCGACGGCTACGAGCCGTGGCAGGGCGCGCTGCGCCTGCGCCCGACCGGCTCGCTGATCGCCGACCGCCCGGGGAAGGTGACGACGTTCGCGCTGACCGGCCTGCAGGACCGCGGCACGATGTTCGTCGCCGCCGGCACGGACGTCTACAACGGCATGATCATCGGCGAGCACAACCGCGCCGAGGACCTCGAGGTCAACATCGTGCGCTAGAAGCACCTCACGAACATCCGCTCCTCGACGGCCGACGAGCTGGAGCGGCTCACGCCGCCCTCGCCGCCGACGCTGGACGAGGCATTGGAGTTCGTGCGCGAGGACGAGTGCGTCGAAGTGACGCCCGGCTTCATCCGCCTGCGCAAGGTCGAGCTCGACCCGCACGCGCGCGTGAAGGCGTCGCGGGCACGGGCCCGCGAAGCGCGCGAGGGCGTGCCGGTCGGCTGACGGGCCGGCGTCGCGTTAGGCGGCCGGAGCCGGCGCCGTGTCCTCGGCGTGGTACTGGTCGAGCAGCGCCAGCTCCTGCTCGCGCTTCGGGAAGCGGAAGAAGACGAGCGCGGCGCCGAGCAGGACGGCGATGATCCCGGCGCTGAAGGCCCACTTGTCGCCGGAGACGAACGAGGACTTGGCGGCCGTGAGGATCGCGTCGGAGTACTGCGGGTGCTGCTGGGCGAGGTCGGACGCGCTCGCGAACGACTTCTCCAGCGTCGCCTGCGTGCCGCTGCTGACCTGCCCGGCGTTCGGCGAGCCGGCGATCGCTCTGGAGAACGCGGCCGCGTAGCCGGCCGTCAGCAGCGCGCCGAGGATCGACTGCATGATCGCGCCGCCGAGGTCGCGCTGGAGGTCGGCGGTGCCGGACGCCATGCCCGCGCGCTTGACCGGCACCGAGCCGGTCAGCGAGTGCGAGGCGGGCGTGCCGGCGAGGCCGACGCCGATCCCCAGCAGCGCGTAGCCGATGAACACCTTCCAGTACGGGATCCCGTCCTTCCACAGCAGCAGCATCGCGAGGAAGCCCAGCAGGCAGAAGACGTAGCCGGCGAGGAGCGTGAAGCGCGCGCCGTATCTCTCGACGAGTCTCGCCGAGCGTGGGGCGACGACCACCATCAGCGCGGCGGCCGGCAGGATCGAGGCGCCGGCGCCGAGCGTCGAGTAGCCGAGCACGTTCTGCAGGAACTGCTGGCCGATGAACATCGCCGCCATCAGCGAGCCGAACACGATCACGCCGGCGCAGGCGGCGACCCAGAAGATCCGCCGGCGCGCGACGTCGAGGTCGTAGAGGGGGGAGGCCGCGCGCTTCTGGCGCAGGACGAAGGCGACGCCGGCCGCCAGTGCGATCAGGCCGAGCCCGATCGCGAGCGCGCCCTTGTTCGGCACGGGCGCGAAGTTGATCGCCAGCACGAGCGCCGCGACCAGCAGCACCGACAGGATGCCGCCGAGATTGTCGACCGGGTCGGTCGTCTCGTTGACATGCGCGGGGATCAGCTTGATCGCCAGCACGAGCGCGATCAGCGCGAGCGGCAGCGTCGCGAAGAAGACCGAGCCCCAGTCGAAGTGCTCCAGCAGCGCGCCCGACATCAGCGGCCCGAGCGCCGAGATCGCGCCGCCGATGCCGGACCACAGCGCGATCGCGCGCGTGCGCCCGGCGCCCGACCACAGGGCGGTGATCAGCGCGAGCGTCGTCGGGAAGGCGAGGCCGGCGGCCACGCCGCCGAGCAGGCGGGCCGCGAACAGCACGCCCAGCGTCGGGGCGAAGCCGGCGAGCAGGCTTGCCGGGATCGCGAGCGCCGTGCCGAGCACGAGCATCAGCTTGCGCCCGTAGCGGTCCCCGACCGCGCCGAGGTAGAGGACCGACGCTGCGAGCCCGAGCGAGTAGCCGACGGCGACGAGGTTCAGCCCCGTCTGGCCGGCATCGAACGCCTTCGCGATGTCCGGCAGCGCGACGTTCGCGACCGCGAGGTTCAGGTTCGCGACGCCGGCGACGAGGATCAGCGTCGCGAGCACGAGCGGCGCACGCGCGGGCGCGCCGCCAGGCTGCTCCGCCGTGGGCTGCTCGCGAGCGGTCGCCACCCGGCGGAGCCTACGGCGCGGGTGGGCGGAGCGCTAGAGCTGGGCGCGTGGGCGTTGGTCGAGCGGCCCGGCCAGCGCGCCGAAAACCCCGCTGGTACAGTCCATCCCTACCCATGGTGGGTGTAGCTCAGCTGGTAGAGCTCCTGGTTGTGGTCCAGGCGGTCGGGGGTTCGAGTCCCCTCACTCACCCTTCGGAAGGCCCCGCTCGTCGCGGGGTTCTTTTTCCCGCAGGTCGTCCTGAGACGCGGTCTTATCGCGGGTACCAGTCGCGGGTACCACTTGGCGCTGCGTTCTCACACTGTCGCTGGACGGTCGAGATCGCCCGTCGTGGTGGGAGTGCAAGTGTGTGGGGGGTCTTTGCGGCCTGGACTGCGCCGCGGCTGAAGCGCCCGCCGCGCCCCGCGTCCGCGGTTCCGCCCGCGGCCATGCGACACTAGGAGGCCATGGAGCAGGCTCATGTGAAGCTGACGGGGGATCTCTCGGGCGACTACGTCGTCGAGGACCAGCGAGCGGACGGTCGCCTCGTGCTGCGGCCCGATCTCAGCGTCGTGGCGATCCTCGCCCGGCACGGCGAGCGCGCGCTGACGCCGGAGGAGTTCGACCGGCACTTCGGGCACCTGCCCACCGACGGCGAGGGCTAACGGTGGCGGACAGCCCCGCCGGGCCCGTGGTGCCCGTCCTTTTCGATGAGCAGGCCATCGCCGAGGATCTTCACCACCTCCCCGGAGGCGCGCGCGTCGCACTTGACGCTTTCCGCCGCGAACTGGAGCGCAACGACGGCCTTCCGATGTCCCGCCTCAAGCGCTGCAACGCCGAAGGCCGCGACGGGACGACCCTCGGCGGCTGCCTCAAGACCTACGTGCCGTGGCCTACCGGACGCTTTGGCTTCATCTTCGCTGCGCGCGCGCCAGAACGTCGTGCACGAGCTCGGGTTGTTCCAGGGACGACTCGGATGGGGCCGTGCTCTCGTACTTCTTGAGGAGGGTGCCGATGAGTTCTCCAACATCCACGGCGTCCATCAGATCCGCTTCAGTCGAGGCAATATCCGTGAGACATACGGCGAGGTTTCTGGCCGCACTCCGTCGCGAGTTCCACACGGACGCAGGGATGGCTAACGACTAACACCGCAAGCCGATCGTCGCGCTCACGTTCGACAGCGGCTGCAGCCGCGTGGGCAGAAGCCGCCTCCGGATCGCGGGCACGTACCGTGCCGGCAGATGCAAGATCGTCATGCCCGACATCCACGGGCCGGCCTTCCTCAGCAGCCGCTTCTACCGCCGTCGGCCGTAGGCGAAGTACGCCAACGGTCCGAACCAGTTGACGAACGACGCGGCGGCCCACACTCGCTTCGGGCCGCGCACCTGCTCGGCCGACCGGCGGCGCAGGTCGAGCAGCGCGGCGAGCTGGAGGCTCACCTGGGCGGCGCCGAGCGCGACGATGCCGCGGCGCTTTGCCGGGGACAGCTCGCTCCAGCGTCGCTTCCGCTTCGTCGGCATCGGGTCAAGGGTAGCCAGACGCCGAAGCGCCGTTGCGAGACCGCCGCCCGATCGCCTACGGTCTGCGCCATGGACGGCGGCGGCGGGTTCGAGGCGCATGAGGTCGACCTGCACGGGCACCGTGCCGTCTACCGCGTCGCGGGTAGCAGCGGGCCGCCTGTTGTCCTCATCCACGGGATGGTCAACTCGTCGCGGCACTGGGAGGGGGTCGCGATGCGGCTGGCGGGCTCGCACCGGGTCATCGCGCCGGACCTGATCGGCCACGGCGACTCGGCGACGCCGCGCGGGGACTACTCGCTCGGGGCGCACGCCGCGAGCATCCGCGACCTGCTGGCGACGCTCGGCGTGGAGCGGGCGACGATCGTCGGGCACTCGCTCGGCGGCGGGGTCGCGATGCAGTTCTTCTACCAGTTCCCCCAGCGCACCGAACGGCTCGTGCTCGTCTCCAGCGGCGGCCTCGGCCCCGAGGTCAGCCCGCTGCTGCGCGGGGCCGCGATGCCGGGATCGGCGCTGCTACTGCGGCTCGCGACGCAGCCGCGGCTGGTCGACGCGGTGGCCGACGCCGGCACGCGCTTGCGGGCGCGCGGCAACAACAAAGGCGTCTACCTGCAGGCGGTGGCACGGGCGCTGCGGCCGTTGCAGGAACCCGGCGCGCGCCGCGCCTTCCTCGAGACGCTGCGCGCGGTGATCGACCGCCACGGCCAGCGCGTGAGCGCGCGCGACCGCCTCCACCTGCTGAGCGAGATGCCGACGCTGATCGTCTGGGGAGAGCGCGACCGCACGATCCCGCTCGCGCACGGCCGCGACGCCGCGGCGGCGATCCCCGGCGCCCGCTTCGAGACGCTGCCGCGCGCCGCGCACTTCCCCAACCTGGAAGATCCCGCCGGGCTCGCCCGCGTGCTCGCCGACTTCGTCGCCACGACGGAGCCCGCCCGCATCGAGGACGAGGACTGGGGCGACCTCGTCGGCCGTCGCGCGCGGGCGACGATGCGGCGGGTGGCGTGAGCACACAAGCCGTCGCGCGGTTCGGCTGACGCGCCACCGGGGAGAACGGCTGCCATGGACGAGCTGGCCCCCGGCCTGTGGCACTGTACCGCGTTCCGCGACACGATCAGACGCACGGTCCACTCGGCCTACGACGCGCACAGCCGCACGCTGATCGACCCGATGGTCCCCGACGAGGGGCTCGGGTGGTTCGCCGACCACGGCCCGCCGGAGCGGATCGTGCTCGTCAACCGCCACCATCTGCGCCACGGCGCCCGCTTCGCCGAGCGCTTCGGCTGCAGCGTCCACTGCCACGAGGCGGGCCTGTGGGACCTGCACGACCGAGGCGTCCGCGTCGAGGGCTTCTGCTTCGGCGACGAGCTGGCGCCGGGCGTCGTCGCGCACAAGGTCGCGGCGATCTGCCCGGAGGAGGCGGCGCTGCCGCTCAGCGCAGGATGCCCGTGTGCCCGATCGAGTAGCGGCCGGGCTGCGGCCAGACGGCCAGCCCGTGCGGGCCGCTGCCGACTCTGATGCGGTGCAGCAGCCGGCCCGTGCGCGTGTCGATCGCGTAGACCTCGGCGTTGTAGCGGCCGCTCAGCCACAGCACGTGCCCGTCCGCCGAGACGCCGCCCATGTCCGGGCTACCGCCGCCCGGGATCAGCCACTTGCGGTACGGCAGTCCGGTGCGGAACGAGATCAGCGAGATCGAGCCCTCGCCGCGGTTGGAGACGTAGAGCGTCTTCGCGTCGCGGCTGGGATAGAGGCCGTGGGCGCCGCGGCCCGTCGGCTGCAGGCGGATGACGCTCCACGTGTGCGCGTCGATCAGCCACACGCCGTCGCTCATCATGTCGGCGACGTAGAAGGTGCGCCCGTCGGGGGAGAGCTTGACGTCCTGCGGCATCGCGCCGGGTCTCAGCTCGATCCGCCGCAGCACGCGCTCGTGGACGAGGTCGAGCACGATCATGTCGCCGCCGAACTCGCACGACACGAGCGCGGTGCGGCCGTCGGCCGTGTAGTCCATGTGGTCGACGCCGGGGCACTGCGGCACGTGCAGCGCGTGCTGCAGCTTCATCGTGTGCGGCTCGCGGAAGTCGAGCTCGCGGTGCGCCTCGGCGACGACGATTGCGTGCATGCCGTCGGCGGTGAAGTAGAGGTTGTACGGGTCGAGCACCGGGACCGGTCTGCCGGGTCTGCCCGTCAGCGGGTCGATCGGCGTGAGGCTGTTGCCCTCGTCGTTCGTGACCCACAGCGTCTTGAGATCCCACGAGGGCGTGACGTGCTGCGGCAGTCTCCCGACGGCGAAGTGGGCGACGATCTTGCCGGTGCGCTGGGAGATCACGTCGACCGTGGACGAGGTCGAGTTCGGCACGTAGACGAGCGGGAGCGCGTGCCGGGCCGCGGGCGCGAGCGGGCCGGGGCGCTCGGCCGCGTAGACGTTCGTCGCCGACAGCGGCGGCGGGATCCGCCCGGGGCGCGGCGTCACGTCGGCGGCCGTCGCCGGGTGTCTGTGGAGCGGGTTCGTCGTGGACGTCGTCGTCGCCGTGCTCGTCCCGCTGTGGCCGCCGCCGCAGCCGCCGAGCGCGAGCGCCGCCAGCGCCGCCGCGGCGAGCGCGGCCCGCGACAAGCTGCGGCGGCTCATCGCGTCAGCTCCCAGGCGCTGCCGGCGACGCCGCCGCTCGCGTCGCGCCCGCCGACGAGCCAGATGGCGTCGCCGAGCGTGGCCGCGCCGAGGTCCGACAGCGCGCGCGGCAAAGCGCCCGCCGCCCGCACGCGCCCGCTGGCGGGATCGATCGCGAGGATCGCGCGCCGCTGGCTGCCGAGCGCGTCGCCGCGCCCGCCGAAGACGTAGAAGGTCCCGCCGAGCGCCGCGCCTGCGGCGTGCTCGAGCGGCTGCGGCAGCAGGCCGATCGTGCGCACGCGCCCGCTCGCGGGGTCGACGCTGACGATCTCGCGGCGCGCGTTGACGCCATCGGTCCCGCCCGCGACAAGCAGCTGCCCGCCGACCGCCGCGACGGCCGCGTAGCGCAGCGGATGGGGGAGCTTCGCGACGTCGCGCAGCCCCGGCTGGCCGGGCGTGTAGGCGAGCACGGAGCGCAGCGGGACGCTGCCGCTGTAGCCGCCGACGACGTAGGCGGTCCCGCCGATCGCCGCGGCGGCGGAGTCGGAGATCCCGACCGGCAGGCGCGCGGCGGTGCTGACCGCGCCGCTCGGCGCGACTGACAGCACTGATGAGGACGTCCCGTTCGCGGCCGTGCCACCACCGAACAGCGCGATCCGATCGCCGAGCGACGCGGCGCCGACGTCGTGCAGCGCCTGCGGCAGCGTGCCGGCGCGGCGCGCGGCGGGGACGCCGGCGCCGGCGACGGCGACCACGTCGGCGACCGACGTGTCCTGCGCGCTGAGCCCGCCGGAGGCCAGCACGCGCCCGCCGGCGACCGCGACGGCGGGGAGCTGGACCGGGGCCGGCAGCTGCCGCGTCGCGACGATCCGCAGCCGCACGGAGACGGCGCGCCGAGGCGCGGCGGTCGTCGTCGTGGCGCGCGCCGTCGTCGCCGTCGCAGCCGGCTTGGACTGCGCGCCGCAGCCGGCGAGCAGGGCGAGCAGCAGCAGCCCGCAGAGGGACGTTGCGTGCGTGGGGGAGCGCCGCATGCGCGCATACGATGGCACGTCGGCTCGGTCGTAACGGTCTCGCAAGGCGCGGCCAACGCGGCTCCAACGTGCCGTGCGGCGGCGGGCGTAGGCTGTCGGCCGATGAGCGGTCTCTCCGTCCTCGTCGTGGACGACGACGCGCCCGTGCGACGCATGCTCGAGCGGACGCTCGGCGCCGAGGGCTACGCGGTGCGCGCGGTCGCCGACGGCGGCGCCGCGCTGGCCGAGGTCGAGCGCTCGGCGCCGGATCTGATCGTGCTCGACGTGTCGATGCCGGGGCTCGACGGGCTCGCGGTCGCGCGGCGGCTGCGCGGCAAGCGGCTGGCGGTGCCGATCCTGCTGCTGACGGCGCGCGACGCGGTCGCCGACCGCGTCGCCGGGCTCGACGCGGGCGCCGACGACTACCTCGTCAAGCCGTTCGCGCCGGAGGAGCTGCTGGCGCGCGTGCGCGCGCTGCTGCGCCGCAACCGGCCGGTGGCGGAGACGCTCGCCTTCGACGACCTGACGCTCGACCCCGACAGCGGCCGTGCCGTCCGCGCCGGGCGCGAGCTGGAGCTGACCCCGCGCGAGGCCGAGCTGCTCGCGCTGCTGCTGCGCGAGGCGCGCACCGTCGTCACGCGCGAGCGCGCGCTGGAAGAGGTCTGGGGCGGCGAGCTGGAGGCGCTGCCGAACGTCGTCGACCGCTACGTCGCCTACCTGCGCCGCAAGCTCGGCGACCCGCCGCTGATCCGCACGGTGCGCGGCGTCGGCTTCGTGCTCGACCGATGAGATCGCCGACCGGCCGCCTGCCGTTGCGCACGCGCGTCGCGCTCGCCGCCGGCGCGACGCTCGTGATCGCCGTCGCCGTGCTGGGCGGGATCACGTTCGCGCTCGTCGCGCGCCAGCTCCACCGCTCGCTCGACCGCGGCCTGCACGACCGCGCCGTCGAGGTCGCGCAGCTCGCCGCCACGACGCCGCAGCTGATCACCGCGCCCGGCGTGCTGGAGGGCCGCGTCGGCACGAGCGCGGCGTTCGTGCAGGTGGTCGACGGCAACGGCCGCATCGTCGCCCGCTCGGCCGCGCTCGGCGGCCGCGTGCTGCCGGCCTCGCCGGCGCTGGAGCGCGCGCTGCGGGCGCGGCGCGCCGGCTACGGGAGCGTCGACCTCGGCGGCGAGCGGCTGCGCCTCTACGCAGCGCCGCTGCCGGCGATCGGCGGCGGGCCGGCCGCCGGCGGGGCGGTCGCGGTCGCGGGGGAGACGAGCGGCATCGCCGCCACCCTGCAGCCGCTGCGCAAGCTGCTCGTCGTCGTGGCGCTGGCGACCGCGCTCGCCGCGGCGGCGCTCGCGACGCTGCTGACGCGCCGCGCGCTGCGTCCGCTCACGCGCCTGACCGCCGGCGCGGAGGCGATCGCGCGCACGGGCGATCCCG
>Ga0265319_1001494_pt1 | contig 13918 bp, 11 predicted proteins | sample 4824metaG_FD_192443 | JGI IMG/M metagenome (GOLD analysis project Ga0265319, IMG submission 192443) | Rhizosphere microbial communities from Carex aquatilis grown in University of Washington, Seatle, WA, United States - 4-8-24 metaG | ecosystem: Host-associated > Plants > Roots > Rhizosphere >...
ACAAGCCCGCGTTCCTGCGCTTTCCCGGCGGCAATTATCTCGAGGGAAATGACATCAAGAATTACTTCAACTGGAAGAAGACCCTCGGCGACATTTCCCAGCGCCCCGGCCACATGAGCCCGTGGCGGTACCGCTCCACCGACGGCATGGGCCTGCTGGAATACCTCGAGTGGTGCGAGGACCTGAAGATGCAGCCGCTGCTGGCGGTTTTCGCCGGCCTCCTGCTCGGCCAGGGCGGCGAGATTCTCCCCGGCGATGCCCTCCAACCCTATGTGCAGGAAGCCCTCGACGAAATCGAATACGTCACCGGCAACACCAGCACCACGTGGGGCGCGCAGCGCGCCAAGGACGGCCACCCCGCGCCGTTTCAGCTCAACTACGTCGAGATCGGCAACGAGGACTGGCGCGGCGACTACAACGGCCGCTACAAACAGCTTCACGACGCCATCAAGGCCAAGTATCCCAACCTGCAGTTCGTCGACGCCTCCATCCGCGGCGCCGTCGGCGCCAACGGGCGCCTCACTAGCCGCGTGACCGACCAGACCGCGGATGTGCAGGATCACCACCTCTACACCAGTTCCGAGCTGCAGTCCGAGTTCAGCTCGAGCAGCTACGACACCTACGACCGCAAGGGCCCGAAGGTCTTCGAGGGCGAATGGGCCACGCGCGTGCCGTCGAACCAGCCGACGCCGAATTTTGCCGGCGCCCTCGGCGATGCCGCCTACATGACCGGCTTCGAGCGCAACTCCGACGTCGTCATCATGGCCTCGTACGCGCCGCTGTTCGTCAACGTCAGCAACCCCGCCGCCCGCGGCACCCCCGGCTCCTCCATGCAGTGGCCCGTGAACCTGATCGGCTACAACGCGCTCGGCAGCTACGGCTCGCCGGCCTTTTACGCCCAGGTCATGTTCAACAACAATCGCGGCGACCAGATCCTCGTCTCGGACGTGAGCGGGGTCGGCACGCGCACGTGGCAGGCTCCCGCCGGCCGCGGCGGCGGCCAGCCCCCGCCGGCCCGCGAGGTGCCCACGCTGTTTCATTCCGTCACCCGCGACAGCAAGACCGGCATCGTGTACCTCAAGGTGGTCAATCCCCTGGCCACGCCGCAGGAAGTCCATGTCGACATCAAGGGCGCTGCCTCGGTGGCTGCGCGGGGCGAGTCCGTGACGATGAAGGCCGACAGCCCTGACGACACGAACTCCATCGCGGAGCCGAAGAAGATCGTCCCCGTCACCGCCCGCGAAAACGGCTTCGGCGCCAGCTTCAGCCGTACGCTGGCACCTTACTCGATCAACATCCTCAAGATTTCGACCAAGTAGGCGGAGGGATATATTCGCCGCATGCTCCGCTGGAGAATCGCCATCCTTGTCAGTGTCGCCATCGCGATCAGCTATCTCGACCGGCAGACGCTGCCTTGGGCGCTGAGCTCGATCAGCCATGACATCCCGGTTTCCAACCAGGTTAAGGCCTTCCTCGATTCCGCCTTCCTCGTCACCTACGGGCTGATGTACCTCGGTGGCGGCCGTCTCCTCGACTGGCTCGGCACGCGCCGCGGTTTCACCGTGATCATGCTGTTCTGGTCGCTGGCCTGCGCGAGCCATGCCTTCGCGGGCGACTACGGCATGCCGTCCGTCTTCGGCCTGAGCTTCGGGGTGGTGATCCTCGCGGCGAGCCGGCTCCTGCTGGGCATGGGGGAGGGCGGGGGATTTCCCGCGGCCACCCGCGCCGTGACCGAGTGGTTTCCCGTCAGCGAGCGGTCGGTTGCCATGGGCATCATTAACGGCGGCACGGCGGTCGGCGCGGTGGTGGCACCACCGCTGATCGTCTTTGTGCTGACGAACCTCGACTGGTTCGGCCTCGCGCCGTGGCGCTGGGTTTTTCTCCTCACCGGTGGCTTCGGCCTGCTCTGGACGGTCTGGTGGTGGCTCGACTACCAGCCGCCGGAACAGCATCCCGGACTCGGCGCGGCGGAGCGCGAGTACCTGAAACCCATCCTGGAGGGCGCTCCACCCTCTGGCGCGCCGCCCGCGATTCCGCTCTCGGCCATCCTGCAGTTCCGGGAAACGTGGGCCGTGGTCCTGGCCAAGTTCCTCAGTGATGGCGCGTGGTATTTCTATCTCTTCTGGCTGCCGAAGTTTCTCCTCGAGGCCTTCAATCTCGACCTGAAGACCGCCGGCCGCATCGGCTGGATCCCCTACGCCGCCTCCGGCGTCGGCTGCCTCTGCGGCGGGGCGCTCTCGAGCTGGCTGCTGCGGCGCGGCATGGCGGTCAACGGCGCGCGCAAGCTTGCCCTCGGAGCCAGCGCGGCGCTCATGCCGTGGGTCATGCTTGTCCCGCAGCTGCATTCCGTCGGCTGGGTGATTTTCATTTTCAGCCTGGCGTTCTTCGGCCAGCAATCGTGGTCCACGCTCGTGATGATCCTTCCCACCGATATGATTCCCAAGCGCGCCGTCGGCACGCTCGCCGGCCTCGTCGGCCTCGGCGGCGCCATGGGGGGCGTGGTGCTTGGCCAGGTCGTCGGCTACCTGCGTGACCACGGCTCGAGCTTCACGCCGGTGCTCATCATCGCCGGCTCCCTGCACGTCCTCGCCTTCATCGTCCTGTGCGTGGGCATCCCGCACATCCGCCCGCTACCTCTATCAACCATCCCGACGAAATAATCTTTCTCTTTCCTCTTTCTCTTAATCTTTCTCCCGGTCGTCTTGACGAACGAGAAAGATAAAGAGGAAAGAGAAAGATTCTCGTCCGATCCCTCTCCATGAAAATCACCGAAATCCGCACCCGCGTCGTCCAATGGAAAGGCAGCACGGTCCCGCTGCCGCCGCACTTCTGCACCAACCCGATGGACCTCGTCTCGCCGATGCTCACCGCGGCGACGATGGGGACCTTCACCTTTCACGGCTGGCTGGTCGTGGAGATCTTCACCGACAACGGCCTCGTCGGCATCGGTAACGCCGCGCTGTCGCCGCTGGTGTCAAAACAGGTCATCGACCTCTACCTGAAGCCGCTGCTCATCGGCGCCGATCCGTGGGACACCGAGTTCCTCTGGCAGCACATGTACCGGAAAACGATGGCGTTCGGCCGCAAGGGCATCGCGCTTGTCGCCATCAGCGCCGTGGACATCGCCCTCTGGGATATTCTGGGCAAGTCCGCGAAGCAGCCCGTCTACCGCCTGCTCGGCGGACGCACCAAGCCGAAGATCCCGGTTTACGCCAGCCGCCTCTACAGCACACCCTTGGACGAACTCGCCGCCGAGGCGCGGAAGTACAAGGCCGAGGGCTACAAGGCCATGAAGCTCCGCTTCGGCTGGGGCCCGGTCGACGGCGCCGAGGGCATGCAGCGGAATGTCGCGCTCGTCCGCACCGTGCGCGAGACGGTCGGCGACGGCGTCGACATCATGGCCGACGCCTACATGGGCTGGACGCTCGACTACGCGAAGCGGATGCTGCCGCTGCTCGAGCCGTTCCACCTGCGCTGGCTCGAGGAGGCCGTCATCCCCGATGACATTCACGGCTACGCCGAGCTGAAGCGCGCCAACCGCGTGCCGATCGCCGGCGGTGAGCATGAGCACACGATCTACGGTTTCCGCGAATTGATCGAGGCGCGCGCGGTGGACTACATCCAATTCGACACGAATCGCGTCGGCGGCATCTCCCAGGCGCGCAAGATCGCCGCGCTGGCCGAGGCACACTCGATCCCGGTCATCCCCCACGCCGGCCAGATGCACAACTACCATATCGTGATGGCCAGCCTGAACTCGCCCATGGCGGAGTTCTTCCCGCCGGTGGACGTCGAGGTCGGCAACGAGCTCTTCTGGTACATCTTCAAGGGCGAGCCGATGGCGAAGGACGGCTTCATCGACCTCGACGAGAAGACGCCGGGCCTTGGCCTGACGATCGACGAGAAGGCGCTGAAGAAATTCAAGATCACCGAATGAATCAAATCCTCCACGTAGGGGCATCGCTTGACGACGCCCTCCGGAAGCGGCGGAGCCGCCGGCGTCCGCAAGGGACGTCCCTACTTCAGAGGAGCATCAGCCCATGACCCGACTCATCCAGATCCAGAACGGTTCAACCCGCCGCGTCGCCCTCGTCGAGGAGCCGAACGTCCGGTTCCTCGTGGGCTTCGGCTCTGTCCACGCGCTTGCCCTTGCGGCGCTCGCAGCCGGCATGCCGCTCACCGCGCTGGCCCAAAAGCAGGCGACGGGCGAGACGCTCGCCTACGATCCGATCTATGAGGGCAACTCACCGTGGCGCCTCCTGCCGCCGATCGATTTTCCCGGCGAGCCGTCGCGCTGTCTCGTTTCCGGCACCGGTCTCACGCACCTCGGCAGCGCGAAAAACCGCCAGGCCATGCACGCCGCCTCGGAGACCGAGACGGACAGCATGAAGATGTTCCGCTGGGGCGTGGAAGGCGGCCGGCCTGCCGCGGGCCGTGCCGGCACCGCGCCCGAATGGTTCTTCAAGGGTGTCGGCACCATTCTGCGCGCCGCCAACGAGCCGCTGCCGGTGCCGCCTTACGCCGAGGATGGCGGCGAGGAGGCGGAGATCGCAGGCGTTTATCTTGTGGATCCGTCCGGCAAGCCGTGGCGCGTCGGCATGGCGCTCGGCAACGAGTTTTCCGACCACAAGTTCGAGAAGCGAAACTACCTCAACCTCGCCGGCTCGAAGGTCCGGCCGTGCTCGCTGGGACCCGAGCTGGTGATCGACCCCGCGTTCGCCACCGTGCCCGGCCAGGTCACGATCGAGCGCGCCGGCCGCGTGCTCTGGACCAAGTCAATCGTCACGGGCGAGGCGGAAATGTGCCACAGCCTCGCCAACATCGAGCACCATCACTTCAAGTTCGAGACCCACCGGCGCCCGGGCGATGTCCACGTCCACTACTACGGCGCGTGCGCCCTGAGCTTCGGCGAGGGCGTGCAGCTTGCCGACGGCGACCTGATGGTGGTCCGCTTCGACGGCTTCGGCCGCGCCCTGCGCAATCCGCTGCGCGCGTTTGCGCCCGATGCCGCGGCGGTTTCCGTGCAATCCTTCTCATGAGCTCCTCCCAACCTCGCGTCGCCTTCCTCGGCCTTGGCCTCATGGGTCACGGCATGGCGAACCGGCTCCTCGGCGCCGGTTTCCCGCTGACTGTCTATAACCGCAACGCCGCCAAGGCCGCGCCCTTCGCCGCCGCCGGCGCCCGGGTCGCCGCGTCGCCGCGCGAGGCCGCGACCGGTGCCGGTGTCATCGTCAGCATGGTGTCCGACGATGCCGCCTCGCGCAGTCTCTGGCTCGGCGAGAACGGCGCCCTCGCCGCCGCCGCGCCGGGCACGGTCGTGATCGAGTCGAGCACCGTGACCGTCGCATGGGTGCGCGAGCTTGCTGCCGCCGCGCTGGCGAAGGGCTGCGAGTTCATTGACGCGCCGGTCACCGGCAGCCGCCCGCAGGCCGCCAGCGGCGAGCTCAACTTCCTCGTCGGCGGCGCGCCGGCGACGCTGGAAAAGGTCCGACCCGTGCTCGCGGCGATGAGCCGGAGCATCACCCTGCTCGGGCCCGTCGGCAGCGGGGCGCTGGTGAAGCTGATCAATAATTTCGTCTGCGGCGTGCAGATCGCCGCCCTGGCCGAGGCCGTCAACCTCATCGAGCGCAGCGGACTCGACCGCGCGAAGGCCGTCGAGGTCCTCACGGGCGGCGCGCCCGGCAGCCCGCTGGTCAAGGTCATCTCCGGGCGCATGCTGGCGCCCGACTTCACGCCGAATTTCCTGCTGCGGCTCCTCACCAAGGATCTGACCTATGCGACCAAGGAGGCCGCCGGTTTGTCGCAGGAGTTGGTGACGGCCGCCGCCGCACTCAAGCTGTTCCAGAACGCCATCGCCACCGGGCACGGCGACAAGGACATGTCCGCCGTCATCGAACCGCTCCGTCGGAAATAAACCTTATGTCCCTTCACCCCGTCCTCATCGCCGGCCAATGGCGCGTCGCCCAGGCCACCGGTTCCTTCCGCGCCGAGAATCCCGCCACCGGCGAGGCGCTGCCGGGCGAATTTCCCATCAGCGCCTGGTCCGACTGTGACGCCGCGCTGGCGGCCGCCAGTGCCGCCGCGCCGCTGCTGCGCGCCGCGGGGCCGGCGAAGGTCGCACAATTCCTCACGCGCTTCGCCGAGCGCATCGAGGCGCGGAAATCCGAGCTCGTGGACATGGCCCACGCCGAATCCGGCCTGCCAAAGGCGCCGCGCCTCGGTGAGGTCGAACTGCCGCGCACCACCGGACAACTGCGTCAGGGCGCAGCGGCTGCGCTCGAGGGCTCGTGGGCGCTACCGACGATCGATACCAAGCTGAACATCCGCTCCTTGCTTGCGCCGCTCGGACCGGTGTGGGTCTTCGGGCCGAACAATTTCCCCTTCGCGTTCAACAGCGTCGCCGGCGGCGATTTCGTCGCGGCGCTGGCCGCCGGGAATCCGGTGATTGCCAAGGCCAACAGCTCGCACCCGGGCACCACCCGCCTGCTCGCCGAGGAGGCGTTTGCGGCCGTGGGCGAGACGGGCCTGCCGCCGGCGACCGTGCAGCTCATCTACCGCACCGGCCACGCCGACGGCGAGCGCCTCGTCGCCGATCCACGCACCGGGGCGACCGGCTACACGGGCAGCCGGTCTGCCGGCTTGAAGCTCAAGGCCGCGGCCGATGCCGCGGGCAAGCCCATTTACCTCGAGCTTTCCAGCGTGAACCCGGTGCTGATCCTGCCCGGCGCGCTGGCCGAGCGCGGCGCGAAACTTGCCGAGGAATTCACCGGCAGCAGCCTGATGGGCACCGGCCAGTTCTGCACGAACCCGAGCTTGGTCGTGCTCGTTGCCGGTGAGGCGACGGAGCAGTTCGTCGCGGCGGTGAAGGCGCGATTCGAGGCCGCGGCACCCACGCCGCTGCTGTCCTCCGCCGTGGCCCGCGCGCTGTCCGCGAGTGTCGCGACGCTGCAGTCCGCCGGTGCCCACCTGATCACGGGCGGCCAGGCTGTGGCTGCACCCGGCCATCGCTTTTGCAACACGCTCCTCCGCGTCACGGGCGACGAATTTCTCGCCGCTCCGGAAAAACTCCAGACCGAGGCCTTCGGCAACGCGGCCCTGTTCGTGGTGGTGCGCGACACCGCCCAACTGGCCGGCGTGCTCGGGCACCTCGAGGGCAATCTCACGGGTTGTTTCTACACGGACACCCGCGGATCCGACGATGCACTCTACTCCGGGTTGGAGCCGCTGCTGCGGTCCCGGGTTGGCCGCCTGCTCAACGACAAGATGCCCACCGGCGTCGCCGTGAGCCCCGCGATGCACCACGGCGGACCTTATCCGTCGACCGGTCATCCCGGCTTCACCGCCGTGGGTATTCCCGCGTCGCTCCGCCGCTTTGCCCAACTCCAGTGCTACGACAACGTCCGTGCCGCCCGCCTGCCCGCCGCCCTGCAGGACAAAAATCCCAACGGAAAGATGTGGCGCCTCGTTGATGGCCAGTGGACGCAGGGCGATATTGGATAAGCAGCCTTGGTTGGCCGCTTCGAAAAGGCCTTTCTGCTATTCGCCATTTCCGACGGATTAACGCAGATTTTTTAACTTAAACGCCATAAATGACGAATAATAGTATGTATTGAAATCGCCATAATAGACGAATATTGTTGATATTCTCGATCTATTCGCCAGATTGGGCGCGTTATGAAAATGACGAATGAGATGACCGATGAGGCGATCCTGACCGAATTGGGCGAGCGGCTGGCGAAGATCCGGCTGGATCGGAATCTGATGCAGGCCGGGCTGGCCGACAAAGCCGGCGTTTCGAAGCGGACGGTCGAGCGCCTCGAGGCGGGCAAATCGATCCAGCTCGCGGGTTTTATCCGTGTCTGCCGGGCCCTCGAACTCGCGGGGCATTTCGAGGTGTTTATTCCTGAGCCGCCGCCCAGCCCGATCGCCCAGCTGAAGCTGCGCGGTCGTGTGCGTCGGCGGGCGTCGGCCTTCAAGGTCGCCGAGGATCCGCCCGGGAAGTGGGCTTGGGGCACGCCGCAATGACGACACTGGCCGAAGTGCAGCTGTGGGGACGGGCCATCGGGGCGGTCTCGCTGGAGGAGGCCGGCGGCGTGGCGGCGTTCCAATATGCCCGGGACTTCGCGACGAGCGGGATCGAGGTCTCGCCCCTCACCATGCCGCTCGGCGAACGGGTGTACGCCTTCCCGGATCTTCCCCGGCAAACGTTTCACGGCCTGCCTGGCCTGCTGGCGGATTCGCTGCCGGACAAGTTTGGCAACGCACTAATCGATGCCTGGCTGGCCACGCAGGGGCGGGCACCGGAGACCTTCAATGCGGTGGAGCGGCTGTGCTACACCGGTGCCCGCGGCATGGGGGCGCTGGAGTTCGTTCCCTCTACCGGACCCAGGGCGCGCCGCGCCGAAAAAATCGAGATCGACGCCTTGGTCGAGCTCGCCTCGGCCGTGCTCAGCGAGCGCCGCAACCTGCAGGCATCGTTCGCGGATGCCGGCAAGGCCGCCGCGCTGAAGGACATCCTGCGCGTCGGCACCTCCGCGGGTGGGGCGCGGGCGAAGGCGGTCATCGCCTGGAACCCCGCGACCAACGAGGTGCGTTCGGGCCAGGTCGCGGCGGGCGACGGCTTCGATTACTGGCTGCTGAAGTTCGACGGTGTGACCGCCAACCGGGACAAGGAGCTCAACGACCCCAAGGGCTATGGCGTGATCGAGTACGCCTACCACCTGATGGCCCGGGCCGCGGGCATCACCATGAGCGAGTGCCGCCTGCTGGAGGAGGGCGGCCGGAGGCACTTCATGACGCGACGGTTCGACCGCCTGCCGGGCGGGGGCAAGCTGCACATGCAGTCGCTCTGCGCCCTGGCCCATTACGATTTCAACCACGCGGGGGCGTACGCTTACGAGCAGGTGTTGCGGGTGCTGCAACAACTGCGGCTGCCGATGGCGGCGGTGGAGGAGCAGTTCCGCCGGATGGCCTTCAACATCATCGCCCGCAACCAGGACGACCACGCCAAGAACATCGCGTTTCTCATGGACCAGGCCGGGCGCTGGTCGCTCTCGCCCGCGTTCGACGTGATCTACAGCTACAACCCGGACGGCGCCTGGACGGCCAGCCACCAGATGACGCTCAACGGCAAGCGCGACGATTTCACGATGGCGGACTTCCGCGCCTGCGCGCAGTCCGCTGGGATGAAGCGCGGCCGGGCCGAGGCGATCGTCGGCGAGGTCACTGGCGCGGTCGCCAAGTGGCCGGACTACGCCGCACTGGCCCGGGTGGACGACGCGTGGCGTGACCAGATCCAGCGCAACCTGCGGTTGACGCTGCCGGCCGGATAGGGCCCGTCATCCTGTGGGGCGGGTCTTCGCCCCCGGCTGCGGTGGTTTCAAAACCGCCCTAGAAACGCCAGCCGAGACTCGCCATCGGGCCGACAGCGTTCAGCCCCGGATTGACCTTGTTGAAGCCGGAATTGGAGATGTGCTGAAAATAAACGCCTAGTGACGCGCTGAGACTCTTGTTCCAGGTGCATTTCACCCCCGGATAAACGAGCCAGTTGAAATTGAAATTCTCCCCCTGCGCGCCCGCCACGGTTTGCCCCTTGCTGTCGAGCCATCCGATGCCGCCACCGCTCGCGAGGAAAAGCGCGCAGGTCCGCCGGGTATTCCACCATTCGAGCAGGCCCGAGGCGGCGGCGCCGAGATAGTGATGTTCCGGTCCGGCCGTGATCGGCTCCGTCAGTAGGCTGAACCGGCTGCGCATCACCAGGTCGCCGCCGGCCAGGGAACGGATGGTCCCGACCAAGGGCGTCTTCACGGTTAGCATTTGCGGGAGCACCGTATAGCTCAGGGGCGTTGCGGACCCGGTGACACGCCAGAGGACACCGGTTTCATAGGCGATCTCCCAGTGCCGGACGGGGTCATCGGCCACGACTGCCGGGCTGCTACCAGTCCCGTCCGCCGCCGCGAACACGCGCGTGGCTGGCGGCAGGGCGAGGCAGAAACAGAGAAGAGCGGTGCGAAGCGGCGCCATGAATCAGGGGGAGAAGGCATCATGCCGATCCCGGCGCCGATTGACATGATTAACTCGAGTCTCCCCTAGTGGTGGCGCCGCGCGGGCCGCCCGCGATTACATCCCCATCCCACATGTCACCGTCCCATCCCGATTGGCGGCGCGACCTCCGGCCGAGGCTTGCGGCTCACTGGCCCCTGAAGGCCGTGGGCATTCCGGTCTTCGTGACGGTCTTTTTCCTGGTGTACTTCCGGCTCCTGCGCCAGCCGGCGTTCGCTGTGACCGTGATGCCGTTCACCGCGCTGGACCGCGCGGTCGGGTTCTGGCCGGCAGCTCTTCTGCCCTATGCGTCGCTGTGGATTTATGCATTTCTTGCGACGATATTGCTGCGGGGCCGGCGTGAACTGGTCCCCTACGGCGTCGGGGTCGCCTTCATCAGCGGCGTTGGCCTGGGAATTTTCTACCTTTGGCCATCGGCAGTCGACAGTCCGGCGGGCGGCTGGACGAACGATCCGGCCTGGGCACTGCTGAAGAAAGTTGATGCCGCGGGCAATGCGTGCCCCTCGCTCCACGTGGCGTTCGCGGTGTTCACCGCTGTCTGGCTGGAGCGTTTGTTCCGCGCGGCTGGTGTCCCGGGTGGAGCTCGGCTGCTCAACGCCGTCTGGGCTGCGATCATCACGGCCTCCACGCTGGCGACGAAGCAGCATGTCGCGGTCGATGTGCTGGCAGGCGTGGCGCTCGGCCTGTGCGGAGCCCTGCCGGGCCCGCGGGCCCCGGTGGGGCCGTCCGCCGCGCCTTCGATGTGGAACCGGCTCAACCTCGCGCTGGCCGCGTCCATCGCGGCGAAGCTGACGATCCTGGTCCTCGGGATCGAATGGAGCCACCCGGGATGGGCCGTCGTGATTTTCGTCGCGCCCGATCTTTGGATCGTCGGGGGATTGCTGCTGCCCAACTCCGCCGCCGTGATGCCGCTGGCGACGCATTTCCGCACACCGCGGCGCGAGGTGTGGCTGACGATTGACGACGGACCCGAGCCGGCGACACAGCCGGCGATGCTCGATCTCCTCGACCGCCACCGGGCCCGGGCTACTTTTTTCCTGATCGGGGAAAAAGCGCGTGCCCGTCCGGCACTCGTCGCGGAGATCGTGCGTCGCGGCCACACCTTGGGCAACCACACCCAGACGCACCCGCTGGCGACCTTCTGGCGGGCGGGTCCGCGCCGCACCGCGCGCGAAGTCGAGGATTGCGACGCCGCGCTCAGGGCCGCGGGGGCGGGGCCTTCCCCTTGGTTTCGCGCGCCGGCCGGCGTCAAGAACCTGGCGTTGCGCCGCGCGCTGGACCAGCGGCAGCGAGTGCTCGTGGGCTGGAGCGCCCGCGGGCTCGAGGTCTGCAGCGCATCGCCGGAAGTATCGCTGCGGCGGTTGACGAAGCGCCTCGCCCCGGGGGCAATCCTGTTGATGCACGAATCGGACCGCCACGCTGCCGACCGGATCGCCTTGCTGTCGCTGCTGCTCGAACACCTTTCCGCCGCCGGTTACACGTGCGTGCTGCCTGTGCGGAGCGACCTCTGGTGAGCGGACTCAGCGCGCGGCAAACGACACGATCCGCACGCAGTGGCGTCGGGCCCGTTTGATCCGTAGGCCGCCTGCTCGCAGGCGCTCTCAGGGCGCGGACGAGCTCGCCGCCCGCGAGCTGTCTCAAAATAACCTGCTATGCACTCGGCCTTTGACTGGATCCGAAACGCATCGAATCCTCACGCGAGTGAATTCGATCCCACTCGGCGAACGGCGCGCCAAATCACCCCGATGGGCCCGCCTGGCCGCCCTGGTGGCGATTCTGCTGGGGCTTGCGCTCGCTGCGCTGCATTGGGCCGGGGCGAAATCGCTCGTCGAGGCCGGGGTCGGCGGCCTGCGCGAGGCGGGACCGCTGGTCTTTTTTTCCGCGATGGCGCTGTTGCCGGCCGCGGGTTTTCCGCTTTTGCCCTTCACGGTTGCGGCAGGACCCGTGTTCGGGCCGACGCTGGGAGCCGGGACGGTGATCGGCTGCGCGATCGCGGCGGTCGTCGTCAATGTCGCGATTTCCTACTGGCTGGCCTCGCGGGCCCTGCGACCGCTGGTCTCCCGTCTGGTCGGTTGGCTGGGCTACCCGCTGCCGGTCTCCACGGCCGAGACGGCCTGGCAGCTGGTGACGATTGTCCGCATTGCCCCGGGCCTGCCGTTCTGGGTGCAGAGCTACCTGCTCGGGCTGATGGGGGCGCCGTTTGCCGTGTACATGGTTGTGTCCACGCTGATTCCGGCGGCCTATCTCACGGCCGTGATCCTGTGCGGCGAGGCGCTATGGGATGGACGCGTGGGGAAAGTGGCGCTCGGTGTGGGCTTGCTCGGCCTCGTGGGTGCCGTCATTCATCTCCTGCGCAAACACCAGGCTGCCCGGACTGGCAAGGCGGCCATCGCCGGACCCACCCCCCCGGCGTGACGCCACGGAACACCCGCCGACAATGAGCCACAGTAAACCGGCATGAAGGATCATTTCACCGCAACCGCCGTGTCTTGCGCGGACTGCCGAGTGCAGTTTGGAGCTGCCGCCGGCATCGGGCTCACGGACGGGCGGCCGGTCCTGCGGGTGGCGCTGCCCCTGCTGGGGGGCGCGGGTTCAGAGGCGCTGCTGGCGAACTCGTCGGGGCCGGCCGAGCGCGAGGGCTGCACGGTGTTCGAGGACCGGGTGCGACTGGCAGGCTTCACGACCGCGCCGGCGGCCCTCGAACTCGAGGCGGCGGCGGTCGAGCTCTACGGACGCCTGTTCGCCGTCACGGCCGGGCGGCATCTCTACCGCGTCTGGAATTACGTGCCGCGGATCAACGACCACGTTCACGGGCTGGAGAACTACCAGGCTTTTTGCCGCGGACGGTCCCTCGCATTTGAGCGGAAGTTTGGCCGGGCGTTTCAACGCGTCCTTCCGGCCGCCTCGGCGGTGGGTGCGGTGACCGGACCGCTCGCGATCGGGTTTGTCGCGGGGCCGGCCAAGCCCCGGCATTTCGAGAACCCGAGCCAGGTGCCGGCGTTCGAATATCCGCGGGAATACGGGCCGCGCCCGCCGAGTTTCTCGCGCGCCACCGTGATCGGCGAGGGGAACGCCCGGCAGATTTTTATTTCCGGCACCGCCGCCATTCGCGGGCACGCGACAGTGGCGGCGGGCGACATCGACGGCCAGCTCACCTGCACCCTGGGGAATCTCGCGCTGGTCGGCCAGGCCACCGGCGTGGGTTCCCAACTCGGCGGGCCGGGCGGCTGGCGCCGCGCCTTCAAGGTTTACCTCCGCCATGCGTCCGACTTTCCCCGCGTGCGCGCGCGCCTTGATCGCGAGCTGCTGCGACCCGACGACACGGTTTCCTACCTGCACGCCGACATCTGCCGCGCGGAACTGCTGGTCGAGATCGAGGCCGTGCTGGCGGCTGCAGGCTAGGGCATTTTTGGTTTAATTGGACACATAAGGCACCCTGCGGAAGCCGAACGGCTGGTAGGCCGCGAGCTTGCTCGCGCTCGGGGGGCCAAAGCGCCTGCTCCTCGACAGGCTCGGAGCCCTGAGCTTGTCGAACGGGCAAGCAGGCGGCCTACAGGATTGCGTCTGGCTAAATAGAAAATGCTCTAGCCGAAAACCCGTGCGCGAAGCTCGCGCGTGTCGACCTTGCCCCGGGCCGTGAGGGGCAGCGACGGCAACACCGTCCATTTCTTGGGTATTTTCCAGGAGGCGGTGTCCGCCTGCAGTTCCGCGCGCAATTCGGCGATGGAACGTTCCGTGGCCAATGCGGCCCCGAGCGCCGGATTTGGGCCGGGGCCGATGTCGACCCAGGCCTCGCGCACACCGGCAACCTTCCTCAGCCGCGAGGTGACCTCGCCCAGGTTCACGCGGCGACCGG
>Ga0265319_1001496_pt1 | contig 13916 bp, 15 predicted proteins | sample 4824metaG_FD_192443 | JGI IMG/M metagenome (GOLD analysis project Ga0265319, IMG submission 192443) | Rhizosphere microbial communities from Carex aquatilis grown in University of Washington, Seatle, WA, United States - 4-8-24 metaG | ecosystem: Host-associated > Plants > Roots > Rhizosphere >...
ATGGGACGGCTGGTCGGGCGCCATCGCAGCGAGCGGCTTCCCGTCGACGAGCTCCTTGCCGACGAGCCCCTGCGGCTGGCCGAGGAACGGATTGCGCAGGCCGCTCGCGCCGTCGAAGTTGTAGATGGTGACGTGCACCGTCGCGTTCGCCGGAAGCGTCCACACCGTGCTGCGGACCCACTGCCCGCTGTTGTTGCGCACGAGGTACGAGACCCAGTCCGGATGCGGCGCGAGGGACGGCCCGACGGCGGCCACCGTCTGGATCGTGAGGTTCACCGTCCGCTTGCCGTCTGCGCCGCTCGCCTGCGGCCGGAACGGCACCGAGTTGCCGACGAGGTACCCGGAGATATAGAAGCCGATCAGCACGCCGGCCAGCGCAACGCCAACGGCAACCCCCACGAGCTTCCCGGTTCTCGTGCCCACCTGCGGCGTGTATAGCGCGCAGCGAGCCGGGCGGCGGCGAGGATGACCGAACTGTCATCCGCCGGTCATTCGCACGTCATCTCCGAATTTACTAAGGTCGATTGACGCCGATGCGAATTCTGGTCATCGAGGACGAGGCCCGGATCCTGTCGTTCCTCGCACGGGGCCTCGAAGCCGAGGGCTACTCGGTGGAGGGCGTCAGCGACGGACGCACGGGACTCGCACTCGCGCTGCGCGAATCCTGGAATCTCATCGTGCTCGACCTCCTGCTTCCGGGAATCAGCGGCCTCGACGTGCTGAGGCGACTGCACGATGCGCGACCGGAAATCCCGGTGCTCATCCTCTCTGCCCGTTCCGATCTCGCCACGAAGCTCCAGGGCTTCGAGCTCGGCGCCGGCGACTACATCCAGAAGCCGTTCTCGCTCGACGAGCTGCTCGCACGGATCCGCGTCCAGCTCCGACTCGGTCACGCGATCGGCGACGACGGCAACGTCGTGCGCGTCGGCCGACTGACGCTCGACCTCGCCCGCCGGCAGGCTCAGATCGAGGACACGGTCTGCGACCTGTCGGATCGCGAGTTCCGCGTGCTCCACCATCTCGTGCTTCACGCCGACGAGGTGATCAGCCGCGAACGGCTGCTCGCCGACGTCTGGGGCTACACGTTCGATCCCGGGTCGAACGTCGTCGACGTGTGTGTCCGCCGGCTGCGCAAGAAGCTCGGTCCCGACGCCCCGATCGAGACGATCCGTCATGCGGGCTATCGCCTGGCTTCGTAGCTACACCGTCGAGGTCGTGTGGGCCGCCTTCGCGGTCGCCAACCTCGCCGCGATGGTGGTGTTCCCGAGCTGGGAGACGATCCCGTTCCACTTCGTCTGGATCAGCCTGACGCTCGTCTACGGCTTCCGTGTCTGGAATCGCTGGCCGACGACGCTCATCCTCGGCAGCGTCGTCGTGACGACGGGTGCGTCGATCTTGTCGGACGCCTTCGACGGAAGCCAGCTCTGGGGCGAGCTCTTCGAGGTCCCGCTGATGGCCGCGATGTTCCTCGCGATGGTGTGGCACGCGCAACGACGCGCGGCGGCCGTCAGCGAAGCGGAGGCGCTCGTCGCGCTGCAAGAGCGCTTCCTGCACGACGTGTCGCACGAGCTGCGGACGCCCGTGACGATCGCGCGTGGACATCTCGAGCTGCTCGAACGCCACGACCCAGAGTCGCCGGAGCTTGCGGTCGCACTGGACGAGCTCGCGCGAATCGACCGCATCATCACGCGCTTGCTGCTGCTCGCGAAGGCGGGCCAGCCGAACTTCCTCGCCGTCTCGGAGATCGATGTCGAGACGTTCGTCGAGGATGTCTTCGTCCGCTGGGCCGAGGTGGCGCCGCGTCGCTGGCTGCTCGGTCCCGTCACGCCCGGGCGGATCCACGCCGACGAAGAGGCTCTCCGCACGGCGCTCGACGCGCTGCTCGAGAATGCGGTGAAGTACACGGAGCCGCACGAGCTGATCGAGCTCCGGGCTCTGGGAGTCGGTGGAGAGCTCGTGCTCGAGGTCGCCGACGGCGGCTGCGGCATCCCGCTCGCGGCGCTCGACCGGATCTTCGACCGGTTCGCGCGCGCCGACGACGCGCGCACGCGAACGACCGGCGGCGTCGGCCTCGGTCTCTCGATGGTGGCCGCGATCGCGAGCGCCCACGGCGGCACCTGCGCCGTGCTGCCGAGAGATCGCGGCGCGGCGTTCGTCCTGCGGATCCCGGGCTTTCGGCCGTCGCTGCAGGCGAGATCGGCTGCAGCGACCGCCCCGGGCCTTCCCGCCGCGAGCGTCTAGGCCGCCCGGGCGAGCTCGCGCTGACGCTCGTGCGCCGCGAGCTGTACGAGCGGCAGCGGGTCGGACGGCACCCACGGATTGCCGGCGTTGCCCCACAGTGCATCGCGGTGGGGAACAGATGTCGGAAGCCGGTGAGCGAGCATCACGAGTGGGCCGACGGCGAGAAGCACAAGAACGGACAGCGATGCGTTGAGCACGATGATGAGTGTGGTTGTCATGCTGCGCAGTCAACCGGCGCAGCCTGAGAGAACCATGAGCCCCAGGCATGAAGTGCTTAAGAGCGCGTCGGCCGTTCGAACATTGCCGGCCGGCGCGCCGCCGGAGACTCGGCAAGGGATGCACCACCGAGCACCGCCGCGGCGACGCCGGCCCCGATCGAGACCGCGACGAATAGACGAGCCGCCACGCCGGCCAGGAGCGACAGCACGATCGGGTGGAGGAACACGGCCCCTTTACTGACGCCGACGGCGGCGGCGAGCAGGCCGAGCCCGATCGTCGACGGAGCCCGCGCGGGGCGCGGCCCCCAGACGAGCACTCCGAGACCGACCGCGATGAACGCCAGCTCGTCGAGGCCTGCGATCCAGGTTCCCGGCGACGCGTAGGTATCCAGCGCGAACCCGAGCGCGGTCAGCGCCGCCGCGATGCTCGCCGTCACGGCAAACACGATCGCACCGACGCGCGTCGCCCGCCCGATGAGCCCAATCGCAAGCACGACCGCGGCACAGAGAGTCGCGCCCACGGACCACGCCCAGACAGCAGGGCGCGGCTCACGCACGAGTTCGCCGGTGAGCCGGAGGCGGCGCCCGTCGACGACGAGCGGCACCGACCACGCAGCGCGCCGGACCCCGGGCGGGAGGCCCTGCACACGGGCGTCGTGCCACACAACCGAGTGCCGGCCGCGTCGCAAGCGCCAGGCGGTCGTTCTGCCCGAGACGGCCTCGCCTTTCAGCAGGACACCGGTGCCCGCGGATGTCGCCGAGGCCGCGTTGACGGCGACCCCTGCGTCGTCCAGCCGGAGAAACGGCTCTCCGACGTAGCCGAGGACAACGACCGAGTGGCCCGGCTTCACCGAGATCGAGAGCGCCCGGTCGCTCTGGTAGATGCGCGCTGTGAAGCCGCCTACTGGGGCCGCAGCGACGTTCGCTGTGTAGTCGACCGCCACAGTGCCCGTGCGGAGATGCGCGCCGGCGACCGCGGGAACAAGGAGCGCCGCGGTCACCGCACAGACGAGCGCGATGAGAGGCCGGGAGCACCGAGGGAGGGCAGCTGCGCTCATTCGAACCGCCGTTGTATCCTCCCACGCAGGCGCATCGACGCGTCGAGGTCGCATGTCAGCGAGCGAGCCATCCGTTGCGAAGATCCCGGGCGCCCCCGCGTCGAACCGGAGCGTCCGCCGGCTTCCCGCATGGGCGAAGTGGGCACTGTGGGCCGCCACGCTCGCAATCGGCATCGGCGCCGGGACGGGCCTCGCACTCCTCTCGCGCAACGCGCGACAGCCGGCAGTGCCGGAGGTCTCGCGTGTCGCATTGGGCCCCGCGGCGATCTGGGCGCAGGGCGCCCGTCCCGCGCCCGACTTCCGCCTGACCGACCAGCACGGCAGCGCGTTCTCACTCCGCGGCCTCCGCGGCCGGCCGGTGCTCCTCACGTTCATCGATCCGCTGTGCCGGAACCTCTGCCCGCTCGAGGCGAAGGTTCTCAACGACGTCGTCCGTCGCGCAGCGTCAGCCGACCGGCCGGCGATCGCCGCCGTCAGCGTCAACCCCTGGGGAGATACACCTGCGACATTCCGTCAGGACGCCGTGAAGTGGCGGCTCGTGCCGCAGTGGCGCTGGGGCGCTGGGAGCCACGCGGCGTTGGCCCGAGTCTGGCGCAACTACGAGATCGGCGTGAGCGTGACGAAGCGGACAATTGCGGGCATCACTGTGCACGAGGTCTCGCACACCGAGGCGACGTACGTCATAGACGCCTCCGGCCACGAGCGTGCTGTCTTCGTGTACCCGTTCCGAGCCGCCGACGTCCTGCGCGCGTTGCAGCGCGTCGCGCATCGCGCGTAGGCCACCCGACCCCGCGGAATCGATGCGACGTCGTCGCCGTGCCCGCAGGGGTGATTGACCCTCCGACGGAGTGGAATTACGGTAGAGAGGCAGAGCAAGCGACGAGGGGCTCATGGGGGACACGATGAACGTCGCTGCGGCGCGCGGCGCGGTTGGTCCACCCCTGCGCTTCGCCGACCTGACACTCGACCGACGTACGCGTGTGGTGATGCGTGGCGCGCGCCGCATCGAGCTGACGCCCATCGAGTTCGCGCTGCTCGAGTTGTTGCTCGAGAACGCCGAGACCGTGCTCACTCGATCGCTGATCTTCGAGTGTGTGTGGGGCTTCGACCTGCGCGCGACGTCGAACTCGCTCAACGTCTACGTCGGCTATCTGCGTCGCAAGACCGAGGCCGGCGGTGAGCCGCGACTGATCCACACGGTGCACGGAATCGGTTACGTGCTGCGCACGTGATTCTTACGGAATTCTTCGCACGCTCTTAGCTCTGCCCATTGACCGCGCCCGGGGCACAGCGGATGCTCGGCGCGAGATCGGAAAACGCAACCGGGAGGGCATCACGATGCTCAAGTTCGCTGTTGCGGCGACCGTCTCCCTGCTCACGTTTGCGGCCGTGTCCTCGGAGGCAGCAACGCCGCCACCACAACCGTCGAGAACACTCGACGGCAGTGGCAACAACCTGCAGCACCCCACGTGGGGCACAGCCGGAACGTTCTACTCGCGCGTCGCCGCGCCGAACTACGCCGACGGCGTCGGGGCGATGGTCGGGGGTCCATCCGCCCGCTACATCTCGAACCGCGTCTTCAACGACGTCGGTCAAAACGTGTTCTCCGAAAATGAGATCACGCAGTGGGGCTGGGCCTGGGGACAGTTCATCGACCATGACATCGGCCTGCGCGACGAGACGCCGGCCGAGAGTGCGCCGATTCCGTTCAACCAGAACGACCCGCTCGAGCAGTTCTCGAACGAGACGGGGCAAATCGACTTCGCACGGACGCCGGGAGTCGGCTCGCCTCGGCAGCAGGTCAACACGATCAGCAGCTTCATCGACGCCTCGCAGGTCTACGGCGTCACCGCCGACCGAGACACTTGGCTCCGCCAGGGAGCACGACTGCTGCTGCCCGGCGGCTACCTCCCGCTTGCAGACGCCCGCGGTGATGTCTCGGCGGCTCCGCCGATGGACCTGATGGGACGACTCACCGGGAACCCGCAGGACGCGATAGTCGCGGGCGACGTCCGCGCGAACGAGAACATGGCGCTGACGTCGATCCAGACGCTGTTCGCACGAGAGCACAACCGCATCGTCGACCTGCTTCCCGACGCGCTGACGAAGGACGCGAAGTTCCAGATCGCGCATCGCGTCGTCGGCGCGGAAATCGAGTTCATCACGTACCGGCAGTTCCTGCCGGATCTCGGCGTCAAGCTCCCTCACTACACGGGCTACGACCCGACCGTCAACCCGACGCTCGCAAACGAGTTCGCGACGGTCGGTTACCGGGCTCACAGCATGGTGCATGGTGAGCTCGAGCCGACGCTGCCTGCAGGGACGTTTACGAACGGCGACCTCCGCTTCTACCGTAACCAGGGCATCACGATCGAGAACAACGACGACGGCTCTGTCACGCTTGTGGTCCCGCTCGCCGTCGCGTTCGGCTTCCCTGCGTTGCTGAAGCGGATCGGCGAAGGGCCCGTGCTCGGGAGTCTCGGCGAACGGGAGTACAACAACGACGAGCAGATCGACAACTCTCTCCGCAGCGTCCTCTTCCAGGTCCCAAAGCCGGGCATCCCGGATCCGAGTGTCTGCGGCGAGCCGCTCGTCAACCCGAACTGCTTCACGGACGTCGCCGATCTCGGGGCCGACGACATCCAGCGCGGCCGCGACCACGGGATGCCGACCTACAACCAGCTACGCGTGGCGTACGGGCTGCCGCCGGCGCAGTCGTTCACCGATATCACCGGTGAGTCGACCGACCGCTTCCCGCATGACCCGCTGATCAACCAGCAGGATCCGATCGACGACCCCAACATCCTTGACTTCATCTCACTCAAGGACGACCACGGGAACCCGGTCGCGATCGGCGATCCGGACAACGCCGTCTCGGGCACGAGGCGCTCGACGCTCGCCGCGCGTCTGAAGGCGATCTACGGCAACGTCAACAAGGTCGACGCGTTCGTCGGCATGGTGTCCGAGCCGCATGTGGCCGGCACGGAGTTCGGCCAACTGCAGCTCGCGATCTGGACGAAGCAGTTCCAGGCGCTGCGCGACGGTGATCGGTTCTTCTACCGCAACGACCCGGTCCTGGAGCAGATCGGCACGTTGTACGGCATCACGTTCCGGCACTCGCTCGCGGAACTGATCGAGCTCAACACCGACTTCACGCCGCCGGCGGCCGACGTCTTCAAGGTCGCGGGCTAGAGGCCTGACTCTGAGGGCTCGGCGACCCGCCGGGCCCTCAGCGACGGCTGCCGGCGCAGACGTGGCAGACACGGTCGCGGATGAGTCGACCGCACGACGGGCAGCGACGAGACTCCCGCCGCCGCACGAGAGCGCCACGGTCGAGGCCGAGGCGGATCATCACTATTCCGACGCCCGTCGTCACCGAGGCAACGACGGCGATCTGGGAGCCGAGGCCGCTCACGGCGCCACGACGGTGTATGCGACGTCGTCGATCGCGAGCGTTGCGGAGCCGACGCCGTCCTCCGCGAGCCACGACTCGACCGCGCCTACGATCTGGTCGACCGCACGCGAGCCCCAGTCTGATCTGACGTGCACTTCGTTGCACGCGGCGTCGAACGACACAGCCGCTCGGCCGAAGACGGCGACGAATCGCCGCATCAGCCCATGCACCGTAGCCTCGTCTGCAACAGCCACGCGAATCTCGACCACAACGTCCTCCCGGCTAGAGCAATCAACGCCGACCAGTGGTCTGGGGTCGGCCAACTGCTGCTCCAGCCCTGCTGCTTAGGGATGGACGATGTGCAGGCCGACTGCTTCGGCCTACGGGGAAACGCCGAAAGGCTAGCAGCGGCTGGGGAATCTTGCCGGTAGCGCCGAGGACGGATGAACGGCGGCCGTATCATCGGCCCGGTGGCCGACGGAGACGAGCTTCGTGAGCTGATGCGTCTGTGGCCCCACGGCGTATCGGTGCTCACCATCGACAACGACGGCGACCGCATGGGCGTCACCGTCTCCTCCCTCGTCTCGCTCTCGCTCGAGCCGCCGCTGGTCGGGATCTCCGTCGGCAAGCAGGCATCGTGCTACGAGCTCTTGCGGCAGGCCGGCGGCTTCGCCGTCAGCATGCTGGGCTCGGGGCAGGAGGCGATTGCACGCCAGTTCGCCTCGAGTCTGCCGCCGATCGTGCACTGGCAGGGCGTCGCGACGCGCGAGGGCGAGCTTGCGCCACTGATCGAGGGCGCGCTCGGCTGGATCGAGGCCCGCACGATCGCGGAGCACGACGTCGGCGACCACACCTTCTTCGTCGGCGAGGTGATCGTGGCCGAGCAGGGCCCGTCGACGAGCGCGCTCGTGTATCGAGATCGCGAGTACCACGCTCTGTGATCGACGCTGTCGTGTTCGACCTGGACGGCGTGCTGATCGAGTCCGAGGAGATCTGGGACGCGATCCGCGAGACCTATGTCCGCGAGCGCGGCGGACGCTATGACGGCGAGATCCAGCGGGCGATGATGGGGATGAGCTCTCACGAGTGGTCGCGCTATCTCCACGAGACCGCCGGCCTCGACGAGTCGCCGGAGACCATCAGCGCGGAGATCGTGCAACGCATGCTCGCTTCCTACCGCGAGCGGCTTCCGCTCGTCGACGGAGCCGTCGAGGCGGTGCGCAGGCTCGCCACGTGTTTCCCGCTGGCCGTCGCGTCCTCGTCGAACCGGCCGCTCATCGACGCCGTGCTCGAAGTCTCAGGCCTGGCGGGCTGCTTCAAGACGACGGTCTCCTCCGAAGAGGTCGCACGCGGCAAGCCGGCGCCCGACGTCTATCTCGAGGCGGCACGACGGCTCGGCCTCGCACCCGAGCGTTGCGCGGCGATCGAGGACTCGCACAGTGGAATCCGGTCGGCCCGCTCGGCGGGACTGCGCGTCGTGGCGATCCCGAACCCGAGCTATCCGCCGGATGCGAACGCCCTCGCTCAGGCGGACGTCGTGATCCGGTCGCTCGGCGAGCTCACGCCGGAGCTCGTCGCTTCCGGATGAGCGTGATGCCGTCGCGGACGGTCGCCAGCAGGCATTCGACGCGGTCGTCGTCACGCACGTGGGCGTTGAACCGCGCGATCGCCCTCGAGATGGGCCCGTTGGGCTCGAGCACGTCGCCGTCCGAGAGCGTGTTGTCGACGAGGATCACGCCGTCGTCGGCGAGCTTGGGCAGCACGCCTTCGTAGTAGTCGACATAGGCGGACTTGTCGGCGTCGATGAACACGAGATCGAACGGGCCTTCGAGCGACCGGAGCGTCTCTGCCGCAGGCCCCAGCCGGTATTCGATGCGATCGGCGACGCCTGCCTCCTCGGCGTAGCGCCGCGCGATTGCGCTCGTCTCCCCGTTGACGTCACACGTGACGAGCGTCCCGCCGGGCGGCAGCGCCGAGGCCATCGCGATCGACGACCAGCCGGTGAACGTGCCGATCTCGAGCACGCGGCGCGGCTGCTTCATGCCGACGACGAAGGAGAGGAATGCGCCTCCGACCGCCCCGATCATCATCCCGGGAGAGCTCTGCGTCTGGCGTGTCTCTGCGTCGAGGCGCTCGAACAACTCCGGCGGCGGTGTCGAGTGCGCCTCGGCGTAGGCTCCGATCGCGTTCCAGCCGACGTTCACTCGACTCTCCCGACGAGCACACAACCGTTGTGCCCGCCGAGTCCCATCGCGTTGGACAGCGCAACGTCGATGCGCGCCTCGCGTGCGACGTTCGGTACGTAGTCGAGATCGCACACGGGGTCGGGGTTCTCGTAGTTGATCGTCGGCGGCAGCACCCCCTCGTGCACGGCGAGCACGCACATCATCGCTTCGATGGCCCCAGCCGAGCCGAAGCAATGACCCGTGACGGACTTCGTCGACGAGACCGCAAGCTCGTACGCGTGGTCGCCGAACACGTCCTTGATCGCCTTCGTCTCGGCGGCGTCGCCGAGCGGCGTCGAGGTGCCGTGGGCGTTGATGTAGCCAACTCGCTCCGGCGCAACGCCGCTGCGCTCGAGTGCGCTGCGCATCATCTCCGAGACGCCGATCGACTCGGGATCCGGCTGTGCGATGTGGTGCGCATCGTTCGAGGCGCCGTAGCCGAGGATCTCTGCGTAGATCTTCGCGCCGCGCTTCTGTGCCGCCTCGAGCTCTTCGAGGACGAGCACGCAGGCGCCTTCGCCCATCACGAAGCCGGCACGGGTCGCGTCGAACGGCCTCGACGCGCGCGCCGGGTTCTCGTCTTCGGCGACGAGCCCGCGCATCGCGCAGAAACCGGCCAGGATCAGCGGATGCACGCAGGCCTCGGCGCCTCCGGCGAGCACCGCATCCGCGCCGCCGCGCTTGATCAACTCCGCGGCCTCCCCCACGGCGTGCGAGCCGGTCGCGCACGCCGACACCGGCGCGAAGTTCGGGCCGCGGAAGCCGAGGGAGATCGCGAGCTGGCCACTCGCCGTGTCGGCGAGCACGCTGGGAATGAAGGTCGGCGAGACGCGCGAGAGGCCGCGCTCCCGGAGCACGTCAGCCTGCTCGACGATGCCGATGAGGCCGCCGATGGCGGTGCCGAAGAGGATCCCGACGCGCGCCGGGTCGTAGACGCCGTCGAGTCCGGCGTCGGCCACAGCCTCCCGGCCCGCACCGAGCGAGAGCAGGACGTTGCGCTCGAGCTTCCTGACCTCCTTGGGCGAGGCGACGGCGCTCGCGTCGAAGTCCTTGACCTCGCCTGCGATGCGAACGGGGAACTCGCTCGCGTCGAAGGCGCGGATGAAGTCGATGCCGCTCTCGCCCGCGACGGCGGCCCGCCAGGTCGACTGTGCGTCGTTCCCGATCGGCGTCACCGCGCCGAGCCCCGTGACCACCACCCTCCTCACTCGGCCAGATTAGACGGGCGCCGGACACCGAGGTTGCGTGTTGTTACGCGGGCCGGCGGCGTTCCTGAGCCGATCCTGAGCCAGGCGGGGTTAGACCGACCGGTCTTGTGGGTATTCCCCGTATCGGAGCGCGCCAGGCGCCCCCGCTGGGTCCCCCGCACCAGGAGGTACGTCATAGGCACCGTGGCCAGCGTCGGCTCTTCGGCCAGCACGTCCCGGCACCAACCGGGCCTGGTCTTCTTCTATTCGCCGGTCTCCGGCTCCTGTCGCCGAGTGGAAGGGTTCCTCGCGCAGGTGCTGCAGCGCCGACGGAACCACGGCACCTTCAAGCTCTACCGGGTCGACGAGAAGGAGCGCCCGGATCTCGTCCAGCGCTTCGGTGTCGCGACGATGCCGACACTCGTCGTCGTCGAGGACAAGGTCGTGCGAGCGCGCCTCGAGCGGCCACGCGGCTGCCGCGAGATCGAGAGCTTTCTCGCACCCTGGTTGAAATAGCGCTTCGCTTCGCTGGCTTCACGGGGGAAACCATGTTTCCCCCGTGGGCCCCCTTCTTGTGTGCTCGCGGCGTGACGCCCCGTTGCTGCGCCGAGCAAGCTCGGCTCCGCGACGAAGAGACGGGCGGAGCGGGATAGGCTCAGCGGTATGGCCGACGTGGAGCGCCCGGAGACGCTGGGGACGAAGGTTCCGTTTCCGCCGATGGAAGCGGAGCTCGTCTCGGAGTTGCCCGAGCGCGCCGGCGCGTGGCGCTACGAGCCGAAGTGGGACGGGTTCCGCGGGCTGCTCGAGCGCAACGGAGACGAGGTCGCCCTGTGGTCGCGGAACGGCAGGCCGTTGCTGCGCTACTTCCCCGAACTGCGTGCGGTCGGCGAGCTGCTGCCTCCCGACTCCGCGCTCGACGGCGAGATCGTGATCTCGCGCGACGGCAAGCTCGACTTCGACGCGATGCAGATGCGGCTGCATCCGGCGGAGAGCCGTGTGCGCAAGCTGTCGGCGGAGATCCCGGCGACCTTCGTTGCGTTCGACCTGCTGCTCTGGGACGGCAAGCCGGTGCACGAGCGACCGATCGAGGAACGCCGCGCCGAGCTCGAACGCGTTGCGACGGGTATCCCGCTCTCACCCGTGTCCGACGACGTCGCGCAGGGTCGCGCGTGGTTGCAGACACTGCAGGCGGCGGGCTTCGACGGTGTGATCGCGAAGAAGCTCGGGCTTCCGTATCTGCCGGGCTCGCGCGACGGCGTGGTCAAGGTGAAGCCATACAAGACCGCGGATTGCGTCGTCGTCGGTGTGCGCTGGAAGAAAGGCGGCCGCTCGACGATCGCGACGCTCTTGCTCGGTCTCTATCGCGAGGACGGCGAGGTCGACTACGTCGGCTCGTGCGCGGTAGGTGCCAAAGCGCAGGCGGAGATCGCAGCGAAAGTGCTCCCGCTGCTCGGCGAGAACGACGACCGGCGTTTCTCTGAGCCGAACCGCTGGGGCGCCGGTGAGCTCGAGGAGACGCCGATCCGGCGGGAGCTCGTCGTCGAGGTGCGCTTCGACAAGCTCGAGAAGCACCGCTTCCGGCACGGGACGAAGCTCGTGCGCTTCCGCGAGGACAAGGATCCCGCACAGTGCACCTGGCGCGAGGTGCGCCCGCCGCGGCGGGCCGACGATCTCTCGGTCGAAGAGCTCCTCAGCTAACCCGAACGGTCACGTCCGGTGCCCGGCACCAGGACACGGCTCCGGCGCACACCCTCCTAGGTGCCGATGCAGCCCCGGCGCCGCACCGATCCAGAAGTCGGGACCAGGTCCGGACCAGGTCCCGATGTTGGAGCCTCGCGGCCTCAGGGTCTCGCGATCCGTGTAGGCAAGCCGCTTCTGACGCGTGCGAAGCACCGCCAGCGTCCGACGGTGCGAGCGGAAGCCCGGAATCGGGACCAGGTCCGGACCAGGTCCGGAATGTGGGCAACGCCAACCGGAGTGCGCGGCGCCGAGCTACGCCGTGTCCGCGTCCCTCTTCGCGCGCGACGGCTGCACGCGCTTCGGCTCACCGGGCATCTTCGGGAAGTTCGGCGGATACGGCGCCTCGCCCTCGCCGCGAGACTCTTCACGCTCCACCCACTCGAGCAGCACACGCAGGTCGCACACGGCGTCGTCGATGCCGGCGTGCAGATCGCCGAGCTCGGCGAAGCGCGGCGGCATCGTCGCAATCGTGAAGTCCTCCATCGCGACGCCCGGAAGCTCGTCCCACGTCACCGGCGCCGAGACGGTCGCGTCGGGCCGGCCGCGCACCGAGTACGCAGAGAGGATCGTCCGGTCGCGCGCGTTCTGGTTGTAGTCGACGAAGACCTTCTCGCCGCGCTCTTCTTTCCACCAGGCCGTCGTGACGAGGTCAGGCGCCTGCCGTTCGATCTCGCGCGCGAACGCGAGCGCGCAACGGCGCACGACCTTGAAGTCCCAGTTCGGCTCGATACGGCAGTACACGTGGATGCCGCGGTTGCCGCTCGTCTTGGGCCAGCCGACGTAACCGATCTCGTCGAGCGTCTCGCGCACCACCGCCGCCACGCGCTTCGCCTCTTCGAAGCCCGTCCCCGGCTGCGGGTCGATGTCGATGCGCAGCTCGTCCGGGCACTCGGGATCGCGGCGGCGCGATGGCCACGCTCCAAACTCGAGCGTGGCGAGATTCGCGGCCCAGACGACGTGCGCGAGCTCGGTCACGCAAAGCTCGTCGGCGTGCCGTCCCGACGGGAACGTCACGCGCGCCGTCTCGATCCAGTCCGGCCGGCGCTCGGGCACGCGCTTCTGCCAGATCACCTCTCCGCCCGATCCCTCCGGCTGTCGCTTCAGCTGGCAGGGCCGCTCGCGGAGCGCGCGCACAATGCCGTCGCCGACCGCGATGAAGTACTGCACGAGGTCGAGCTTCGTCTCGCCGCGCGCCGGAAAGTAGACCTTGTCCGGGTTCGTGACCTTGACGACACGGCCGCCGACCTCGAGCTCGATGAACGGAGACGCCACAGCGCGGAGTATCGTCTCAATCGTGCTCGAAGATCCCCGCACAGATCCCAGCCCCGTCCGACTCTCGCTCGAGCCGCTCGACGACTACGTCGTGATCGAGCCGACCGACGAAGAGGCGGAGACGCGTGCCGGGCTGATCCTGCCCGCGAGCGCCGAGGCGGATTGCAGCTTCGGCATTGTCATTGCGGTCGGCGCCGAAGCCGAGGGCCTGAGCCCCGGCGACAAGGTGCTCTTCCCGGCGGACGGCGGCTACGACGTGCGCCTCGGCGGCACCGCGGCCAAGGTGATCCGCCGCCGCGAGTTGATCGCCCGCATACACGACTGAGACGCATCGCTTCGCTCGCTTCACGGGGGAAACCAGTTTCCGCCGTGAGCCCCTTCTGGTGGTGTGCTCGCGGCGAACGTCTCACTGCTGCGCCGAGCAACCTCGGCTCCGCCACGCTGTTGCTCCAGCTTTCACGTCGCGCCCTGTCGCCGGAAAAGGAAAGCCCGCCGAGGAGGTCCGCAGCGGGCTTCTAGTGGGGCGGGGAGTGTGACGCCGGAGAGGGAGGGGAAGTCCGGCACGTGAATCTTCGACACGA
>Ga0265319_1001498_pt1 | contig 13873 bp, 12 predicted proteins | sample 4824metaG_FD_192443 | JGI IMG/M metagenome (GOLD analysis project Ga0265319, IMG submission 192443) | Rhizosphere microbial communities from Carex aquatilis grown in University of Washington, Seatle, WA, United States - 4-8-24 metaG | ecosystem: Host-associated > Plants > Roots > Rhizosphere >...
GTACTTGGTTGCCGACGTGCGGCTGTTTCGCGGGTTTCTGTTGTGTTGGGTGCTGCTGGGCGTCACGGCGGCGTGCGGCTGCGGGTCCTCGCAGCATCAGGGGCCGTGGGAGCGGACCGCGACCGTCGACGCATCCGGAGTCGCCGGCGTCGCGCACGCCGGATGGAAGGTCAGGACGGCGCCGAGCGCGCACGGCCGGCTCCGCATGCGCGACGGGCGCGACGCGACCGGCGTCCGTGCGGCGTCGACCGCGCTCGAGCGCGATCTTCCGGGCGCGACGCTCGCGGGACGGCCGGTGCGGCTCGGGATGGACGGCGGAGAGCTCGGGGCCGGAGGCGCCACCGTGCAGGTGCGGCTTCGCGCGCCGGTGCCCCGGGCCAGAGCGGCCGCGCTCGTCTATCTCGACGCGGCCGGAGATCGGTGGGTGCCTGTGCCCAGCAGCTTGTCCGGGGACCGGCGGACCCTGAGCGCGCATGTCAGTCACTTCTCGCTCTGGGACTCGATCGAGTACGGCGCCGGCTGGCTGCTGGACAAGCGCGTCTCGCCGCCCAGTTGCCGCGGGCCGCTCCCCGATTGGGTCAGCAACGTCACGGAACTCGACGACAAGAACGCGCCGCTGCGCTGGTGCGCGGGCCACGACCCCGACCATGCCGAGGAGTTGCAGGTCAAGCTCGCTGTCAATCGCAGCTACGCGGTCGGCGCGCAAGCGCTCGCGGTTCCGGCAGTCACGCGCGCGAGCGTCTTCGGGGGCGGACCCTCAGAGCTGCTCAACGGACTCGCGGGTCGCGCCGCGGACGCCGCGCTTGCGCCGTTCGCGCACTCCTTCGGCACGAAGATTCCTGTGATGGGCGGCCAGGAGATCGCCTTCTCCTTCACGCGCGACCAGGTCGAGCAGCGTCAGGGAGGAGCGCTCGTCCACGTCTCGCCCGACGCGCCCGACGCGGCGGCTGGCCTGGTGTTCTGGGCGATCCAGAACGCCGGCGAGCGCGGGACGCTCGGCTTGGCCGGCGCGTACCTGACCGCCTACGCAGCGATCGCGCAATGCGAGGCAAACGTCCTGCGCCCCTTCGAGCGCGGCGCCTGGGCCGAAGGGCTCTCGGGCCTCGTGGGGTGCGTCACCAGCAACCGCGACACGACGACGAAGCTCGTCAGCCGAGCGCTGGTCAAGCAGTTCCCCGACAAGGACCCACAGGAGCTCGGGCGGCTCGCCGGCAAGCTCGGGAGCGCGCTCCGCTACGTCGCGATCGCCGGAGCAGCCTTCAAGGTCGCCACCTGGCTCGCCGACCGCCGGCTCCCCGCCGCAGCGTTTGAGGCCCACGCGTTGGTCGTGCCGACCCTGCGGATCCAGGGCTCCGACTCGTTCGGCGGCATGCCGAACCCCGGCACGCTCCGACAGGCGATCGCGCGCTTCGGGCGACCGAGCTCCATGAAGGACGATGGCTCGGGTGTGGACTGCTTCGTACGCTGGGACGCCCTCGGCATCCGGGCGCTGTTTCAAGACTTCGGAGCCACCGACTCCGCGGCCTGCGTGCCCGCCGACGCGTTTACGCTCTCCGAGGCATCCCTCACCGGCTCGCGCTGGATGACCAACGCCGGCGTACGCATCGGCGACCCCCTCAGTCAGCTGCGTGCCGCATACCCCGATGCGGCGCACCCGGCGGATTGCGTGACCGATCGCATGCCCGACAGCTCCTGGTGGCGACTCATGCGCACGGCCGATCCACTCGGCGGCCCCGGAAGCTTCATCTGCACCCTCGCCGCAATCGTCCATGACAGCCACGTCACGCAATTCGAGCTGAGCAGCACCGCCGCCTCGGAGTGACGTCACAGGCGTGCGCTACGGCAGCGTCGTGCTAGCGGCGCCCGCATCGCGGCGTCGCGGCTAGAGACGACCGTTTGACGGTGCCGCGCGGCGTGTGCGGTCATGCGGCCTGCGCGTGTGCGGTTCGTGTGCGGAACGCCCCGACACCCCACCCAAGTCAGCTCCCCGTTCCACCGGGCCGGAAGACTCCAAATCCCCCGAGGAATGTCGAATCCGCAGTGCCCGAGAGGTCCCCGGCGTCTCCCAGATTCTTCGATGGTTTCTATCGGGGAGACAGGATTTGAACCTGCGACCGCCCGGCCCCCAGCCGGATTGGCAAAGATTCTACTTTCTAGAAATACCTGCTAATCGCTCTGTTTCTGTCAGGCTGCCTCAGGTAGAATGCGGTCAAAATGGTACACAGACAGTACACAGCCACCCTGGGAGCACGGACGCGATGAGCACGACGAAGGCTGGCAGAGCCGCGGCGCGCAGAGGCCGCCGTCGCGAGTACGGGACGGGGACGCTGCGCATCGTGCGCGGCTCGTGGATCGCGTCGTGGTACAGCCTCGACGGTCGGCGCGTGCAGCGCAAGGTCGGCGACGCGCGCACGCCCGGCAAGGCCGACGGCCTCACGAAGGCCCAGGCCGAGCGCGTGCTGCGCAGAATGCGCGAGAGCGACCAGGGCCACCGCGCGGCCGGCGCCGCGCGGATGACGATGGAGCAGGCCGGCGAGGAGCTGTCCCGGCGCCTCGACCTCAAGGGGCGCAAGAAGTCGCATCGCCTCACCGTCGCGTCCGACCTGCGGAACCACATCGCGCCCTTCTTCGGCGACGCGCCGCTCGACCGCATCACGCCCGACGACATCGAGCGCTACATCGCCGTCAAGCAGCGCACGCTCGCGGTCAAGACGATCCGCAACCACCTCAACACGATGCACTCCGTCTTCCAGGTGGGCCTGCGCCAGGGCTGGTGCCATCAGAACCCGGTCAAGCTCGCAGACCGGCCGGTCATCAGAACCACCGAGACGCGCATCCGCTTCCTCACGCAGCCCGAGGTCGACACGCTCGTCGCCGACGAGTACCCCGACGACGCCTTCGGCTCGATCGAGCCGACCCTGTACGTGACCGCCGCGATGACCGGACTGCGCCAAGGCGAGCTGCTCGGCCTCCGCTGGCGCGACGTCGACTTCGACGCGCGGCGCGTCCGCGTCGTCTCCCCCTTCGTCCGCGGCGAGTTCGGCGACCCCAAGTCCGAAGGCTCCGGCCGATCCGTCCCGATGGCCCAGCGCGTCGCCGACGCGCTCGCCGAGCTGCGCGACCGCACCCTCTACCCGCGCGACAAGGACCTCGTCTTCTGCCATCCGGAGACCGGCCACCCGCTCGACCGCTCGAAGCTCGTCCGCCGCTTCCGCCAGGCGCTCGAGCACGCCGAGGTCCGCACGATCACGTTCCACGAGCTGCGCCACACCTTCGGCACCCGCATGGCCGCCGCCGGCGTCCCGCTCCGCACCTTGCAGCAGTGGATGGGCCACGCCGACGCGAAGACGACGCAGGTGTACTCGCACTACCAGCCGTCTGAGGATGAGGCCGGCGTCGTGGATCGGGCGTTCGCGTAGGACCATGCCAACAACGCGAGCGGCGCGCCCGGCTTCACACTCACGCGCTCAGATCCTGCTCGTGCTTCCGGACCTCTTGGCATCCTGTGAGCATGCCCCTCCGTCCGTCCCCAATCGTTGGCGCGCCGCTTGACCGTGCACTGCGCCGCTCGCTCCTGCGCTACTACACACGCATGTGGGAGCGATACGACTCCGCTCCTCTCAGAAGGCTGTGGGAGACGTATCTCGAAAGCCTGGGGTGCATCAACGCACTCGATCTCGCCCATCGGATTGCTGTGCTGTACGACCCTCCGACGGCGGACGTGTTTCGCGACACGCTGGAGCGATGGTTGAGCGCACGTGCTGGGCCGCTTAGCGACTTTCATCGCATATCGCCCCACGAGGCCCTCGTTGGCCTTCCTGCCCTCTTGGAGTCGCAGCATGCTGCCGTGCCCGAGGACGCCCTTTGTGCGCTCCCAGAGGAAGAGTTCCTGACTGCGATCCAGGTCGCAATGCAAATGCTTTCCGACCACGAGGCCGCGACCTTGGCTTCGCACATCAACAGAGTCTTCGCAACGATCGGTGTCGCCTACCGCCACGGGACGGTCGACGGCGAACCGGACTGGTATAGCGAACCCCCCGAGTTCTACCGCCTGCTCGATCCAGAGCTTGAGAGGCAGACGGTCGAGCCCGCTCTTCGGGCGCTCACCGACGCTCGCCTTACGACTTCGGCGAAGGAGTTTCACGACGGACTGCGGCGTGTCGCCAAGGTGGACACCAGCGATCTTGATGACGCCGTCCTCGACTTCGGCCGCGCGGTCACGGAGGCGCTTCATGCTCTCGCATGCACGACGGGCGGCAACCCCAAAGGAGGGACCGCCGGCGCGCTGTTTGGGCATCTTCGCAACAGCGGCGTCCTTCCGCCCGACAGCGAATGGCTGATCCTGAGCGCGAACAAGCTGCGCAATCCAGTCGAGCACCAGCGGGGTATCCCGAGCAACACCGACCAGCGGACAGCGCAGGCGGCGCTTGGAGCTGCGTCCACAGCCATCACCTACATCGCGAGCTTCCTTCCCCCTCAGCCAGCAGCGCAGACCGCTACGGTGCCCAGCACGGCCGATGACGACATCCCCTTTTAGTAGCCTCGATCTGCGTGCCCGATCGGCTACCTTCCCACCATGACCTCTACTGAGGTGATCGAGCAAATCGGCCAGCGGCTCGCGAGAGCGGCTCCTCCCAACTCACGGGTTGTGCTGTTCGGGTCGCACGCCCGCGGCAACGCCGACGCGGATGCCGACTTCGACGTGCTCGTGATCGAGCCGACGGTCGGCGACGTGATCCAGGAGGCCGTCCGACTCCGCAGCGAGCTGGACGAGCTTGACGTGCCGATCGACCTGATCGTCATGGACGAGGCAAAGGCCGAAGAGCGCGCCGTCGAGCGCGGCACGATGGTCGCGCATGCCCTGCGCGAGGGTCGCGTCCTTGCCCAGACCTGAGCAGGGCCGGCACGCGCATCGGTTGCTGCGGAAGGCGCAGTCGGACTTCACCGCGGCGCGCGCACTCGCGGACGATCCCGATCAGGGCGACGACGTCATCGGCTTCCACGTCCAGCAGACCGTGGAGAAGTCAGTCAAGGCCGTCCTCGCATCACTCGACGTCGACTACCCGCGCACACACGACATCGACTACCTCGTGCGCCAGCTCGTGAAGCTGGACGTGTCCGTGCCGGAAGCGCTACTCGAAGCACGCTGGGTCAGCATGTGGGGCGTATTCACACGCTACGACGACCTTGAGACTGTGCTCGATCGTCCTGCGGCCATCAGCGTGGCCACGGTGGCGATCGAATGGGCGCACAACGCCGTCGGTACAGCGTCGCCCGAGTAGCGCGAGCGAAGAGCCTTACAGCTTCACGTCGCCCACGACCTCCATCGGCGGCGGAGGCGGCGAGTTCGTGTAGGTACGGGGTTCCTGCCAGCCGAGTCGAAGGCGGCGAGCACCTGCTCGGTCCGGACCGAGCTGGAAGCTCGTGATCCGTTCGATGCCGCGCTCGATGACCAGAATCTCGGTAAGCAGCAGACGCGCGATCGGACGCAGAGACTCCTCCGCCACTCCCTCACTCCGGAGGCGAGGGAATGGGTTAGCCAGCTCCGCCATGTGACGCATCAGCCCGAGCGGGTTCTCCTTGCCGAACAAGGACACTTCGATTGCCTGCTTCGTGAGCTGAGGCCAATCGACGCCGTTGAAACTCATGCGTGTCGGGGATGGAGGGTCCGTCATCCTCAACTCCACTTCGAACTCCACCGCACGACCAGCGCGAGTCGTTGCCGTCACCGACTCTACGCTGACGACCACTGCGCGATCGCCGTAGGTGAAGAGGCACTGGGCATTCCTCCATCCATCGTTCAGGGAGCGGATTGCAGCGACCACCTGGGGGTCGCGAACGCTAGCTCGCAGTCTGACGCCGCCGCGTCTCTCGACCACCTCTGTCGCTCGGAACACCAGCCCACCCAACTTCACCCACGGCGAGAGATCCTCAGCCGCGATCTCGCGAAGGCGCTTGGTCAGTCGCTCTCGCAGCTCATCGGACGTGGAGTAGCTGCCCGTGACTTGAAAGACCCGAACCTCTTCAAGGAAGGAGTGCTGCGGACCCTCGCGCTCGACGGGCTCCTGGGCCCAGACGGTCGTCCGAAGGCCTGACCGCTCAGCCTCACGGAACTCCTGATGAGTTGCGGAGTAGCGATCGGCGAGGGGCTTCCCGTAGCGGGCACCGAGGAGGCCCGCGTAGATCGTGCTCGACCGCACCTCGGCCAGGTATGCCTGGTTCGGATCGGAGTCCCGTCCCCCGAAGTCCTCGAACCACACGGGGTGCGCTCCGACCCCCTCGATGGCGTCGACGGCTGCCCGCCGGCAGTCCTCGTAGCCGTCGATCACACTTGAGACGAAGACGCGCTGCTCCTCCGCCCAATCGCGGATTGCTTGATCGTCGGGCCGCGACGCCGCCGCGGCCCGATCGATCGTCAGGGCATGGTCGATCTGTGGTGTCACGTCATGCAGCGCGCGCCCGAGCGGTGTACGCGTCGATGATCTTGCATGCGTTGTCCAACGCCGCGATCGGGCCGTCGCCGTCGCGCCACAGCCGGCGGATGCGCGCGATCAAGCTCGGCCGCGGGCGAGCGTCCACAGGCGGCCCCATCAACGGCGGCCAGCACCCATAGACCGCCGCCGCCTGTCCCGCGCTGACATGCAGTCCCCACGGTACCGACTGATTCTCCGCGCGCTGGAGGAACAGGCCGATCTCGCGAGCAGCGAGGCGTACCGCCTCCCCGAGCGAGCGAGCACGCTGCTGGCCCGTCGGAGACATGAGAACGATCCCGGCGGCTGTACTCTCCGCAGAGACCCGATGCTTGACGCCACAAACGTCGGCGTCGAGGCTGAAGATGGACATCTTCGTCCCTCCTGGTGTCGTTTGTTGCCCTCGCTCGCCCCAGGTGACGCGATAGCCAACCGCAGCCTGGAGACGGCAGCCGAGATCTTCCGCCGAACATCGGACGGAAAACTGGTCGGCTCGGACAGTGGCTAGCTGCCCGAGCCGACCGCGGTACTAGGTGGCAACAACCGACGGTGGATTTCTATTCGACGCCGAGGACAGATCTGGACCGCGACGAGCACGCGCCCGATCAACGCAGCCCCCGTATCAGAGTCTCGACGTCAGATCGCAGATACCGCCTATGCCGCCCCAGCTTGATCGACGGCAGAACACCCCGCCGCGCGTAGTCCTCAACCGTCGAGCGGCGCATCGCGAGGAGCTGTGCGACCTGTTCGGACGTGAGGATCTCGCCGAGGAGGTCGGGCAGATCGCCGGCGTCGTCGTCCAGCGCAGTCGGGGGCCGTCCCGGAGGGCGCCGCGTGCTCACGGCCGCCCTCCCGTCCCCCACCACAGCTCCTCCTGCCGATTGGCGCTGTCGAGCAGGTAGTCGGCGACCTGGCGGAGCCCATCGGTCGGGACCGGATCGATCAGCAGCCGGAGGTGCAGGGGCACGCCGTCGATCCCCGTGCGCGTCGACTCGATCAGGAGGCGGCGGCGACGCGCAAGGACGGCGAGGGCGAGGTAGTCGCGGACGGGGTCGCAGTCGACGATGAGAATCCCGTCGCTGTTGCCGTCGATCATGGCGAACATGCGCAGCGTCGGCGGGCCGTCCTCGGGGATCGTGGCTCCCCACTCGACGCGAATCGAGCCCTCGCCGATGCTGTAGCCGCCGTCGATGCCAGCGCTCGCTTGCCCGACGGTCTCGTGAGAGTCGATGAGCGGCGCGACGACCGTCGTGTGGGGGTCGGTCATCCCGATCCACCCATGAGAGGTCAGCTCGTCGTAGAGCGGCTCCGGGGACGGGACCTGCGTGATCTCGATCCGCATCCGCTCGAACGTCCCGTGGACGCGCAGCGGGTCGATCGTGAAATACGTGGGCTGGTGCTCGTACAGCATGGGTGGGTCTCCTTCCGTGGAGGTCAGCGGTTGCGTCGCGCGCGGGTCTGGAGCCACGCGGCGAGGTCGCGCAGCTCGTGGGCGAAGGCAAGTTCCATCCGGGGGTCGTCGTGCTGCCCGTCGTCGAGGCGCTCCCGCCACACGACGAGCGCGGCGAGCTGCTCGGCGACGAACGGATCGTCAACTGGGTCAGCCGGCAGGTGGCGCAGCTCGGCCGGGTAGCGCTCGCGCAGCGCGGCGATCCCGGCGGCGCGCGTACTCGGCGGCAGCCACGCCGCGGCCCCGGCCGGCTCGGGACGCCGCGCGCCCGCGCGATGGCGCGGAGCCGCATCGAGCGCGGCGCCGGCGTCGGCGAGCGCAGCGCGCAGCAACCGGCCGGCCACCCGCGCGTCCGGCTCTCTGCCGGCGACGGCGAGCTGGCGCAGCGCGTCGCGCTCGCCGGGCGTGAGCGGGATCGCGATGCGCGGCGTGCGTCTCACCGCTGTCATGGCGCGATCTCCACGGCCGGCGTGGGCTCAGGCGGCGTCGGGGCCGGTGGCTGGAGGCGAGCGACGTGCAGCTCGGCGATCGGGTCGCCCGGCGCGCGGCCAGGGGCATCGAGGGGGAGCGCGAGCGAGGGTTCCTGCGCCCGCGTCTGCCCCATGCGCCGTGCCAGCGCGTCGATCCGGGCGGCGTCGTCGGGACTGTCGAGATCCTCGCGCGCGACGTGCCACTCCACGCCGTGCCGCGCGCGACTCGCCTGCACGTACGCGCTCTCGCGCGAGGTCTCCCAACCGCCCGTGACGACGACCGCGCGGTCGACCGTCGCGCCCTGCTGGCGGTAGACGTGCCCCGCGTACGCGAGCCGCAGCGACTCAATCCCCTCCCCCGCCACCGCCACGTCGCGGTCGGCGCTGTCGAGCCGTACCGTGAGCGCTCCCTGCTCGGCGTCGACGCCGACGACCGTCCCGCGCACGCCGTTCTCGACGCGCGGCTCGTCGGCGACCGGCATCGAGGCCGTCCAGGTCACCCGGTCGCCGCCGTGGACCCGCTGCCCGTCGGCGCGCTCGACGGCCTCCGGCGCCAGCTCGCCGCGCTCGCGCCGCAGCGCCTGGATGCGCAGGTTCAGGGTGTCGATCTCGACGTTCGAGGCGTCGGACATCAGCGCGACACGCTCGTGGCCCAGCTCGCCTGCCAGCCGGTCGTAAGCGCGTGCCGCCTGCTCGACCGCCTCGACGCGCGTGTCGGCGATGTGCAGATCGCCGGCGGCGCGGTAGTGCGCCATCGCGGCGGCCGGGTCGCCCTCGCGCAGCTCGCGCCACGCCGTCAGCTCGGCGGGATCGGCGGCGCGGCGGACCTCGCTCAGCTCGGCGGCGGGAAGCTGCTCGGCGAGCCGCTCAAACATGCCGCCAGCGCCGACCGAGGGAAGCTGCCGCGCGTCGCCGATGACCACGAGCGAGCCGCCCCGCTCGTCCACCGTCCGCACCAGCTTGTGCAGGCGCTCGGTGTCGCCCATGCCCGCCTCATCCACGTAGACGGTCGTGCGCGTGTCGACCGACAGCTCTCCGTGCTCGACAGCCGCGACGAACCCGTCGACCGTCCGCACGCGACCTTCGAGCGCAGGCGCCGACTCGCCGAGACGCTGCGCTGTCCGGCCCGCGACGGCGACGCCGTAGACCTCACGACCGGCGGCACGCTCGGCCGATGCTGCCGCATCGATCACGACGCCCTTGCCCGTCCCGGCCGGGCCGATCAGGACAGCGGCACGACCAGGCGCGGTGAGAGCCTGCACCGCCTCGCGCTGCTCCACGCTCAGCGGCGCGCCGAGCCGCGCCTGCACGACCTCGACCCCGGCGGTGACCGCAGCCGTGTCGACCGAGCGCGAGAGGTCGCCAGCCATCTCCCCCATCCGCTGTTCGATCTCCTGCTCGGCGGCGCGCACACGAGCGGTCGTCATGCGGCCGTCGGCAAGATCGAGCACGCGGCCGTCGCGGCGCAGCGAGTCGATCGCGCCGACCGCCTCGCGCGGCGCGAGCCCGGCGCCGGCGGCTTGCTCGAGCGCGACCGTCCGCAGCTCCGCGGCACCGAAGACCGCCCGCTTCGCGGTTGCGTTGCGCTCCACCCGCTCCGCCCAGCCGTCGCGATCGACGGCGGCGGCGGGCTCGACCTCGGCGTCGCGGGCCGCCGCGAGGCTGGTCCGATCGACGCCTACACGGCGGCCGGTCTCCCGCCACGCGCGATCGAGCTCGCCGCGGTCACGAGGCACCTTCGCGCCGCGGGTCTGCACGGCGAGCGCGCGCAGCTCGCCGCGCTCCGGCGCCCGGCCGTGCAGCGCACGGAACTCCCGCCCCGCGCGCTCGACCTCCTCCGTGCGCGCGCTGAAGGACCGTTCCGCCGCGCGGTCGACGCCGCCGATCGAGAAGTAGCGCCCGTCCTCGCCGGCCGGCTCGATCGCGTAGCCGCGCTGCCGCAGCTCGTCGGCCAGGTGCGCGCGGTAGTAGGCGCCGACCTCGCGCGCCGAGCGCATGACCGGCCGCGAGCGGACCGCCGCGACTGACCCATCCTCGCGCTCGACGCTCGTGATCACCACATGGCTGTGCAGCTGCGGGTCGGGCGCGCCGTCGCCGACGCCGCGCGCGGTGGTGTGCGTGAACTCGGCCGCGTGGAGATGCGCGGCATGAGCCGGCACCGCCTCGCCGAGCGCCGGGTCGTAGCGCACGGTCAGCTCGACCGACTCGCGCAGGTAGTCGACGGCGGCCTCGACCGCCGCGTGATGCGCGGCCTCGATGGCGTCGCGATCGTCGCCGAGCGCCCACGCGACGCTGACGCCCTTCGGCGCCGAGAACGTCACGTCGATCCCACCCGCGCGCGAGCCGTCCGGCCCCGCCGCCCGCAGCCACACCGGCTCGCCCTTCCCCGGCCGCCGGCCCGCCATCAGAGCGCGCAGCTCGTCCGGCTGCAGCTCGCCGGCCTCAACGCCCACGCGAGCCAGCGCGGCCGGGTCACCAAGCCAGCGACCCGGCGCCTCCGCCGGCGAGCCGTCCGGACCCAGGTAGTAGTCGCCCCGCTCGGGCGCGACCGTCTTGGCGTCGAGGTAGTCGGCGTAGCCGCGCGCGCTCGCGGCCGGGATGCTCGCCGCGGTCATCATCGCCGCGCCTTCCCCACGAGCCCCTCCCACACCGGCAGCTGCACGATCGCCGGCAGATCGCGACCGTGGATCGCGATGGCCTCGCCCTCGCCGAGCATCGCGAGCTGCTCGGCCGTGACCTTCGGCCGAAGCTGCTCGTGCCGCGTGACGCTGCCGCGCGACCCCATCGAGTCGCGCGTGTGCGAGGTCTGCTCGACCAGCTCGTCGCCGAGCAGCGCCACCAGCTCGTCACGCGTCGCGCGATCGTGGATCGGACCCAGTGCCAGCTTGCACAGCGCGTTCCCGAGGACCACGTCGGCCTGCACGCCATAGCGGTGGCGGATTTGCGACGCCGACTGGAAAATCAGGCACCAGCGAAGCCCCCACCCGGCGCTGACTGAGAGATACGTCGCCAGTCTCGCCAGCGGCAAGAGGTGCGCCGCCTCGTCCGCCAACACCTTCACCAGCGGCAGCGTCCGCGGATCGCGAACGTGCTGCGCACGCCGCTCGCATGTCCGCAGCAGCTCGCCAAGCAGCCCGCCGAAGATCGGCGCCAACAGCTCTTGATGGCCCTCCGGCGCGATCAGGTAGAGCGTGCCGCCCTCGTCCAGCAGCCGGTCCGGATCGAACCCGCGCCGGTCGGCCGCCTGCACCTGCGGATGACGGTAGGCGCCGATCAACTGCGCCGCCGACATCGTCAGCAGCGACCGCGGACGCTCGTCGAGCGCCTGCACGCCCGCCAGCGCGAGCGCGGCGTGTTGCGCGCTGTGGCCGTCGAGCAGCTCGCGCGGCACGTCGAGCGCGTCCACGCCGCCGCGCAGCCAGCCGAGCACGTCCACCATGCGCCGGTCGCCGAGCGCCGCCGCGTGCAGCAGCGCCGGCAGCAGCGCCTCGACCGCCTCGCGGTTGTAGAAGCGGGCGCCGCCCGAGCTGTCCGACGCGGCCGCCGCGCCGGGGTCGGCGTCGAAGATCCACTGCGCCATCGCCAGCGCACCCGACCAGTCGCCGCAGCCCGTCAGTGGCGTCCAGCAGCAGCCCCGCATCCCGACCGAGCGCAGGTCGCTCATCGGCGCGTACACCCACACCGGGCCGCGCTCCGCCCGGATCGCCGCCGTCGCGGCGAGCACGTCCGTCTTGTTCGACAGAACGACTGCCGGCCCGACGTGCTCGGCGGCCTCGCGCATGACGACCCGCGTCGTCTTGCCCGAGCGCGTCGGCGCAATCACGCACAAGTGCATCTCCGGCCCCGACCGCATGGCGACATTGCGCACCCGCCCCAGGGACCAGCTGTCCCCGCCACGCGGCTCCGGCGCTCGACGCTCGCCCGTGAGCAGCCGGACAACGGTGCGGTGCGAGGTTGCCCGGACCTGAAGGTGCTGCCAGTCGCGCGGCTTCGCCCACGACCGCGACTTCATCCCGCGGCGCGGATCGGTCGGCGAGAGCCCAAGCCGCGACCGCCCGCGCCAGCGATCGACCCGCACCATGACCGCCACCGCGAGCATCGCGACGAGCACGCTGCCGACAACGTCGAGCACGACCCACACCGCCGCAGGCGGCAGCACCTCGTGCCACGGCGCCCAATATCTCGGCGCCGCGAGTCGTCTCGCCGTGATCACATGCAGCGCGCCGTGAAACGCCGACCACGAGTCCATCAGGGTCGGCCGCCCCATCAGCGTCGACCACACCAGCACCGGCCACTCGACCAGCAGCACCGCGATCGTCACCAGCCCGGCGACGACGCCGATCGCCACCGCCGTCACCGTCGGATCGCCCTCCGTCTCATTGCGTCCTTGCATTTCCGACCGCTCCTTGATCCGTCTATCTCTTCCTCACGAGATCGCCCGCTTTGTGCGAGCCGTCTTCGTCCTCTGTCCGGTGATCGCGTTCGGGGTCGGCTCGATACCCCCCCGGATGCGACCGGGCCAGATGAGCGACGCGTCTCGGCGCCGCGGGCGAATTTCGCCTTCATAGGGCTTGACGTAGCGGGCGCCGATCTTTACCCCCCCAACTTCGTCCACGACGTCGCCGCGGAGGCCGCGCGCCGTCGCGGCGGAGGGATTCCGCCGGCACCAGCCGTCGCGTCCTCGCCGATCTCGTCTCACGCCTCGGTCAGCACGAAGCGACCGAAGATGTGCCAACCGAATCGGCCTCGACTGTCCGCATCAGAACACGAGCACGCCCCGCCCACGCGCGCTGGCCGCGCACGTCGCCGAAGTCGCGCTACCCGCTCACGCGAAACGTCAGCGGTCACCACCCAGCCAGAACAGACCAGATGCACGGAGTGCGGTGGTCACCACCGGCGCGGCCGGTCGATCAGCGGCTCTTGAGCTACGTGGCGGGCGCTACGACTCGGGCCGAGGCTCCTGGACCGCCCCGAGTTCGTCGTAGATCTCGGCAAGGTCCGCGAAGGACGCATCCATCCCGGCGATGACGCGGACGAGCGTCCTCACCGTCGGATTGGCCGTGCCGCTCTCCATGCGCCTGACGAGGTTGGCCGTGACGCCGGCACGGTCGGCGACCTCGGCAGCCGTGAACTGCCGCCGCTCGCGCAGCGCGCGGATCGCGGCGCCGAGTCGTTCGAGCCGTTCCGCAGGCGAATCGCGACGGCCGGGCTGCGTCAACGGGTCTCCGCAAACAGAGCCATACCAGAGCCAATGCTACAGATGTGTAGTGGATATGGGGGCGGTCGCGCCGCAGGCTCCGCGCGGCATGCCGCCGTCGGCGAAACCCGAGGACCGGATCATCGGCCACGTCCTGCGCTCCTTCCGCGAGCAGCAGGGTCTCACCCAGGAGGACGCCGCCCACGCGGCCGGCATCCACCGCGCGCAGTACGGCCGCTACGAGGCCGGCCACAACGCGCCCTCCTTCCTGACGGTGCTGCGGATC
>Ga0265319_1001501_pt1 | contig 13865 bp, 13 predicted proteins | sample 4824metaG_FD_192443 | JGI IMG/M metagenome (GOLD analysis project Ga0265319, IMG submission 192443) | Rhizosphere microbial communities from Carex aquatilis grown in University of Washington, Seatle, WA, United States - 4-8-24 metaG | ecosystem: Host-associated > Plants > Roots > Rhizosphere >...
CTCCGGAATACGGGGAACTCGACCACATCAGAGAGGTTGAGTCTCCGAACGAGCGCCTGCATGTCGGGGAGCCCGTCCCCCCGTCCGATGATGCGCAAACGGGCGCCCGGGAATCGGGCGCCGACCGAGGGCATCGCTTCGATGAGATAGTCGATTCCCTTGTATCTGTCTGAGGCGGTAAGGCGGGAGATCGACAAGATCACGGGTGGCCCTTCGGGCGCCGGCATCGCCAGAGGCGGATCTAGATATGGGTCGAGCGCATTTGGCAGCACAGCGGTCTTTTCAGGCGCTATCCGCCCATGCTTGATAACCTGTTGGCGCGTATAGTCACTCACGCACCACACACAACGAGCGCCGAGAAGAGCGCGCCGTTCGAGGAAAGTGAAGGGGCGCCACACTTCGATTCCGTGCGCGACGAGAAAATAAGGCACCTTTGGTCTCAGAATAGAAACGGCCCACGCCAAGGGAAGCTGGGCAATGTGGCCGCATACTATACGGTCCGAGTTAAGGCCCAGGCGCAGCGCCGCCAGGCAGAACGCTGGCTTGCTGCGGCCGCATGCCCTCCATTCCGCAAGGCTGCCGTTGGAATAAAGGCGGATATCGTCCAAATCGGTCTCGCGGTCGTTGAGCGATACAAAGCTCACACTCCGTCCATTTTCGGGGAGTTCGCACAATGCCTTCAGGTAGAGTCTGAGCATGCGCATGATTCCCCCTTCTCCGCCAAACAACTGGGGTGCTAGAAGCAAGGTTTTCAACGCATTGAGGGACCTAGGGAGAGGGAAGCAGTGGTGCCGTCCGGGTTCGATTGATAAATGCGATGAGCACGGCCACGCTCCAGACGCGCGACCATTCGCGGTCACCGCGGCCTGAGGCAAATTCCTTCCAAAGGTCCTGAACTGGGCCGATCGATAGGAATCCGCTCTTGCTGATGCTGGAGGCTGAAAACGTGTCCTCAAGAAACGGGCGAAGGTCCTTTCGCATCCAGATAGGGAAGGGCAAAGTGAAGCCCTTCTTCCGTCGCCTAACCAGCCCAGGCGGCAGGATATCCGAGGTGGCATCGAAAAGCGCAGACTTCGGCCGCCGGCGGTCGCTCAAGAACCGGGCCGGCTGGCGCCAGAGCCATTCAATCAACGGGCGATCGATGAACGGGACACGCAGCTCGAGGGAATGACGCATGCTCATGACGTCGCTGTCCCTCAATAGTACGTCTGCCATGTAAGTCCGCGTTTCCCATGCGCTCACGAGCGAGAACCAATCGCGAGTGCCGATTTCCTCGCGCAGGGCATCGAGTTCGGGATGGAACGGCGTTGAGCCGGAAATTTGAGACAAGGTGCTTTCTGCAAGGAGGGCCCGGAGGCGGGCGTCGGAAAAGACACGCCGCTGGAGAGCCATAAGCTCATGGGCATCCCGCGCAAATAACAGAAAATCGGACAGCTTCCGGGTTCGCGTCCCGCCGCAGCTGAGGGCGCCAGTGACAAGTGACCGAAGGGCGCCCGGAAGGCTCCGCCATGCCGGCAGCCGACGCGCTAGAAATGGAACCGAGGCAAACGAAGGATAACCCCCGAAGAGCTCGTCGCCTCCGAGCCCGGAAAGCACCACCTTCACGCCCCCGGCCTGGGCTGTCTGGCTCACGTAATAGGTGTTAACGCCATCGCCCGTGGGCTGATCGCACGCCGAGATTATGGAATCTATGTCGCGGGCGACTTCGTCTCCCGTGACAATTCGCGTGTGATGCAAGGCGCCGAAATGCCGCGCGCTGGCCTCGGCCTCGTCGGCCTCCGAAAAGCCGTCCTCTTCGAAACCGATGGAGAAGGTCCTCAGCGCATTGCCGCTTGCTCGCGACATGAGCCCGACTACAACGGCCGAATCAAGACCGCCCGAAAGGAATGCCCCAACTGGCACATCGGCGATGACATGGGCACGGATGGTATCGTCGAGCCGGGAACGCAGGCCGCTCACAAACTCATCCCTCGAGACGCAGGGCCTGGGATCGTCCGCTATCGTCTGGCGGCTCCACGTTCGCCGAATGTTGAGCTGCCCTCGACAGAATCGCAGGCATTCCCCGGGGCGAAGGCTCATTATTCCGCGGTAGATGGTGCGCGGCGCAGGCACGGCAAACCACGCGAAATATTCCGCCACCGCCGCAGGATCGATATCTCCGGGGCTGGCTCCAGATGCCAGAAGCGCGGTTATCTCCGATGCGAATAACAGACGCCCGCCGTCGTGCTTGTAGTAAAGCGGCTTGATTCCAAACGGGTCACGCGCGGCGAACAGTGATTCATCCCCGGAATCCCACAGCGCGAAGGCGAACATCCCTCGAAGCCGGTCAAGCGCACTTTCGCCCCAATTCACGAGGGCGGCGAGCAGTACTTCAGTGTCACATCTCGTGCGAAACACCCATCCGGCCGACTCGAGTTCCGCCTGCAAAGCATGGAAATTGTAGATGGCCCCGTTGAATATGAGGGTATATCGTCCGTCCCGAGTAACCATTGGCTGGTGGCCGTTAACCGGGTCGAATATCGCAAGACGTCGCATGCCGACAGTCGCCGACCCACATTGCGCCATTCCAGAGTCGTCGGGACCCCGGTGAATCATCGCTGCGCACATGCGCTGGACGGCGTCTGAGCGAATCTCAGGCGAGGTGTTGGGGTCGATAAATCCCGCGATTCCGCACATGGCTATTGGGTATGCTTCGCCTCGTTGCTTCGGCACTCAGAACTGCCAAGGTGCCGGATAAAGCCGAGAATACGAGCCGGTTGGTGTTCACGCTTCCGAATTGATACACCAACAACGCATTGGGTCTCGAGCAACTCTGCAGGGCTGCGCGTCTTCACGCAGAGATTGACCTGGCCACTTCACCTGCCTTTTCCCGTGAAAACAACTTTTCCACGACCATAAGGCCAAACTCGACCGCAGTGCCGGCGCCTCGGGAAGTGATCAGCCAAGCGTCGCACACAACCCGTTCACCCAAAAGCGCTTCGGGCAACTCGGACGCGACCGAAAAATGGGCCGTGTACCTGCGCCCCTCAAGGGCTCCGGCGTCCTTGAGCACGATTGGCGCCGCGCAAATCGCAGCTATCCAACCCTTGTTCTCAATCTGCCGCCTTATCTGGCCGAGAACGAGGGGATCCTTGCGCAAAAGGCTAACCCCAGGGCCGCCGGGCAGGATCAGGCAGTCAAATCTGAGGTCCCCGACGGAACTGAGTGTGGCGTCGGCATGGACCGTAAGTCGGTTCCGACCGGTCACGTGGATGCCGTCGCCCAGTGCCACCACCTTCACGACGGCGCCCGCGCGGCGAAGCAGGTCAACGGGCGCAACCGCCTCTATCTCCTCGAAACCCTCGGCCAAGATCACGAGCACAGTTGGGTCGGGCATAGACCGCATTCAATACGCTGGAATCCAAGAGCTCACGGAAATTTTCGAAAAATCGCCTCGTTATTCTCCCGGCAAGGCACGATCATGCCGATCTATGCCAGGCGTTGGGAAACTCCTTAAACAGGCGCAGAAGATGCAGCGCTCGATTGAGGCGCTTCAAGCCCAGCTGGAGGCCCGTGAAATCGAGGTAGCGGCGGGCGGCGGCGCGATAAAGGTCAAAGTGGCCGCCTCGGGAAGGTTTCTCGCGCTTGAGCTCGACCCCGAGTTTCTAAAAGAGGATGCAAAGGTTGTGTCAGACGCGGTTCTTGCAGCGATTCAGGAAGCATCGAAACAGGCTAAAGAATTGAATGACAGCGAAATGCAAAAAGTCACATCTGCATTTCAGGTGCCGGGTGTGTTCTAAGTGAATGACGGGCGCCTTTGAAAAACTGCAGTTGACCCTGCGGAAACTTCCAGGGGTGGGGTACCGTTCCTCCGAACGAATTGCGCTTCAATTGCTCTTGGGGAAGCCCGGCCAGCTTAAGGAACTGGTTGCGGCGCTCGAAGAGGCGTCGATCAGCATTCGCCGGTGCACCGTGTGCGGCAACCTCAGCGAGGATGAGCTTTGCCATATTTGCTCGGACCCAAAGCGCGACAGAAGCACGGTCTGCGTTGTGGAGAGCGTTCCGGACCTCATGGCGATTGAGAGAAGCGGTTCGTGGAGGTCGGGCTACCACGTCCTTCACGGGAAACTTTCGCCGCTGCACGGAATCGGACCGGACGACCTGAACATTTCGAGCCTTCTCGCTCGGATAGACGCCGTCGAGATCGACGAGATTGTTCTGGCCCTTTCAAACGACGTTGAGGGCGAAGCGACGTGCCACTACATCCAAGGGCACTTGCCGGAGGGACGCGAAATCCGGGTGACTCGAATTGGATTTGGAATCCCAAGTGGCGGCGGCGTGCTGTACGCGGATTCAGTGACATTGAAGAGCGCACTGGATAGCCGGCGAGCGTTCTCATAGTCCTCCATGGGAAGGAGCTCTCGTGGGCCGAGCGTGTTCGGGCGGATCAGGCGTAGGAAGCGGGTCGAAGGCGCAATACCTTGATGTCCCACACCTGGCCCTTTGGGCTCATCACGGCCGTGGCAGCTGCAACGGAGCAGACCTTTTCCATCCGGCGCCACTGGGCCGCGTAGTTGCCAAAGCGGAAGTGCGAAAGAAAGAAGCTTCCGCCCTCGGTCAAATGGGGGCCAAAGCCCTTCAAAGTCGCTGCCGGATCCCGCGCATACCCGATGCACTCGTTAAAAATGATGGCGTCGAAGCAACGGTCCGGACGCCAGGTTTCAAAATCCCCTTCAATGAAGTCCATTGACGGCAAGTTGAGCGCACGCGCGCGGGCGATCCCCTCTGAGGAAAGATCGACGCCAAGATAGCGAGAGAAGGGGTAGGTCTGGAAGATCGCTGCCAGACGGCCACTGCCGCAGCCCAAGTCGAGCACGCTGGGCCGTTTGAACAAGTGGTTCACCGCACCAGCAAGAACCAGGTTTCGCGGTAGCTCGTCGAAAGCGAAAAAGTGGTCCCAATGGCCCGTGCTGTATTCGAGGTCTAAAGCCTCCTTGGGTATCGGCCGGCCGTAACCTGCTCGGTCGCGAAAGATCTTCCTCGCGATGCGATCATTGAGACGGCTGAGAAGACTTGGCCTGGAATAATTCAATTTGCAGACGCCCCCAGAGGGCCGCCGACCTTCCGGGGATAACGCGCTCGCCATCGTCCGCGCAACCGCTCGCTGCTAGACTCAACCAATCTCCAGAATAGCCAGCCAAACGCCAGCGAGGTGACAACAGCGGCAATCCAAACCAGAACGATCGCCGGTGACGTGGGCTGGGTGGTCCTTATTCCGAGGTTGATCACGCGAGTCATTATCTGGACATGTGTCAAATAGAGCGAGAAGGAGAATACACCCACACGCGAAAGCAGGCGCACTGCAAGGCGCCGATCTAGCCAAGCGTCCCAGCGATAGAGCGCCAGCAGTGCCCAGGCAAATGCCAGCGCGATCTTCCGCGAATCGCCCGCATAACTGCCGAAGGAGCAGATCGCTGCGGCCGACAGGGCCAGGAGTACGACCAGCCCGAGGACCGAGAAATTGCGGCTCCGGGCCCTTAGGGAGAATGAAACACAGGCTCCCGCAAAAAACTCAGGCCAGAGCGCCAATGGCAGCGTCCAGCCTGTTGCCGGAACCGCGATCGCAAGTCCGCATAGGCTAGACCCGACAAGAAACGCTCGCGTCATGTGGCGAGAATTGCCACCTGAGGCCAACAACAGGCCGGCCAGCAGGTAAAAGAAGACCTCGCACGTCAGCGTCCAACTCACCAAGACAAACGCGGGGTGCCCAAAGAGGGCGCTCGTGAGGGAAACATCCCCAAGGAACGAGGGGAAGGACGAGGGCAGATTTGCAGCCAGGTGGGTCCGATTGAAGGGCCAGGTGACGAGATTCAGCGCAATTGTGAATGCCAAGGCCGCCCAATAGGTTGGGAAGATCCGCAGGCTCCTGTCTATCCAGAATGAATAAGCGGCCTCTCCGCGCGCGACCGCGACGCCAATTCTCTCAAAGATACAATACCCGCTGATCACAAAGAACAAATGTAGTCCCAGCCAGCCGTTTCCGGCTAATTGCCGCACAGGCTCGAGCGGCATCCAAATCGGCTCGGAAGTGAATCCTCCAAAGCTGTGAAACAACAGGACGCTCAGGCAAGCGACTCCACGCCAGGCGGCGATTGTTTGATATCGCGGAGCGGTGTGCATTGGGGCGGCCATTGCGGGCGCGTGTGCCGGCGGCGTGTTGGCGTTCAGTCCTGCAGGAAGACCGGAATCATACTTCCAGCTCATCTAGGCGGAATATGCTGCACTCCGGGGATTCAGCCCGGTCCCTCCGTTGCCGGCGGGCATCAGGGCCAGTTCAAGCGAAGGGCAGCCTGCCAAGTTGCCGCGTGGCGCCGAGCGGATTGATTCCATTGCTGTCGTCACGGAGCTCAGGAATATTCCATTTCGGCACCGAATTCGACCGTCCAATTGGGAATCTCGAGCTTTGTGGTTCGAAGGCGATTCCTAACGATCTCAGGATATGCCAGCCATCTCGCGGTAAAGGCGCATGTACTGCTCGGCGCATACCTTTAGGCTGAACTGACTTTCTGCTACTCGTCTGCATGCTGCCCGGTCAAGCTCACCCAGACGCGCGACCACGGCCGCGCCCTCCGATGCGTTGCGGATGAAAAAGCCCGTCTTGCCTGGCTCGACGATTTCAGGCAGGGCACCCCGCGCGCAGGTAATAATGGGCGCGCCCGTCGCCATGGCCTCGGCGAAAACGATGCCAAATGGCTCGTCCCATTGGATGGGAAGCAGTAAGGCCGCGGCGCTGCCGAGCAAAAGATTCTTCTTCGTGTCGTCCACCTCGCCAACCCATTCGATCCCGTCTCGATCGAGACGGGGCGCTATCCTTCGGTCCCAAAACTCGCGTTCCGGTCCCCGCTCGGCGCGGTTGCCGGCTAAGATGAGGCGGCGCCCGCTCGCGATCGCGATGTCGATTGCAAGGTCGGGACCCTTGACGGACTCGATGCGGCTTAGAAAGACGAGCGGGGCGTCGGTTGGAACCGCTGGAACAAAATCGAATTTCTCGATTTCTACGAAATTGGGTATGGTGTCCCATCTTCCGCCCGATTTGCGGCCCTGGCCGCAGATGAAATCGCTGCAACCCGTGAAGCGAAGCGTCCTTCCTCCCAATCGGGCGCCGATGGCCACCTGCATTCCGCCGGTGTGGCGCTGGTAGGACATTATCTTCGGCAAGCGGGTTGGGAGGACCGGCAGGAGATAAGCTAGGCGAGAAAAGCTGTGGAGAACGTCCGGGTGAAACTCCCTCACTGCGGCCCTTAGGGCGATGGAATTGCGCAGGGTGTCGACTGCACGGGCGGATTCTCTTGCCGGCCATCCATAATGGGTGTCTGCCGGTGACGTGGAATCAGGATGAGCTGCCAGCCCCACAGAGTGTCCCCGTGCCTTCATGGCGCGCACCAGGGAATCAATGATGCGCTCAATGCCACCATAGCCGCGAGGCGGCACGGGAATCCCGGGATCGGCGGTGAGGAGTATTCTCACTTTGGCCTCAAGGTAACGATTGGCTGGCTTGGAACGCCGACCAAGCGTCGAGCTGAAGATCAATGAAGCCCCGCTGGGCGTCAGGAATGCGGCCGGCCGCTACGCTCGCCAAAATGCCGGGCAGAAGACGAAGATATTCTTGGTCCTTTCGCGCGGGGTGCAGAAGCCACGCGCATTCCGACGCCAAGTTCAGGCATCGCCAACCACGGTTTCCGAGCGAGCGGAAGAGCACCAGTTCGGGTGGTGGCGGATATCCGCGATCGAGCCGCCGCCGCAAGCGGAATTCTATGGACCAAAGCGGCGAGATAAGCGGAAGCAGAGGTGCGAGCCTCGTGCGGTCAAGAAGGAAGCATCGCGTGCTGAACCAGTCATTCAGCCATCCGCCTCGCACTGCCTCCTTTGGGCGGCCCTCATGGCAGGACGGTCCGTCATCGGCCGGAATCGTGGTAAAGCCCGGGGGACTCACGCGCGGGACTGCCGAAATCACTTGGGCGTAATTTGGCCAGTGTGCCAATGCCTCATCCACCCAAGAAAAGCCCGGGTCCTGATGAACAAGCATGTCGGCGTCGTAATGGAGCACAAAGCGGGTGCTGGGAAGATCGATGGCCGCCCAATAGGCCATATAGCCGCAGCCGCCGGAATCGTGCGTCTGTTTCATCCATGGGCGACAGTAGCGGGCCGCAAGGCGCTGGAAGCGGTCATCGCCTGGCTCAAGGTAAGTGATCTCATCAAACAGGCCAGCCCCCTTCAATTTCTCCGCCAAGCTTCGGATTCTGGAGAGCCGCGGATTGAATTCGCCCTCGGGCATGCGTCGTTCTGGATCGAACAGGCTGGTTCGCTGGGGGCGGCAGCAATCCACGATTGCAAGGCGACGGCTCACCCCGGGGTGAGCCCTCACTAGCGCGGGCACGGTGAATTCAGCATAGGCCGCATCGCCGGCGCATAAATTGATCTGCAGCGTGACATCGTTGATGCCAGGGCTCACGGAATCTTTGTCTGAGGCAGTCATGCGTCCGGGGAATGGTCCAATCGGGCGCAATCACCCAGTTGCGTCGCGGCGGCAGATGTCTGATGGCAAGCCATTGATCTCGTCAGTGCTGTCGGAAAGGCGTGCCGCCGGGCATGGCCGGCAAGCAGCCAAGCACACGGGCGCCCAGCCGAAAGGGCCGCAAAAGTGAGTGCTACGAAATTCCAAGGGAATGCTGTCGTATTCAAACGGAATCGAGGCTCGTGCCGCATGCTGACGGCGAAAACGAGAATCAACGGCATACGCAGCGGATAGACGCCGCAGGAAGAACCCGCAAGGATCCGGTAGAAGTCATTTCAATATTGTTATGCCGGCGGTGTCGGCTCGGGGTCTATACCGGAGAGAGGGACCTGCCAATGGAGGCTAGGAGCTTGTTCTTCTCAACGTCCCAACAGAACTGGCTGCGCGCCGATGCCCAAGCGGCGTTTCGGGCGGCTGTGACACGGGCAGGATTCGAAAAGAACTCATCGAGCTGGTATGCGGTCTCCTCGCTTTTCTCGAGGCGGCAAAGCAAGCAGGCGTCGCCAATGGCTGGTGCAAACGCCGCTTGAGCAGTGGTATGGGACAACAGCTGCGGAATTCCCGCGAGGAGATACGCAAACACCTTGTTTGTTAGACAGAGATCGCGGCTTAGCGGATGCGCTTCCTCGGTCGAGAGCCCCAAGTCGGCGTTGGCTGCAAGACGGGGCATTTCGGAAGGCGAGCCTGGAGGAAGGAAGGTGATTGCGCGCGTCATGCCATGCTGTCGCGCGACGGAGCCCAAATGAGACATGTAGTCGGAAGTCACAAACCCGCGGAGGTGCAGTTCGGCTGGGACGCGCATCCGGCCCATGATTGCGACTACGGCCTCAAGGCCTCTGCCCGGACCCACCGTCTGGGAAAACCAATAAAAGCGGGCCGGGCGCTGCTCGGTGATGCCATCCGGAATGGTCGGGACGGTCGGCCCTTCCGCCTGCGGGAAGACGTTGAGCAGGGTCAGGGCTTTGACCCCGTAAACCTCTTCGAATTTCTTGCCGATCAGTGGCGAGGCTGCGGTAAGGTGGATGCAGCCCGGCAACAGGGCTGATTGCAGGATCCGCCGTGCGGAGGATTCGGCACGATCGCGAATGGCGGACTCGGTCTCAGCGTCGTGAAAATCCTCGGCATCGTAGCCATATGTCACCCCTCGTGCACGGGCAGCGAATGCCGCGGCCGGCAGCCCTGCGAGGCAGTGACCGAGAAAGAGCTGGGCTGGAATGCGTGCCGCGGCTGCGGCCAGACGCGCGGCTTCCGAATGATGGGCGCGCGCCGCAACGGCCGTTGTGGCGAATGCCGGGTGAAGCATCATCCTGCGGAAAAAACGGCGCCTTAGCTTCCTCATCATTGCCGCCGGGCCACCGCGAGAATCGACCAGCGTGTAGTGCCATCGGGCCTTCGCCAAAATCTCGGCATCGAGGGCGTCTGCGGGCGGGTAGTGCCGGCCTGCCACGACGTGGACGCCATAGCCCGCCTCGGCCAAAGCGTCGGCGCTTCTGACCAAACGAGGCGTCGAGGCGACGTGGCCAGGTGTGATCAAACAGACAATGGGAGAGGCGATCGTCATGATCTGGCAAACATACCATTGTCCTTTAGGACGCCTGACAGCATGCGGCGGTAATCGCCCCATTGCCAGGCGGCGGCCGTGGCTAGGGCGGACGCCCTCATGGCGCGTAGGTCGTCGCGATGGGTCAGGCACCACTCTATTGCGGATCCGATGGCATCGGCCGACCCCGCCTTGATCAAGAGGCCATTTTGCTGGGGCTTCAAAAGATCGGAGGCTCCCGCCATTTCTGTCGTGATCACTGGGAGTCCGCGGGACCAGGCTTCCGTCACCACCATGCCGAAGCCGTCGCAGAGAGTGGGAAAGATCATGGCGTCGTTTTCCAAGTACCGACTCATCAAGCTGCCTTGGGGAAGGGGTCCCCCGAATTCGACGTTTTCAAGCGCCGGCTGTAGCAGTCGATCTGGAAGCGCATTGGTGCCGAACACCTTGAGACGGGCGTGCCGACCAAAGTTTCCTCTTCGCCAGGCATCCACCAAATAATGTGCACCTTTGCGAATGGAGAAAGAACCCGCCCATATCAAACGCAGCAGCTCGGCTGGGCCGCTACCGGCTTGCTCGGTGTCCTCGAATGCCACCGCTGGCGGAGCGCCGTACGGCACTATTCTCACCTTGGAGACATCCAAGCCTGCCTTGGCAAAGGTGTTGAATGTGAACCGGGATGCAACGATCACGAGTTCGGCAGCATGCCATTCGGCCCGTCGGCGGGCAATTCGGAGGCCCTCGCGCGCCGCCGTGTGGCGGTGATACGAGGTTTCAAGCTCGGGGAACCTCGCTATCTCTCCATCCATCAGGTTCTGGACAAAACCTGGCTCGGGCGCGGGGACATCGTAGACCGCGTGCACTCCCATCTCCCTTGCGCGCGTAAACGTCGCCAATGAGCTGTATTCGAATCCGTAGACAGCGTCATGGACGGCGCTCAGGCGGCGGGAGACCAATCGGTCGAACGCGGGCTCGGAGCGTTCCCAGACCATGTCGGTTAGCCGGCCTTCGCGATCGACTCGCCCCGACAAAAGACGCACTATTTCGCCCAACGGATGGCTCTCGACCTTATCGAGAGGCAGTTCGGTGATCGTCCGCCGCATTAGCTGGGCCTTAAGGTCGAATCCGAGGGCGCTGGCGACTCTGCAGATCCGGCGCTGGCTCGAGCTTTCGGGATCATATCGAATCGTGGTGATGAACCTATCGAGCTGGCCGGCCTCCAGGATCGCGCGCGCCGCCTGCTGGACGAACGGCGCAACGCTGGTATGGGAGATGATTACACTCATTCGATTGTCATTGAGCCGAGCCGTCGGCGGCCCTGGCTTCAGCGAACCGGTCGGCAGTAGAGCGATCGAGGAAATCCCACCAATCTGCATTTTGGCGACGGACACCGAGGACCCTCCGAAGGACCCATGGGCGGCGCAGAGTCCCACGGACGAGCAACAGCCAATCCCGCCAGCATGCATGCCGACGCAGACCCAAGCACGAAGGATCCAGGAACGAGGCCAGAAGTAGAACGGAGGTGGTTGGCGGATGTTGGGCGCGCGCGCGCGTCCAAAGGGCCTCAAGCTGCCTATCGTCATAGCCGGCGTGTTTGACAAAGGTGGCGGCAAGCATCGACTGCATCGCCGCCCATTCGCCCCGATCAGCGGAACGCGCGGTATGCAACGTCAGCGCAAAATTGGCGAGCGGCTGCGGTACGAAGACCAGCGGGAAAGGAAACGTCCGTTCGCGAAACATCTCGGTGACCGAAATCGGGACGTCGGGGATGGAATAGTCGTGTTTCGGAAAGGAGCGAAACAGTGTGGCACTGTTTGAGTGCAGGGCGCTGTGGAGTTGGATTGGCTGGCCCCACGCCACGCGTCGCGGCGATACCTCTTGCGCGATAGGCTGCACGAGGGCCCCCGTATCATACCACGAGCCGCCGGCCCGTTCTTGCCATACGCGCATGTTGGCCCAGAATACGCCAGCGTCCTGAAAGGCGCTTGCAGCCTCGAGCATGCTTGCGAGAAAACCGGGCTCCCACCAGTTGTCATCCTCAAGGACCGAATAGAACGGCTCGCGGATCGGGCGGAAAAATAAATTGAAGGTCGCCGTTCCGCCGAGATTGCATGTGTGCTGGTGTAGCGATATCCGGGGGTCGGCAAGGCCCTCGACCAGGCTCTTGGGCGAGGAGTCACAGGGATCGTCATTGTGGACTTCGCAGATCCAATCCGGATACGTCTGCCGGATTAGGCTATTCACCGCACGCTTGAGGAGTTGCGGGCGTCGGTAGGTGGAGAGGTATACCCGGACAGTGGCCACAAGAAGGATGATCCCGTCGATTCTATTGCTTTGCCGCCTCTATTGCCGACTTGATCTCTGCACGCCCAGGGTCCTCTTCAAGACCCGAGGGACGGCAAGCCAAAGGTCGTGCAGACGCTTCGCCAGTTTCCAGCCAAGGATGAAGCCAGCCGCGCGCATCCAGGCCCCGCATTCGGGCCGCAGTTTGGTACCACCCAGCTCCCTGACGCGCTCGGTTGCCAGGTTGGTGAGCGCGGGCATCCGGGGATAGGCTTCAAAGACGAAGCGTTGAAGAATAGCGGCTCCGGCGTGCCGCGTGCGCGCCGAATCCTCGAGCCGGAGCAGCAAGTCCGCCGATCGATGCAGGGTCGAGCTGATTGCGTTCCAAGCGTCTTCGCTGCGTGCCCCGCTGAGGCTGGCAGGCAGCGCCGAGCGATAGTATGCCTTCGCTTCAGCACAAAAGATAATCCGCTCGGCCACGGCCCGAACCCGGTCGAAGTACTCCATGTCATCGAGAGGATTGGTGCGGAAACTCGCGTCCCACGGCCCTGCCTTCTTTGCCAACTCACGGGGCATCAGCCACGTGGCTGTGGCCATCATGAGATTCTGCTCCCATGCCGTTATCATCCATTCAACCGGGCTCAACTCACGCCAAAGCGCCTGCGGCACGAACACTGCGCTTTCAATGTTACCGGTGAAGCGCGCCCAAGGACACGTGCAAAGATTGTTGAGTCCACGCTCGAGCAGCATCCTGGCTTGTTTCTCAATCTTGTCGGGGGCCAGCAGGTCGTCGGCGTCGAGGTACTGGATGAATTCTCCGCTGGCGGCAGCGAGTCCTGTGTTCCTTGCAGATGCCGCCCCACGGTTAAGCTCGTCGATGACACGAAGTTTGCGCGACTCGTAGCGCCTCGCAACGGCGAGGCTTCCGTCGTCGGAGCCGTCGTTTACGACGATCACCTCCTGGTTCGGCCACGTTTGCTCAAGGGCCGATTCGATTGTGGCGCCAACCCAACGCTCGGCATTGTGACAGGGAATTATTATGCTGACCAGGGGAGTCATTGATGAAGTCAACAACGGCCGGTAGCGATTGCCGGTCGGACGTTAAACCGCTGCTCCAGGGCTTCCGGATGCACATAGAGTGCGTTGCAGAAGCCGAGAAGCGAAAGCCGCAAGCCGTAGTTGAACGGCTCGTAGAAGCCCGACAGGCGAAACCCGCAGTCGCCGATGTAATGGTGAAGGGGCTCAAACTGCTGATTGTTGACGTCATCGGGCGGGAAGGCTACCTCCGCGAGCACAAAAGGAATCCGGGCGCCGACCAAGAGCGGCTCAGCGCCGCGCAGCACGTCGAGATCGGCGCCTTGGGCGTCGATCTTCAGGGCATCAATTCGATCAATGGCATGCTGCGCACAAAATGCAGCAATGGTGGTCACTGTCAGCGTCTCCACTTCGGAGGCGGTCTCCTGGCCAGTGGCGTGAAAGCGCAGGCTG
>Ga0265319_1001502_pt1 | contig 13858 bp, 15 predicted proteins | sample 4824metaG_FD_192443 | JGI IMG/M metagenome (GOLD analysis project Ga0265319, IMG submission 192443) | Rhizosphere microbial communities from Carex aquatilis grown in University of Washington, Seatle, WA, United States - 4-8-24 metaG | ecosystem: Host-associated > Plants > Roots > Rhizosphere >...
CGCGTCGAGGGCGGCGTCACGTACCACGGCATCGCGCTCAACATCACCACGGACCTCGCCGACTTCGCGCTCATCGACCCGTGTGGCTTCACCGACGCGGGCGTGACCTCCATCGCCAGCGAGGCACGCTGGCCCGCGGTCCAGTCGGAACCGAGCACGGCGTCGGTCGCCCAGGCGGCGGATCGCTTCGCAATCGACTTCGCCGAGCGCCTCGCCGAGGCCACCAAGGCCACCAAGGCAACCACGCCCGCGCTGGCGCCAGGCGCCGCGGGCTGAAGGCGGCACAAAAGGCATGCCCGGCGGTCTCTTCGAGCTGCGCAAGGACAGCATCACCGGCTGGTGGGTGGCCGTCGTCGTCGACCGCGAGTTCCAGAAGGAGCGCTTTCACCGGCCGGCGCAGCACCGCAACCAGCCGATCGAGGATTGCGCCAACTGCAACTTTGCGGCCGCCGACAGCGTCCGTTTGCGCATGCTCAAGCCCGACGCGTTCATCGTTGCCGGAACCGAGCGCGAGAAGGACAGCGATACAGACGGGCGTGAGCCCGCGCTCGGGCTGCTGGGCGACTCCGGTTCGTGGCAGACGATCGTGGCGCCGCGTGGCCACCACGAGTCGTTCGCCCAGACGACGCCCCAGATTGCCTTCGAGCTGCTCGCGCACACGCGCGATGTGATCCAGTACGCGCGCGAGCAGGATCGGACCGAGTACCTCCAGGTCGTCCAGAACTACGGCCGCCAGGCAGGCGCGCTGACCGACCACCTGTGCTTCGACTTCTACGACCTGCCGCAGATCCCGCATCGCGTCGGCGAGGAGCTGGGCGGCGCGGCGCGCTTCGTCATCCGCGAGGGCTCGTGCCCGTTCTGCCGCCTCGTCCGCGACGAGGTCGCCGACGGGTCGCGGCTCGTCTTCGAGGACGCCGCCAGCGTCTGCTTCGCGCCCTACGCGTCGCGTTCGCCGTTCGAGCTGTGGGTCGTCCCACGCCACCACAACGCGGACTTCGGCACGGCCACCGACGCGCAGCTCGTCAGCGCCGCAGACACCCTGCAAAGCGTCCTCGGGCTCTTGTCGAGCCTGGGTGGGCCGGCGTACAACCTGATCCTGCACAGCGCTCCGCTTCGGCAGCGCGTCGACGAGACGTACCACTGGCATTGGGAGGTCCACCCTCGGTTGCGCGAGATCGCCGGGCTCGAGCTGGGTACCGGTCTGCCGGTCAACCCGGTCTCGCCCGAGGAGGCAACACGCGAGCTGCTCGCCACGGCGCGGGCGGAAGCGATCGATACAGGCGTCGCGGTCGGACCGCGCTCGTGGGACGACTTCGCATGACGATGCAGCGCGGGCCGCGAGCGTCACAGCAACGTTGCGCGAGCCGTCACAGGACGGTGCAGAGGCCACGCCCGGGGCGAATGCCGTGACAACCGACCCGGCCAGCGCTCGCTCCTTTGTCGAGCGTTTGTATGCCTCGCACCACGGGGAGATATATGCCTACCTCGCCCGAATGCTCCGGGATGATGAGTTGGCGGCCGACTTGACCCAGGAAACCTTCGTCAAGGCGTTTCGCGCCTTCGACACGCTCGAAGACCACAACCGTGCCCGTGCATGGCTGTACCAGATCGCCGGTCGGACGGCGCTCGACGAGCTGCGCCGGCGCAAGATCGTGCGTTTCGTGCCGTGGACCGGCGAGAGCCGCGGAAGCGCGTCGAGCGCCGAGGATCAGGTCCTGCGGCTGCGCCTGTCGGCCGATCTGGAACGCGCCCTGTTGCGCATCCCGCCGCGCCAGCGCCAGGCGTTGCTGCTGTCGGAGCTGCACGACCTGACCGGGCTGGAGCTCGCCGACGCGCTCGGTGTGTCGCACGTTGCGGCGCGCGCGCTGTTGACGCGTGGCCGCGAGTCGCTGCGCCAGGCACTGGCCGCCGAACGAGCCAAGGCCGCGCTCGAGGAGAATAAGCGCGCGCGCGTTGCGGCCGACGCACGCGTCGAGCGACGGGACGACCGGCGGTAGAGGCCGCATCGACGAAATGAGAGGCCGCATAGACCAGCACGCGAGATTCCGCGAGCTGCTTGCCGCGCGCCTGGACCGGCCGCTCACGCGCATCGAGCTGCGCGCGCTGAACGCGCACATCAAGAACTGCCTCGCCTGCGAGCGGGTCGATGCCGACTATCGCGCGCAGCGCTTCCTGCTGCGCGGGCTGCCCGCGCGCATCCCGCCGCGCGACCTGTGGGCGCGGACGTCGACCAGCCTCGACCGTGAGGTTGCGCGCGCGTACCGCGCGCGCAAGTGGGGCCGCCGCCTCGCCCGCGGCCGACGCTCGGCACATCCGTCAACGGCACTGATGACGGCCGTGGCGGTCATCGGCGTGACCGCCGCGTTGGCAGTTCTCCAGCTCGCGCCGGCGGTCACGCCGGTCGCGAAAGTGCCCGGCCAGCCCACGCCGCTCGACGTTCAACCGCAATCGCTGGCGATGCTCGGGCTTGGCCCGGGCGACACGGCCATCTACTCGACCCAGGTCAGCCAGGTCTGCCCAGCCTCGGCGCCCGACTGCGTCGAGTCGGAGAAGCTCGTGCGTTCGCCCGTTTACCTCCCGACAACCATGCGATCGGGCAATGTCGCGCTCAGCCCTTCGGGCGATCAGCTCGCGGTCGTGGGCCACCTCCCGGGCGAGGACATGATCGCGGTCGTGATGATGCCGCCCGGCGCGAACGATGGCGGCGATTCGAACACCCTTGCGAGCCACTCGGCTCATCCGGAAGGCGGCCAGACCGGCGTTCCGACGCAGGCACCGTTGAAGTCGCATCAACCCGATCAGTCCGCGCAGACAGCCGCCCAGGCAACGGACCTCATCTCAGGCGCGGGCGAGCCGCCCGCAAGCGCCGTGGCCGGCCTGACCGTGCTCGCGATCCTTGAGAACGTGCAAAGCGCGGGCGCCCCGCCGGCCTGGTCGTTGAATGGCGAGATGCTCGCCTTCTCGGCAATGCCCGACGATGCATCGACCGGCCCCGACGTGTATGTCTGGTCGCCGGGAAACGGCACGGCGCAGGCGATCACCACTGACCACGCCTCGTACTTCGCATCGTGGTCCGGCAACAGGATCGTCGTCAGCCGCGTCAACTCAACCGGCCGCGTCCATAACTCGGTCATCGATCCGCGCACGCTCGAGGAGCGCCCGGTCAATGCGCCCGGGCTGTGGCTACCCACCGTCAACGATCAGCGCACCGAGGCGATCGGCTGGCTCGGCGAGCTCGACACGACGGGCGTGCTCGTCGCACCGCGCCAGGGTGAGCTGTACGTCATGGACTGGGACAGCGTCGATCCATTCGGAGCGGGAGCGAGCGACCAGCCGGCGCCAACCGATACGCCAGCACCTGCAGCCACTCCGCAAGGCGGCCAGGCGACTGTCACGCCCGATCTGACACCCGCCACCAGCCTGGCGTCCCAGCCGCCCGCCACACCCTCGCCGACGCCGATTTCCACGTCGCAGCTGAAGACGCCAACTGCCGCGGCCACGGCACAGTTGTCACCGAGCGCGACCCCGACCTCGACACCGACCGCCTCACCGACGCCAGCGGCGACAGATGACACGTCCGACGACAGCTCGGTGCCGCTCGTCGCGCTCGTGCCGGACCGAGATCCTGCCGACGCACCGGCGCTCGACTGGCAGGTCCACTGGTCGAGCGACGGCCTCGTGGTCGGGGTCTGGATCGCCGACGCGAGCGGCTCAACCTGGGGCAGGCTGGCGGTATTGTCGGTCGACCCGGTCACCGAGCAGGTCTCGACCGATTCCCCGCTGCTGGCAATGACGCTCGCCAAGCGCGGCTTTTCGATGGGCTTGGACCGGGTCGCATGGATCGCTCCGTCCGACGACAACGTCGACGGCGAGCTGCGCATCCGCACCTGGGGCAGCGACGGAGTCGGCGGCCTGCGCCTCATCGCGCCCGACCAGGAGGACGTCGTCCCGGCCTTCTAGGGCCACCGCCATAGGGTCATGCCGCTACCCTTAGGGCCAGTGACAGAGCGCCAGATCATGACCGCCGACGACGTGCGCCGGGCGTTGATTCGGATCAGCCACGAGATCGTCGAGAAGCACGGCGGAGTTGACGGATTGGCGCTCGTCGGTATCCAGACCCGCGGCGTGCCGCTCGCAGAGCGGCTTGCGCGCGCGATCAACGACCACGAAGGGGTTCGTCCGCCCGTGGGCAGCCTGGATATCAGCTTCCACCGCGATGATGTCGCGCTGGGCAGCCGGGCGCCGCACGTCAAGGGCACCGACCTGCCCTTCCCGCTCGAGTCGAGCACGCTCGTCATCGTCGATGATGTGCTGTACACCGGGCGGACGGTGCGCGCCGCGCTCGACGCGCTGGTCGAGTTCGGCCGCCCCAAGGCGGTCCGGCTGGCCGTGCTCGTCGACCGCGGCCACCGTGAACTGCCCATCCGCGCCGACCATGTCGGCAAGAACGTGCCGACGTCGCGCGAGGAGCGCATCCGGGTCCGCCTTGTCGAGACAGATGGTGGCGAGGACGAGGTGGTCATCGAGCGGCCCGACGGTGCGACGGGGGTTGCGCAGGCGACCGAATGAGCTGGTCCGAACGGCACCTGCTTGACGTCGAACGGCTATCGGCCGATGAGATCGAGGCGATCCTCGCGCTCGCGGCCGACATGCGCGAATTGATCGACGGCGGCCAACAGGTGCCCGACCGCCTGCGCGGCCAGCACCTCGCCCTGCTCTTCGCCGAGCCGTCGACGCGCACCAGGCTGTCTTTCGAGCTGGCCGCGCGCCGCCTTGGTGCGCAGACCTATGTGCTCGACCCGGGCGCGTCGTCGATGGTCAAGGGTGAGACCTTCACCGACACGGTGCGCAACCTCGACGCGATCGGCTTCACGATGCTCGTCGTGCGCCACCACCGCACGGGCGCAGCGTGGATCGCCACGCGCCACTTCCGTGGCCACGTCATCAACGCCGGCGACGGCTGGCACGCCCATCCGACCCAGGCACTGCTCGACCTGTTCACGCTTCGTCAAGCGTGGGGCGGCGGCCGGGACGCGCTCCGCGGCCGGAAGATCGCGATCGTCGGCGACATCCTGCACTCGCGTGTCGCGCGCTCGAACGTGTGGACGCTGACCCAGGCCGGCGCCGATGTCTGGCTGTGCGGTCCGCGTGCCTGGTTGCGCGGTTTCGACGAGCTGGCCGGAACGCTGCCGGCAGATCGCCGTCTGTCGGTCACCGATTCGCTCGAGTCGGCCGTCTCAAATGCCGACGCGATCATGGGCCTGCGCGTTCAGAAGGAGCGCATGTCGGGCGGCCTGTCCGCGGCCGAGTACGTCGACCGTTACCAGATCACGGCCGCACGGTTCGCGCGGGCCAAGCCGGGTGCTGTGTATCTCCATCCCGGGCCGATCAACGAAGGTGTCGAGGTCACCCGCGCGGTGTGCCTTGGCCCTCGTTCACTCGTCCTCGAACAGGTGCGCAACGGAGTGCCGGTCCGGATGGCCGTGCTCGCACTCGTCGCGTCGGTCGCGGCGGGTCAGGCGATGGCCGCGACGCGCGACTTGTCGAGCGTCAGCCGGTAGCGAAGCTCCTCGACCTCGCGGCCGGCAAAGCTCCGCGTCAGCTTCGCGCCGTCGAGGCGCCATCCCGCCCGCTCGTAGAACGCCCGACCGCGCGTGTTGTCGGTCAGGCACCACAGGGTCGCTTCCGTGTAGCCGTGGCTGACCAGATCGCGCTCGGCGTGAGTCAGCAGGGTGCCGCCGACGCCGCGGTCCCAGCACCCGGGTAGAACGTAGATCGCGTACACCTCGGCCTCGCCCGGTCTGGCATCGTCGTTGCGTGATGCGCCCGCCGAAACGAAGCCGACTATCTGACCCGCCGCCTCGGCTACCCACGGTGCCCGCTCCGCGTGCATTACTCGGAGCTCCTCGCGCCACATGCGCTCCCGATTGTCGACGCTGAGCCCGTTCAGGAAGGACGGCGGCAGCAGGTCGCGGTAGGCGGCGCGCCAGGTTGCCACGTGAACCTCGGCGATCCCGCGCGCGTCCTGCTCGCGGCCTCGGCGCAAAAGAACGAATTCGTCGCAGGGCGCCATATCGACCCTCCTGTCCAATTATCTGTCGCCGGCAGGCGTCGCGCGGAGTCACCCACCGGCGGCCAGATCTCTGTCGCCCGCGCCGTGAGGCGCCGGCTGCGGCTCGGCGCGAGGCGAGCACGGGCGACCACGTCTACCATCGGACGGAGTTGACTGAGCCGACTACTGACAAAGAGCCCGAAACGAGGGACCAACCGGCGCCGGAAGGCGCGCCGCCGGCGGATGGCGCGCAGCCCGCGGCCGGCGACCAGCCCGCGGCCGGTGCGCAGTCAACGGCCGGTGCGCAGTCAACGGACGGCGACCGGCCCGCGGCCGGTGCGCAGCCAACGGATGGCGCGCCGCCCGCGGCCGGTGCGCAGCCAACGGATGGCGGGCCGCCCGCGGCCGGTGCGCCGTCACCGACCGGGATGCCCGAGTACAAGGGCGGCCCGCTCGACGCCGACCGCGGCCCAGGCCTGGGCTGCTTCTGGGCCCAGGTCGTGCTGCTCGTGCTGCTGCTGGTGCTTACCCCGCTGAGCGTCTACATGGACGCGCCATCCTGGCTGAGCGCCACGCTCCTGATCCTGATCCTGGTCCTGCTCTTCTTCGTCGGCCAGACGATGATCTTCCTGCTCCGGCTCGTCGCCGCAGACCGCCGAACCCGCCGCCGGCCGCTCGGCGCTGCCGCCCGCAGAACCGTCGGCCAGCTCGAAGATGCACAGACTTCAGCGCCCGCCTCCCCGGCCGTGCCCGATTACTCAGACGAGGATGACTCCGCTCCCGACGAGCCGCTCACCTAAACGTAGCGAGCGGAGGATCGTCCGAGGCGATGTCGCGTAATCGGCGCCGAGGCCGTGGCGCAACTCATCGACGACCCGCCGATTGTGTGCCGTGTCCGCCAGCACCACGAGGATGCGATCAGCGTGTCCGTCACGCTCGCGTCCTCGCGTCCGCCGAACAAGCGCCTGGACGTCCCAGACCTTCGTCTCGATGTCGACGCCCACGAGGTAACGCGGGTTCTCCCCGACCAACCGCAGCAGCTTGTCCCACGCGCGCTGTTCGCCGGCTCCGGGTAGAAGGGTCTCGTCGGTCACCCGCCACGCGTCGGACAGCATGGCTGCGAGCCTCTTCCCAACGGCGAGTTGCCCTTTGTCGCGCAGGGAATCGCCGATCGGATGCAACCCGACGCTCACCTCGTACCCGAGCACGCTTGCCGCGATGCTGAGATCGACGATGCCGAGATCCTTGAGCTGTGCTCCTTCGAAGCGGGCGTAACCCGGCTGCGACCAACTCATCGCCGACGCAGCGTCCGCCTGGCTCAATCCGGCCGTCAGTCGCGCGTCCCGGATCTCGCGCAGAAGGCGGCGGGCCAGGTCTCGACCCTTGCGCTGCCCGCGTTGTCGGCGAGTCTCCTTTGTCGCCATCGGTCGAGTCTGGCGGCGACGGGTTGCCGCGGGCTTACCAACCGGTCGACCGCGGCTTACTCGTTTTCCGGATGATCCGTCCGCTGGATGCCTGTCGATCAGGCGACCTTGGCTCGTCGAGTGCCCGCGGCGGCAGCTTTGGCCTGGCTGCGAGTGCTTCCGTGCGGGAACGTCCGGCGCCGCCTGCGAGTTGTTGCGTCGTGCACCGGCCTCGGCGGACGAATGACTCGATTTCCGAGTAACTGGGCTTCGGGTGCGTGGCGGATCGGGGGAAGGCGGAGCGTGCGACAATGCCCGCGCCCTATGGATGTCGGAGCCTGACGCCGTGCCCGTGCTGGCTACGTTTTTCTCTGTTCGCCGTGGCCGCGATCCGTTCTTCAAGTTCTTCATGCGCAAGGTCTTCCCACGCCAGGTCAAGCGCTACGAGGACGAGTTCGGGATGCGTTTCCTGGGCTGGTACAACGTGGCCTATGGCTGGGACTTCGACAACGTGATCCTGCTCGAGATGCCCGACTACGGGACGATCGACAAGCTCGAGTCGGACGAGCGCTCGCGAGCTATTGGCCACCGCGCCGGCGAGTGGATGTTCGAACGCCATCACGCGATGTTCCTGCGCGAGCGCATGGGCACCGATCTCGAATACCACCCTTAAGGACGACGTGAACGCATGAGCTTCAGACGACAACTTCCGACCGAGGACGACGCCCAGGGACAAGGAGGACGATCAAAGATGGCCAATGACTCCGGCGCCCTGGGTGAGATCGCGTCCGACGCGAGCCTCGAGCGGACGAGCTACCTGGCCACCGCAGGCGACCAGCTCAAGCGCTTCCTCGACGCCAACCGCGACCGCATCAAGGCGATCGGCGGACTCGTGCTGATCGACGACGACCCGGACTACCTGTCGGTTGCGCCGGACGGCTCGTTCCGCAGCCGGACGCGCTACCAGGACGAGGTCACGGGCGAGTGGCACTCGGAGACGGAGGTCATCGAGAGCGCGGCCGAGCTGGCCGAGCTGTACAACCCGGCCGAAGTCTTTGCCGCGTTCGCCGAGGCCGCGCGGGAGCAGGCGGGCCTGCCGTCGGAGCCGACCGGCACCGAGGGTTTGCTGGAGGCAGCGGGCGTCGCACCAGACGAGACGGTCGGGGTCGGTGTCGGCGAGGACAGCGTTGCCGACGAGGGCTACGCCCACGCCGCCGACCAGTGGGCGCGCCGCCAGAACGCGAAGGGCGAGCCAGTCGACGCCGAGGACGCCGCGCGCCGCATCTACGACCTGGCGCTGACCTTCCAGGAGCGCAGCCAGCACACCGAGGCGCGCCTGATCGAGCAGTTCGAGACGGTCGCCCAGGACCTCGCCCCGCACCTGGGCGACCTGATGGTCCTCGACGACGAGGATGAGCGCCTGTGGCTGAAGCGCAATGGACACTTCGAGGCGGAGGTCGTGCCCGAGCGCGACTCGGACGACAAGGTCGCCGAGGGCGATTGGAAGCGACTCAGCTCACCGGACGACATGGTCGAGTTCTACGACCCGACCGACATCTTTGGCGATCTCGCCGAGGCCCTCGCCGAATCCTTCCCGTCGATCTCCGAGGACGCGGACGCAGACGAGGATGACGACACAGACGACGCCGAAGAGACCGACGACGACCAGGAGGAGGACGACGACGAGGCTGCCGGCGAGCCCGATGCGGACGCCCCCGATGCCCCCGACGCCGACACGCCGCACGCGTCGCCCGGTGCGCAGCCGAAGAAGTAGGACGCGACCCCCGCAAGAGAGGTGAAGCTGCTCAGCGCGGAGCTCCTCGAGACGAAGGAGTTCCTGCCCGGGCAGTGGCTCCAGCGCTTCCGCGCCCCGTCGCTCGCGGCCGGCGCACAGGCGGGACAGTTCGTGCACGTGCGCACGCCCGACTACTCGGGGCTCGTCCTGCGCCGCCCGTTCAGCATCAACACGTACGACCGGAAAACCGGCGAGATCACGATCCATTTCAGGATCACCGGTGTCGGCACCGAGTGGATCGCCCGAACAAGGCCGGGGGATCTGGTCGAGATGCTCGGGCCGTTGGGCAAGCCATTCGAGCGCGATCCGCGCGCGCGCCATCTGTTGCTGGTCGCCGGCGGCCTGGGCATGGCCGGCGTCAGGTCACTGGCCGACGAGGCGCTCGCCGCGGGCTGCACTGTCACGCTGCTGTTCGGGGCGGCGAGCGCCGCGCAGGTCTACCCGAGCTCGCTGCTGCCGGATGAGGTCGAGTACGTGGTCGCGACCGACGACGGCAGCTTCGGCCACAAGGGCCTCGTGACCGAGCTCGTGCCGCAGTTCGAGCGCTGGGCCGAGCAGTGCTTCGCATGCGGGCCGCAGCCGATGCTTGCCGCGCTCGCCCGACTCGCCGCCGGCCGCCAGGAGCGTCTCGGCGTTGCCCGCCTCGGCGCGCGCCGTGGCGGCGGACGCAGGTCCGCGCCACTGGGCTCGAGCCAGGCGCGTCGCCGGGCCTGGCTCCAGGTGAGCATGGAGCAGAACATGGGTTGTGCCGTCGGCGCATGCCTGGGCTGCGTCGTGATGGGCACGGACGGACAACCACAGCGCGTCTGCCGCGAGGGCCCGGTCTTCGCGGCCGAGGAGATCAACTGGGAGGGCTGGCGATGAGACCGGTCGGCGCAGTGGTGGGCGTCTTTGGATCGGCGGCGATCGCAATCGGGTCGGTCGTCTCGGCGATTGCCTATTCGGGGACGCAGAGCGAGCAGTATTCGCCGTTGACCCACTGGGTGTCGGAGCTGGGCCAGGTCGGCGTGTCCGCGCTGGCGTCCGTCTTCAACGCCGGGCTGATCGTCGGTGGCGTCTGCTTCGCCGTCTTCATCACCGCGCTCGGCGCGACGCGCCGCACCCGCCTCGCATCGCTGTACGTGCCCATCGGCATTGCCGCCGGCATCGCCGGTTCGCTCGTGGGCGTTTACCCCATGAACGACCTGGACCTGCACGGCATCGCCGCGCTGACGTTCTTCAACCTGGGCTGGATCTGCGTCGGCCTCGCGTCGTGGGACTTCGTGCGCAGGCGCGAAGCCCGATTTCCGTCTTGGCTCGCCGTCATCGGGTCGCTCACCGTCGCCGCGTTCATCGCCTTTCTGGTCTTACTCGTGCCGTTGCTCGGCGGCGACGGCCTCGGGACGCCCGACGTCAGGCCGCAAGGCTTCTGGATCGTTCCGGCCCTCGAATGGGCGGTCGTGATCGGCATACTGGTCTGGACCTTCGCGACCTCGGTCAGCTGGTGGAGGACACAAGTTGGCGCTCGTGACTGAGGCGGTCGAATCGGGCGTGGACCTGTCGGTCGACCTTGGCCGCGGCCTCGTGCTCGACAACCCGGTCATGGTCGCGTCGGGCACGTTCGGCTACGGGATCGAGTACGGCGACGTGGTCGACGTGCAGCGCCTGGGCGCGATCTGCTCGAAGGGGACGACGCTCCGGCCGCGGATCGGCAATCCGCCGCCGCGCGTGACCGAGACGCCGGCCGGCATGCTCAACTCGATCGGACTGCAGAACCCGGGCGTCAATGCAGTGCTCGACAAGTACTCGACCACCTGGTCGCGCTGGACCGTGCCGGTCATCGTCAACGTCGCCGGCGAGTCGATCGAGGACTATGTCGAGGTCTGCCGCCGGCTTGACGGGCAACCCGGCGTCGCGGGTATCGAGCTCAACATCTCGTGTCCGAACGTTGGCGCAGGCGGCCTGCAGTTCGCGCTCGATCCGGGTGCGGCCGGTGAGCTGACGGCTGCCGTTCGCGAAGCCACCGACCTGCCGCTGATGGTCAAGCTCTCCCCCGCCGCCGCGGATATCCGAACGATCGCCAAGCGCATCGCTGAAGGTGGTGCCGATGCGATCAGCGCATGCAACACGCTGCCCGGGATGGCCATCGACCGGCTGCGCCGCAAGCCGCTGCTGGGCAACGTCTACGGGGGCTTGAGCGGACCCGCGTTGAAACCCGTCGCGCTGCGCGTCGTCTACGAGGTCGCGCAGGTGGTCAAGATCCCGATCGTCGCGATCGGCGGCATCGGCTCGCTCGACGACGTGCTCGATTACCTGTTCGCGGGCGCGGCCGCGGTCCAGGTTGGCACGGCCGTGTTCGCCGATCCGGTCCTGCCGCTGCGGCTCATCGATGAGCTTGCCGCCTGGTGCGCCGCGCACGGGTATTCGTCGCATCGCGATGTCGTGGGCGCGGCTCTGCCGCAACGGCGCGACAAGCCGAGCGTCAAGGTTTCCGAGTACCGGCCGTGAGCGATGTTGCGCAGCGCGTCGAGCAGCTCTTCGCTGAATCCGGCGCCTACCGGCAGGGTCATTTCAAGCTCAAGAGCGGCCGTCACGGCGATCGCTACCTGGAGAAGTTCCAGGTCCTGCAATGGCCGGAACGGGTCGCGGAGATCTGCGGCTTCATGGCCGACGCGTGCCGCGAAGCCGCCGGGGCAACGCCGATCGAAGTCGTCGTCGGCCCGACGACCGGCGGCGTGATCCTCGCCTACGAGGTCGCGCGACGGCTGGGCACGCGCGGCTTTTTCGCCGAGAACGTCACCGACGCCAACGGCTCGCGGCGCGAGCTGCGCCGCGGCTTCCGGATCGAGCCGGGTGAGCGCGTGGCGCTGGTCGACGATGTCGTCACGACCGGCGCTTCACTGCTCGAGATGATCCCGCTGATCGAGTCGACCGGTGGCGAGATCGCGGCAATCGTGGTGATCGTCGACCGCTCGGGCGAGCTGGCCGGCCTGATCTCGCCGTCGACCGGCGAGCGCTACCGTGCCGAAGCCCTGTGGAGTCTCAACCTGCCCACCTACGAGCCCGGTCCACAGACATGCCCGGCCTGCGCCGCAGGCCTGCCGGTGGAGGCGCCGGGCTCGAGCGGCACCTCGACCGGACTTCAACTACCGGATCGTTGAATTTGCAGAATGGCAGCACAGGTTGACCCGATTACGCCTGGTTTGGCCTAGGTGTGAGCGCCGCCCAGCGAATTGACGACAGCGCTCACGGCGTAGCCCACGATGGCCGCGCCCAGTCCGATGGCGACCATCTTGGCGCCGCTCATGCGCCAGTCGCCGACGAGCGTGATCGCCGAGTAGGCGCCGACGGCGAAGAGCGTGATAGCGCTCAGGACGAAGGCGACGACGATCGCGGCCGAGCGATCGAGAAAGACAAACGGGACGAGCGGGATCACATGGCCGATGAGGGTCGCGACGGTGATGACGACCGACGTTCGGGCGATCTGGCGCGTCTCGACGGGCTGCAGGTGGAGCTCCTCGCTCATCATCGTGTCGACCCACCGGTCGCGGTTGGCGACGATCGTCTCGACGACCTGGTCGAGCAGCTCGCCACTGAAGCCCTTGGCAGCGTAGATCTCGCGCACCTCATCGCGCTCGACCTCGGGCTCCGACTCGATCTCCTCTTGCTCGCGCCCCTCCTCGGCGCGGTAGAAATCGCGCTCGGAAACCGACGACGTGTAGCCCACGGCACCCATCGAGATCGATTCGGTGATCGCGGCGGCAACGCCGGTCACGAGCAGCACGGTCGTCGAGCCGCCGCCCGCGATGACGCCGAGGATGATGCCCAGGATGTTCACCAGGCCGTCCTGGCCACCCAGGATCACGTCGCGCAGCCAGTTCGTGCCGCGATGCGGCTCGGCGTGTCTCTGCCGCGCGCGTCCGCCATGGGCGGCGCGCGCGGCGCGGCCCAGCTTGGTCTTGGCTTCAGACGGGGGCGAGGCGATGGTCTTTGCCATCGCCTCGAAGGTTAGCCGCTCAGGTCCGCGTTGAACGCTGCGCGCAGCTCCTCATCTGAGGCAATGCCCTCGAACTTGGCCGTGACCTTGCCACTCGAGTCGACGACGAAGATGTACGGCTCCGTCTGCAGCCCCCACACGTTCGTGGCGTCAACCGGGATGGGCAGGTTGTCGTCCGAGAGCACCGGCTGGAGCTGACCGCTGACGATCTGGAGCTTGTATGGCTCGATGTGGATGAAGGTCAGCTTGTCCTTGTAGTCGGCGGCGACGGACTTGACCAGGTCGAGCGTCGGCCCGCAGGTCGCCGAGCGGCAGAACGCGGGCGTGGCGAAGACGAGAACGAACGGCTTGTGCTGGGCGAGCGCGTCCGATTCGGAGACCTTGTAGAAGTCGGGGTCGGGCGACGTGTCGGACGAGATGGTCGCGATCTGTGCCGGCGTGGTCGCGGTGGGCGTCGGCGTGTTGGGCGCCTGGGCGCCGATCGCCGGCGTAAAGCCTGTCGGCAGCACCTGGAACACCACGCGCCCGGTGCGCTTGGTTCCGTCCGGCTCGCTGGCGATCGCTTCGAGCCCCCAGTCGCCGTCCGCATCGAAGCTGACGCCCGTGCGGTACAGCCCGGGCCGGCCCTGGAT
>Ga0265319_1001507_pt1 | contig 13840 bp, 10 predicted proteins | sample 4824metaG_FD_192443 | JGI IMG/M metagenome (GOLD analysis project Ga0265319, IMG submission 192443) | Rhizosphere microbial communities from Carex aquatilis grown in University of Washington, Seatle, WA, United States - 4-8-24 metaG | ecosystem: Host-associated > Plants > Roots > Rhizosphere >...
AAATAATCTGCTCGGCACTGTGTTTCTTTCTAGGCATAAAGCCCCCTTTTTCGGTCCGCCTTTCGGGTTATTATACCCACTCAGGTGGACTAGTTTTTGGGGGGCAGGTCAGTCACCTATGACCGACTTAAAATTCTTAGGAGAGAATGCCCATTAGGAGAAATAAAGGCAAAACCCTGTAACACTTGGGACGAAGTGTTACATACACTCGCAATGGGCAGCGACATCTCTAAAACGGAAAATTATTCAATATTCCGCAATTTAATATGTACCTCACGTAATTGTTTTTCCGTTACCTCATTTGGCGCGCCCATTAACAAATCTTCCGCATTGCTATTCATAGGGAACGCAATTACCTCACGAATACTAGGCTCATCTGCCAGCAACATCACGATTCTATCGATTCCCGGAGCTATTCCAGCGTGCGGAGGAGGCCCGTAATTAAATGCGTTAAGTAAAGCTGGAAACCTTTTTTCCACTTCAGAAAAATTGTATCCCGCTATTTCAAAAGCTTTGACCATCAAATCAGGATCATGATTTCTTACAGCTCCCGAAGATAGTTCAACACCATTGCAAACAATGTCATATTGATAAGCAAGAATTGACAATGGATCTTTATTTAATATTGTATCCATTCCCCCTTGAGGCATTGAAAACGGGTTATGCGAAAATTCAATTTTGTTCGTGTCAGGATTAACCTCATACATGGGGAAATCCACTATCCAGCAAAAGTTGAATGTGTTTTGTTTGATTAAATTTAATTCTTTTCCAAGCTCACTGCGTATCAAACCAGCAATTTTATTTGCCATTTGCTCTTGATCCGCAATGAAAAATATCAAATCGTTGCCCTTAGAGTTCAAACGAGAATGTAATTCAATTTTCGCACTATCAGATAAGAATTTGGCCATTGGGCCAGATAAATTCTTATCCTGCGCCACCTTAATCCAACCCAATCCTTTAGCTCCAATTGCAGTGGCAAAATTGGTAATCTTTTCAATAAAACTCCTTGGTTGCAAAGCACCTTCACCGACAGAGATAACACGAACTGTTTTTCCTGCAAACATCTCATTCGAGTTGTTTGAAAACAAATCTGTAACATCATGAATAATTAATGGATTTCTCAAATCAGGCTTATCCGTTCCATATTTTATCATTACCTCTTTGTAAGAAATTTTAGGAAATGGTTTTTCAGTAATCTCCCAAACGGAAAATTCCTTGAATAGCCCAAATAAAACTTCTTCAATAGCTTTAAAAACATCATTTTGCGTTGCAAAAGCCATTTCTAAGTCCAGTTGATAAAATTCTCCTGGCGACCTATCTGCTCGTGCATCTTCATCTCGAAAACAAGGCGCTATTTGGAAATATTTATCAAAACCAGACACCATTAATAATTGTTTAAATTGTTGAGGAGCTTGGGGAAGGGCATAAAATTTCCCAGGGTGTAACCGACTTGGTACCAAAAAATCTCTAGCACCTTCAGGAGATGAACTGGTTAAAATAGGCGTTTGGATTTCGCAAAATCCAAGGTCTTTCATTCTTTTTCTTATGCTTTGAATGACCTCAGCCCGAAGAAGGATATTTTTATGCAACCTTTCCCTTCTTAAATCCAGAAATCTGTATCGCAACCTTACATCCTCGTTAATAGTTTTATCCGGCCAAACCTCAAAAGGTAGTTGATTTTTAGAACGTCCAAGCAGAACTATTTCCGAAGCAGAAAGTTCGATGTCGCCAGTCGATATTTTATTATTTATCATGTTTTCGGGACGTTTAAGAACCGTTCCCAAGACAGAAATAGTAGATTCCTTTGGAATTCCATTTGTTATGTCCTGAAGTTTATTTTGTTCAGCAGGTACCACGACTTGCGTAACACCATATTGATCGCGAACATCAATGAAAAGCACTCCGCCATGATCCCGGTAATTTTGAACCCAGCCCGCGATACGTACAGTCTGTCCAATGTTTTCCACGTTAAGTTGTCCACAATTATGTGTTCTGTATTCGTTCATGATTGAATCTCCCTTAAATTAAGCCAATGCTTGACATCTCTTTGAAATGCCGAAACTAATAAAACCAGATTGTTTAAAGTTCTGTGGAAATTTTAGCATTTATAAGGCTGTTGCGCAAACCAGCCAAAGAGGAAAACCTGTGGTTCCCATCCGAAAGGTTTTTAAGTATTTTTTTGGGATTTTTCAGCCAACAGTAGTAGGTAAACGCGTGATTTGAAGCTTGCGGCAGAATTCCTCAACGGTACGGCCTTTGGCCTCCCAAATCTTGATTTGGCGAAGAACTTAAATAATCTGCTCGACACTATGTTTCTTACAATATTTCTTTTAGTGCTTAAAATATTGAGGGAGGTGAAAATAAAAGAAATTCTTGGCCTTCATTTTGTTAATCCCCAGTTCAATAACGAAGTGCAACACTTAGGTCCTTCAGAATCCGGGGGTTATCCTAAGTTTAATGAAACGATCCTACAAGCACCTGTCGTTAGCCGAACGTGAGGAAATCGCAGTTTGGAAGGCGGAAGGCCTTTCCATGCGAGAAGTCTCCCGACGCCTCGACCGTGACGTGTCCAGTATTTCCTGAGAGTTGAAGCGTAACTCCCCGCTTTTACGTTCTGGTCGTTACCTACCAGCTCGGGCTCACCTTCGATCCACACATCGTAACCAGCTTTCCCGAACCCATTTGCGTCTCAAAAACCAAGAGACACGTCGCCTTGTTCTTCGCAAACTTCAACAGCGGCTTTCGCCCGAGCAAATTGCCGGTCAACTTCGTCAGGAAAATTCCAAACTTTCTATTTCCCACGAAACCGTCTACCAATTCATTTATTCCGAAGCTCGAAACCTCATCCCCCTCTTGGCTCATTTCCATCGAAAGCGACTTCAGCGCTGGCATTCGCACAAGCACCGCCAAAGCCATATAAAAGAACTAACTCCGATTACTCAGCGACCCGCCATCGTGCAGACCGGGCGTCAGTTTGGTTACTGGGAAGCCGATACGGTCATTTCCAGAAAGAGCAAAGCCTCCCTCTTAGTGATGCTCGAACGTAAAAGCCGCCTTGTAAAGCTCGCTTGGTTACCTCGAAAATCAGCTTCGAAAACACGAGCAGGTCATCAATCGACGACTCGTTCACTTCTCGAAAGGGCTTCGCCACACCATCACTTACGACAACGGCTCCGAAAACGTCGAACATCTTCAAGTTAACAAACTGTTGGGGACTCGTTCTTTCTTCTGCTTGCCTTTCCATAGTTGGGAGAAAGGCACCATCGAAAACACCAATGGTTTGGTACGCCGCTTCTATCCAAAAAAACTGATTTTGCAACCATAACCCCAGCGGAGATACGCCGCGCGGAACAGACTCTCAACAGTCGTCCTCGCAAGTGCTTCCGTTTCAAAACGCCGGAACAGGTCTTTCCCTTAGGTGTTGTACTTACTGGTTGAATTCAGCAATTTGTCTTTAGTGGAATAGAGAGTTTTAGCAAAGTTTTTATATTGCCAAACAGATCAATGGAAACATTTGAGGACATCCGAAGGCGGTATCTATTGGGTGGTATTGAAAATGTATCTTGGTATTTCCTCACCCACGAAAGGAAGACAAGTTCAAAGTTAAGTTAAATTTAAATTATGAACTGCTCCTCAAAACCTAACACGAAATAATTATTTCGAAATAGTCCTCATGATATTTCAGGTATGAATTGTTGTATATTCTCTTTATCTCATCAAATAAAAGATGCTCATCTTCAACGAGATTTCGCGCAATGTCACTTGAGTCTATATTTTTTTTAAACCCCACAAGTATTAAAGACTTAGAAATTCTAAGATTCTCTTTAACTAATTTTGAGATGTCTAACCAGTGAACGAATCGCCAGTTTTCTATATTTATACTTTTGCTAAACTTTTTGGACGGAAATGGCGTTCTTAATCCGAGCAAGTTGTAATTGTTTCCAATAGTTTTTCTATTAAAATCATTAGTAAATATATTTTTGTCCTTCATATATTTTAAAATTTCGACACCCCAATAAATATTGTTCTTTTTGGGTTTTTCTCTTTCAAAATATTTGAATATTTTTAGGGGTCTCGAGACTATCATTTTCGCAATAGACTTCTGGTAGTACTCAACACAAGGAATAAATCGATCAAAGGGAGTCTCGTGGAGAAGCTCGAAATCAATATTTCTATATTTTTCCATTCGATATATATAATTTTTGTTTTCCTGCTCACCTTCATTGATGAGATTTCGGAGATGCGGCAAATGATAACAAAGTGCTGACGAATCAAAATAAAAATTTGCGCCATTCTTTGCAACGCGATAAAACATATCTACGTCTTCCCCGCCCCAACCAACTATTTTCTGATCAAACATTCCACTTTTTAAAAGCAATCGTTTATTTACCGATATGTTGTGTGTATAAGCCGCTATCCACCCATACTTTTTCCAATAGCTTTTGCTTGGTTGTTTAAAAAAATGGATTGCACGCAAGTCCGATTCCATATCATTAAATGAAACTCCCATAATCTTAGGTTCTTTCCGTAAAATGCGAAGATAAGATGGTAGCCCTATTTCAGCTCTACGGCCAATCAACACACCTTTTTTTGTATTGTGAAATATTAGATGCCTTTCAATTAGGCCTTCTCCGGGATACGAATCGCCGTCTAAAAATAATATATTTTCTCCTCTTGCATTATTTATTCCAAGATTTCGAGCAAACGATCTTCCTCGAGGCTTCGAGTTATTAATCACATTGACATTAATAATATTTTTAATTTTTTTTAAATCTGGAAAGGTTTCGGCAGACGCATCATTAACAACTATTACTTCGAAATTTTTTTTCGAAACATTCTGAGCGCAAATACCATCCAAAGTTGTAACCATATGTTTAATACGATTTTTAACCGGCATTACAATTGATAACATTTCCACTCCTCAAGTAGTGACCTGGAGATTTTATTAAACATTGATTTTATGCCGGCATGTTTTTCAAGTCAAAAAATCGATCTGGCATTTATCTTTTCTTAAAATGGCTTAGCATAATTCGGGAAATTGATAAATCAGCATCAATTTAGAAGTAGGGAATAAATTTTTATTCGAGGGACGTGAACGGAAATAATATTTATCCCCATTGGGCATCACGGGCAGATTTAAACACATCATATTATTTTTAGAATACTTAACAATTTATTACCCTTGGAATCATTTGCCACGCATCCAGAGTAAAACCAAAGCCCAAAATTCTAAAAGGCTTAAGATGTGAAAGAATTAAATAACTTGTATTTTGTAAGGTAGTGAATTTCGCTATTGCCCAAAAGTGCTTCAGGCTTATTATATTTTATTTCTTCGCCACTTCTCTCCATTTGTTCATAATCAATCAACTCTTCGGTCGGCTTTTTTTGCCACTCTTTCCACAAATGTTTATTTCTTTGTTGTTCATGGGCGACATTTTTCCCAGAGGTCCCGAGGCAGGCGTTGCAGGTTTCGAGGGGTTCTTTTGTTTCCAAAAAACCTAATAATTCATTCCCAAACTCCAAGGAGTCGCTTATCTTAATGCCATCCGGACTGACATTCGAAAAACGCTCATCTAACCCAGTGGATATAAAGTAACTTTCTGGGCATTTGTAAAATCTTCCATTCACAATAGCATGTGATTTCCAAGTATGAACAATGTGACACGAATCGTATATTTTTCTTACAAGAGTTTCATCTTTGGTTCCGATCTCTGAATATCCCTCGCGAAAATGCGTGTAATAAACAACCGCAACCATGACTTTTCTTTTTTCTAACACGGGAGCCATTTTCTTGAGATATTCAATATCCGGCTCGTGTCCTGGATACACCGAAACTTCAAGTTCATCAAATAGTTCCCAAAACTCCATTGGCATCTTGTGCAAAAGGACACCATTCGTACAAATTCTAATTTTATCAGCAAATTGAGTTTCGCGAATAGCTTTGAGTGCGTCACAAATCCTTGGATACAAAAGAGGTTCGCCACCTAAAATTTTTAAACCTTGAGGCCGGTAATACTTCTTAACTATATTCAGATCATTTACAATTTTTCCAACATCAAAAAAACCAATATTGTAAATTGGTGATAAATGTTGGCATGTTCGACAAGCTAAATTACAATGTTGCGATAAGTAAACTTCGCAATACCCCGGATTAATAACTTTGCCATTAACTAGTGAATAAGTTCCCATAAATTTCCCTCAATATATATTTAGGACCTCAAACTCGACTGACTTTGCAACACAACCGTTTGTTAAAACCAGTATCTTGTACGATGATTCAAGTGTTTTGCTAATTCCCACCACAATTCTTATTCAAAGTACGACATGAAATTCATTTCAAGAAGCTATGTGTCAGCTTAATTGCAGACTACCGTGGTTAAATTATTAAAGGGCTCAATACTGGGTCAATCAAATCACCAAATTCTTTTCTTAAATCTTCAAAATAATTCTTAACCTCCATTTTCTCTTTCAAAGAATAATCGTTGAGACATACCAAAGCCGGTTTATATGCAAACTGAAGCATACATTTAACGCCCTTGTTTTTGAACCACCTAACAAAAGATCCAATTTCACGCCAATTCTTTTTTTGCACACACATTGTTACACCAATTTCAAAAAACCGATCTTCAGCAAGTCTTCTTTTTTGGTATTCAATAAGATGTTCTAACGTATCCAGAGGTTTAGAAATATCTCCATTAACACGGATGTTTTTATAAGTCTCGGGGTTTAGACTATCAACACTAATATTTATCCATCGGATTTTAATTTTATCTAGTGCTTCCTTGATTTTATCAGAGAATCGATAATGGCCATTGGTGGCAAAGGTCCAAGAACAGTTTGCATTAACACTCGTTACTTCTTTAATCAAACGAAAAGTATCCGGTTGAATAAACGGCTCTCCCCCAAGAACATCAACTTCAATCAAATTCGGAAATATTTCAGTAGGTCCTTTTTCCCAAAAGCTGAATCTATCGTAAACACCATTAGGCTGTTCCCAAACATTGCACATAATACATTCGAGATTACACATTCCATTAAGCCTAAGATCTAATCTCCTTAGACCAGTTGATTGAACTTCAGAAAGTTCAATGTTTTTAAAACTTTTAATCCTATCGGCGCTAAATCGATGACAACCAATTTCCTTAATTTGTTGTTTGCAAATATGGGATTTTCCGTCAAGAAAATCGCGGCGAAGCCGTTTCATTGGTTCATCATTCCAGATTTCTTCAAGGGTTTTATCTTGAATTCTACCAAGGCTGTAATCTTGATTATAACAACAAGGAGAAATATCCCCTGTCGGCTGGAGTAAAACTTGTATAAAAGGGTAATAACAAAAATTATCTTCTGCATTCATTGATTCAATGTTAATTTTTTCCAATTTCGAAAACTCTCTTTTAAATATAAATTTTCCCTTAACCCGATGAACCGTAGCCAAACAAAGAGGAATATAAAATTGAGTTGCTTAATTTAACTATGCTTATTTTTCTCTTCAAAAAATGATTTTTAATTCAATCACACCAGATGCGCAGCAATCAGGACCACTAAATCTTCGAAACGGCTTGGAATTGCCTGCTTATGGCCACCTCAAAGGGGAAAGACTGATTAATGAGTAACTTTGGTTCAGGCAAATGTATAAACGCCACCTCGGCGCGACAGGGCGGTATCAGGCGCTTCGTTGAATCGACTTGATTTTTTTGTGGCCTCCCACTCGGAGTAAGCGAATGCGCACAATTCCGCTATGCGCTTACGCGAAAGCCACTCAGTCTCAATTAAAGGCTGAGTCGGTTTCAGGAGCGTTACGTCATAGTTCTTCGGAATATAACCCCGTTCAAGACACGTGGTGTAGAGCTCGGTACCAGGATACGGAGTGGCAATCGAGAAGTATGCTTCGTCTGGGCAAACTTCTTTCGCATACTCGATGGTACGTAACACATCTTCTTCTGTCTCTCCAGGCATGCCGATAATGAAGAAGAAATACACACCCATTTCGAGTTGCCTCATTGCACGAGTAACCGCACGGCCACGATCAAGTGATACACTCTTCTTCATTAAATCCTTCAGCACCCTCGGACTGCCTGATTCTACAGCGAGTGCAAGTTGGTAACAACCAGCCGCTTTAGCTGCTCTAAGTGCATTCTCGTCGAGCGCGTTCACATATACACCGTTGGGTGTGGTCCACACCATGTCAAGATTTCGCGCCGCGATTTCCTCGCAAAGTGACTTAAAGTAATCTTTATTGAGTACAAGCTGATCGTCTTCGAAGTGAATTTCGCGAACACCGTACTCGTCGCGCAAGTGCTGCATCTCATCAACCGTTGACTTAACGTCACGACGACGATTATTTCGTCCCCAGATGTTGTGGACGGAACAGAATGTACATTCAAGGGGACAGCCACGGGAGGTGATCATCGTTGCATAGGGCTTTCGCATAACAAAGCCGTTGTGCGAGTAGTCTGAGTTAATATACTTCCCCATGTCAAATAGGTGGTGCGCTGGCCTAGGTATCCTGTCAATGTTATCGAAAGGCACTTTGTCGTTTACAGCTATGCCTTCAGGGGTGCGACGAACCAACCCTTTGATGTCCCTTAGTGGCTGGCCAGTGGAAAGATGCGCACAAACAGCAAGCAGCGGACCTTCACCCTCCCCAACGCTGACATAATCGAAGCAGTCGTACTCCATCACCTCCAGAGGCAAGGCTGAGCAATGTGCACCACCAATAATTATTGGGACACGAATAGCTTGCTTGAGCTTTCGCGCGATCTCAAGTGCTGGCGGAAACTGGACGGTATAGGCACACGTAATGCCAATCAGGTCCGGCGCAAAGCGCCTGACTTGATTAATAATTTCGTCGTCGCGGAGTCCAACTCGATAGAACTCACCGCTTCGTTCGTTTGGTGGTTCAAAGCCAGCAAGTGAATCGAGCACGCGCACCTCGATTCCGTGGGATTCAAGATATGAACCAAGATAGGCAAGTCCAAGCGGAAAGGTCACATAGAAGTCATCGCCGGATCGAAAGACGTTTGGCGGGTTAAGTAGCAATACTTTCATAGTCATAGCTCCTTATTTTGAAGCTGCCAACTAAACACGGCGACAATTATATCAAGTGCGTCGATAAATACAAACAAATCATCGTAACTGCCAACCGACGCTTGAAGGTAAGCTTAATTTGTCGTGGAAATACAAAATTTAAAAACTCGACGTTTGGATACGTCAATAGGAGGGCCGGAAAATCGTTGTTTTCAAGCCTTCTTGGCGGTCGGAAGATAGGAGCATAGATTCAATCTGGGATTTGTAGCGCCCGTAATCGCCGACCAGATGATAAAACTCCTCTTCGGTGGCGGGTAACCCAGAGAGAAGAAAAACCAAATAATATTTTTAAAGATTCCCAATAAATCCTACCCTCGGACGGTCTCAAACATTTCCATTGACCGGGTTGGCAATATAAAAAATCCACCAAAGACCTGTATTCTTTTAAAGTCAAATTAACGAATTGAAGAGCAAGTGCATTATTAGAATTCCAAACTATTTTCGCTTCAATGTTCTTCAAACCCAATTGAGAAATTGAAAATTTACCTATAAGTGACGTTAAGTTTTTTGACAGTTGCTCTTCGACTCTAAAAAAAACACCAGCATCAGACAAATCAATTGTTGAGCCACTATATGTTTTATTTGAAACAAATAGTTCACATGGTAACGAATGGTTAAATCTTATTGCAATGCGTTTTTGCGGAATATCAACGAGCGCCAGGATTCCCATCCAAATACAAAACAGATTGTAAAGACTCCAAAAGCAAAAAAACAAATAATAATCATTTGTAGGATACGAAGGGCTCATGATCGCGTAAAAAATAGCTAAAGCATATATGGTCGCCAATACAATAAGTGGAATTGCAAAACTAATGTTAAATGTCGCCTTATCACTAACCAATCCTTTTCTAGTAACACGAAATATTTTAGTAAATGGGTTAATTAAAGTTTTAAAGACAACCACTGCCATTGGGAAAAGGAGAATTAGTCGCTGAATATTTCCCACAAGACGAGATGAATATCTTTCAGAGATCCAAGATCCTATAAGAATATTAGTTATGTAGAAGGGGAATCCAAAAAACATCATTTGATTCAAAGACGCTTTGTAAGGAGACACATCAAAAAACATACAAACAAAGGGAACAAACACAAGCCCAAGATTGGGTAAAAAGCTAAGATAAAATACTATTGATGATAAATGACTCCATCTTTGTAAAAAGTTGAGACCCTTAACTCGAAGCGGGTTTGCAGAACTATAAATTGTTTGAAGAATTCCTTGGCACCAGCGCAATCTTTGCTTCAAAAATTCCGGAATAAATTCCGTTGCATCTCCCGCCGCCAAGATTTCGTTTAAATAATAAGTTTTATAACCCGAAGCTTGGAGTTTTATTGAGATGGCCCAATCTTCCGCCAAAGTTTCAGTTGGTATCCCGCCAGTACCTTCGATAGCTTTCCTACGAACAATAAAACACGTGCCATGACATAATAGGGCATTGAAGGCATCTTTCCCCGGCTGCATTTGATGCCAAAATCCGCCATCCATCTCATAGATATTTTCAAGATTTAAATTTCTATTTACAGCTTCAAGATTGTAAAAGTGTTGAGGGGCCAATACCATTCCGACATTTTCATCATATAAAAATCCAACTGTTCTTCTCAAAAAATTCTTAGTCGGAATAAAATCTGCATCAAATACCACTATCAGTTCTGAGTTTGTTTTTTCCAACGCACAATTTAAATTGCCTGCTTTCGCATTATTATTATCCAATCTCGTAAGATAAAAACAATTTAACTCCTTAGCTAAATCATTTATTTCATTCCTTCGGCCGTCGTCCAGTATGTAGACCCTTTTTTTGGGATAATCAATCGCTTGACAGCCTGTGATAGTCCTCTTCAAAACTTCTGCGGACTCATTATATGTCGGAATTAATATGTCAACTTCCGGAACATAAATTCCTGACACGATCAATTTCGACAGTTCATCCGCTTGTTTCGTTCTGTCCGTTCTCCAAAATAAACAGAGGTAATGCAAAGAGCTGTAAAAGAAAAATAAAATATTCGTGATCCAAATTGTAAAAGTTATACTGAAATCCACCACGTTGTCAAAATTTAGGCAGAGAGTCAAAAGGACGACGAACATAACATTTAACGAAATTAAACAAACTAAAACCAAATAAAAATACCACATGGGAAAATGATCATGTTTCAAGATAACCAAATAAAAAAGAAACGCCGCGATTAAAAGCGGAAAATAAACAACTGTCGGTGCCGTGACCTCATTAATCATGCTACAGCTCGGGATTAACGCTTTAACTTGATATGAAAATTGAGAAAAAAAAGCGCCGACATCTTCAAAAAAATAAAATAATACATAATTATTTTCAAGTAAAAATAAAATTATAATTACTAAAATCAAATAATACTTTTTTTCCCTTAATGCGCTTGGCACTGAAAGACCACACGCTTCGTTTTCTTGGAAACCGGAGCGCTTCTTCCGCTCTCCCATGAGATTTTTTTTATCCTTTCAAATCCTGCAACCCTTAAAGCTTTTTCAATGACATTCAATGGATAAGCTTTAACAACATGAAGCTCTTGCCATCTATGCCATTCTTTTCGACCACGCGTAAAGCCGATCAGCCTTTTTTCACATTTATTGCTTTTTCCAAGCCACTTTGTCTCACTTACTACAAAATTGTTTTTTTCGTCAGTGTGAAGGACAATCTCGCTTCCCCATTGGTGAAGCAATCCCCTAATGGTATACATGTCAAAGATTAGAACACCAGATACCCTGAGAGATTTTCTCATTATTTTGAAAACTTGAGTCAAGTCAGAAATGTTTATCATAAAATTAAGCGCATCATACATACAAGTTACTGCCGCAGCACCTTTCCACGGTAAATCATCTCGAAAATCCTTCACGAAAAACTTTGACTTATTTTGACCCGAACCGCCATTTTTTTGGGCAAGTTGTATCATTTTGGCAGATCCATCTACCCCATGCGCCATATATCCAGCCTTCCTAAACTCCTTTACCGCCGCCCCTAGCCCGCACGCCACATCCACCACAAGATCTCCTCGCTTACATTCCTGCGCCAGAATATTCCGACAAATCCATCTTGCCATCTTTATACTAAAATTTCTCTCTTTGCCTTCCGCATAAGCACTCGCAAATGATTCATATACATTACCTGGCCTAGTCATATGTCCCTCTCCTGATATAACAAATATCCGTGATCAACAAAGAACTCCTGATTTCTAAACATAAATACGTTAAGTTTATTACCTAAAGCAACTCTTGGCATTTTTTCATAAAGATCATCAAGAAGCGCACGAACCTCTACACGGCCAGAATCAGCGTGCCAAATACCCAATGGATCCGCCAAAAGCACAGTATTAATTTTAGAAGCCTTGGCAATTATCTCTACCGTTCTAAAAACCATGTTCACCACCTCTACAATACTTTTCTCTTTCAATATTCTTTGCGAAGGATTGATTCCCCTTAGGTAAAGTACACGCCCACCTGGCTCGTCCAAAAGGTATATTTGAACGTTTCCACAAAATTGATGTAGATTCTGATCTACTATGTTTAAATGAAAATGATCTTTTCTATTGAATAATTTTTGATCGTGTGCGGTACATATACCCGCACTTGCTTTTGCGAAAAAACTTGCCTTATTTTTAGACAGATAGAACTCAATGTCTCCATCTTTAAATGTTCCACTAATGCTGCTCCAAAATCCATCCTGAGGCTCAAGCCCAGCAGTGTGAACATGGTCACACAAATCCGACAAATCTGGCCAGATCTTTCGAAATTCCGCAAAGTCCATATTTACCGGTTGACATGCATAAAAGACCGCCTCCAAAGCAACTTCTTCAAGTGTTTGACGTTTGTTTCCACAAACCTCCATAACAATCGGACAGTTTACAATAAACGATTCTACTAGGTCTTCAAGAACACACGGCTTGTTTGCAAACACCGACAGAGCTACGTTTTTAAGCATTTCCAGAAACTGTTGTCTGCCCCGGCCCACTCTGATTATCGCACGCCATATTTTTATCATTTCTGACGTAAGGAGACCTGAAGCTAATATCTCTTTGATCTCCTCTTGCTTCACACCGCCACCGATTTGATTTAGACTATCCGCCAATGTCGAAAAGTCACCTGGATTTTCATTTAGTAGATTCTTCAACTCTTTCTCAATCTTTTTTCCCGGCCACATTTCGATCAACATATTCGCTGCGTTAAGCCCAGATTTCGTCAAGTAGGTGGTTTGTTTTAAGTTTTTTAGTATTCCTTTTTGACCTAAACCTTTTGCAATCTGAAAAGCCCGCTCGTCACTAAGCAACGCCCTTGCGTTATCATGTCCTAATATGGACCATAGATATTGGAATTGCATCTCTGGCGGCATTCTGCAAATAGCGGACTTTTCGCTTGGTAACAATTGAAACAGCTTATTTAACTCAGCTTCAGACGTCTCAAATTCTGTTAAAATAGAATTTATGGCAAGACCAGTCGCTTGGTACTCTGCACTGTCATTTGTTTTTGAAATGATTCGATGAAGAATCTCCTGCTGTTCCTTGAGTTCCACCTTCTTTACTTTTTCACTAAGCGCATTTTCACTAACCGCAAAAATCTTGTCCAATAACGCACCATCCCAGGTATCTCTGTCACCTGAAAATTTCTTTATCCCCTCGTACAGAAACGTCAAGCTGTATCTTTCTTCGCAACCCGATAACAGAGTCAACACCCTTACCCGGCCCCTCCCAACAACACTATTTTCATGATGAATTTCAATTTTTTTATACCCAGTTT
>Ga0265319_1001510_pt1 | contig 13822 bp, 11 predicted proteins | sample 4824metaG_FD_192443 | JGI IMG/M metagenome (GOLD analysis project Ga0265319, IMG submission 192443) | Rhizosphere microbial communities from Carex aquatilis grown in University of Washington, Seatle, WA, United States - 4-8-24 metaG | ecosystem: Host-associated > Plants > Roots > Rhizosphere >...
CGGGCTCGACCCCGACGAGCGCGGCAAGGGCGCCCAGGCGGCGATCGAGTTCGAGCGCGCGCTGAGCTTCTACGGGACCGACTTCGTCGTGCGCGTGATGCGCGGCCCGCGCACCCCGTGGCGCCGCATGCTCGCAGCGCGCAAGGCGCTCGACCGGATCGTCTACGCCGAGATCGAGCGCCGCCGGCGCGGGGTGGGCGGGCCCCTTTCAGAGCGCGCCGACGTGATGTCGATGCTGATCGAGGCGACGGACGCCGAGGACGGCTCGCGCCTCAGCGACCGCGAGGTGCGCGACCAGGTGATGACGCTGCTGTTCGCCGGGCACGACACGTCGACCTCGACGATCTCCTTCATGCTCTACGAGCTCGCCCGCCATCCGGCCGCGCTGGCGAAGCTGCTCGAGGAGCAGGACCGCGTGCTGGCCGGCCGCACGCCGACCGCCGCCGAGCTGATGGGCGGCGAGGCGCTGCCGGAGCTGGAGATGGTGCTCGACGAGACGCTGCGCCTCTACCCGGCCGCGTGGGTCGGGCCGCGGCGCGCGGTCGAGACGTTCGAGTTCGGCGGCCACCAGGTCCCCGCCGACGCGTACGTCTACTACAGCTCGTGGGCGAGTCACCGGCTGCCGGACGTGTGGCCGGAGCCGGAGGCGTTCGTGCCCGAGCGGTTCGCCCCGGAGGCGAAGGCGAAGCTGCCGAAGGGCGCCTACATCCCGTTCGGCGGCGGCTCGCGCACGTGCATCGGCATGCGCTTCGGCCAGCTCGAGATCCGCACGATCGTCACGCTGCTGCTGCAGCGCTTCCGGCTCGAGCTCGACCCCGGCCGCACGATGACGGTGCGCCAGATGCCGACGCTCAGCCCGCGCGAGCCGCTGCTGATGACCGTGCGTGGCCGCGGCGTCCCTGCCGGGCTGGCGGCATGACGCCTGCGATACTCGGCCGATGAGCGCCGAGCGCGACGTCCCGTTCACCACGCTCTCGGGGGAGCCGGTGCGGCCGCTCTACACCGAGGCCGACCTGCCGGCCGATTCGGCCGCCGCGATCGGTCGTCCGGGCGAGTACCCGTTCACGCGCGGCGTCTACGACTCGATGTATCGCGGCCGGCTGTGGACGATGCGCCAGTTCGCCGGCTTCGGCACCGCGGAGGAGACGAACGAGCGCTTCCGCTACCTGATCGACCACGGGCAGACCGGGCTCTCGACCGCGTTCGACATGCCGTCGCTGATGGGACACGACTCCGACCACCCGCGCTCGCTGGGCGAGGTCGGGCGCGAGGGCGTCGCGGTCGACTCGCTGGAGGACATGTCGACGCTGTTCGGCGGGATCGACCTCGGCGAGGTGACCGTCTCGATGACGATCAACGCGCCGGCGGCGATCATGCTCGCGTTCTACGTCGTGGCGGCCGAGCGCGCCCCGACGCCGGTGCCCGCCGACAAGCTCGGCGGCACGATCCAGACGGACATCCTCAAGGAGTACATCGCGCAGAAGGAGTGGTGCTTCCCGATCGACCCGGCGATGCGGCTGGTCGGCGACATGATCGAGTGGTGCTCGACGGCGATGCCGCGCTGGCATCCGGTCAGCATCAGCGGCTACCACATCCGCGAGGCCGGGGCGACCGCTGCGCAGGAGCTGGCGTTCACGTTGAAGGACGGCTTGACGTACGTCGAGCAGGCGGTCGCGCGCGGGCTCGACGTCGACGACTTCGCGCCGCGATTGAGCTTCTTCTTCAACGCGCAGATCGACTTCTTCGAGGAGATCGCGAAGTACCGGGCCGCGCGGCGCATCTGGGCGAGAGAGTTGCGCGAGACGTTCGGGGCGCAGAACCCGAAGAGCTGGCTGATGCGCTTCCACACGCAGACCGCCGGCGTGTCGTTGACCGCCCAGCAGCCGCTCAACAACATCGTGCGCACCGCGATCGAGGCGCTGGCCGGCGTGCTCGGCGGCACGCAGTCGCTGCACACCAACAGCTACGACGAGGCACTCGCGCTGCCGACCGAGGACGCGGTGCGGATCGCGCTGCGCACGCAGCAGATCATCGCCCACGAGACCGGTGTCGCCAACACGATCGACCCGCTCGGCGGCTCGTATTTCGTCGAGGCGCTGACGGACAAGATGGAGGCGAAGGCGTACGAGTACTTCGCCAAGATCGACGAGCTGGGCGGGATGGTCGAGGCGGTCAAGCGCTCCTACCCGCAGCGAGAGATCGCCGATGCGAGCTTCGAGCTGCAGACCGAGATCGACGAGGGCCGGCGCGTCGTCGTCGGCGTCAACGCCTTCACCGAGGGCGGCGACGACCAGACCCCGTACCTCAAGATCGACCCCGCTTTGGAGCGCAAGCAGATCGACCGCGTGCAGGCCGTCCGCGCCCGCCGCGACGGCGCCGCCGTCGAGCGGGCGCTCACCGCGATCCGCGCGGCCGCCGCGCAGGACGGCGCGAACCTGATGGAGCCGCTGTTGACCGCCGCGCGCGCCGAGGCGACCGAGGGCGAGATCGTCGACTCGCTCCAGACCGTCTTCGGCCGCTACACCGAGGCGCCGGTGTTCTGAGCCGCCGGCTCGGCGAAGTCGCCCTCGTGGCGGCGGATTCCCTCGAGCAGCCGCGTGATCGAGTCGAGCGCCTCGTCGGTCAGCGGATCCATCGCGAAGCCGGCCTCGTTGAGCACGGCGGTCGCACGCGCCGCGAGGTCGCGACCGGCCGGCGTGATCTCGATCAACGTCGAGCGGCGGTCCTCCGCGTGCGCGACGCGCGTCACGAGCCCGGCCTCCTCGAGCCGGTCGGCCATGTGGGTCATGCTCGTGCGGTGGACCTGCAGCCGCTCGCCCATCTTGCCGACGGCCAGCGAGCCGGTGCGGCTGAAGACGAGCACCATCAGCGTCTCGTAGCGCGGGAACGTCAGCCCGAACGGCCGCAGCAGCTCGCCGAGCCGCGCGAGCAGGATCTGCTGCACGCGCATGATCGACGTGACGGCCGCCATCGGCCGCGCCGGCTCGTCGCCCCAGCGGTCGATCCACTGGCTGCGCGCCTGCGCGATCGGATCGAACGAGAGCGGCTCGGACATCGGCGCGAAAGGGTTGCAGACGCGCGGCGGCGATGCCGCCACGCGCGTGCCGGGCAACGGGGCGGCACTCCTCCGACTCGACGAGCTTCGGGGAATCGACGTGGATTAGGCGGGACGCCGTCGTGCAGCTGGCGCGTAGGCGCAAACTGCGGCGCAAAGTGCGCCAACTAGGCTCGTTTGTTGCGCGCAACCGCGCACTCCCGCTTGACCTCCTAAAGGTGGGTCGTAATACTCAGTTTTCGCAAACTAGTTGACTCATTGGAACGGTTCATCGACGCGGGGGCGATCGGGGGCAACCATGGGCCAGAGACAACGGATGGCGGGGTTTGCAGGACCCGACGCGCTCTCGGCGCCGGGGCCGCGCGTCGTCTCGAACAGCACGGCTTCAGCAGGGCTGGACGGATGTCCGACACGCGTGCGCGTGCGCCCAAAAGCCCCAGACATCCGCTGTAGACGATGCGTCGAGCGTTCATAAGACTCGCCCTATGAACCAGCGTGCCGTCGAGCTCCCCGTCCTTGAGCAACACGTAGCCTCGCACCCATGCAATCGGGTGCGGGTGGTGCTGGTCGCGCATCTGCTCCCACCGCTCGTGCCGTTCCTGCGCGCGGTCTCGAAGCAGGTCGACGTCTGCCGCGTGCTCGGTGTCCCCTACTCCAACCTGCCCGACGTTCACGCGGCTCTGGACGACGAGTTCGACGTCGAGCGGCCAAGCTCGCTCGACGCGCTGCGACGCGAGGCGGTCGCGGCGGTCGAGCGTGCGCTCGGCGACCACGGTCCGCCGGTCGTGCTCGTCGAGGTCGGCGGCTACTGCGCCGCAGACCTGCCGCGCTTCGCCACCAACTGTCGCTTCCTCGGCGCGGTCGAGCACACGAAGCAGGGCCACTGGCGCTACGCGGCGCAAGAGCCGCTCCCGCGGCCGGTCCTGTCGATCGCCGACAGCCGGCTCAAGCGCCTCGAGAACCAGCAGGTCGGGCGCTCGCTCGCCTACACGCTCGACGACTATCTGCGCACGCGCTGCAACACGAAGGCCAGCGACGTGCGCGTAGGCGTGCTGGGTTACGGCGAAGTGGGCGCGGCCGCCGCTCGCTTTCTGCGCAAGCTCGACGCCGAGGTCTGGGTGCACGACAGCTCCGCGATCAAGCGAGCCGAGGCGATGCTGGACGGCTTCCAGGCGCCGCCCCGCACGGAGCTGTTCGCGCGCTGCCAGGTGCTGCTCGGCGCATCCGGCTCGCGCTCGATCGCGCTCGAGGACCTGTGCGCCGCTCGCGACGGCGCAATCGTGGCGAGCGGCAGCTCCAAGCAGGTCGAGATAGACGTCGCGGAGCTGCACGAGCACGGCGAGCTCGTCGCGGACGACGGCGAGACGAGAGCGCTGCGCCTCGGCGACCGCACGGTCTACCTCCTGCGCGACGGGCAGCCGATCAACTTCCACGCCGGCAACGCGCTCGGCCCGGTCGTCGACCTCATATACACGGAGCTGTATCGCTGTCTGCAGGAGCTGGCCTCGGGACGCCCCGCCGCGGGCCTGCAGGAGCTGCCGGCACGCGACCAGGAGGAAGTCGCCGCGCACTGGTGCGCCACCTACGGCGAGAACCAGACCGACGCATCCGCGTCCATTCCTCTGGAGGATGGTGCATCGGTATGACGCTTCAGGCGACTTCCTATCCCGACCTCGCGGGGCGCGTGGCGATCGTGACCGGTGCAGGCAGCGGCATCGGCCGCGAGATCGCACTCGCGCTCTCCCGCCACGGCGTGCACGTCGCCGTCGTCGACCGGGACGAGGACGCCGCCCGCGACAGCGTCGAGCTGATGGAGTCCGCGCCGGGCCGGGCGCTTGCGGTCGGCGCGGACGTCACACACGAGCCGGCCGTCCGCGCGATGCAGCACCGCTGCAGCGAGCGGCTCGGCGACGCGCAGATACTCGTCAACAACGTCGGCGGCGGAGCAGTGCGCCTATGCGTGGCCACCGGCCTGCCGGACTGGGACGCGGAATTGCGGCTCAATCTGACGACCGCCTTCCTCTGCACGAAGGCCGTGCTGCCGGCGATGACGCATCGCCGCTGGGGGCGCATCGTCAACGTCGGCTCGCAGCTCGGGCTGCGCGGCGCCGCCGGCCAGACTGCATATAGCGCCGCGAAGGCAGGCGTGCACGGGTTCACGCGGGCGCTCGCCCGCGAGGTCGCCGACTCCGGCGTGACCGTGAACGCGATCGCGCCGGGCCCGATCGACACCCCTGGCTTCGGTCGCCTCCCGGCCGCGGCGGCGGAGGAGCGCACCGCGCGCGTGGTGCTCGGGCGTCTGGGGCGGGGAGCGGAGATCGGCGCCGCCGTCGTGCTGCTCGCCTCCGACGCGGGCGCGTTCTTCACCGGAACGACGATGAACATCTCGGGCGGGGACGTGATGACGTGACGGGCGACTGGACGAAGACGCTGCTGGTCATCTTCGACTGCGACGGCGTGCTCGTCGACAGCGAGCCGACCTCGAACCGCGTGATGGCGAGAGCGATCACCGAAGCCGGCCTCCGGATGACACCCGAGGAGGTCGCGGCGGCCTTCCAAGGGATGCGCCTGCGCGATATGCAGGCCGAAGTCGAGCGACGGCTCGGACGCACGCTCCCCGACACGTGGCTGGAGACGTTCGAGCACGAGCGGGCCGCCGCGTTCGAGGAGGAGCTCAAGCCGGTCGACGGCATCGCCGACGTGCTGCAGCAGGTACGGGCCGCCGGCACGCCGTTCTGCGTCGCCTCGCAGGCGAGCACCAGCAAGATGGAGCTGACGCTCGGTCTCACCGGCCTGTGCGCGTTCTTCGCGGTGGAACGCATCTTCTCCTCGACGATGGTGCACCATGGGAAGCCCGCGCCCGACCTCTTCCTCCACGCCGCAGGCGCGATGGGCTTCGACGCCGACCGCTGCGTCGTCGTCGAGGACGGCATCGCCGGCGCCGAGGGCGCGAGACGCGCCGGGATGAAGTGCTACGGCTACGCGCCGACGGCGACGCGCCGCGACGCGCTCGCCGCCGCCGGCGCAGAGACGTTCTCGTCGATGGAGCAGCTCTCGCAGCTGCTCGGACTCCGATAGGCGGGCGAGCGCGTGGCCGTCGAGCTCATGTCCGCGGCGGACGAAGAGTTCTTCGACATGGACCGAGACCCCCGCATGGTCTCGAACGTCGGCGTCGTCTACGTGCTCGAGGAAGAGGTCCCGGAGGATCGCATGCTGGCGGCACTGCTCGACTACGTCGCGATCGTGCCGCGAGCTCGGCAGCGCGTCGTGAAGGTCGAGGGCCGCTGGGCCTGGGCCGACGTCGAGACGTTCGAGCACGAGCAGCATCTCGAGTATCGACAGGTCGGACCGGACGCGTCGCTGAACCAGATCGCGACGGAGCTTTCGCAGCTGTACTCGCGCCCCTGGGACATGACGCGGCCGCTTGTCCGCGCAACCGTCCTGCGCGGGCTCGCCGGCGCGCGCAGCGCCGTGTTCCTCGAGGTCAGCCATGCGCTCGGCGACGGCCTCGGGCTGCTGCACAGCATGCGCGGCACACGCCACCAGCCGACATCGAGCGCGCGCGGCGCCACAGTCGCCGCGGGGGCGCGCGACGCCGCTCGGCTGTTGCGACACGCGGTCTGCGACGGCGGGCTGCGTCACAGCGCGACAGCGCAGCTGCGCAGCTTCGCCGGCCATGCGGGCGAGCTGGCCGAACGGCGCCGGTGGCGCACCGGGGAACAGTCGTGCTCGCGCGAGATCGCGCTGATGTCGGTCGAGCTGGAGGCGTGGCGCGAGGCGGCCGAGCGGCGCAACGGCCGCATCAACGATCTGTTCCTCGCGGCTGCAGCCGCAGCCCTCCGGGACACGCTCGGCTACCGGCGCCGCGATCCGTCGACGATCGACGTGGTGATGCCGATCAGCATCCGCCCGAGCGACGAAGCCGGCGTCGGCAACCAGGTGTGGCGAGGGCTCGTGCGGCTCCCGGACGGCGACCCGCTGCGCGATCTGCGCGTCGTCGCGCGCGCCTCGACGCGCGCCTCGGCGCTCGAGCACCTGCCAGTGGGACCGGTCCCCGAGCAGTTGCTGCGGGTGCTGCCCACGCGCCTGCGGCGCGGCTTCATGCGGCGATCGCTCGCCGCTGCCGACGGAGTCGCCACGAACCTGACGTTCCCGTTCGAGCCGATGGAGTTCGCCGGGACACGCGTCCTCGAGCACTACGTGGTCGCGCCGGTCACCGGCCCGCCGGTCCTGTTCGCGCTGTGCACCTATGCCGATGTGGCCCACTTCTCGCTGACCATCGACCCCGGCCTGCTGCCGGAGCCCGACCGCATGCGGGAGCGTTTCGCCGAGATCGTCGAGTTGGTGGCGGAGCGCTGACCCGGTGACTCGGCTGACCGAGCTCGTCCTGCGTCGGCGTACCGTCATCGTGCTCGCGTGGACGGTCGCGGGCGTGCTGTCGCTCGTCGCCCTGCCGGCCGCGACGAGCAGCCTGTCGCACAGATTCGACGTGCCCGGCCGTGAGGGCTTCGCCACGAACGCGCAGATCCTCGAACAGCTCGGCAGCGGCGGCGCGTACCCGCCGCTCGTGTTGGCGGTCACGGTGCCGCCCGGCCAGCGCGCCGACGCCCCGGCCGTCGCGGCCGGGATGGAGCGCGCGGCACGCCGGATCGCGCGGGCGATCGGCAGCGGGCGCGTCGCGTCGTACGGGAGCACCGATGCTCGCCACCTCGTCTCGCGCGACGGGCGTACGGCAGTCGCGCTCGTGTTCGAGCCTCCGGACCCGAGACAGCCAGACGCGAACCCCGACATCGCTGCGCGCGCAACCGGCATCGCGCGCGGCCTGCGGGTCGCCGGCCAGCCGGTCAGGCTGACCGGACTCGACGTCCTGCGAGCGGACGCCGGCAGCCACGGCGGGATCAGCGTGCTGCTCGAGACGCTGATCGGCGCCACCGGGGCGCTGGTCGTGCTGCTGTTCGTGTTCGGCTCGGCGATCGCGGTCGTCCCGCTGCTGATCGCGGCGGTCGCGATCGGCGTCACCTACTCGTCGATCTGGGCGATGACGGCGGTCGGGCCGATGTCGTTCCTCGTCGAGTTCTTCGTGGCGCTCGTCGGCCTCGGCGTCGCGATCGACTACTCGCTGCTGATCACGAGCCGCTGGCGACAGGAGCGCGTCGCAGGCGCAGCGAACGACGACGCGGTGCGCCAGGCGATGGCGACCGCCGGCCGCGCCGTCGTGACGAGCGGCACGACCGTCGGGCTCGGCCTGCTCGCGCTGATGGCGCTGCCGCTCGGGTTCCTGCGCAGCGTCGGCGCGGGCGGGATGGCGATCGCGCTCGTCAGCACCGCCGCCGCGACGACGCTGCTGCCGGCGCTGCTCGCGACCGTCGGTCCGCGGCTCGACTGGCCGCGTCGCCCTGGCGCGCGTTCGCGCGCGCCGAGCGCCCGCTGGCAGGCGTGGGCGCGCGCCGTCGTGCGTCGCCGCTGGCTCGCACTCGCCGCGGGCACCGCGGTGCTCGTGGCGCTCGCGCTGCCGGCGCTCGGACTGCAGCCGGGCAACCCGAGCCCGACGGGCCTTACGCACGGCAGGAGCGAGCAGGCGCTCGTCGCCGCGCTCGCGCACGACGGCATCGGGATCGGCGTCATGACGCCTGTCGAGACGCTCGCCCCGCGCGACGACGCGGCCGCGCTCGGGCGGCGACTGACGCGCTTGGAGGGCGTGAACGCGGTGCTGCGCCCGTCCGGCCCCGGCTGGAGCACGCGCACGCTGCAGGCTGTCACGGTCCTGCCCGCGCAAGACGCGAGCACCGCCGCCGGCGAGCGGACGCTCGAGCGCGTGAGACGCGCAGCCGAAGCGTTTCCCGGCGTGGGCGTCGGCGGACGCGGCGCACAGAACGCCGACTTCGTCGACGCCGTCTACGGCTCGTTCCCGCTGATGCTCGCCCTGATCGCCGTCGTGACGCTCGCGCTGCTCGTTCGCGCACTGCGCTCGATCGTCCTGCCGATCAAGGCGATGGCGATGAACCTGCTGTCGGTGGCGGCGACATGGGGGGCGCTCGTGCTCATCTGGCAGCACGGGTACGGCGCCCAAGCATGGGGCAGCTCGGCGACGGAGTCGATCACCGCGTGGGTGCCGCTGATGGTCTTCGCGTTCCTCTACGGCATCTCCATGGACTACGAGATCTTCATCCTCGCCCGGATCCGGGAGGAGTACGACGTCACCGGGGACACGCACGAGGCGGTCGTGCAGGGAATGGCCCGCACCGGGCCGCTCGTGACGAGCGCGGCGCTGATCCTGATCCTCGCCTTCACCGCGATGAGCGCCGGGCCCGACGCCGACGTGAAGATCGCCGCGAGCGGCCTCGCGATCGGCCTGCTGCTCGACGCGACCGTCGTGCGGTGCCTGCTCGTGCCCGCCAGCGTCGCGCTGTTCGGCGCCGCCAACTGGTGGATGCCGGGATTCGTCCCCGACTGGCCGCGGGCCTTCGTGCGGAAGGCGAGGCAGAGTGCGAGCCGCGGTTGACGGGCCGATCGTCTGCGTCGGCTCGCCGATCGTCGACCTGCTGGACGGCGAGCACGCCCATCTCGGCGGCGCGGCGACCAACGTCGCGGTGACGGCCGCGCGGCTCGGAGCGGCCGCGGCGATCTGCGGCGCAGTCGGCGCCGATCCGCACGGCGCATGGGTCCTCGCATGCCTAGCCGCAGAGACGGTCGGCACCGACTGGCTGCTGTCGCGCGGTACCACGGAGGTCGTCGAGGTGACGTTCGACGGTCCGGAGCCGGCATTCGCGTCGCGCAACGGGCAGACGAGCGAGCTGCTCGCCGCGCTCGAGGCGCACCTCGATGCGGCGGTCCGGGCGACCGGGATGCTGTACCTCACCAGCAACTGCCTCGTCGAGCCGGGTGCGGCACGGCTCGTCGAGGCGGCGTGCGCCACGGTGCGCGCGGCCGGCAGGTCGGTCGTGCTCGACGTGAACCTGCGACGACGGCGCTGGGGCGCGGGCACGGACCCGCACGCCGGCGTCGCCCGCGTGCTGCGACACGCCACGATCGTGAAGGCGAACCTGGAGGAGGCCACGTGGCTGACCGGTCGGGCGAACCCCGCCGAGGCGGTGGAAGCGCTGTGCGCCGCCGGCGCGGAGCTGGCGATCGTCAGTCGCGGACCGAACGGCGTGGTGGCTCGCGGCTCCGTCGCGCTGGAGCTGCCGAGCCCACCCGCCGAGGTGCGCAGCACGCTCGGCGCCGGCGACGTGCTCGTCGGCACGCTGATGGGGACGCTGTGGCAAGGCGACGGCTCGCCGGCGACGGTCGAGCACGCGGTGCGCGCAGCCGTCGACGCGGCAGCGCACTCGACGACGCGACGGGGAGCGCTGACGTAGCCGATGGAGGCGCTCGCCCACACGCCCGAGCGCCCGCGGCTCGCCGCCGTCGAGGTCGGCGAGCAGCTCACGCTGCTGCCCGACAAGCGTCGGCTGTTCGCGATCGACACCTACTTCCGCGAGGCATACACCGAGTTGGGCTCCGCCGAGACCGAGCTGCGGCACGCGGCGGTCGTCGTCTTCAAGCCCGACGCGCTCGCCGGACGGCGGATCGCACCGTGCCTGGAGCTGCTGCGCGCGCACGGCTTCCGGCCGGTCGCGGCGCGCACGTTCACCTACGACCGCCTGCTGATCCGCGAGACGTGGCGCTATCAGTTCAACGTCGCGAGCGACGACCGCATCGACGTGGTCGACCTCCTGCTGACGGCCGCGCCCTCGCTGATGACGCTGCTGTGGGACGAGCGGCCGGTCGGCGGGTGCCCGGCGAGCGTGCGACTCGGGGCACTCAAGGGGCCGTCGGATCCGGCGCTCCGCAGCCCCGGCCAGCTGCGCTACGAGCTCGGCGTCGTCACGGCGCTGTTCAACTTCATCCACACCCCCGACGAGCCGGCCGACGTCGTGCGGGACCTGGGCCTGTTGCTCGACCGCGCCGACCGCCGCCGGCTGGTGGACGAGCTGCGTGCTCGGCGCGATCGAGCCAGCGAGCTGCGCGAGCTCGTGGCGGCGCTCGAGCGCGCGCAGCCGCCGCACGACCTCGACTGCGAGCGGTCGCTGGAGCGGCTGCGGCGCTCGCCCGACCCGGCCGTCCAGCGCGCCGCAGCGGTCGTCACGCGCGACCGCGCACGCTGGCGCGAGCTGCTGCCGCTGCTCTCCCGCATCGACCGCTGGGACCTGCTGTCGATCGCCACAGCCTGCATCGAGTGCAACGTTCCCGGGCTCCAGCCGGTCGTCGCGAGCGTCGCCGGCGATGCGTGGGCCCGGCGCTGGGCTCACGCCTGACGCGCGAGCCTGCGAGCGACGGCCGACGCGATCTGCCGGGAGGTCCCACTCATCGACGGCAGCTGCCCGCGCAGCGGCGCGTGGTAGCCGTTGAAGAACAGGCAAGGGTGCGCCGGGTGCGTCGCTGCACCGGACGCGAGCGGCCGCCCGGACGGCCCCAGTACGCCGAGGTGCCCGACGAGCGGCTCGAGCCCGAACGAGTAGCCGGTCGCGGCGATCACGACGTCGGGCCGCACGCGCCGGCCTCCGGACAGCGCCACCTCCGTCCCCTCGAAGCGCTCGACCTGCGGCACCAGCTCGACGCCGCCACGCTTCAGCAGCGCTACGAAGCCGTTGTCGACGACCGGCCCGAGCCCCTTGCGCTCGATCTCGGTCGCGATGCCGTACGGCGCCGGAGGCAGCCCGTAGCGCGTCAAGTCGCCCCACAGCAAACGCTGCAGGAGGCGCCCCAGCCGGTCGGGGACGACTGCGGGCCCGTACTCGCCGAGGCGACCGACGACCGTTGCCGGCACGCCGAAGTTGCTGCGGCGCAGGATGTTCGGCGGCGTCCGCATCGACACCTGCACGCGACGGGCGCCGCCTCTGAGCAGCTCCACCGCCAGCTCGGTGCCGGTGTTGCCGAGCCCGACGATCAGCACGTCGCGCTCGGCGAACGGGGTCGCGTCGCGGTACGCCGAGGCGTGCAGAAAGGTCCCCTCGAAGTCTGCGAGGCCGGGCCACGCCGGCGTCCGCGGCGTGTGGTTGAAGCCGGTGGCCACGACGACGACCTGCGCCTGCAGCGCACCCGCCGAGGTCGTGAGGCGATAGCCGCCCGCGGTCGGGTCGATCCGCTCCACGGCCACGTTCGTGCGGACCTCGAGCGCGTGGCGCTCCGCGTACGCCTCGAGGTAGGCGACGAATGCATCGCGCGTGGGCCACGGCCCGTATGTGCGGGGAATCGACATGCGGGGCAGCCCAGACATCCAGCGCACCGTGTTGAGGCGCACGCTCGCGTAACGGCGGCGCCAGCTCGCGGCGACGCCGTCGTAGCGCTCGAGCACGAGCGTCGGCACACCGCGGCGCTCCAAGCTGGCGGCCGCGCCGAGTCCGGCCGCACCGGCGCCGACGACGACGGCGACGTGCTCCCCGCCCGCGGAGGCGCCCGCGCGCCGAGCGCTCATGCACACGCCGCCAGGTCGATCCCGCCGAACGGGAGCGGAACGCCGTCGAGCACGAGGCTCGGGCTGCCGTCCGGCCCGCGGCGGCCGGGGTCGAGCGCGAGCGTCCCACTGCCGATCGCAGTCAGCGCGCAGATCAGCGCGGGACGGTCGCTCACCCGCTTCTGCACCTGCTCGAGGCGGTCGGCGTCGCTCTGGATCGGGCGGTGACCGACCGTCGACACCCACGGTCCCTGGCAGACGATGCCACCGGCGTCGTGGCCCTCGTCGACGACGAACGTCGTCGTGCGCACGCGCGGGTGCCCGAGCCGAAGCGCCGCGAGCACCGGGTTGTTGCCGACCAGCACCCGACGGCCGTCCTCGTCGAGGGCGCGCAGGTCGCCGGGGTGCTGGTTGACGATGCGCCCCTCGAAGCGCGCGAGCAGGCGCCCGTGGATCCAGCGGCGATAGGCGAGCACGATCAGGTCGAGCGGGCGCGTGCGGCGCTCGAACGCGCGCAGCTCGTCGTCGATCGCGTCGTGGAAGCGCCGCGCGCACGCAGCGTAGACGGCCCGCTCGCGCGCGGTGCGCGCGTCGGAGGCGCGCCCGCACGCCGCCGCGAAGTCGCGTGCGATCGTCTCGACGCCGTACGTGCGCGCGATCGCCACCGCGTCGCAGCCGGGCCGGTCGGAGACGACGAGCGCGAGCTCCAGCAGCTCCGGGCGGCGCGCGACCAGCTGCAGGACGGTACGCAGGTTCCCGCCCGTCCCGCTCGCGAACACGCACACGCGCATCGGGCGACTCCCGGTGAAGATCGGGCGGTGCCGACCGCCGCCACTCACGCGCATCGCTCGAACGCCTCGTGCAAGCGCAGGCGGACGATCTCCAGGTCCGCCGCTCCGATCGTCAGCGGCGGGTGCAGCGCCAGGACGTCGGGCGCCATCCCCGTGCTCGCCACGAGCACCCCGTGAACCCCGTCGACCGTGCCGGACACCGGGTCGAACGCCGCCGCGCGCAACGCTGCCGCGCACGGGCGCCGCAGCAGCAGCCGGGCCACGCCGCCGAGCGCGTAGCCGGAGCGGATCGCCGCCGGAAACGCCTGCGCCAGCTCGCGCACGAGCGCGTCCAGCGACCGCCCGAGCTGCGCCACGCGCTCGCGCCAGGCTGCCTCGTGCGCGTAGCGCGCGAGCACGACCTGTCCGACCGCCAACATCAGCGGCGTGCCCGCGAACGTCGAGGAGTGCGTCCCCGGCGGGAAGTGCTCGGGATCGAGCAGCGGCTCGCGTGCCCACACGGCGCTCAGCGCGCCGACGCCGTTCGTTAGCGCCTTGCTG
>Ga0265319_1001512_pt1 | contig 13801 bp, 12 predicted proteins | sample 4824metaG_FD_192443 | JGI IMG/M metagenome (GOLD analysis project Ga0265319, IMG submission 192443) | Rhizosphere microbial communities from Carex aquatilis grown in University of Washington, Seatle, WA, United States - 4-8-24 metaG | ecosystem: Host-associated > Plants > Roots > Rhizosphere >...
ATGAGCTCGTTGCGATCGGCCTGCCGATCTGGACGCGGTTCGTGCGTGCGCAGGGTGCGACGAAGGGTGTGGTCGGCGAGCTCGACGTGCCCGTCACGATCGGCGGCACGGAGATCAAGCCGGGAGACCTCGTCGTCATGGATTGCGACGGTGCGATGGCGCTCGCGAGCGCGCAGGTCGAGGAGGTGCTGCCGCTCGCGCTCGAGCGCGCCGAGCGAGAACGCGTGATGCGGCTGCGCTACGCAGCGGGCGAGCTCTCGTACAACGTGAACGGGCTCCGCGAGATCGTCGAAGGCACATGATCGTCGCGGTGCTCGGGCTCGGCGAAGCCGGCGCGAGGATCGCAACCGATCTCATCGCCGCCCGGTGTGTTGTGCGTGGCTGGGATCCGGCTCGACAACCCGCCGGCATCGACAACGCGTCGAGCGCGCTCGACGCGGTCCGGGGCGCCGACGTCGTCCTCAGCGTCAATGCGGCCGCCGTCGCGCTCGAGGTGGCGACCGGCGTCGCCGAAGAGCTCGGCGGCGACACGCTCTATGCCGATCTGAACACGGGGTCGCCGCAACTCAAACGAGAGCTCGCCGAGGCGCTCCCGGTGCGGTTCGTCGACGTCGCGCTGACCGGCGTTGTGCCGAGCTCCGGCCTCGCGACACCCGCGCTCGCCTCCGGCGAGGGCGCCGAGCGCTTCGCGGAGCTCTTTCGCCCGCTCGGGATGCCCGTCGAGGTCGTCGGCCCTGGCCCGGGTGACGCCGCCGGCCTGAAGCTGCTGCGCAGCGTCTTCATGAAGGGCATGGCGGCTGCCGCGCTCGAGAGCCTCGAGGCGGCGAAGGCCGCAGGCGTCGAGGACCGCGCGCACGCCGACATCGCCGCGGTGATCGGCGAGCCGCTCCTCGAGCGGCTGCTCTCCGGCAGCCGCACACACGCCGCGCGGCGGATCGACGAGATGCGCGCTGCCGCGACGTACCTCGAGGAGCTCGGCGTCGAGCCGCGCGTTTCCTCCGCTGCGGCAGCCTGGCTGGCGCAGCTCCGCGAGGCGTAGCTACGCCGCCGCGTCGAGCCACACCGCGATTTCCGCGAGCGCGGGCTCGGCGATCTTCGACGGCGCGGCGGACGCTCGGATCGACGTACGGGCGACGGAGGCGAGAACCCCGTCGGTGAGCCCGAGCACGTCGCGGCAGAGCTCATACTCGCGCAGGAGACTCGTGTCGAACGGAAGCGGGTCGTCGGCGTTGATCGAGCACCGGACGCCCGCAGAGAGCAACGCCGGCAGAGGATGGCGCTCCAGTGACGGGACAACGGACATGAGCACGTTGCTGGTCGGACAGACGTCTAGACAGATGTCTTCGCGCGCCAACCGCTGAAGAAGCGCGGGATCCTCGATCGCGCGTACACCGTGCATGACTCTCGTCGCGCCAAGAAGATCAAGCGCATCGGCAACACTCGCGGCGCCGAGAAACTCGCCCGCGTGCGGTACGGACATCAACCCCGCTTCGCGCGCGATCGCAAACGCATCGGTGAAAAGCGCAGCGGGGAACTCCACCTCGTGCCCGTCCAGCCCGAAGCCGACCAGCCCGGAGCCCGCATATTCCGCGACGAGGCGGGCCGTCTCCGCTGCCCGGCGCGGACCGAGATTGCGATGCGCGCCGACGATGACACCGACTCCGATGCCCGAGTGCGCGGCCGCCTCATGTGCTGCTTCGAGCACGATCTCGAGGGCCTCACGGGGCGATCCAAGGTCACCGCCCAGCGAGCCGGACGAGACCGAGACCTCGATCCACACCGCCCCGTCGTGGGCCGCGTCCTCCGCAATCTCGTCGAGGACGCGCCCGACGTCCGCTGCGCTCCGAATCGCGGACGCAGCCGCCGACACGACGTCGACGACCTCGGCGAACGACTCACACGTCGTCGACGCAGGCACGGCGACGCCGGCGGCGGCACCGAGCTCTCGCAGCGTCTCCGGCCGGAGCGACGCATTGAGATGGAGATGCAGGTGGGCTTTCGGAAGCCGTGCCAGGTCCCGCACGCGTCGAGATCCTCGCTAGCCGACGGTCACCTTGACGAAGCCGTACGCCTCGAGCGCCGCGAGGATCTCGTGATGCCCGAACGCCTCTCCCGGTGACGCGAAGCCGACCTTGCGCGGCGGCTGGTGCACGAGGTGGTGCGCGGCGAACGCCTGGATCAGGCCGGTCATCAGGTAGGCGCCCTGGCCGAGCGCCGACACGCGGATGCTCTCGAGATTCCCGCGCCCGACGACGACGTCGACGGTGCGCTGTAGGCGCCGGTTCTCGCGCGGCGGCGTCTCCGGCTGCATCGAGTCGGCGATCCCGGCGAGGATCTCGCGCTGCTGCTCCGGCGGCAGCGGCTTGATCTTCTCCTGGTAGTCGCGCTGGCCGGCGACGATGCCCTCCATGAGCGATCGGTCGAGCAGGCCGCCGAACGCGCGCACGTTCGCGATCTGCGGATGATCCTTGAACCACACTGGATGCGGGAAGCCGCCCCACGGCAACGCGAGCTGCGTCGTGATCGCGCTCGGGATCGTCACCTCGAGCGTCGTCACCGGCGGCCATTCCTTGTACTCGTTCTGCTCGAGATAGATCGACTCCCACTGGAGCTGCCCGAAAATCGTCTGCGTCGACCCGTAGGTCGGGAAGCCCATGAACATCGAGAGGATCTCGAGCGAGTCGATTCCCGGCGCCTGCTCGAGCGCGATGCGCGCGCACGCTTCCGCGACTGCCGACATGTACGCCGTCGCCGGCGCGAGCAGCAACCCCGCCTCCGCGAACTTCGCGCCCCACTCCTCCTGCGCAAGCTTCACCCACGGCGTCTCGCCGCCCGTGTCGATGTAGTGGCAGCCGGCCTTCAGCGCAGCTTCCGCGACGGTCTCGCCGTAGTAGATGCAAGGGCCGACGCCGTTGCAGACGACCGTTGCGCCCTCGAGCAGCTCCGCGATCGCGTCGACGTCGTGGTCGACCTGGACGATCTCGTAGTCGGCGGTGCCGATGCCCGGCACGTGCGAGAGGACCTCTTCGATCTTGTCGCGATCGCGCCCGGCCGCGATGAACGGGACGTTGTACTCCCGGAGGAACTCGATCGTCAGGCGCGCGGAGAAGCCGCTCGCGCCGTAGACCACGACGGGACGCTTGCCGCTCATGTCGCGTCCAGTCCGAGCAGTCGGATGGCGTTCTGCTTGAGGATCAAGGGTCGTACCTCCGGCTTGATGTCGAGTTTGTCGAAGTCCGCGAGCCAGCGCTCGGGCGTGATGAACGGGTAGTCGGTGCCGAACAGCACGCGCTCGCGCAGCAGCGAGTTCGCGTGGTGCACGAGTTGCGGCGGGAAATACTTCGGCGACCAACCGGACAGATCGATGTACACCTGCGGCTTGTGCACGGCAACGGCGAGCGCCTCGTCCTGCCAGGGGAAGGACGGGTGCGCGAGGACGATCTTCAGCTCCGGAAAGTCCACCGCCACGTCGTCGACGTGCATCGGGTTCGAGTACTTGAGACGCACGCCGCCGCCGCCGGGCAGGCCCGAGCCGACGCCGGACTGCCCGGTGTGGAAGAGCGCCGGGAGGCCCGCCTCCTCGATCACCTCGTAGAGCGGGTAAGCCATGCGGTCGTTGGGGAAGAAGCCCTGCGCGTTCGGGTGGAACTTGAAGCCGCGCACACCGTGCTCCGCGATCAGACGCCGCGCCTCGTCGACACCCCGTTTGCCCTTGTGCGGGTCGATGCTCGCAAACGGGATCAACACATCGGAGTTCGCGCGCGCGACCGCGGCGATCTCCTCGTTCGGCACCCGCTGCTGCCCGGTGAACGACTCCGAGTCGACCGTGAACACGACGGCCATCATCCGCCGCTCGCGGTAGTACGCCGCAAGCTCGAGCGCCGTCGGCCGGGCCGACTCACCGCGGAAATGCTTGATCGCTGCATCGCGCAGCTCGTCGGGGAGCGCGTCGACGCCCGACTCGGACATCTCGACATGCGTGTGCATGTCGATCGCGACGACGTCGTCGAGGGAGAGGCGCTCGCTCTTAGTCACCAGCTTCCTCCGACACGGCCATCCCCCGCGCGAGCGCGACGAAGTGGTCGAGCGCGGTCGGGTCGAGCAGCGAGTCTCTGCTGGCGACCTCGTCGGCCGACGCGCCGCGAAGGATCCGCTTGACCGGCGCCTCGAGCTTCTTCCCCGTCAGCGTGCGCGGAATCGCGGGCACGGCCAGGATCATGTCAGGCACGTGCCGAGGCGAGAGCTGCGACCGCAAGGCTCGCTCGATGCTTCCGCGGAGCTCGTCGTCGAACACGACGCCGTCCGCGAGCACGACGAACAGCACGAGCTCGCCCGCGCTTCCCTGGTCGTCCTCGAGGTGCACCACGAGACTGTCGACGATCTTCGGCAGCTCCTCGATCACGTTGTAGAACTCGCCGGTGCCGAGGCGGACACCGCCGCGATTGAGCGTCGCGTCCGAGCGGCCCGTGACTTCGCAGCTGCCGCGCTCCGAGAACCTGATCCAGTCGCCCTGCCGCCAGATCCCCGGGTACATCTCGTAGTACGAGCTGCGATAGAGCGATCCGTCCGTATCCCCCAACAGCTCGACGGGCATGGACGGCATCGGCTTCGTGATCACGAGCTCTCCCAGCTCCCCGACGAGCGAGCGGCCCTGCGGGTCGAAGGCCTCTGCGGCGACGCCGAGGAGACGGCCCGAGATCTCGCCGTCATAGACCGGAAGGAGTGGCGACGCGCCGACGATCCCACTGCAGACGTCGGTGCCCCCGCTGCCGTTGATGAGAAACACCTCGGGGCCGAGTTGCTCGTAGACGTAGCGATAACCCTCGAGCGGAAGCGGCGCGCCGGCGGTGGCGAAGACCCGAATCGAGCTGAGGTCGCACGTTCGCCCCGGCTCGAGGCCTGCCTTCCGGCACGCCATCAGAAACGCCGGGCTCACGCCCATGAAGGAGGCCTGCGTCTCCTCCGCGACCCGCCACTGCCAACCGAGGTCGGGCCAGCCCGGGTCGCCGTCGAGCATCACGATCGACGCCCGCATGAGCAACACGGACACGAGCGCGTTCCACATCATCCACGAGGTCGTGCTGAACCAGAGCAGGCGGCTGCCCGGCTTCAGGTCCCAGCTGAACGCATGCGCCTTGGCCATCTCGAGCAAGATCCCGCCGTGGCCGTGGACGATGGCCTTCGGCCGGCCGGTCGTCCCGGATGAGAAGAGCACGAACAGCGGATGGTCGAAGGCGACCGGCAGGAACTCCAACCGCCCGGGCTCGGAGAGCAGCTCGTCCCAGGCGACCGCATCCGGGACCGTGTGCTCGCCGTACGGGACGTCCACGACGTGCCGCAGCGTCGGCAGGGCGGCACGGATCGTCGCCACCTCGTCGCGGCGGTCGATCGAGCGGTCGCGAAAGCCGTACCCGCCGACCGCCAGCAGCACCGTCGGCTCGAGCTGCACGAGGCGGTCGACGACGCTGCGCACGCCGAGCTCGGGCGCGCAGCTCGCCCACACCGCGCCGAGGCTCACCGTCGCCGCAAACGCCACGAGCGTCTCGGGGATGTTCGGGAGGTACCCGGCAACGCGGTCGCCCGGACCGACGCCGAGCCGTTCGAGCCCCGCCCGCGCCCGAGCCACCTGCTCGCGCAACTCCCCGAACGTGAGGTCCACCGGGTCGCGCGTCTGGGAGCGGGAGACGACGGCGACCTTCTCCGTGTCCTCGTCGCGACCGAGGAGGTGCTCGGCGAAGTTCAGCCGCGCGCCTGGAAACCAGACCGCGCCGGGCATCGCTTCGGAGGCGAGGACGGTGGTGTAGGGAGCGTGGGCCTTGACCTCGAAGAACTCCCACACCGACGACCAGAACGCCTCGAGGTCGTCGACCGACCAGCGCTGCAGCTCGTCGTAGTCCGCGAACACGAGTCCGCGCTCGCGCTCGAGCCAGGCGAGGTAGCGCCCGATCTCGGTCGTCTCCCGGATGTCCGGCGGCGGCGCCCACAGGACGCCGGGCTCCTTGCTGCGCAGCTGATCCATCAGGCCGGTGCCAATCTATGCCCCATGCTGAGCGAGATGTCGGCGGCCGTCTGGATGACGGCGGGAGCGAAGCGCTCGACGAGCTCTTCCATCGACACGATCGTGCGGTGGATGGCGAGGTTGAGCGCGGCGAGCACGTCGCCCGACTGCGAGTAGATCGGCGCGGCGATCGACCGCAGCCCGTAGGCGAGCTCCTCGTCGTTGATCGCGATGCCCGACGCCCGGACCTTGTCGAGCTCTGCACGGAACGCCGTGGAATCGGTGAGCGTATTCGGCCCGCGCGGCACGAACTCGATGCGCTCGATGACCTCCTCGAGGCGCTCCTCGGAGACGAACGCGAGGATCGCCTTTCCCATCGCCGTGCAGTAGGCCGGCAGGCGCGCCCCCACATGGAGGTTGAGGTCGATCTCTTGCTGACCCGGCCGCGCCGCCCGGCAGCGCTCGATGTAGACGACGTCGGTCCCGTCGAGAATCGCCACGTTGACCGTGCGCTGCGTCTCGTCGCTCAGCCGGCGCAGGTGCGGCGCGGAGACCTCCAGCAGGTCCATCGAGTTCAGCGCGGAGAAGCCGAGATCGAGCACCTTCGGGCCGAGGCGGTAGCGCTTCGAGTCGGGATCCTGCTGCAGGTAGCCGAGCTTCGCGAGCGTGGCGACGTAGCGGTGCACCGTGCTCCGGCTGAGCTCGAGCCCCCGTGAAAGCTCGCTCACACCGATCAGCGGACGGTCAGAATGGAACGTGGAGAGGATCGCGAGGCCACGCGCCAGGGACTGCGACGTGCCCGTGCTCCCCTCCGACGGCCGCATCGGCGTATCCTATTCGATGTCCCACCAATTGGAACGCTGTCTTGACAAACGGGGCAGTTCGCTGAAAGTGTCCGAGTCGATCGCCGAAGACGCCGGCAGACACACGCGCGGTCGGGATCGGGATCCTCACTCAGGTTTTCGTCGACAGAAGGAGTTGCACGCGGCATGAGCTCGCAAAGCTTGGAGGCGTTGCTACAGACCGTCGGGAGTCCGGTGGAGCTGGCCCGGAACTCCCAGATTGGACCGTACGTGTACCCGAAGGTGCCGGCCGAGTTCTCGAACTGGCACGACGAGCAGCATGCGTGGCGCGAGACGAGCTGTCTCTTCGACCAGTCGCACCACATGACCGACCTGACCATCAAGGGCCCTGACGCGCTGAAGCTGCTCTCGGCCACCGGCATCAACAGCTTCGCGACCTTCGCGGTGAACAAGGCGAAGCAGTTCGTCGCCTGCAACTACGACGGCTACGTGATCGGCGACGCGATTCTCTTCTACCTCGACGACGATGTGTTCAGCCTCGTCGGCCGTCCGTCCGCTCACAACTGGGTGCAGTACCACGGCGAGACCGGCGACTACGACGTGACGTTCGAGCGCGACGAGCGCTCGGCCGTGAACCCTACGGGCCGCAGGCTCTACCGCTATCAGGTGCAGGGCCCCACGGCCCTCGGAGTGCTGGAGAAGGTCACCGGCGGGCCGCTGCCCGAGATCAAGTTCTTCAACATGGGCGAGATCACGATCGCCGGCCACACCGTGCGCGCGCTGCACCACGGCATGTCGGGCGTCCCCGGGCTCGAGCTCTTCGGCCCCTGGGCCGAGGGCGACGAGGTCAAGGCCGCGATCGTCGAGGCCGGCAAGGAGTTCGGCCTCGCACAGGTCGGGTCGCGCGTCTACGCGACGAACACCCTCGAGTCGGGCTGGATCCCCTGCCCGCTGCCCGCGATCTTCACCGGCGACGACCTGAAGTCCTACCGCGAGTGGCTCCCCGCGAACGGGTACGAGGGCACGGGCTCGCTCGGCGGCAGCTTCTACTCGAACGACATCTCGGACTACTACCTCACTCCGTGGGATCTCGGCTACGGGCCGTTCGTGAAGTTCGATCACGACTTCACCGGTCGCGAGGCGCTCGAGCAGATGGGCGAGCCGAAGCGCAAGAAGGTCACGCTCGCCTGGAACGGCGAAGACGTCACCCGCGCGATGGGGACACAGTTCCAGAAGGAGAACCGCGCGAAGTACATCGATCTCCCCCTCTCCAACTACTCGACGTGGCCGAACGACAAGCTCCTGCAGGACGGGAAGATGGTCGGCGTGTCGACGTTCTCGGGCTACAGCTCGAACGAGAGCTCGATGCTCTCGCTCGCGATCGTGAACGTCGAGCAGAGCGAGCCGGGAACCGAGGTCACGCTGGTCTGGGGCGAGGAGGGCGGCGGATCGTCGAAGCCCGTGGTCGAGCGCCACGTGCAGACGGAGATCCGCGCGATCGTCTCGCCGGTCCCGTACGCCGAGGTCGTACGCGCCTCGTACAGGCCGCACTAACATCGTGAGCGTGGGCGCCGACGTCGAGCTCCTCGGCCTGTACTGGACGGTCTCAGGGCCGGTCGAGGTGCACTACGGCCGCGAGTGGAGCCTCTTCAGCTGGGCCGACCGTTGCGCCGAAGCGCGCACGGTCGGCTTCAGCGGGCTCGGCCTCTGGCACGCGGACATCCGGCATCTGCTCGAGACGCAGAGCCTGGCCGAGCTGAAGGAGATCTTCGACGACAACGGGCTCCGGTACCTCGAGCTCGAGTTCCTCGGGGACTGGTTCCTCGACGAGGACGACGAGCGCCGGCACGCGGCCGACGAGACCCGCGCATTGCTCTTCGAAGTTGCGGAGGTGTTCGGCGCACACCACATCAAGGCAGGGAACATCGCCGGCGTGACGTGCGGGCTCTCGCAGATCACCGAGCGCTTCGGTGAGCTCTGCGCCGATGCGGCGAAGCACACCGACGCGAAGATCGTCTACGAGTTCATGCCGCCCGACGTCAACGTCCACTCACTCGACGCCGCCCTCACCATCGTCGAAGGAGCGGCCGCTCCGAACGGCGGCCTCGCGATCGACACGTGGCACATGTCCAAGCTCGGGATCAAGCCGCTCGAGCTGCAGCGCATCCCGCTCGAGTACATGTCGTGGATCGAGCTGAGCGACGGCCAGTTCGCGAACATGGAGGACGGGGTCGACGAGACGATCAACCATCGCGCACTGCCCGGCGAGGGCGAGTTCGACATCCGCGGCTATGTCGACGCGTGCCGCGGGCACGGCTACCCCGGGCCCTGGGGCGTCGAGGTGCTCTCCGAAGAGTTGCGCGACAACCCGATCGACGTGATCTTCCGGCGGGCCTACGACACGACCGCCTCCCAATTCGGAAACGAGAGGAGCTCCACGTGAGTGCAGAGAAGGGAGTCAAGGAGCTCGACCGCGACCGGCTCGTCTGGATGTACACCCAGATGCTGCGGATCCGTGAGTTCGAGGAGCGCGTCAAGCACACCTTCGAGGAGCATCCGGGCGTCATCCGCGGCCACACGCATCTCGCCGACGGCGCGGAGGCGTCCATCGTCGGCTCGATCGCGACACTCGGCCCAGACGACCAGTTCTTCACGACCTACCGCTGCCACGGCTACCCGATTGCGCGCGGCACCGATCCCAACGCGATGATGGCCGAGATCTACGGGCGCAAGGACGGGCTCTGTAAGGGGATCGGCGGCTCGATGCACCTCACCGACGTCTCCAACGGCTTCATGGGAACGTCGGGCATCGTCGCGGCCGGCATCCCACACGCGACCGGCGCCGCGTGGGCCGCGCAGATCCGCAAGCAGGGTCAGGTCGTCCTCTGCTTCTTCGGCGACGGCGCTTCGAAGCAGGGCGCGTTCTTCGAGTCGCTGAACATCGCGTCCTTGTGGAAGCTCCCCATCGTCTACGTGATGGAGAACAACGGTTACAACGTCCACACGCGCACGGAGCAGGAGGACGCCAACCGCGCACACGGAGACGAGCTCTCGGTGAAGGCGAAGGCGTTCAGCATGCCGGGGATCACGATCGACGGCCGCGACCCGATCGAGGTGTACGAGACCGTCGGCGGCGCCGTCGCACGCGCGCGCGCCGGAGAAGGCCCGACGCTCGTCGAGTCGCAGATGTATCGCCTATCGGCGCACGGAAACATCATCGCGCCGCCCGGCGTGCCGCTGCACTACCCGGAGCACGAAGCGATCGAGAAGTTCGGCGCACCGGAGGAGTACGCCGCCGCCCTCGCGGGCGACCCGGTACCGGCATTCCGCGGCCGGCTCATCGCCGACGGCACGCTCTCGGTCGAGCAGGCCGAGGCGATTGCCGCGCAGGTGCGCGACGAGATGCAGGCGGCCGTGGACTTCGGCGTCAACAGTCCCTTCCCCGACGTCGAGTCGGCCCTCGAGTACGTCTACGCATGATGGCTGAGGTCGCGACACGGCACGCCTGGCTGGTGGCCCATGCGCTGCGCCCTGCGGCCGGGCCAGACTTGATCAGGCAACCAGCCTTACCTGCGTCTGTCCCGACCACATGGCTTGGCCTGGGCCATCCCCAGACGCACCCCGCCACGACATCAACCATCGGAGGCGATTCTCATGGCACATGAACTGCCCTTCATCGCCGCCATCGACGAGGCGATCAGGCTCGAGATGGAGCGCGACGACACCGTCCTCTACTTCGGCCAGAACATGGCGACGACCGAGAACGAGCCGTACGTCGACGCGTTCGGCAAGGACCGCGTCCGCGTCACCCCGATCTCCGAGACGGCCGAGATCGGCATGGCGATCGGTGCCGCCATGGCCGGCTTTCGGCCCGTCGTCGAGCTCTACATGGCCGAGTTCATGCTCGTCGCGATGGACCAGGTGATCAACGAGGCGCCGCGCTTCCGGGCGATGAGCGGCGGCCAGGTCAAGGTCCCGCTCGTGCTCAAGGCCGGCTTCGGCTTCACCGCCGGCTGGGCGGGCCAGCACACCGGCACGATCGGCGCGCTCTTCATGGGCGTGCCGGGCCTCAAGGTCGTGATGCCGTCGACGGCCGCCGACGCCAAGGGCCTCATGGCGACCGCGATCCGCGACGACAACCCAGTCGTCTACCTGCACCACTACCTGCTGACGCTCGAGCACGGCGAGGTGCCCGACGGCGAGTACCTCGTCCCGTTCGGCAAGGCCGCCGTGCGGCGCGAGGGGAGCGACGTGACGATCGTCGCCACCGGCTGGACCGTCGATCGCGCGCTCGGCGCCGCGGAGAAGCTCGCGGCGGAGGGCATCCAGGCGGAGGTGATCGACCCGCGCACGCTCGCGCCGCTCGACACGCAGACGATCCTCGAGTCGGTCGACAAGACCGGGCGGCTCGTGCTCGTCGACCAGGCGACGCGACATGCGTCCGTCTCGACGGTGATCGCGGGCGAGGTGGCGGAATACGGGTTCTCGTCGCTGAAGGCCCCGATCGTGCAGGTCACCGCACTCGACGCGACGATTCCGTACAGCGAGCCGCTCGAGGCGTGGGTCATGCCCAACGAGGACAAGATCGTCGCCGCGGTGCAGCAGGTGCTCGGCTCGGCGCCCGTGACGGCTTAGGGGTGAAGGAGCTGGACGGCGAGCAGGCGCTCCGCCTGCTCGCCACGATGTGGCGGATCCGCCTGTTCGAGGAGCGCGTCGGGATGCTGACGCGCGGCGACGAGATCCACGGGCTCGTCCATCTCAGCGTCGGCCAGGAGGGCGTCGCCGCGGCGGTGTGCTCGCAGCTGCGCGACGACGACGCGGTCTACTCGGGGCACCGTGCGCACGGCCACGCGATCGCGAAGGGCGCACCGCTCGAGCCCCTGCTGGCCGAGCTGATGGGCCGCGCCTCCGGGTTGTGTCACGGCCTCGGCGGCTCGATGCACATCGTCGACGTGAAGCACGGCTTCATGGGGGCGACGGGCGTGGTCGGGGGCAACATCCCGGTCGCGCTGGGAAGCGCGCTCGCGGCGCGGCTGCGCGGCGACGACGCGGTCGCGGTCGTCTTCTTCGGCGACGGCGCCGTGCAGGCCGGCCACTTCAACGAGACGGTGAACCTCGCGACGCTCTGGAAGCTGCCGCTGATCCTCGTCTGCGAGAACAACGGCTTCGCAGAGTTCACGCCGCGCTCGGCGCACACGAACGTCGAGCGCGTGAGCGACGTGGTCGCGCCCTACGACATGGAGCGCGACACCGTGGACGGCAACGACGTCGCTGCGGTCTGGGACGCGTTCGGACGCTATCTCGCCGCCGCGCGCGAGGGCCGCGGCCCGTTTCTCCTCGAGTGCCTGACCCACCGCCTGCGCGGGCACTACGAGGGCGATCCCGGCAAGTACCGCGAGGCGCTCGCGGCTGCGGACTGGCAAGAGAAGGATCCGATCCTGCGCCTCCAGCGGCACGGGATCACGCAGGGCTGGTTCGCCGTGGACGCGCTGCCGGTTGTCGAGTCCGAAGCCGCCGCTGCGGTGGAAGAGGCTGTGCGCTTCGCGCGCGAGAGCTCGTTCCCACCGGTCGCCCTGATCGCGGAGATGGTGTACGCGGATGGCTGAGACGACGTACATCAAGGCGATCACGTCCACGCTCGCGGCTGCGATGCGCGCGGACGAGCGCGTGTTCGTGCTCGGCGAGGACGTCGCCGAGGGCGGGCCCTACACCGCGACCGCAGGGCTGGCCGAGGAGTTCGGGGTCGAGCGCGTGATCAACACGCCGATCAGCGAGGCCGCGATCACCGGCGTCGCGATCGGCGCGGCGCAGTCGGGCATGCGCCCGGTGCTCGAGATCATGTTCATCGACTTCATCACCCTGGCGCTCGACCAGCTCGTCAACGGGGCCGCCAAGGCGTACTTCATGTCGGGCGGGCAGCTGACGGTACCGCTCGTGCTGCGCACGCAGGGCGGCGCGGGCCAGCGCGGAGCGGCGCAGCACTCGCAGAGCATGGAGAGCTGGCTGACGCACGTGCCGGGCCTCAAGGTCGTCATGCCGAGCTGCGCCGCCGACGCGGCCGGACTGCTCGCGAGCGCGATCGCAGACCCCAACCCCGTCGTGTACATCGAGAACAAGACGCTGTACTTCCGCAGCGGCGAGGTGCCCGAGCCGGCGGCGCCCGTGCCGATCGGCAAGGCCACCACCCTTCGCGAAGGCGGCGATGTCACAATCGTCGCCCTCTCGAGCCTCGTCCACGACGCGTTGGAGGCGGCGAACCGCCTCGCGGCCGAGGACGGCATCGAGGCCGAGGTGATCGACCCGCGCACGCTCGTTCCATTGGACATCGACGCGATTGTGGAGTCCGTCGAGCGCACCGGCAGGCTCGTCGTCGCGCACGAGGCGGTGGAGCACGGCGGCTTCGGCGCCGAGATCGCGGCGCAGGTCCAGCGGGCTGCCTTCGACTACCTCGACGCGCCGATCGTGCGGGTCGGCGCGCCGTTCGCGCCGATTCCGTTCAGTGCCCCGCTGGAGGACGCCTACCTGCCGGGCGCGGACGACGTCGTCGCGGCCGTTCGCGAGCTGCTGCAGCGAGGCTGAGCCGTGACGGCGCTACAGCGGGCTTGCGCCGGCCGCGGTGTCACGCAGGAGATACGCCGAGCGAAGGAGCTCGGGCTCGTCCTTGAGCCTCTGCGCCGAGCCGTGATAGCGGATCCGGCCGCCCTCGATGACGTAGGCGGTCTCGGCGAGCCCGAGCGCGACGTGTGCGAACTGCTCGATCAGGAGGACGCCGGCGCCGTTCGCGGCAACCGCCTCCAGCGTCGGGACGAGGCGCTTGACGACGACGGGCGCGAGGCCGAGCGACAACTCGTCGACGAGCAGGATCTTCGGCCGGGAGACGAGGGCCTGGGCGAGCACGACCATCTGCTGCTCGCCACCCGAGAGGAGGCGCGCCGGCGCCTTCCACCGCTTCTCGAGCTCGGGGAAGAGCTCGAGCGCGTAGGCGATCCCATCCTTGGCA
>Ga0265319_1001513_pt1 | contig 13799 bp, 9 predicted proteins | sample 4824metaG_FD_192443 | JGI IMG/M metagenome (GOLD analysis project Ga0265319, IMG submission 192443) | Rhizosphere microbial communities from Carex aquatilis grown in University of Washington, Seatle, WA, United States - 4-8-24 metaG | ecosystem: Host-associated > Plants > Roots > Rhizosphere >...
GATCGTGGGCATCCACGACGGCCAGGCGGTCCTCCGGGCCCACAACCTCCTCGACCACCTGGCGCCGCTCCAGGGCGACGACACGCCCGAGGCGGAGGCCGAAGCGATCGCCGAGGATCGGAGCGAGTCGGGCGCCCTCTAGCCGGGGGCACCGCGGCCGAATAGGGCTAGTGCCGCCGGCGCTGGACACGGCGCTCGGCGCGCCGGAAGATCAGGCCGAGGAGCACCAGCCGCAGGTGGCGCTGGGCCCGGGCCAGGGCGTCGATCCGGTCAGGCGACAGCGTTCGCCGGCCATAGGCCACCTCGACCTTGGCCCGGGCCACGGTCTGCAGGTCGGGCCTGGCCGCGGGCAGGATGTTGCCCAGGTCGCCGGCGTATTCATAGACGGTCTGGTTGGGGCGTGGGCCGAAGCCCAGCCGGCGGGCCAGGCCGACGACGCCGCCGTACACCCGATCGGGCTCCTGGGCGGTCCGCGGGCCGCGCTGCCAGGCAAGGAAGGCGACGGTAGCCATCATCGCGATCAGGAGCAGCCCAACGAGCACGAACCCGCCACTGCCCGAGTCGGAGCTGGTCGTAGTGCCCGCGCCATTGTTCTCGCCACCCTTCTTGGGAGGATGCTGCGGGTCGATCTCGTTCGAGGCTCGGGCCGACGGTGCGGGCGTGGCGGCCGGTGGCGGGGGCACGATCGGGCCGTCCTCCAGGTTGCTCGCTTCGCCGACCTTGCCGCCGGTCGGATCGAAGGTGATCCAGCCGTAGTGCGGAAAGTAGGCCTCGACCCAGGCATGGGCGGCACTGGCCGGGATCGTCTCGACGCCGTCGATCACCGGGCTGGGCAGGTAGCCCTCGGCCAGCCGGGCCGGGTAGTGGAGGATCCGCAGGAGCACGACCATCGTGCTGGCGTAGTACTCGCAATAACCCTGCTTGGTCCTGGCGAAGCACTCGACGACCCCGAACGGGCAGCCCAGCGAGGTGACGTTGGCGTTGTAGCTGAAGTTCGACGGATTGCGGAGGTAGTCCTCGATCGCCTTGCTCCGGTCGTATTCGTCGGACACCCCGGCCAGTTGGGGGGTGGCCAGGATACTCTGGAGGAGCGCGGTCGTGGCCGGCGCGTTGGCCACCTCCGGCGGGAGGCCAAGGTAGTTCTGGACGATTGCCGCCGGGTAGGCCTCGCCCGCAACCCGCAGCTGGTTGGCGGTCAGTCCATGGGCCTTGTCGACGGCGTAGTCGATTGGCACCTCGGCGGTCACCGTGTAGTCGCTCGATGTCTCCTTCTTCACCGAGGCGATCGAGGCATTCGGTGCGCTGCCGACCAGCGTCACCGACGTGTCGGTCGTGACGCTCGAGAGGGCCTCGGGCGCGAAGACGTTGCGCAGGTTGTCCGCCAACCCGTGGACGGTGAATTGCACGCTCGTGCGATCCGCACTCGGGCCTGGGTCGTCGAGGGTTCCGGCGAGCAACGAGCCGCCTGAGGCGACCGAGGTCTTGGTCGGGGCGGAATTGCTCCAGCCGAAGCCATCGAAGGAGTTGTAGGTCACCGCCCGCCAGTGATAGTCGCCGGACTCGCCGACGGGCACCGTGATCTGGAGGGTCGGAGCCTCGTTGGTGACCCACGATCCGCTGATCTTCTCGGAGTCCCCGAATCCCACGGGCGTGAACCGGGGACCGGCCCCGCCGCCGCGGAAGACGCTCTGGACCCACTGGGTGGCCGCGGCAATCTGGTCGTCGAGGCCGTTGCCGATCCCCTGCAACGGGGCGGAGGAGGCGGTCGAGGTCAGGACCAGGGCGCCGACGACGGCGATGCCGATGAACGCGCTGCCGGCGCGCAGGTAGATCCCCGACAGCGAGCCGGCATCGCCGAGCCGGTGGCGGAGCCAGGTCGAGCGCTCGTCGAGGGCGTGGGCGCGGATCAGCAGGACGAGCGCCGCCAGGCTGAACCAGACCAGGATCGCGAGCTGCTCATCGCGGGTGATGCTCATGTTGAGGACCAGGGCGATGCCCGAGATCATCACCGCGCTGAACGGCCGGTGGTGGCCGAAGACGGCGTAGCTCGCGAATTGGGCGGTGCCCCAGCACAGGATGCCCAGGACCAGCATGAAATGGCCGTATTGCTCGGTGAACGCGAGTCCCCGGAAGGCCAGGTCGAGGTATGCCTCGACGCTCGAGTTGGCCGTCGCGATGAACGCCGGACCGGGCGTGAAGTCACCGTTGAGCAGGAGCCCACCAACCATGATCGGCAGGAGCAGGGCCGCGAAGACCGCGCCCAGCAGGTGGGCGAGCCAGCGCGGCCAGCCGGCCTTCGCCGAGATGAAGCCCCAGGCGACCCCGCCGAGCGAGGCATAGGGCAGGAACGAGGTCAGGACCGGCCGTCCGAGGACCCAGGCCGCGCTGTTCAGGGACCAGGCCAGGCACAGCGACATCGCCCCGACCATGGCCAGGGTCAGCCAGCCTTCGACCGGCGACCGCGAGAGCCTCGTAAACCGGGCGGCTGTCATCGCGTCACCCGGGCCAGCTGGGTGCCGAGCGGTTGATCGCCGCTGATCACGTAGTTCAGGAGCTCGTACTCGGCCAGGGCATGGCCGAGGGCGCGAGCCTGCGCCGCCCGGTCGGACCCTGGCTCGGCCGGCTCGGCCCGGACGGCAATCACCACGGTCGCGATGCCCCGGGCCCGGAGGCTGGCCAGTGGCCGGACCCAGGCCCGGTCGAGCGACGGCGTGATCACCACGGCGGTCATCCCCCGGCGCAGCCGCGGCAGGCTGGCGAGCAGCCGCTCGACCAGGGGCGCCGTGCCGTCGCCCTCGACCGCAGCGAGGAGCTGCATCACCTTCAAGTACTGACGGCCACCGCGGTCCGCAGGGACCACCGCCAACCGGTGGCCGTAGGCGGTCAGCCCGACGGCCCGGTTCTCGCCGAGCGATTTGTCGGCGATCGACGCCGCAGCCCGGACGGCCACCTCGACGCTCGAAGTCGGGCCGCTGCCGCCCTGCACCCGGCTCTCGAGGTCCAGGAAGATCCACACGTCGGCGGTCTGCTCGAGGTCGAACTCCTTGACCTGGATCTCGCCCTGGCGGGCGGTCGACTTCCAGTGGATCCGGTTGAATCCATCACCCGGGGCGTAGGGCCGGACGCTCGTCGCGAGCGGGCTCGTCTGGAGGGTCCGCTCCGGCGCGGCGTGGCTGCCCTCGATGTTCGCCGCCGGCAGGCGCCATAGCGGCAGGCGGTCGACGCGCGGGTAGACGACCAGGGTGACTGGCTGGCCGACCACGGCCGAGGCCTCGAAGAGCCCGAACGGATCGCCCGTCCGGACCTGGAGCGGCTCCACCCGGAAGTGGCCGCGGCGGGTCAGCGGCACCCGGGCGATCCACGAGCGCTCGGCGCGTGAGCCGATCCCGATCGCCCGACCCGGGATCGCCACCGGCAGGCTGGTCGGGTTGTGGACCTCGAGCCAGGGCTTCGGCAGCCGGCCCGCGTTGCGCAGGGTGTAGGTCACCTTGAGCTGCTCGCCGACATGGCCGCTGACCTGGCCCACGGCATAGCCGGCCTCGAGGTCGGCCAGCCCGAGGCGAGTCAGGACATAGCTGCCGCCGATGACCAGGATCCCCAGGTACAGCAGGTAGAACAGGAAGGGCAGGCCCGACGAGAAGGCGGCCAGGGCAAGGATGACCGCCAGTGCAGCAATCGGCAGCCGGCGGAGCATCGGAGAACCGCGACCTCAGCGAGCCACGCGCGGAGCGGGATCGTCCCGTGGGCCGGCCGGGATCTCGCGCGGGCCGTTGAGGGTCGCCGATGGCGGCCCGACGGGCAGCGTGTCGAGCAGCTCGCGAATGATCTGGGCGGGTTGCACGTCGTGGATCGTGGCGCTGGTCTTGATGATCAGGCGGTGGGCCAGACAGGGCTCGGCGAGGGCCTTCACGTCGTCGGGGATGACGTAGTCCCGGCCGAGCAGGCCGGCGTACGCCTGGCTCGCCCGATACAGCGCAATCGAGCCGCGGGGCGATGCTCCGAGGTAGACATCAGCATGGTTCCGGGTGCCGTTCACGAGGCGGACGATGTACTCGCTGACCGAGCTGTCGACGTACACCTCGCGGACCGCGGCCTGCATCTCGCGCAGCTCTTCGTTGGAGCACACGACGGTCAGCTCGTCGAGCGGATGGCTGCGCTTCTGCTCATCGAGGATCACGATCTCCTCGATCGACTGGGGGTAGCCCAGGCGCAAGCGGAGCATGAACCGGTCGAGCTGGGCCTCGGGCAGGGCGAAGGTGCCCTCGTACTCGATCGGGTTCTGGGTGGCGATCACCAGGAACGGATCGGGCATCGGGTAGGTGATCCCGTCGATCGTCGCCTGGCGCTCCTCCATGCACTCGAGCAGGCTCGATTGCGTCTTGGGCGTCGCCCGGTTGATCTCGTCGGCGAGGACCACCTGGGCCATGATCGGCCCCGGCCGGAATTCGAACTCCTGGGTCTTCTGGTTGTAAATCGAGAGGCCGGTCACGTCGGACGGCAGCAGGTCCGGGGTGAACTGGATCCGGCGAAAGGTGCAGTCGAGGCTGCGCGCGAGGGCCTTGGCCAGGACCGTCTTGCCCGTGCCCGGCACGTCCTCGATCAACAGGTGGCCGCGGCACATCAGCGCGACGAGGGCAAGGCGCACCTCGTTGTGCTTGCCCACGATCACCCGTTCGACGTTCGCGACGACCTTCTCGCCGGTCTCCTGGATCTTCGTCATCGGCCTCCCTCGGTGACGGGCACCGATCGATCCGATCGGCTTGGACTGGACCGGCGGATCCGGCGTGGGCGTGTCGGGAGATCGTACGCCAGGGACGGCTGTCCGGTTCCAATCGTGACGACCGGTCCCGGATTCAGCACGCGATCGCCGGACGGCCCACGATACGAGCGATGACCACGACGGAACGCCAGCGCCTGGCCGAGCGGGACGCCGGCCGCGCCCACTGGCAGCGCTGGGGCCCGTACCTGTCTGGACGCCAGTGGGGCACGGTCCGCGAGGACTACTCGGCCGACGGCCAGCCGTGGACCTACCTGACCCACGACCAGGCTCGCTCGCGAGCGTATCGCTGGGGCGAGGACGGCCTGCTCGGGATCAGCGACGACCACGGCCGGCTGTGCTTTGCAATGGCCCTCTGGAATGAGCACGACCCGATCCTCAAGGAGCGCCCGTTCGGCCTGTCCGGGCCCGAGGGCAATCATGGTGAGGACGTCAAGGAGCTGTACTGGTTCCTCGACGCCACCCCCAGCCACAGCTACCTGAAGGCGGCCTACGCCTATCCCCAGGCCGCATTCCCGTACGACGACCTCGTCGCCGAGAACGCCCGCCGGACGCGGGCCGACGACGAGTACGAGCTGGTGGACACCGGCGTGCTCGCCGCTGGGCGCTGGTTCGACGTCGGTATCGAATACGCCAAGGCCGACCCGGACGACATCCTGGTCCGGATCCAGGTCACGAACATGGGTCCCGATCCGGCCCCGATCCAGCTCCTGCCCACGCTCTGGTTCCGGAACACCTGGTCGTGGGGCCGCGACGAGCCTCGGCCGCGCCTCGCGGCCGGTCCGTCCCGATCCGGCTCCGAGCCCGGCGCCGAGCTGCGACCGATCACCGGCAGCGACGACCGCCTGGGCGAGATCCGGCTCGACATCGACCAGGCCGGGACGCTGCTGTTCACCGAGAACGAGTCGAACAGCGAACGGCTGTGGGCCGTCACCAACCCCGAGCCGTACGTCAAGGATGCCTTCCACCGCCTGGTCGTCGACGGCGAGGTGGCGGCCGTCAACCCGGAGCTGGTCGGCTCGAAGGCCGCCAGCCGGCACCGCCTGGTGGTCGAGCCCGGCGCGACCCGGACGCTGCGCCTGAGGCTGCGCCTGGGAACCGCCGCCAAGGCGGCCGGGGCCGGCGACCCGTTTGCGGAATTCGACGCGATCGTCGCGGCCCGGATTGCCGAGGCCGATGCGTTCTACGCGGGCTTCGGCGGTGAGGACCTGACCGCCGATGAGCGCCTGGTCCAGCGCCAGGCCTTCGCCGGCCTGATCTGGTGCAAGCAGTTCTATCACTACGACGTCAACGAGTGGCTCGACGGCGACCCCGTCAACCCGCCGCCGGCCAGCCGGCTGACGGGTCGCAACGCGGACTGGCGGGAGCTCAACAACAAGGACATCCTGTCGATGCCCGACAACTGGGAGTACCCCTGGTTCGCGTCCTGGGACCTGGCGTTCCACGCCGTCACCCTGGCGGTGATCGACCCGGCCTTCGCCAAGGCCCAGCTCCTGCTCCTGACCCGCGAGTGGTACATGCACCCCAACGGGCAGCTGCCGGCCTACGAGTGGCGCCTCGGCGACGTCAACCCGCCGGTCCACGCCTGGGCAGCCTGGCGGGTCTACCAGATCGACAAGCGGGCGACGGGCAAGGGCGACACGCCCTTCCTCGAGCGGATCTTCCACAAGCTCCTGCTCAACTTCACCTGGTGGGTGAACCGCAAGGACCTGGACGGGGCGAACGTCTTCCAGGGCGGCTTCCTGGGCCTCGACAACATCGGCCTCTTCGACCGTGACGCGCCGCTGCCCGGTGGCGCCCACCTGGGACAGGCCGACGGCACGGCCTGGATGGGCATGTTCTGCCTGAACATGCTGGCCATCGCCCTCGAGCTGGCCCAGGGCGACATGGTCTACGAGGACATCGCGACCAAGTTCTTCGAGCACTTCCTGTACATCGCCGGGGCCCTCAACAACCTGGGCGGCAGCGGGATCTCGCTGTGGAACGAGGACGACGGCTTCTACTACGACGTCATCCACTTCGACTCCGGCGACGTCGTGCCGCTCCGGATCCGCTCGATCGTGGGCCTCATCCCGCTCCTGGCGGTCCACGTCCTGGAGCCCGAGGTGATCGCCGCCCTGCCCGACTTCCGGCGCCGGATGCGCTGGTTCCTGACCAACCGGCCCGAGCTCGCGGCGCATGTCGCCAGCTGGACCGAGCCGGGGGTCGGCGAGCGCCGCCTGCTGTCGCTCGTCCACGGCGATCGGCTGCGCCGGATCACCAAGCGGATCGTCGATCCCGACGAGTTCCTCAGCCCCCACGGGATCCGCTCGCTGAGCCGGGACCACCTGGCCCACCCGGTCAGCCTGACCCTGCCGGGCGGAGAGGCCTACACGATCGGCTACGAACCGTCCGAGTCGCGCTCAGGGCTCTTCGGGGGCAACTCGAACTGGCGGGGACCGGTCTGGTTCCCAATCAACTACCTGATCTTCGAGGCCTACCTGACCTTCCACCACTACCACGGCGGGGCGATCAAGGTCGAGTTCCCGGCCGGATCCGGCCGCCACATCGAGCTCGACGAGCTGGCCTGGGACCTGTCCGATCGGCTGGTCGGCCTGTTCCTGCGCGACACCACCGGCGCGCGGCCGGTCCTGGGCCACGGCGCCTACCTCCAGCCCGACCCACGGCTCGGGGACCGGGTCCCGTTCTACGAGTACTTCGACGGCGACAACGGGCGGGGTGTCGGAGCCAGCCATCAGACCGGCTGGACCGCGCTGACAGCCAAGCTCCTCGAGCAGACCGGCCGGCGCCGGCGGCGCGACGGGATCGACGACCCAGAGCCCTGAGCGCGGCCGGCCCGAGGCGACCACTCCCGACCGGCTGCCGCGCGACCACTGCCACAGGTTGCGGGACGCTCGAGCGGCTGAGTGCATCGAAGGTCAGCCTTACGCCCGTTGATGAGCAGGGCATCAGCCACGATCTCCGGCTCGTTAACATCCGGGCCCTGTTGGTGTTGCCCCGCGCCGTCGCGCCGCTCGGTGCCCGCGCCGTCGCGCCGCTCGGTGCCCGCGCCGTTGCGCCGCTCGGTGTCCCCGCTGGCCGCGGGTCCGCCCGGCGCTGGTGCTGCCAGGCTGTGCCGCCCAGTGCAGGCTGTGCGGCCCGGGACCGGCCGCCGACGCGCATGGTCATCGCGCAGCCGCCCCGCGCCGGCCACTCCCCAGGCAGGCTGGTGTTCTCAGAACACCAAACGGCCGATTTCGGATCGTTTCGCTCGCTTCGCCGTCGAACGCGCGCCCAACTTCATCCCGTGCCACGCTCACGCCGGGACGAATCTCGCCGTTTTGACCGCTCGGTATGGCGCTCCGTCACCCGAAACGGCCCGTTTGCTGTTCCAGGAACACCAAGCGGCCGGACGAGGCTATGGACGGACGGCGCGGCCCGAGGCAGTGGACGGAAGGCGCGGGTACTCCGCACCTCAAAATGCCAATTTGGCGGGTCTCGTTGGGGCTGTCTCCGGCCGAGCTTCGGCAATTTGTCCCGCCACGAGCGTGGCTCGGGATGAAACTCGACCCACTGGAGCCGAGCCGGCCGCATCAACTCCGTTCCCAGGCCCGAAACGGACGATTTGAGGTATGGGCTACCCGCAGGCGCGGGCAGCGACCCCGGCAGCGCCCCGGGGTCAGCGGGCTCGCACGGCCGTCAGCCGCGGATCAGGGTCAGGCCGCCGACCCACAGGGTCATCGCGCAGCCGATCCCGCCCATCACGGCCAGGAACAGCTCGCCGCCGATCCAGGCCGCGACGGCCATCCCACCGAACAGGATCGCCAGGACCAGGGCGATGACCGCCAGGCCGAGGCGCTCGAGGAACGGCCGCTTGGCCCGCGGGTCGGTGCCCGGCGGCAATTCCGGGCCCGGCGGCAATTCCGGGCCCGGCGGCAATCCCGGGCTGGGCTGCCCGGGCGTGGGTTCGCTCATTTGCTGAGCGTCTTGAGCCACAGGCCCATCAGCGAGCCGGCGATCGGCGCGGCCCGGGCCGAACCGTGGCCGCCCTGCTCAACAACCACTGCGATCGCCACCGTCGGGTTGGTGGCCGGGGCGTAGCCGATGAACCACGAGTTCGGCTCGGCGCTGCCGCCGATCTGGGCCGTGCCCGTCTTGCCCGCGGTGTCGATCCCCGGGATCGCCGCTCCGCTCGTGAAAATCCGGCCCCAATCGCTCTCGACGGCCAGCTCCATGGCGTTGCCGATCGTGCCCGCGACCGAGGGCGACATCACCGTGTTGAGGACCGCCGGCTGGATCGCCTGGCGTCCGCCGGGACCGGCGATCGAGGTCACCAGCTGGGGCTTCATCTCGACGCCGCCGTTGGCCACGGTCGCCGCGACAAGGGCCATCTGGAGCGGCGTGACCAGCGTCTCGGCCTGGCCGTAGGCCGCGTTGGCGAGCTCGACATCGTCCTTGAAGCCGCCTCCGAAGTTTCCGCCGCCGTTGGTCACCTGGCTGGCGGCGGTGGGCAGGTCGAACGGCAGCGGCGCGCCGAAGCCGAGCTTGGCGGCCCATGAGCTGAGCGCCGCACCGCCGGTGCGCAGGCCGGTCAGGGCGAAGTAGATGTTGCACGAGACTTCGATCGCCTGGTCGTAGTCGAGCGCCAGCGAACCGGTGAAATCGTGGTGGCCGTCGTGGATCCGGAAGCCCGACACTGGCAGGCCGGTCTGCTCGGCGGCCGGCTGCTGGGCATAGCTCGTCGAGGCGTTGATCGCGCCCGACCCCAGGGCGGCCACCGAGGTCACGATCTTGAACACCGAGCCGGGCACGTACTCGCCCATCGTGGCCCGGTCGAGGAACGGCTGGCCGGCGGCTGCCGCGGTCCGGGTGAAGGCCGCCACGGCCGTCGTCGGGTCGGCGATCGCATTGGCGTTGAAGGTCGGCGTGGAGGCCATGGCCAGCACCCGGCCGGTCCGCGGATCGAGCATCACCACCGCGCCCCGGTCCGAGCCGAGCGCCTTGACCGCGGCCTCCTGGAGCTTGAGCGACAGGCTCAGGCTGAGGTCGTCGCCCCGCTGGGCTCCTGGGGCGAGCTTCGACAGCAGGTCGTCGAGCGAGTTGGGGCTGCCCTGCCCGCTCAGCTCCGCGTTGTAGGCCCGTTCCAGGCCGGCCGTTCCGTACACCGGCGAGGCATAGCCGATCAGGGGCGCCAGCGAACGATCGGCATAGACCCGGTACGGCTCGCCGTTGGCATCCTTCTTGTTCGAGGCCAGGACCGCCCCGGTCTCATCGAGGATCCGCCCCCGGACGACATCGCGAGCCGCCGCGATCACCAGCGGGTTGTCCGCCGCCCGGCTGAGGTCCGACGCGCGGAGCACCTGCCAGTAGCCGGCGCCAACGGCGATCAGCCCGAACAGGAGGCAGAGGACGATTCCGATCCGGGCGATCCCCTGCCCGATCGGGGCCCGGTCGCGGCGGTTCATCGCGCGCTCCGGGCGCCGCCCAGGAACGCTGGCCGGCGGCCCCGGCCAGGACGCGGCGGCGGAGGCGGCTCGACGCCCCGGTCGGAGAGGGCCAGCAGCAACCCGACGACCACGCCATTGGCCAGCAGCGACGAACCGCCATAGCTGATGAACGGCAGGGTCACCCCGGTCAGCGGGATCAGCTTGAGGTTGCCGGCCGCGATGATGAACGCCTGGACCCCGACAACGAGGGTCAGGCCGGCGGCCAGCAGCGCCCGGAAGTCATCGGCCGCCGAGGCCGCGACCCGCAGCCCGCGCTCGATCACGATCAGGTAGAGGCCCAGGATCGCGACGACTCCGATCAGGCCCAGCTCCTCGCCCAGGGCGGCAAAGGGAAAGTCGGTGTGGATCGCCGGGATCGGCAGCCGGCCGGCAACCAGCGGCAGGCCGGCTCCGAGGCCCGTCCCGATGATCCCGCCTCGGCCGAAGGCATACAGCGACTGGACCACCTGGTAGCCCTTGCCGCTGGCGTCGACGAATGGGTTGAGCCAGATGTCGACCCGGTCCCGGACGGTGCCGAAGAGCTGGTAGGCGATCACGCTGCCGGCCACGAACAGGAGCAGGCCCAGGACGACGTAGCTGGTCCGATTGGTGGCGATGTAGACGAGGGCCAGGAAGACCGCGAAGAAGAGCAGCGCCGCGCCCAGGTCGCGTTGGATGACGACGATGCCCAGGGCCATCGCCCACATCGCCAGCATCGGCAGGAGGTACGGCAGGGGCGGCAGCCGGAGCGGCCCCAGGCGCAGGTCGGCCGCGACCAGCAACGGCCGGAAGTCCGACAGGTAGCCAGCCAGGAAGATGACCAGGACCACCTTGATCAGCTCCGTCGGCTGGCCGCTGAACGGTCCGACCTGGATCGTCAGGAGCGCCCCGTTGACCTCGGTGCCGAACAGGAAGGTCAGCAGCAGCAGGGCGATCCCCGCCGCTGCCCAGGTGTACTTGTAGCGGCGCAGCCAGGAATCCGAGCGGACACCGATCGCCGCGATGGTGATCACCGCGATCGCCAGCAGCAGCCAGCCGAGCTGGATCGAGGCCAGCCCGAAGTTCCGGCCCAGGAGCGACTGGGTCACCAGCGCTTGGGGCAGGCGCTCCATCAGCAGCAGGCTCAAACCGCCGAGCAGGCCGATCGTTGGCAGCAGGACCTGGTCGGCGCGTCGCCCGGTCATGATCAGGGCCAGGTGAGCGACGAGGAGCGCGCCGAGGTAGATCGCGAGCTGGCCGAGGTCGGCCGGCAGCCAGCTCGCCGGCTGACCTGCAAGCTGGCGCTGGGTCGCGCCCAACGAGACGCTGCCCAGGACAAGCACGACGGCGACGAGGGCCAGCAGCCCGCTCTCGCGGCGCCGGGCATGGGGCTGGATGCGGCCCGCCCGGACGGGCGCCCGGACGCCGGCGGCGGCGGTCACCTGCGGGCCCGCTCGAAGCGGAAGCGGACCCGCCCCACCTGCACTTCGTCGCCATAGGCGATCGCGCTCAGGCCGTCGATACGCTGCCCGTTGACGAACGTCCCGTTCGTGCTGGCCAGGTCTTCGACATACCAGGCCCGGCCGCGAAACGTGAGGGCCGCGTGCTCGCTGGAGGCGAAGTCATCCTCGACGACGATCGAGTTGTTGACGTCCCGGCCGATCGTGGCCACGGCATCGAGCCCGAAGACGGTGCCCCGCGGCGGCTCGCTGACCTCCGAGCCGACGACCACCAGGCGGGCGAGCGCTCCGCTCGGGTCGCGCGTCGCGGCCCGCAGGTCGCGCAGGAGGAGCCGGGTGACCCCGAACATGAACAGGTACAGACCGCCGAGGAACGCGAGCCGGACGATCCAGATCGCGACGACATAGGGGTCCATCAACCCGGCGCGACAGGCTCGATCAGGAAGATGGTCGTCCCCAGCTCGATCCGGTCGCCGGTCCCGAGGGCCACCTCGGAGATCGCCACGCCGTTGACCCGCGATCCGTTGGCGCTCTGGAGATCGGTCAGGACCAGCATCCCCCGGCGGGCCTGGAGCCGGGCATGGTGGCGCGAGACGCGCTGATCGTCGAGGACCAGGTCGTTATCGACCGCCCGCCCGATCGTCACGACGGCCCCGTCGAGGAGCACGCGGCGCCCGTGTCCGTCGGGGCGCTGCTCGGCCAGCACCGCCGCGGGGGCCGGGGCCGGCTGGACGGCATAGGCGCGCGTCCCCAGCAGGCCGGCGTCGAGCGGGTCCCCCGCCGCCTCGTCGGAGGCCGCGGACCGCCTCGGCGTCCCTCGATCGACAGCCACCCGGACCTCGCCCACGGGGACATCGCGATCAAGGGCGATCTCGACGGTCGGGGCCTGGTCGAGGGCGTAGCCGTGGGCCCGGGCGAACGCCAGCGCTTCGTCGGCCAGGTCCGCCGCGAGCTGTCCGGCACGGGTGCCGAGCGCCGTGATGTCGGCCGCCGCAAGGTGCACCCGATACCGATCCGGGACGCGCGTCCGGCCGCCCACGGACTGCCGTTCGTTCTCCATTGCCCGCTCGATCCGGCGCTGAATCTGGATCGGCTGGAGGGGTGAGCGGAAGAGGCGGGCCGCGGGTCGCTCGAACAACCGCTCGAGGAATCGCTCCACCGCGGAGATCGGTTGCATGATCGGCCGGAGTCTAGCAGGCGGGCCCCGCGGACCCCTCCCGACCGTACCATCGGGAGTCGATCGGGGTACCTGCGGCCGGGGGTCCGCCGGGGGCCCTGCGCTATACTCTCGCCCCGTTCGGGGAGCGCGATACCCCGGGCAGTGTCCCTCGCGTGGAAGTCGCATGGCCGAGATCCTGACCGAGTCGTTCTGTGAGCGCTGTGGCACCCGCTACACGTTCGAGGCGGCCATCCCGAAGAAGCGCCGGATCGGCCGGCTGAAGGTCCTCTCAAAGGGCCTGAAGAACTACGTCCTGAGCGAGGATGCCTCGCTCGACGAGGCGCTGGCCGAAGCCCGTTCCGAGGAGGAGCGCGAGCTGAGCGGCGGCCAGCTGGACGCGTTCCACCAGACGTTCCAGTTCTGCATGTCGTGCCGCCAGTACACCTGTGCAAACTGCTGGAACGAGGCCGAGGGCCGCTGCCTGAGCTGTGCGCCCCTCGAGCTGATCGGCACCTCGCTGCGCTCCCCGCTCGACGACCTGCTGGCCGGCGGCGGAATGGCCCCGCTGGCCCCGTTTGCTCCCCCGGCGCCTGCCGGGAAGATCCCGACGACCGCCGCGGCCCTCGAAGCGAACAGCGCCACCAACGGCCACCTGGCGCTCGATGAGCCGGCTACCAACGGGTCGGCCTGGCCGACGATCGACCTCGTGCGCACCGCCGACGAGCAGGCGGTCGCGGCGACGCCCGCATCTGCCGAGCCGGCAGAGGCAGCCGAGCCGACCGAGGCAGTCGCCGCGCCGGTGCTCGAGGCGTCCACGCCCGCGGCGGAGGCCGCGACCGACACGCCGGCAGCCGGCGAAGCCGTCGCCGCCGCACCTGCCGAAGCAGAGCCCGCGGCCGATTTCTGGACGCGGCCCTTCACCGGTTTCGCGCCCCAGCCCGAGCCGACCAATGGACACC
>Ga0265319_1001514_pt1 | contig 13787 bp, 15 predicted proteins | sample 4824metaG_FD_192443 | JGI IMG/M metagenome (GOLD analysis project Ga0265319, IMG submission 192443) | Rhizosphere microbial communities from Carex aquatilis grown in University of Washington, Seatle, WA, United States - 4-8-24 metaG | ecosystem: Host-associated > Plants > Roots > Rhizosphere >...
GCCTCACGTGCTCCGTTTCATCGAGTACATGGACGTCGGGAGCTCGAACGGGTGGCGGCTCGACGACGTCGTCCCGGCCGTCGAGATCGTCGACCGGATCGCCGCGGTCTGGCCGCTCGAGCCCCTCGCGCTCGCCCGTCCCGACGACACCTCCCGCCGCTACCGCTACCGCGACGGCGCCGGCGAGATCGGCGTGATCGCGTCGGTGACCAAGCCGTTCTGCGGCGGCTGCTCCCGCGCGAGGCTCTCGGCCGAGGGGAAGCTCTACACCTGCCTTTTTGCCCTCAAGGGCCACGATCTCCGCGAGCCCGTCCGCTCAGGCGCCTCAGCTGAGGAGCTCGCCGGGTCGATACGGAGCGTGTGGCACAAGCGCTCCGACCGGTATTCCGACCTCCGCACGGCCGAGACCGCGGCCCTGCCGAAGGTCGAGATGTCGTACATCGGCGGGTAATCATGCAACCCGCTGCGGGGGTTAGACTCTTCCCGTGACCGCCGTCGCCGCAGCCGGACGCCGGATCCTCCCGAAAGGGTGGACCGATTTCGGCTTCCAGGTCGCGATCTGGCTCGGCTTCTACTTCAGCTACCAGGCCGTCCGGAGCCTCGCCGACCGCGATCCCACGAAGGCCTTCATCAACGGCTTCCGGGTGATCGGCTTCGAGCAGCGGATCACGCCGCATCTGATCGAGCAGACCGCCCAGCGCATCGCCGACTCGTCCGGCTGGTTGCTCACCGCCGCCGCCTGGACGTACTGGAACTCCGAGTTCACGGTGATCGGCCTGACCCTGCTCTGGGTCTATCTGCGCCGTCATGACCACTTCGTTCGCTTCCGCAACACGATCCTGCTGGCGAACACGATCGGCCTGATCGGCTACGCGTTCGTGCCGACCGCACCGCCGTGGATGTTCCCGAGCTTCGGGTTCGTCGACGGCGTCAACCACTCGCACAGCTTCATCGGCGCGTTCGCCAACCCGTATGCGGCGATGCCGAGCCTCCACGCCGCCGACGCGCTCATCGTCGGGGTCTACCTCCTCCTCGCCAGCCGGCGCTTGTGGTCGAAGGCGCTCTGGGCCCTCTGGCCCGTGTGGGTCTGGTTCTGCGTGATCGCGACGGCGAACCACTTCTGGCTCGACGTCGCAGCCGGAATCGCCGTCGGCGCAGTCTCGCTCGTGATCGTCGCGAAGGTACCTCTGCTGGCGGGCCGCACGCGGGCCCCCGCCGAGGCGCCCATCGCAAACCTGCTATAGTCCCGACATAGCAGGAATGCGATTTCACGCGACCACGGGACAGCTTTCATGCATGCACTGAAGGACGACGCTCCGACTCTCAGCAGGGTCAAGCACGGGTACACGACCGGTGCCCGCACGCTCGCGAGCCGCTCGGTCACCGGGCTCGCCCGCACGCGTGTGACCCCGAATGCGTTGACGGTCTCGGGCGTCAGCCTCTGTCTCGTCGCTGCCCTGATCGTCCCGTTCGAGAACCGCGGCCAGCTGCTCTTCTACTGGCTCGCTGCCGGCGTCTTCGTGCTCGGCTCGATCCTCGACATCCTCGACGGAGCGCTCGCGCGCGCCGGCGGGCGCTCGACGGTCTTCGGCGCATTCCTCGACTCGACCACCGACCGTGTGGGTGAGGGCGCGATGCTCGCTGCAATCGCGCTCGTCTTCGCGCGGGACGGCAACGACACCGCCGTCGTGTTCACGATCTTCGGTGTCGCCGGCTCCTTCCTCGTGCCGTACGTGCGAGCGAAAGCCGAGTCCCTCGGCCTGCGCGGCGACGTGGGCCTCGGCTCGCGTGCCGAGCGTGTCGTCGTGATCACCGCCGGTCTCGTGCTCGCACCGTGGGGACTGCTCCCCTGGGCGATCTACCTGCTCGCACTCACATCATGGTTCACCGTGTTGCAGCGCGTCCTGCACGTCCGCAAGCAACTTCTTTCTGGAGGAACGAATGTCCAAGAACAACGGTAAGTCGAACGGGCGCGCGCGCCTCGACGACGGCAAGGTCCGCGTCGCGATCATCGGCGTCGGCAACTGCGCCAACTCGCTGCTTCAGGGCCGCGAGTACTACAAGGACGCCGACGACGAGAAGTTCGTCCCCGGCCTCATGCACGTGAATCTCGGCGGGTACCACATCCGCGACATCGAGTTCACCGCCGCATTCGACGTCGTCAAGGGCAAGGTCGGCGAGGACCTCTCCGACGCGATGTGGGCGCACCCGAACAACACGATCAAGTTCGCCGACGTGAAGAAGACCGGCGTGAAGGTCTCGCGCGGAATGACCCACGACGGCCTCGGCAAGTACCTCTCGGAGATCGTCGAGAAGGCGCCGGGGAAGACCGACGACATCGTCGGCATCCTCAAGGAGACGAAGACGGACGTCGTCGTCAACTACCTCCCGGTCGGCTCCGAAGCCGCCGCGAAGTGGTACGCCGAGCAGATCCTCGAGGCGGGCTGCGCGATGGTGAACTGCATGCCGGTGTTCATTGCCCGCGAGGACTACTGGAACGAGCGCTTCCGCGAGAAGGGCCTCCCGATCATCGGCGACGACATCAAGTCGCAGGTCGGTGCCACGATCACGCACCGCGTGCTCACCTCGCTCTTCCGCGAGCGCGGCGTGCATCTCGACAAGACGATGCAGCTGAACGTCGGCGGCAACTCGGACTTCCTCAACATGCTCGAGCGCGAACGCCTCGAGTCGAAGAAGATCTCGAAGACGAACGCCGTCACGTCGATGCTCGACTACGACCTCGGCGCGGGCAACGTGCACGTCGGGCCGTCCGACTACGTGCCGTGGCTGACCGACCGCAAGTGGGCCTACATCCGCATGGAGGGCTCCGCCTTCGGTGACGTGCCGCTGAACGTCGAGCTGAAGCTCGAGGTCTGGGACTCGCCGAACTCCGCCGGCATCGTGATCGACGCGGTCCGCATGGCGAAGCTCGCGCTGAACAACGGCGTCGCCGGCTCGCTCGTCGGGCCGAGCTCGTACCTGATGAAGTCGCCGCCGCAGCAGATCGTCGACGACGAGGCGTACAACCTCACCGAGAAGTTCATCGAAGAGAACCGCCGGCAAACCCCCGTCGCCGAGCCGACCACCGCCAAAGCATCCAAGTAACGCCGCGAGTAAGCACCGCTCGAAGACGTGGCCCCGGGTAGAACCGGGGCCACGTCTCTTTTCGCCCTCGTGCGGCAGGACATGGCCCAGGGTCTGACCCCTGCTTTTCGGACATGACGTCCAGCCGGACATGCCCCCGCGGTCTTTCGTGGCGGAGCCGAGCTTGCTCGGCGCAGCAGTGACCCGCCCGGCCGCGAGCACAACAACCAGAAGGGGGCTCACGGGGGAAACTGGTTTCCCCCGTGAAGCGAGCGAAGCGAAGCGAGAACTAGACTCGGTGACCGGGATGGCACTGCGCGTCGCCCTCGTAACCCCCTTCTCCTGGTCGCAGCCGCACGACGTCAACGAGCACGTCGCGGGGCTCGCCCGAGAGCTGCGTGCGCGCGGGCACGTGGCGACGGTGCTCGCGCCCTCGAGTCGCCCGCGCGAGCTTGCCGACGGACGCCGGGCGCTCGCCCGCGGCGCTGAGGCTGAGCTGATCGCGCTCGGCCCTGCGATCCCGATCGCCCGCGGCACGCGGCTGGGCGTCCCCGTCGGCGTCAGAGCCAATCTTGCTGTTGCATTGGCCGGGGGGACGTTCGACGTCGTCCACGGCTTCGAGCCCGGGCTCCCGAGCCTCTCGTACCTCGCGCTGCGCGACTCGACCGAGTTGACCGCCGCGACGTTCTTCTCGCCCGAGCGCCTCGGCTACCCGCCGGGCAAGGCCCAGCGCGAGCGACTGCTCGGCCGGCTCGACGCCCTGCTCGCGACGAACGCAGAGACCGCAGAAGCGGCGGCGCTCCGCTTCCCCGGCCGCTACGAGCTCGTGCCGAGCGGCGTCGACCTCGAGCTCTTCGCGCCGGCGGAGAAGCGCCGGGTCGTCGTGCTCGAATGGCGACAGGCCGAGCGCCCGCTGCTGCGCGCGCTCGTCCGCGAGCTCGCCGGCCAGAGCGAGTGGGAGCTCGTCCTGCTGCGCACGCGCACGCTCGGCGGCCGGCCCACGCTGCCGCGGGCGCTCCGCGGTCGCGTCCGCGTGCGTACCGCCCTCGACGCCCAGAGCCGCGCCGCCGTGCTGCGCGACGCCGCGGTGTTCGTGCCCGCGTTCGACGGCTTCCCCCGCGTTGCGCTCGAGGCGCAGGCGGCCGGCGCCGCCGTCGCCGCGCCGCCCGGCCGCGCGCTCCAGCCCGAGCTCGCAGCCGCGGAGGCGGCGCGCTTGATCGAGGACGACGCGTTCCGCTCGCAGCGCAGCCGGACAGGACTGGAGGCCGCGCAGCTCGAGAGCTTCGGCGCGCTCGCCGATCGGGTCGAGAAGATCTACGCCTCGCTCGAGCGGCGGCGACGCCCCGTCGCACGACCTGCGCCGCTCGAGGAGCGCGACTGGATCGTCGTCGACCTCCATATGCACACGTCGTGGTCGAGCGACTGCTCGATCGAGGTGGACGACCTGCTCGACCACGCGGAGGCCGAAGGGCTCGGCGCGATCGCGATCACCGACCACAACGTCTTCGGCGGCGCGCTCGAGGCCGTCGAGAAGGCGCGCGGCCGCAAGCTGATCGTGATTCCCGGCGAGGAGGTGAAGTCGGCCTCCGAGGGCGAGGTGATCGGCCTCTTCCTCAAGGAGGAGATCCCGCGCGGGATGTCGTTCGCCGAGACGGTGGCGGCGATTCGCGCGCAGGGCGGGCTCGTCTACGTCCCTCACCCCTTCGACCGGCTGCACTCGATCCCGGACGCGGCGACGCTGCAGCGCCACCTCGGCGAGATCGACATCTTCGAGGTGTACAACGCCCGCCTGCTCTTCGAGGGCTACAACGTCGAAGCGCTCCGTTTCGCACGCAAGTACAACCTCACCGCAGCCGCCGGATCGGACGCCCACGTGCTCCCGGGAGTCGGCACCGGCGCCGTCAGGATGCGCCGTTTCCAGGGCCCCGAGGAGTTCCTCCTGTCGCTCCGGAGCGCCGAGATCCTGCGCCGTCCGAAGTCCCTCGCATACCTTCAAGGGCTCAAGTGGGTGGCCCAAGCCAAGGAAAGGGTGCGCTAGGAGCGAACATCGCTGGGGCTCCTGTGACCGTGGCGACAGACGAAATCTACGAGAAGTACCTGCAAAAGGCGATCACCGAGATCAACAGTCTCGGTGACGAAGTTGCACAGGCCGGGGCAGGCACTCGCGTTCCGGTCGTCGGCTCCGGACATCCGCTCGCAGATGTCTTCCTGCTGAAGCACGCGCCCCGCGCGTCGGAGCTCCAGGAGGGCGTCGCGTTCTACGGCCGGGCCGGCAACGCGCTCCTCAAGTCGCTGCAACGGCTCCGGGTCGACCCGATGGCGATCTACGGCACGAACTGCCTCAAGTTCGCCGACGGGGACGAGGACGAGTCGCGGCCCTTCCTGCTCCGCGAGCTCCACATCGTGCAGCCGAAGCTCATCGTCGTGATGGGCGAGCCGGCCCGCGTCTTCCTGAACAGCGTCGGCTTTCCGCTCTCCAGCGAGATCGCACCGACAGAAGGCGAGCTCCAGCGCTTCACGCCGACGATCCAGGCGCTCGTCACGCCCGACATCGACGAGGCGCTCGACGAGGCGCCGGCGAAGACGGCGTTCTGGAACGCCTTCAAGGTGCTCGGCACGTGGTGGGCCGAGCTACCTCCCTACTAACGTCGCGGCGCCTTGCGGCCTTCGTGGTCGCAGCCGCCGTCGTCGTCACGTGGTACATCGTCGCGCCGCACCTCGCGCACCTGCGCCTCTGGCCCACGATCCTCGTCCTCTCGCTCCTCGTGATGCCGGGGACGCTGTTGCTCGCATTGATCGCGCTGCCGCTCTGGCGCCAACGCTGGCTGTTCCCCGCCGCGATCGTGCTCGGCCTGGTCGCCTTCGGGTGCGCGGAGGCGGGTTGGGGACTCGCGGGCAACTTCGCGAAGCTCTGGGCGGCGATCTTCGCGGGCTGGGCGTTCATCCGCCTCTTCGAGGAGCTCTCGTGGGTCGTGCTCGTCTCCGTCGTGATCCCGCTCGTCGACATCATCTCGGTCTACAAGGGCCCGACGAAGGCGATCACCTCCCACCACTTCGAGGTCTACACCGCCGTTGCGATCGCCTTCGTCGCGCCGGGGGGAGCCGCCGCGTATCTCGGTCCGCCCGACGTGCTCTTCTTCGCCCTCTTCCTCGCAGCCGCGGACCGCTTCGGCCTGCGCGTCGTCTGGACCTGGGTCTCGACGACGAGCATGTACGCCGTGACGGTGATCGTCGCCACGGCGACAGACGTCGGCGGGCTCCCTGCCCTGCCGTTCCTCTCCGTCGGCTTCCTCGCCCCGAACGCCGAAATCATCTGGCGACAGCTGCGCGCGTCGCGAGCCGCCGCCCGCTAGCAGCTAGCTCGCGGGAGGCGTCGCCTTCTTCGCCGGCCTCCGCCCGGTCGACGTGCTGATCGCCGTCTCGCCGATCGAGAACGGCGAGCGGTAGGAGCCGATCACCGAGAGGATGACGCCCGTCGACACCGCGAACCAGCCGGCCGAGGAGTCGTAGCCACGCAGCACCATCAGGAACCCCAGGCCGATCGCCGCGAAGCCGAGCAGCCACGCGGGAGCCTGCTGCCAGAGGTGGAACCGCTTCGTCGCCGGTCCGACCTGCACGTGCAGGTTCGCGTCGGTCTCCGGCTTCACGCTGCCGAGCTGTGCCGTTTCCATCCGGGCCGCAACCGGAGTGGCATCGTCGTTCTGCATGCTGCCCTCCGTGTCCCAGTGTTGAAGGGACGAGCCTAACTCGGAGCGGCCGACTTCTCTAGTAGGGCGACGGTCTCGACGTGCGGCGTGTGCGGGAACATGTCGACCGGTTGCGCGCGCAGCAGCTCGTAGCCGTACTCCTCGCGCAGGACCTTCACGTCGCCGGCGAGCGTCGTCGGATTGCACGAGACGTACACGATGCGCGGCGCGCCGATCGTGCCCAGGCGGCGCAGCGCCTTGCCGGCGAGCCCCGCCCGCGGCGGATCGACGACGACGACGTCGGGCGCGCCCGAGCGCTCGAGGAGATCGTCGACGACCTGGCCGACGTTCCCGGCGAAGAACGCCGCGTTCGTGATCCCGTTCAGCTCGGCGTTCTCGAGCGCGCACGCGACGGATTCCTCGGAGACCTCGATCCCCCACACCGTGAGCGCGTCCTTTGCGAGCGACAGGCCGATCGTGCCGATCCCGCAGTAGAGATCCCACACCGTCTCGACACCGGTGAGCTTCGCGGCCTCGCGCGCGAGCGCGTAGAGCTGCTCGGCCATGAAGGTGTTCGTCTGCATGAACGCGTTCGGCCGCAGGCGGAAGCGCAGGCCGCCGAGCTCCTCTTCGATCGCCGGCTCGCCCCAGAGCAGCTCGGCGGGCAGGTTCGTCACCTCGGCGGGACGGTCGTTCACGGCCCAGTGGATCGAGCGGACCTCGGGGAAGCGCTGCAGCACCTCGATGAAGTAGCCCTTCTCGAACTTCTCGCCCGGCGCGGTCACGAGTTGTACGAGCGCCTGGCCCGTGTTGCGGCCTTCGCGCACGATCAGATGGCGCAGATAGCCGCTGCCGTCCTCCTGCGAGTACGCGGGGAGGCCTTCCTCGCGCGCCCAGTCGCGCACCGCGTTGCGGATGCCGTTGCCGACGTCGGTCGTCAGCCAGCACTTGCGGATGTCGATCACCTCGTCCCAGCGTCCGGCCTTGTGCAGGCCGAGCACGGGGCCGTCGTCCGACGGCGCGAACGAGTACTCCATCTTGTTGCGGTAGAAGAAGACGTCGGGCTTGCAGGGGACGATCGGCTCGAGCGGCGGCTCGGCGATGCCCGCGATCCGCTGCAGCGCGTCGCGCACCTGCGCGTGCTTCTGCTCGATCTGCGCCTCGTACGCGAGATCCTGGAAGCGACAGCCGCCGCAGGTCGGGAAGTGCTCGCACGGCGCCTCGACGCGGAGCGGGCCGGCGGTGACGACGTCGGTCGCGAGCGCCTCGGCAAAGCCGCGCTTCACCTTCGTCACACGCGCGCGGACGCGGTCGCCCGGCAGGCCGCGACGCACGAAGACGACGAAGCCGTCGTGCCGCGCCACGCCGTTGCCGCCGAAGGCGAGCGACTCGATGTCGAGCTCGAGCTCTTCGTGCATCTTCACCGGCGCAGCCATCCGGGCCAGCGTAGCCGCCGCGCTCCGTAAGCCTTGCTCGGGCGGCGCTACTGAAGCGCGGTGACGATGACCTTGCGCTCGCGCGGGCCGTCGAACTCGCAGAAGAAGATGCCCTGCCATTGGCCGAGCGCGAGCTTGCCGTGGTCGAGCGGCACGAGGATCTGCGAGTTCATCAACGCGGCGCGAACGTGCGATGGCGCGTTCGGGCCGTCCGGATCCTCGGTGTGCTTCCAGTCCCAGCTGTCGTCGACGACCTTCTGGAGCGCGTTCTCGAGATCCTCCGCGACGAGCGGGTCGGCATGCTCGTTGATCGTCACGCCCGCAGTCGTGTGCGGGACGTAGACGAGGGCGGCAGCTGCGCCGTTGGCGTCGGTGAGAGCCGCCTGGACCAGCTCCGTGATGTTCACGAGCTGGGTCTTACGGTCGGTCTTCAGATGGATCTCGTGCACGGCGACTATCCTAAGCCCGCCGTGCCGGGGCCGCTGAGTCAACGAGAGCTGGACGCCGTCAGGGCCGACGCCGACCGCTTCATCGCGGAGCTCGACGAGGAGGCGTACCTCCATTTCTCGGGGCTAAAGGACACGTACGACCTGGTGCCCATCTACGAGCGCCACGCGGAGGTCACGAAGCTCGACACGGCCCTCGCGCTCGGCGCGTCGGTCAACGGCGGCCGCAAGACCCGCGAGCTCTGGCGATTCTCGGCCGAGGGGTATCTCGCCAGCTTCGTCAACCGGGAGCAGGAGAAGCTCGCCGCGCTCGAGGCAAGCCTCCACGCGACGGTCGACGGCGAGGAGATTCCGTACCGGAACATCCAGCCGTCGATCGCAAACTCCGACGAGCGCGGCCGGCGCGAACGGCTCGAACGCGCTCGCAACGCGCTCACCGACGAGCACCTGAACCCCCTCCACCTGCGCTCGACACAGGTGGTCCAGCGCGAGATCGGGCATCTCGGAGCGCCGAACTACACCGAGCTCTACCGCGGCTTCGACTATCCGCTCGACTCGCTCGCGGAGCAGTGCCGCGCGTTCCTCGCGTCGACCGAACGCCTCTGGGAGGACACGGGCGACCGCTTCTTCCGCAGCCGCATCGGCGTGGGGCTCGGCGAGATCGAGCGCTGGGACGTCGCGCGTTCCTGGCGCGGCCAGACGTGGGACACAGCCTTTCCGAAGGAGCGCATGGTGCAGGCGCTCGAGGCGACGCTCGCCGACCTGGGCGTCGACCTGCACGCGCAGCGCAACGTCGAGCTCGACCTCGAGGACCGCCCGAACAAGATCCCGCGCGCATTCTGTGTTCCGATCGAGATCCCGGGACGGGTGATCCTCGTGATCAAGCCGCAGGGCGGTCCCGACGACTGGCGAGCGCTGTTCCACGAGGCCGGCCACACCGAGCACTTCGCGCACACGTCGCCGTCGCTCTCGATGGAGGAGAAGCGGCTCGGCGACAACGCCGTCACCGAGGGCTGGGCGATGCTGCTCGAGCACCTCACGATCGATCCGGTGTGGCTCCAGACGCGGCTTGCCTTCTCGCGGCCGCTCGAGTTCGCGGCGGAGGGTGCGACGCAGCTGCTCTGGCTCGTCCGCCGCTACTGCGCGAAGCTCCTCTACGAGATCGAGTATCACGCCGCGCCCGATGTCGCGGCCATGCGCCCTCGCTACGTCGAGCTGCTCGGCGGCGCGCTGAAGGTCAACCCGAGCGACACGGACTATCTCGCCGACATCGACGACGGCTTCTACGCGTCGCAGTACCTGCGCGCCTGGGCGTTCGAAGCGCAGCTGCGCACGTTCCTGCGCGAGAAGTTCGGCAACGCGTGGTTCACGGACAAGGCCGCAGGCTCGCTGATCCGCGAGCTCTGGACGGAGGGGCAGAAGCCGACCGCCGACGAGATCCTCGAAGAGGTGACCGGCGCGCGCATCGACCTCGAAGCGGTCGCCGAGCGCATCCGCGAAGCGCTCGCGGGTTAGTCGGGCCCGGTCATTGTGAGATGACCGAAGCGATACCGGACCCGACTAACCCGCGTGTCTGATTCGGGTCGCGCCCTTGGCTGGCGCGGAGCACACATCGTCGCAAGCGCCACGTCACGCCGTACCGGTCGCTACCCGGCTAGCTTCCGCTCTCGCTTTCGATCGTCTGCTTGATCGACGCGACAAAGGAGTCGGCGACCTTGCGCGCGGAGCGCAGCGCGATCGGCTCGAAGATCTTCCCCATCAGGCCGCGGCCCTCGAGCACGTTGAAGAACGTCAGCTTCGTGCCCTCGCCGGCAGGCTCGAGGTCGTAGCCGCCTTCGGGCACGGAGACGGGAGTCGTCTTCGTGAGCTCCTTCCAGCGGAGCTTCGACGGCGGCTCGAACACGGTCAGCTCGAACTCGTGCTTGGCCGTCATCGGGCCGTCCTTCGCGGTGCTGGCATACACGGTGCCCAGGCCGGGCGGGCCGTCGGTGGTCTTCTCGATCTCGACGATCCTGGAGCTGAAGCGCTTGTCGTTCTCGCCGTCTGCGAGAAACGCGAACACCTCGTCGATCGGGCGGTCGATGACGATCGTTGCGCCGAACCGTCCTGCCATGTCGATTCCTCCTTCGGAAGGGATTCGGTGAGGCTATACGCAGCGATTCCGATCGGGCAGACTCGAGGCCGTGCTGCCGCTGAAGGACAACGTTCCGACAAGCTCGATGCCGGTCCGTTGAGGTTCGAGGCACACGTCGAGCGGGCCGTCGCCTCGCTCCCGCCCGAGCTGCGCGCGGCGATCCGCAACGTCGAGATCACGGTGGAGGACGAGCATCCCGACGAGCCCGACCTGTTCGGCCTCTACGAGGGGGTGCCGCTGCCGGAGCGCGGCGACTGGGCCGGGGCGCTGCCGGACCGGATCCGGATCTTCCGGCTGCCGCTCGTCGAGTCGTTCCCCGACCCGGCCGAGCTCGAGCAGGAGATCCGGATCACCGTCCTCCACGAGCTCGCGCACTACTTCGGGCTCGACGAGGACCGACTGGACGACCTCGGGTTTTCCTGAGGATCGGGCCCGGAATGCCGAGATGCCCATCGACGTTTCGACAACCATGAGAACAGTCCGTGAGATCCATGAGGAGATCGAGCGCCTGAGCGACGAGCGAGTGGAGCTCTGGCATGCGCTCTCCACCGAGTACGACCCCAAGATCCGCGAGGAGATCCGCCGTATCGACACGGCACTCGACGGGCTCTGGGACGAGCAAAGGGCGCTCCGCGCACAGGTTCGGTTCGGCGATCGCGCACAGATCGTCGCCCGCGCCCGCGTCGAGGAGCGGCTGGAGCGAGCCGCCTGAGGTTGCCTCGCGCCTGTCGATCGCCCGGGGGATAGTTCCCTCCAAGGGGTGATCGACAGGCGCGTGCCCGCGTTCGATCCTTAGCTGGTCGCCTGCGGCGTCCGTTTTCGATTGGAGGTCGCCGCGTTGGCAAGTTCGCTGCTTTCGGAGTCCACCCTCGCCGAGCGAGACATGGCGCTCGTCCTGCGCGAGGCCGAGCTCAACCGGCGCGAGGCCGCGTTGCGCCGGGCCGAGGAGGCGGGTGCGGAGGATGAGTGCTCGCTTGCCCATGCGTCCTCGACCCTCGAGCTGGCGCTGGAGTCTCGGCTGCTCGAGGTGGAGCAGCGGGAGCGCGAGCTGCAGATGACGCTCGAAGCGGTCGAGGCGCAGCGCGAGCTGCTCGCAGCGACGACGCGCGAGTACGAGACGCGCCGGGACGAGCTGGGTGACCGGACGCGAGAGGTCGAGGCAGAGCGGAACCGGCTGCGCGACGAGCAGGCCCAGCTCGTCTGCGCGAGCCTCGAGCTCGAGGACCGCGGCCGGCCGGTAGAGCTAAGGGCCCGGCCGGCCGTACCCTCGGTCGCACCTCCGTCCGTTCCGGCGGTCGAGCCCGCGCAGCAGCCGGCGGCGCTGCAGGCGCACGCGCGCGAGATGAAGGCGCTCCAGGAGCTCGAGCAGGCTTCGGACGACGACTGGTGGACGAAGCAGCTCGGTTCGCCGCTCGAAGCCGCGTAACGTCCCGGCGTCGCCTCTACACTGCCAGCCGACGGGGCGTTAGCTCAGCTGGGAGAGCGCCGCCTTTGCAAGGCGGAGGTCACCGGTTCGATCCCGGTACGCTCCATACGCATCGCTCCGCTCGCTTCACGGGGGAAACCAGTTTCCCCCGTGGGCCCCCTTCTCGTGTTGTGCTCGCGGCCGGACGCGTCACTGCTGCGCGGAACAAGTTCCGCTCCGCGACGTGCACGGTCAAACGAAGTCACACGCTCCTGGCGGGACATGGCCCGGGGTCTGACCCCACTCGGCCTTCGCGCGAGGCGCCTGGGCGATTCGCGCCTCTTGCATTTGTGGCCGAACGAGGGTATTCCCCCGTTGGAGGGATTGGACACGCGTCAACGGAAGCGGAGTATCGGTCGCAACCACTGACGAGGGCGCAATGACCGGAACGAAGACGATGCTCAGGCGTTCGCGGCGGCGACTTCGCTGCTTGCGGAAAGGCCATGCGTTCCAGCGGTATCTCGATGCGACGGAGATCGAGCGCTGCCGGCGGTGTGGACAGGAGCGCGTGCAGGTCGTGGATCCTGACGCCGGTATCCGCCTGCGAGAGACGGCCTAGCGCAGGAAGCCGAGCTTCTTGCACTGCGCGGTGAGGTCGTCGTCGCCGCTTGCGAACGTGCGGCAGAACGGGATCGCGTTCGCGCCGCAGTACTTGTAGGTTCCGGCGCCCATGATTCCCGCGCGCGTCGTGGTCACGCAGCGGGCGCCCGTGCCCGGAGCCGGGTCGTGTTGGGCCAGGAGCACGGCAGCCGGTGTTCCCACGAGCGCTGCACCGACGAGCAGCCCGAGGAACCACCGGTCGCGACCGGAGATTCGTCGAAGCAGACGCTGCGATTCGACCGGCACAGCGTCAGGTTACGCCGCGTGCGGGCGCGCCCAACTGGCACTCGCCGTGCAGGGTGACGTAGTGCAACCGTCGACTCAACGGCGTCAGCTGCCGAACGAGACGGTGACGCCACGCGGCACGACGATCACCGGGCAGGTCGAGAGCTCGATCAGGTAGTCGGCGGCCGCGCTGATCGTCACGCGACCGGTGACGGTGCCCGGCCTGGAGCCGACGACGAGGAGATCGACCTCACTGCTCGCCTTCTCCGCGATCGTCGCGCCGAGGCGCGAGGCAAGCCCCTCCGCAGTCTCGAGCGCACATGGGTCGCCGGCCTCGCCGACCGCGGCAATCGTCTGTACGGCGTAGTCCGAGCGGTCGGCAAAACCCGCGGGAGCAAGCCCAACCGCCACGGGCCCACCGTCGAGCAGCCGCCGGGCCGAGGCCTGCGGATCGACGTGGCCGGCCGCGGTCCGGTATTCCGAGCCGAAGACGATCAGGTCTGCGTGCTCTGCGAGCGCGAGCCCGCGCAGCCCCTCCGGCGTGGAGCCGCTGAGAACCACGTGGCGCGGGACGTCGGGCTGCCCGAGTGCAGCGGCACCCTGGTCGAGCAGCGCCTTCGCCTCGCCTTCTGCAAGTCGCTCGCGCCCACTCTCAACCTCGTGGGAGTGGCGGACGTATGCGAGCGCGAGCGACGCGCCTGCGCCGCCGAG
>Ga0265319_1001515_pt1 | contig 13783 bp, 13 predicted proteins | sample 4824metaG_FD_192443 | JGI IMG/M metagenome (GOLD analysis project Ga0265319, IMG submission 192443) | Rhizosphere microbial communities from Carex aquatilis grown in University of Washington, Seatle, WA, United States - 4-8-24 metaG | ecosystem: Host-associated > Plants > Roots > Rhizosphere >...
TGTGCCGGAGCCCTGAAAGAACAGCATCAGGCCGAGGATGATCGGTACGCGCTGGGGAAGCGCGACCTGGGCGAGGTTCTGGAAGCCGAAGCCGTGCAGCAGGAACTTGAACGGACTCAGGGTCGGATCCAGGATGTAGAGCCAGAGCATGAAGTTGGCGATTCCTGCCAGCGCCCCCGGCAGGTAGTAGATGAAGCGCACCGTCGTGCCGAACCTCCCTGGGCTCGCGTGAACGAGCAGCGCCAGCAGGGTGACGATCACCATCATGGCCGGCACCCAGATCAGCAGCAGCACACCGACGTGCTCGAAGGCACTGACGAAGCGAAAGTCGTTGACGACGGTGGAGAAGTTCGTGAAGCCGGTCAGCCCGCTCCCGGTCGGCGAGTGAAACGCCTCATAGATCGCGTAGCCGGTCGGGATGATCCCGGCGACCATCAGCAGGCCGATGAAGGGCGCGACGAGCACCGCCGCCCCGCGTCCTTCGCTGAGGGGGCGCCGCCGACGACCGGCGGCGAGCCCACGCAGCGCTGGGGAGGGCGGCCGTGTGGCCGCCCTCCCTGCTGTTGCGCCGGTTTGCGTCAAGCCGCGCATTATCGCGGGGCTTGTGTGACTACTTGATCGTGTAGCCGACGGATTGCGCTGTGCCCACAAGCGTCGAAGTGAACGACGTCCACACGCTCGCGAGCGTCTGGCCGGCGGTGATTGCAGGCGTCACCACCTGGGTCCAGATCGCGCCGGTGTTGTACTGAAGCCACACATGCCCGGGGCGAACGGCTCCCACGGCTGTATGGAAGGCCTGCTTGAGCTGCGGGAAGTTGGCGAAGTAGCCGTCCTTGTCGGCGTTCGTCAACCACTTCGACTGGTCTGGCGTCCAGGCGGGGAGGCCCGTCGTCAGTGCCACCTGCCAGCGCGGATCGGCGACCACGAAGTCAAGGAACGTGATCGTGTTCTTGAGCTCCTGTCCGTGGATGTGGCTCGAGCCGCCCCACAGTCCGCCACCCTCGTCGCCGGTATAGACGGGCTCGCCCGGCCACTTGAGCGGCGTTGTCGCTGTCATCTGTCCCTTGGGGATCTTGTAGGTGTCACGGAACAGGTAGTCCCCGTACCAGGTGGCGCCCGGCGTCATCACGAGCTTCGGGCCGACCGTCGATGCGGCAGCCGTGTCGAAGATGCCGACCGGCGAGACGACCTTTGCAGCCAGCAGCGCGTCGAGCATGGTCTCCGCTCGGGTGCACTTCGGGTCGCTGAGGTTGATGTGGATGACCGTCGCCGACAGCTGATCGTTGGTCGGGCAACCGCTCGCCCAGAGGTAACGGTCAGGCGCGTAGGCGTCGCCCAACATGCCGGTGAAGTAACCCGGGTGATCCTTAGCGATCTGCAGGCTCAGGCTCTCGTACTGAGGCCAGGTCGTCGGCGGCGTGTAGCCCCACTGCTTGAACAGCGTCGCGTTGTACCAGAGCACGTCCGGCGCGACGTCGTTGCGCACGCACACCCAAGCGGCGCCCTGCACGCACGGAGAGATCGCGGCCTTCGCATAGCCGGCCTTGATCTTCGCCGGCAGCAGCGGAGCGAGGTTCGCGGTGTAGTGGATCTTCGCGCTCGACGCCCACGAGACATCGTCGTTGTCCGGGAAGAAGATCGCGTCGGGCCAACCGCCGCCGGCCTGGTTGAACAGCGCGAACTTCTGCTCGAGCTGCGATGCGCCCGGCAGGTCGTTGTTGACGTTCAGCTTGACCGGGATGTTCGGATAGGCCTTTTCAAAGGCCTTCACCGCCGGCACGCGTGGCGCGTCGACCCAGACGGTGATCGCCGCCGACTTGGCGGTCTTGGCGGATGCGGCAAACGCCCCATTGACCAACAGGCCGCCCGCCGCGCAGGCGAGGACAACCGTCGCAACGAGTCGCCTCGGCGACGCCAGTTTCTTGTTCATCTAAGCCTCCTACCCTCTCTTGTAGCTCGCTTGGTGTCTCGATGGCGCATGATGCTGCTGGCTGTGGGGCCCGCGCCCAGGCGCCGTCAGTGCGCTGCCGTCGTCTCCGCCCACAGCGCGGTGGTCCCGCATGAGCGCGCCCTTGCCTTGCTGCGCCAGCTGTCTGACCGGGCGGAGAAGGCAATCTGCGCGCTCGCCGCAGCCGCAGACATAAAACGATTTATCACGTTTTCGAGTCTAGTCAGATCGCGGTGCCAATGTCAAACAGGAGCCGTCGGCTACCCGTTGGCGAAGCCACTCAAGCTGGCCCGGAAGTGGGCGCGGAGCTGCTCAAGAGTGTCTGGCGCGCCCCGCTCGCCGAACAGGAAAGCGCGCAACTCGCTCGCGGCAGCCGCCTGGAACGCGTGCATGCCGGGGTGGCGCGGGCGGGTATGGGCGTGCTCGATCGTCTCGCGCGTGCGACGGAAGAACTGCCCCGTGAGAGTGTTGGCGAGGTCGTCGTCCCAGGCTGCGCTGTGGCCCGGCTGACCGCCCGCGAGAACGTAGGTCCGGCGTTGGCACTCGGCTCCGGAGATCCATTGCAGGTACTCAGCTGCGGTCTCGCGCTCTCCGCACCGAGCGGATATCGCGAGCCCCGCTCCCCCCAGCGTCGTGCCGGCATGCAGCGGCGCGGCCGGCCCCACGAACGGCCCGAACGAGAGGGGCCGCGGAGCGTAGCCCTCGCGCGCGTAGTTCGAGTAGCCGTAGGCGTGCGGACAGTAGAGCAGCTCGTCGCCGGTGCTCATCGCATTCAGGATGTCGATCGGGTTGAGGTCCAAACAGCGGCGTCCGACCAGCCTCACGAGCTCCGCCATCTGCGCGAGCACGTGGTGCCCGAGATCGTCGGAGACGACCACACCGGTCTGGGTGTCAAGCGGAGGCGGTCCCTGGTTCGCGCATAAGCTGAGGAACAGCGATAGCGCGTCGATCGGCTTCAGCGGCACGACGACGCGACCGCTCGCGCCGGCTGCGAGCTCGAGCATGTCGGTCCAGCTGGCGGGGAGCCGCTCACCAGCCGCGATCAGAAGATCCTCGCGGGCGACCGAAACCGGGCAAGCGGCATCGATGGCGGCGGCCCACTGGCGGCCGTCGTAGCGGTAGGACTCGTGCGAGTGCCCGACCGACGCGGCGGCCTGCTCGGCAAGCCAGCTGGGCTCGACGAGCTCGTCGAGCGCGACCAGCAGCGAGCGCTCTACTGCGTAGCCGATCATCGGGTGGTCCAGCACGATCAGGTCGGAGGTCTCCGCGAGCGAGTCGAGCGTCTCCTCGCCGAAGGCCCACAGCGATCGCGCGCTCCACGTGATCTCCACGTCCGGGTGAAGGTCGCTGAAGGCCTGCGCGGTGACGTGCAGCGGGCCGGTTGCGCGCGTGTGAGCCCACGCTATTCCGCGCAAATGGCGCCGTGCGGTCAACGCCGCCGCGGAGGGCCGGTCGACGCGCGCACGACCAGTCGCGGCGCCGGCTGGCGCAGAACGATGCTCTGACGCGGGCTGCCCTCGATCATCTCGAGCACGAGTTCGAACGCCTTCGCACCCATCTCGGTCATCGGCATGTCGACCACCGTCAACGGTGGATTCGTGTGGTCGCAGAACCAGGTGTCGATCAGTGCGATCACCGACAGCTCGCCTGGTACGTCGACGCCGAGCTCGTGGCACGCGGCGAGCACTCCGACTCCTGCCATCACGTTTGCGGCGACGACCGCCGTCGGACGCCGCGGCAGCCCGAGGAGCTGCTTGCCGGCGGTGTAACCGCGGGGTTCGTCGAAGCCGCCCACGATCAGCCATTCCGGACGCAGCGCGAGGCCCCGCGCGCTCAACGCGTCGAGCACCCCGCGCTGGCGGCGCTGCGAGCGGTCGGAGCCTGCGAGGCCGGTGACCATGGCCACCTTCGTGTGCCCGAGGTCGAGCAGGTGGTCGGTCGCGAGGCGCGTCGCGGCGGCGTCGTCGAGACTCACCGAGCCGGCCGGGCCGCGCACGCGGGAGTTCATGATCACCGTCGGCACCCGAGCCTCGGCCACGCGCTGCATCGAGCGGTCGTGGCGGACCCCCGACAGATGCATCAGCAAGCCGTCGACGCGTCGCGAGTCGACCATCGCGCGCAGTCGCTCGGGGTGGCGCTCGAACTCGTGCGCGTCCGCCAGCAGGACGACCCTGCGCGAGCTCTCGGCGCTCGCCTGGGCGCCGCGCAGCGTCGAGGCGTGGATCGGGTTGCCAACGTCGTTGACGCCGAGACAGCTCGGTCCCGAGCTCGCCAAGCGGAGCGCGCGGGCGCTGTTGTTGGGCGTGTAGTCGAGGGCCTTCACGGCCTCGAGTACCCGCTCCCGCGTGTCGGGGCGCACGCGGAGCGTCTCGTCGCCGTTCAGCACGCGGGACACGACCGCGGCGGTCACGCCGGCGGCACGCGCCACGTCATAAACCGTCGGCGCCGAGGTTCGACTGGTCCGTGCCGTCACCGGAGGGTGGCACTCGAGCGCCGCGGCATCAGGGCGGCGCCGGTTGGTCTGGGGGGGCATGCTTTCAATTGAGGTTGCCGCGCGTGGCGAGCTCCGCGTCGACTCGGGGTCAAGCGTTTTATCACCGATTCGCGGCGCGATCGCGGATGCGGCGCACGCGCCGTGCGTGCCGGCGGCTGCGACACGCCATCGCGGCGCCATTTTGACAGGAGCCGCTAAAACGGTTTATCATCCGTGGGCCTTTGATCTGCACGACCGGGAGGGCATGCTGTCGCAGATGCAGGATCTGAGCACCGAAGTCACGACAGCACAGCTGTCGGACGCACTGGACGCCGTTGGCCGGCGTGACCGGGTGATGGCGGGCGACATCGCGGCGCTCGCGCGCGGAACGCGCGCTGTCGGACGCGCGGCGACCGTGCAGTTCGCCCCCGTCGACCACGACGTCGACGAGCCATACGAGCAGGCGATCGAGTTCATCGACGGCCTGGCGGCCGGCGCGATGGCCGTCATCGCCACCGGCGCGGCTCGCCGTAGCGCGTTCTGGGGCGAGCTGTTCTCCGCCGCCGCAATCGGTCGCGGCGCCGCCGGGATCGTCTGCGACGGCTACCTTCGCGACAGCCCGAAGGTGATCGCGTTGGGCTTTCCGGCCTTCGGCATCGGGACGCGTCCGATTGACTTCCGCGCACGCATGGAGGTCACGAGCCTCGGCCAACCCGTCGTGTGCGGTGGGGTGCGGGTGGCGCCGGGCGAACTCGTGCTCGCCGACGACGACGGCGTTGTCGTGGTCCCCCTCGACGTTGAGGCGGACGCTGTGCAGCTGGCCAACGAGCGGGCGGCGCGCGAGACGGTTGTGCTCGACGAGCTCAAGAGTGGCGCGACGCTCGACTCGGTCTGGGCTCGCTACAGGGTGCTCTAGGCGCCATGCTCTCCATCACCGACACCCACCAGCACCTGATCTACCCGGAGCGCTACGACTACCCTTGGACGGTGGGCGTCGCCGCTCTCGAGGGGCGGGCTTTTCACCACGCGGACTACGCGCGGGCGTCGCAGGGTTGTGGCATCGGCGCGAGCGTGTTCATGGAGGCAACAACGGCTGACCCCGCAGACCACGACGAGGCCGCGTTCATCGAGGAGCTGGCGGCCGATCGCTCGACGCGGATCGTCGGGATCGTGGCCGCCTGCCGACCCGAGCACGGCGGCTTCGCAGCATTTCTCGACAGTCTGGCCGGCACGCAGGTCGTCGGGCTGCGCCGGGTCCTCCACGTCGTGGACGACGAGGTTTCACGCGGCCGCCTGTTCCGCGAGAACGTCCGGATGCTCGCCGAGCGGCGGCTTACCTTCGATTTGTGCGTGCTCGCGCGCCAGCTTTCCCTCGCCTATGAGCTCACGGCGGCCGCTCCACAGGTCAGCTTCGTACTCGACCATTGCGGCGTGCCCGACATCGCCGCGCGCGCCCTCGAGCCGTGGCAGCGGGACATCGAACGGCTGGCCGAGCTACCCAACGTCGCCTGCAAGATCTCCGGCGTGCTCTCCTACTGCGATCCTCAGCAGGCCGACCGCTCCGCCGTGGCCCCATATGTTGAACACTGCATTGCTGCGTTTGGCTGGGATCGGCTGGTTTGGGGCAGCGACTGGCCGCTGGTCGACATCAACTCGTCCCTGGTCGAGTGGGTATCGATCAGCCGGCAGATCGTCGCCGGTGCCGACGAGGCTGACCAGCGCAAGCTGTTCTCGGACAATGCGGCGCGACTCTACGGGCTGCGAATGCGGGGTGGCGTCGATGGCTGAGCAGACCTCGGCGCCGCGGCGCCCGCCGTATGTCCGCCTTGCGGCAGCCGACAATGTCGTCGTGTTGACCCATCATGTCGATCCCGGCGACACAATCGCCGGCACGGCCGGGGAGACCTGGACGATGACGGCGCATCTCGAGGCCGGCAACAAGCTGGCTGCGCAGGGGATCGCGGAGGGCGAAAAGGTTTTCAAGGTCGGCGTCCCGATCGGGACGGCCACGCACGCGATCGAGGCCGGAGACCACGTCCATTCGCACAACCTTCGCAGCGACTACATTCCGATCGACGTCGAGGAGGCTCCCGGTGGCGGCAGCAGCGACTGAGTGGCCTGCATACCTGCGCGCGGACGGCCGCAAGGGCATCCGCAACGTGGTCGTCGTGGTCTATCTGGTCGAATGCGCGCACCACGTCGCGCGCGAGATCGCGGCTCCGTACGGCGACCAGGGAGTGCACGTCGTCGGCTTCCCCGGCTGCTACCCGAACACGTACGCCTTCGAGATGCTCTCGAGCATCTGCACGCACCCAAACGTCGGTGCGGCGTTGCTGGTGTCGCTGGGCTGCGAGTCCTTCGCCCGGGACGCACTCGAGGCCGTCATCGCCGACAGCGGCCGACCCGTGGGGAAGCTGGTGATCCAAGAACGCGGCGGGACACGCACGACCGTCGCCGAGGGCCGCGAGTGGGTGCAGGCGCAACTCGCCGCTCGCGCCGGCGATCCGCGCACAACCATGACGCTCGACGAGCTCATCGTCGGCACGGTCTGCGGTGGCAGCGACGGCACCAGCGGGCTCACCGCGAATCCAGCGGTCGGGCGCGCGTTCGACCAGCTGGTCGGCGCCGGCGCGAGATGCATCTTCGAGGAGACGCTCGAGATGGTCGGCTGCGAGGCGGACCTGGCGGAGCGCGGGACCACGCCGGAGCTCGGCCGCGAGTTGCGCGGAGCGGTCGAGAAAGCAGCCCGCTACAGCGTCGCCATGGGCTACCCGAGCTTCGCCACCGGCAACGCGACAGGAGGGCTCACGACGATCGAGGAGAAGTCGCTCGGCGCCTACAGCAAGAGCGGCCGCGGACCGGTGCACGGGCTGCTCAAGCCGTGCGACATACCGGCCCAGACCGGTCTCTACCTGCTCGACGTCGTACCGGACGGCGACGCCCGCTGGGGCTTCCCGAACATCAACGACAACGCCGAGATCGCCGAGCTGATCAGCTGCGGAGCACATCTGATCCTGTTCACGACGGGTCGCGGTTCTGTGGTGGGCTCGGCGGTGGCTCCCGTGATCAAGATCTGCGCGAACCCCGAGACCTATGAGCGCATGAGCGAGGACATGGATGTCGACGCCGGCCGTATCCTGACCGGCGCCGCCTCGCTGGACGAGGTGGCAGCACAGATCTGCGAGCGCACCGCCGAGGTGGCGGCTGGCGCGCTGACCGTGTCCGAAACGCTCGGTCACCGCGAGTTCGTGCTCGGGTACAAGTCGTTCGAGCCTGCCGGACCGGCCTGTCATCCCGCCCCGCTGCCGATGGCCGCCGCGGTCACCGGGCCAGTGCCGCCGCGCTCCTAGCGCTCGTCCGGCATCAGCCGAGATCGAAGATCAGTGGCAGCCGATCGGACGCCGTGCCGCTGTAGTCGTGCGTGACCTCCATGAACCGGGCCATCTCGGCCTGCCAGCGCCGGTTCACCGGGTGGTCGGCCAGCTCCGCGATGCCGCGTTGGTAGCTCTCGCACTCGATCGCATGAAAGACCTCCCGGCCGTCGCGGAAGATCAGCCAGCGCGTGAATCCCGCCGCTCGAATCGCCTCGAGCAACTCCGGCCAAACGGCCGCGTGGGCCGCATCGTAGGCGGTCTCCGTCCCAGCCTTCAAACGCGTGTGAAGCCCGACGTGCTCTGCCATCGCTGCGCTCATCCTCCTCGTTGGTCGATCTCTCCGCAGCCCAAGCGGCCCCCTTGCGGTCTTTGGGCTGGCATTTGGTCAAACGTTTTACTAGCCTTCCGCGTGCGATGCAAAAACGCATGCGACGCAGAGCACAACTCGCCCGCCCATCACGCCCCCGCATCCGCCGCAGGGGCGCCGATGTGGCCGCCGCGAGGTCAGTCCAGGACCGGTCCTGGACGGCGCGCGACGCCTCTCGTTCCGTCGCGCCGGCGCGGCAGCGCAGCCGCGCCGCCCATCACGACGATGGAGGGTGCGCATGAACGCCGTCTACTACGAGGGGGCCGGGCGCTTCAGCCTCGGCTCCTGCGAGATCCAGCCGCCGCGTGCCGGTGAGGTGCGCCTGGCCGTCGCCTACTGCGGCGTCTGCGGCACAGACCTGCATATCGCCCACGGAGCGATGGACCAGCGGGTGCGTGTGCCGCAGGTGATCGGTCACGAGATGTCGGGCACCATCGCCGAGCTGGGGCCCGGAGTCCAGGGCTTCGAGGTCGGCGAGCCGGTTGTCGTGCGCCCGCTCGACGCGCGCGGCGAGACGCCGGCCGACAAGGGTGTCAGCCACATCAGCCGCAAGCTGAAGTTCCTCGGCATCGACACGCCCGGCGCCTTCCAGCAGTCCTGGACCGTGCCCGCCTTCACCCTCCATCACCTGCCCGCGGGTGTCGATCTGAAGCTGGCGGCGCTGACCGAGCCGCTCGCGGTCGCCTGCCACGACGTGCGCCGCGCGCAGCTCCGCGCCGGCGAGACCGCGGTGGTCATCGGAGGCGGCCCGATTGGCACGCTTGTGGCCCTCGTCGCACGCGAAACCGGGGCGCAGGTCGTGCTCAGCGAGGTCAACCCGGCGCGCCTGGCGCTCGCGCGCTCGCTGGGCCTCCAGACCCTCGACCCGACGCGCGTGGACCTGGTCGCTGAGGTTGCGCGCATGACAGACGGAGCGGGCGCCGACGTGGTGTTCGAGGTTTCCGGTTCGGCCGCCGGCGTGCAGGCGATGACGCAGATCGCGTGCCTCCGCGGTCGCATCGTCGTGGTCGCCATCTTCTCCCAGCCGCAGGAGGTCAGCCTGTTCGACTTCTTCTGGAAGGAGCTCGAGTTGAAGGGAGCCCGCGTCTACGAGGTCGAGGACTACGAACGCGCGATCGACCTGCTCGGCGCCGGCAGGCTGCCGCTGGCACAGCTGGTCACGGCGGTCGAGCCGCTCGAGCGGCTGCCGGCCGTGTTCGAGGAGCTCAGCGGCGGCACCGAGGCGATGAAGGTTCTGGTGGACTGCCGCTGATGAGCGTCGAGAGTACACAGCCGGCGTTCGACCTCACGGGCCGCACCGCTGTCGTGACCGGGGCACGACGCGGGATCGGAGCTGCGGTGTCGGTCGCGCTCGCGAAGGCCGGCGCCGACATTGTCGGCGTGAGCGCGTCGCTCGAACCGGACGGCGGCGAGGTCGGCCACGCTGTCCGCGCCAGCGGACGCGCGTTCCGCGGCTACCGCTGCGACTTCGCCGACCGCAGCGCCGTCCACGGACTGATCCGCGAGCTGGAGCGCGACGTCAACCGAATCGACATCCTCGTCAACAACGCCGGCACGATCGAACGAGCGCCGGCGGCGGACCACCTCGACGCGATGTGGGACCGCGTGCTCGAGGTGAATCTCAGCGCGCAGTTCGTGCTCACACGCGAGATCGGCCGGCGAATGATCGCGCAGAGTAACGGGAAGATCGTCTTCATCGCTTCGTTGCTCGCGTTCCAGGGCGGTATCAACGTGCCCGGCTACGCCGCCAGCAAGTCCGGCGTGGCCGGTCTGACGAAGGCGCTCGCCAACGAGTGGGCGGGACGGGGCGTGAACGTCAACGCCGTCGCCCCGGGCTACATCCGCACCGACAACACGCAGGCGCTGCAGGACGACGCGACGCGGTCGAAGCAGATCGTCGAACGCATCCCGGCGGGCCGCTGGGGCGCGGCCGAGGATCTCACCGGCGCCGTCGTATTCCTGTGCGCGCCGGCGTCTGACTACATCCACGGCGTGATCCTGCCGGTCGACGGCGGCTGGATGGGACGCTGAACGATGGTGGCCGGCACCGGCGAGAGCGAGGTCCTCGCGCTGCTGCGCCAGGCACGCGTGCTTCCGGTGCTGAGCGTCGAGCGTGCCGATCAGGCCGTCGCCGCGTGCAACGCGCTGCTTGCGGGCGGGATTCGCTGCGTCGAGATCACCTTCCGAACCGCGGTTGCCGCCGAGGCGATCGAACGTGTCAGTCGCATCGAGGGGTTGCTCGTCGGCGCCGGGACGGTGCTCTCGGCGACGCAGGCGCAGGCCGCTTTCGACGCCGGCGCGCGGTTCGCGCTGGCTCCGTGCACCAACGCCGGCGTCGTGGCCGCCAGCCGGGAGCTCGGCCTCGAATTCTTCCCCGGCGTCGCCAGCCCGTCGGAGATCGACCGCGCCCACGAGCTCGGCTGCGATGTGGTGAAGGTGTTTCCGGCGTCGACCGTCGGTGGGCCTGCCTTCCTGCGAGCGGTCGCCGCCGTCTATCCGAAGTCCCGCTTCATTCCCACCGGCGGCATCGACGCCGGCTCGCTGGCCGCCTATCTCGCCGTTCCGTCGGTGCTGGCTTGCGGTGGCAGCTGGCTTTGCGATCGGGCGCTGATCGAGGGCGGCCGCTTCGACGAGATCGAGCGCCTCGCACGGGACGCGCAGGAGGCAGCCGCGTGAGCGTGCTCGAGCTGAGACCCCGAGCCGCCTGCCGCTACGACCTGCTCTCGCTCGGTGAGGTCATGCTCCGGCTCGACCCCGGACCCGGCCGGGTGGCCACCGCGCGGAGCTTTGCCGTCTCGGAGGGCGGCGGGGAGTACAACGTCGCTCGCGGCGCGAAGCGCTGCTTCGGGTTGCGCAGCGGCATCGTCACGGCGCTCGCCGACAACGCTGTCGGCCGGCTGATCGAGGACCTCATGTACCAGGGTGGTGTCGAGCAGGTCCACGTTGACTGGCGGCCATATGACGGCGTCGGACGCAACGTGCGCAACGGCTTGAACTTCACGGAGCGTGGCTTCGGGGTGCGCGCTCCGGCAGGGTGCTCCGACCGGGGTCATACCGCGGCGTCGCAAATGCGCCCGAGCGACGTCGACTGGGAGCGGATATTCGGTGAGGACGGGGTGCGCTGGTTTCATACCGGTGGCATCTTCTGCGCCCTCTCGGCGGACACCGCCGCGCTGGCCGCGGAGGCGATGGCGGCAGCACGGCGACACGGCACGATCGTCTCTTACGACATCAACTTTCGCCCGTCGCTGTGGAGGGCCTCGAGCGCGACACCGTCGGACGTCAACAGGGCGCTGATCGAGCATGTCGACGTGCTGCTTGGCAACGAGGAGGACTTCTCGGCAGGCCTCGGCTACGCGGTCGAGGGCATCGATCCGCACATGCTCGAGCTCGATCGCACCGCCTACGAGAACCTGCTCGCAGGCGTGATGGCGGACAATCCGCAGTTGGCAGTGGCCGCCGCGACGCTGCGCCAGGCGCGGACGGCCACCGTCAACGACTGGAGCGCCGTGTGCCGGACACGCGAGTCCTTCTTCGCCGGCGCGCAGATGAACGGGCTTGAGATACTCGACCGGATCGGTGGTGGGGACTCGTTCGTTTCAGGCCTCGCGTATGGCCTGCTCAGCGGCCTGGATGTCGGCGTCGCGCTCGATTACGGCATCGCCCACGGCGCGCTGGCGATGACCACTCCCGGCGACACCTCGATGGCCACACTCGACGATGTCGAGCGGCTCGTCGCCGGCGCTTCGGCGCGGGTCATTCGATGATCAACAGGGCGCTCAGCCGGCGGCCGCGTCGAGCGCCCGCGCTGTTCAACGGTGCAACGTCTGTCAGCTCCTGGAGTCACCGTCGCGGTGGGGGAGGTCGTGCAAGCGATCGAGCTTGCCGTGCCCGCGGTTGCCGGGCGGCTCGAGTGCGGGGCCAGTCCGTCCCGTTGCGCGACAGCTCCAGTGGGACACATTCACGCGGGTCGTGGGGAGTGTGGTCGTCGGTTCGCCGGCCGACGGTGTGGCGGACACGATCCGCCCCTTCCAAGGACGCTGACTCCAGCCCTGCTCGGACGCGTCTGGCCCCCTGCGACACCAATCGTCTCCTCCTCCGGAGGCGGCGTCGCGGCGAGTGGTCAGACGCGTCCGCGGCAACCTCGCGGGGGCGCCAAGTTCGATGATCGCGACGTGCGCCACGACGCACAACCGCGTGTCGCCGGCGCCTGGCGCTACGGTGCGACAGACGCTCGGAATGACGTCCACGATCGCCCCGCAGCGGTCTCCTGCTCCCGCCGCACAACCCTCAGGGAATAGGTTTTGACAAACCTAACTCAGCCTGGCGTCCCAACTCCCGAGAACCACGACGCCCGCGGTGTGATGGCCGCGGCGACGCCGACGGCGATCCCCAACGTTCGGCTCGGGCGCACGGCGCTCGAGGTCACGCGAATGATCCTCGGCTGCGCTTCGATCGGCGGGCTCTACTCCGCGGTGGATGCGGACACCGCGGCAGGCGGCCTGGCGGCAGCCTGGGACATCGGTGTGCGGACGTTCGACACTGCGCCGCATTACGGCGTCGGTCTGTCAGAGGAGCGTCTCGGCAGATTTCTCGCAGGCCGCACGCGTTCCGAGTTCGTTGTCTCGACGAAGGTGGGCCGGTTGCTCGTGCCGACCGATGAGGATGTCGAGGGCTCCGAGGGCTTCTTCGGCACGCCGCAACGCAGCCGCGTGCGTGATTACAGCCGCGATGGCGTGCGCCGCTCGATCGAGCAGAGTTGCGAGCGACTCGGTCTCGACCGCGTGGACATTGCGCTGATCCACGATCCCGACGACCACTGGAAGGCCGCGGTGAGCGAGGCCTACCCGGCGCTCGACGAGCTTCGTCGCGAGGGGATGGTCACGGCGATCGGAGCCGGGATGAATCAGGCTGCGATGCTCCAGCGGTTCGTCGTCGAGACGGACATCGATTGCGTGCTTGTCGCAGGCTGCTACTCGCTGATCGAGCAATCCGCGACCGAGGGCCTTTTCCCGGCCTGTCGCGAGGCCGGCGTGTCGGTGCTCGCGGCTGGCGTTTATGAGAGCGGGATCCTGGCCGACCCGCGCCCGGGCGCGCACTTTCGCTACGAGGAGGCGGCCCCGGAGCTCGTGGCGCGGGTCGGGCAGATCGCCGCCGTTTGCGCCGGCTACGGCGTCAGTTTGCCGGCGGCGGCACTCCACTACGTGCTCGCGCATCCAGATGTCACCGCTGTTGTCGTTGGCGCACGTTCTGACCAGCGCGTGCGTGAGAACGGCGAATTCCTGCGGCAGCAGGTCCCGCACGAACTCTTCGACGAGCTCGCAGCGCTCGGACTCGCTGCGCCGCTCGCTTGATGTGCGGCGCAAGCGCGAACCCGATCGGCTCATCGCGAGAGCGTGCCGGACGCGCCGTTCCTCGAACGCGGCGTCACGAGCGCCGGTCACCACGGCGCGGTGTGCGATCCTGCCCGCCACTGTGACTACGGAAGATCGAGAGAGCCCGCGCGTCTGCGTGGCGGCGTGGCGTCTTCCGGACGGAGAGCGACGGTGACCGGCTTCGAGGATACGTGGGCGCGCCAGTTCGGCGTCCGCCGCCCCGGGCAGATCGTCTGCGTAGGGCGC
>Ga0265319_1001516_pt1 | contig 13782 bp, 17 predicted proteins | sample 4824metaG_FD_192443 | JGI IMG/M metagenome (GOLD analysis project Ga0265319, IMG submission 192443) | Rhizosphere microbial communities from Carex aquatilis grown in University of Washington, Seatle, WA, United States - 4-8-24 metaG | ecosystem: Host-associated > Plants > Roots > Rhizosphere >...
AAAAGTAACCACCCCAACTCCCCGCTTGCCAACAACCCGCGCAACAGGGTAGGGAAGGCGGCTTATGCGTAAAACTTCCAAGTCCTTCAAGCTGCCCAAGGAATTCGCGGGCGTCACCGTCCACACCAAGGCCAATGTCTATTTCGACGGCGGCGTGGTCAGCCACACCGTCTTGTTCAGCGACGGCGCCAAAAAAACCCTCGGTCTCATCCGCCCCGGCAAGTACCATTTCGGCACCGGCGCGCCCGAGCGCATGGAAATCGTCGCCGGCGCCTGTCAGGTCAAGCTCGACGGCAAAAAAGCCACCAAGAAATACGCCGCTGGAAAACACTTCGACGTCCCCGGCAACTCCGGCTTCGACATCGCCGTCGCCTCCGGGCTCTGCGAATACGTGTGCTCGTTTCTGAAATAGGTTTTAGTTTCGAGTTTGGAGTTTTGCGTTTCGAGTTCCACCGCGACCTTTACTAACGGAATGATTGTCGTGGAACCCAAAACTCAAAACCCGAAACCCGAAACGGGCGTTTCCGTGAAACCCAAAACTCCAAACCCAAAACTCGAAACGGGAGTTTTGCCCCGCTGGCGCGGCCTCTGCGCCTACGACGGCACCGACTTCTACGGCTGGCAAAGCCAGCAGGGCGGCCGGACCATTCAGGATTTTTTGGAAAAACGCCTCGCGCAAATTTTCCAACGACCGGTCCGGGTCCACGCCAGCGGCCGTACGGACTCCGGCGTGCACGCCAAGGCCCAGGTGTTTCACTTTGACGCGGAATGGACCCACCCCGTCGCGCATTTGCAGCGCGCCCTGCGCAGCGGCCTCCCCCGCGGCATCGCCGTCAGCGCCGTCCGCCGCGCCAAAGGTGATTTTCATGCCCGCTACAGCGCCCGGGGCAAGCGCTACCGTTACCGCGTATTCCTCGGCTACCCGAGCCCGTTCGAGTCGCGGTGGTCATGGTCGCTCGGCGATCGCCCGGTGGACGTCGAAAAAATGCGTGCCGCCGCCAAAAAATTACTGGGCAAACATGATTTCACCGCGTTTTCAGGGCAATATGAGGAATCGGAAAATCCAGTAAAAGACTTGCGCCGGTTGGACATCCTCCAACGCGGCCCGCGCGTGGATTTCGTCATCGAGGCCAGCGGCTTCCTGTACAAAATGGCCCGCGGCCTCGTCGGCGCCCTGGTCGCCGTCGGCCTCGGCAAACTCACGAGCGCCGACCTCGAGCAAATTCTCAAATCTAAAAAACGCCCCGTCGAAATCGCCACCGCCCCGGCGCTCGGCCTCTGCCTCGAAAAAGTCTTCTATTAGGTGGTAGGGCGGGGCCTCCGGACCCGCGCGGCCGTATTTCCCTCCTGTTTTAGATTTGCCAAACCGGACCTAGGTTAAAGAATAGCCTCCTTCGGCTGGTTACCCCTTGAACTGCGCCCGTTTTAGTTTGGTGAGTTAGCGGTCGTGATTTCCCCCAACCCCCAATCGGAGTAAAACGATGCCCCTTACCCGTCGTAATTTCCTGGCCACCTCCGCGTCGCTCGCCGGCTACGCTGCCACCGCCCGTTTGGGTCTTGGCCAAATCGCTCCAGCGGCGCCCACCGCTTCGGCTGCAACGCCCGCCCCTTTCACTCCAAAATCCCCGGCCACCGCCGACTTTTTGAAATTGGTCGGCCCAACTCAAGCGTCCGCACTGCTGACCCGCCTCGCGAAAACCAATTCCGACATTAAACTCCGCGGGCTCAGAACCATCCGCGGGGTGCCGAATGTCGGCGGTGATTTCTTGACCGGTTATCCCTACAATGAGTTCTATGATTGGGATGTCTATTTTGAAAATCTTTACCTCAGCTACTACGGTGTCAGCACTTACTGCTTCACCAACCTCAAGGAATTCCTCAGCCGCCAGACGGCCGATGGCTACATCAACCGCTCGCTGAACAAACAGCGCGACCGCCAGCACTTCAAGCCCTTCCTCGCCCAACTCGCCGTTTTGGGCTCCAAGCAAAATAATAATAATTACGCCTGGCTCAATGCCGTGCCGGCGACCGCCACCGTCCCCGAAAACGGCAGTTACTACAACCGGTTGAAAAAATATCTCGAGAAATGGTTCAGCTATGATGGCGACAAGAACGGGCTGCCCACTTGGAATTCCGCTGATGAAGCCGGCACCGACAATCAATGGAGCCGCGCCGGCCAACTCGGTGCTTTTGAAGTGGAAGGCGTGGACTTGGCCAGCTACCTCGTGCGCGACCTCCGGGCCATGGCCGTCATCGCCGATCACCTCGGGCATGACGACGACCGCAAAGGCTTTACCGCCCAAGCGGACCGGTTGTGCAAACTCATCAACGACTTCTTTTGGGACGAGAAGGATGCCATGTACTACGACCGCAACGAAAAAACGAAGGAATTGGTCCGGGTCAAATCCGCCACCAGTTTCACGGCCTTGTTCTGCGGCGCGGCGACGCCCGAACGCGCGAAACGCACCATCAACGAGCGCCTGCTAAATGAAAAGGAATTCTGGCTGGCCTATCCTGTGGCCAGCTATGCCAAGACGGAACCTGACTATTATCAGGGCTCCCACAACGAATGCAACTGGCGCGGTTCCACTTGGGTGCCCACCAACTATATGATTTTCCAGGGCCTCATGCATTACGGCTACACGGCCGCCGCAAAGGACCTCGCCACCCGCCTGTTCAACATGGCGGTGGTCAAGAACCCCGTTCTGCGCGAATACTACAACGCCGAGGACGGTTCCGGCCTGGGCCAGACTCAATTCTGGGGCTTCACCGCCCTCTATTATGGCATGCTCCTCGAATGTTGCCTGCAATATGATGCCTCCGATTTGGAGAAACCCGCGCGCCCGATTATCGCCGAGGAACTCGGCGTCAAATTTGTCACCTGAGTCGGTTACCCGCCCCGCCGCTCTGTAATTGGTCTTCCCCCCATCGCCCGGACGAGAGCTGGCCCACTTCATCGTCCCGAATCGGGGTCGCCTTCCCCATCGCCCCAATCGGGACCGCCTTCCCCATCGCCCCGAAGGGGCGACAGAGCCAAGTCCAGGGTTGCGCGTAGCGCAACCCTGGGCGCAGAACCAATAAAAGACCACCGCCCCAAAGGGGCGGAGGAGCCCACAATCTCTCCCCCCTCTCCCTTGCCCCGCCGCCTCATCTTGAAAATACTCCCACGCGCCAGGGTCAATCGAACCTTCGTTCCCTGCGCTCAGGTTTTTACCACCTTCGCGAGATACTCCGCCAGTTGGTCCAGCGTACCCGTCCAGCCCCCGGCCATGTTGGGGCGGAACGCTTCGAAGGTCTGGCGGTCGACATCCGTGGAATTATACGGACTCCACTTGAGGGTGAAGGTCGTTTTACCGTCATTCTCGGCAAAGGAGAAGACGGAGAGCAGTTCGAGCGGCCAAGTTGGGCTCATGGGGTGCCGGGTCAGACCGCCGTTTTCATCGGAAAACGAATTCACCAGCACCATCCGTTCCGGCGCCACAATTTCGCGATAGACAAACTTGCCCCACATTTCATGGCCATCGGGGGATTGCAGCCTGTAAAGATAGATGCCACCAGGCCGGAAATCCATTTTCTTTACCGAAGCCTTAAAGCCCTTCGGCCCCCACCAGCGCTGCAAGTGCTCTGGATCCGTAAATGCCTTCCACACCAATTCGCGCGGGGCGTCGAAGGTTCGCGATAGCACAAATTCATCCGGGGCGGGGTGGGGGGAGATGCCGCGCAAATGGCCGTCCAGACGGTCGAAGGAATCGCCGGCTCCCGCCTCCATGCCGGAGTTGAAATGGCCGTCGCGTTGTTCCTTGGTCGGGTGCAGGACGCGGGACGTCAGGATCGTCACGCCGTCCTTTTCCTCCAGCGTCATCGTCGTTTTCCATTTGGGACTACCCAGGGCGGGCTCGTCATAACATTCCGTCGCCACGAGGCGCGAGGGGGTGGAAATTTCATGGCATTCGCCCCGGAATGAATGGTCTTTGCCGTCCGGCCCCCGCATCACGTAATGCCACTTGCCGCCCACCCGGAAATCCATATTGCAGACGGATAGGTAATTGCCAAAACAGCCCCACCATTTCACTACATGTTCCGGCTTGGTCAACGCTTCCCATACCAAGGCGCGCGGCGCGTGGAACCGGCGTGTCAGCAGAATTTCCCGGTCCGATGGCAAAGTCACCACCAGGGCGTTGAATTTTTTTGGGGTCAGCTTTGGCAGGTAATCGGCCAGCCTTCCAAGAGTTTGTTTGCCACCTTCAATGGCGCCATATTCGTTGACGACCCGGTCGCGATCCGCCGCCGTGGAATATAGCTGGTGAATTGTCAGTTTGGTTTGTGCGCCCACCTGCTCGAAGGTCCAGGTCATGGTGAAATGCACGCCCGGCCCACCCTTTTTTCCGCCCCCGTGGGAAAAGACAATTCGCTCGGGCTTCACCACCTCCTGGAAGATGCTCTCATTGGGGAATTCCATGCCGTCCGGCCCGCGCATGGTTTGCTTCCACGCCCCGCCCGGCCGTACATCCATTTCCTCGATTGTGGTTGTGAAACCGGTCGGACCCCACCATTGCGCCACGTGCTTGGGATTAGTCCTGGCCTCCCACACCAGCTCGCGCGGTGCGTCAAAGACCCGCGAGAGGACAATCTCGCGGTCGGTATTGGTTCCGGTCGGATTACTTGGATTTGTGCTCATGGCTCTGGGCATTGGGGGGTTGGCGGTGTTTTTCCTGTTTCTGCAATTCCTGCAAATAGTCATCAAGGCGGTCAAAACTCTGTTCCCAAAACTGCCGGTAGTGCCCGACCCAGTCCGCCGCCTCCCTGAGTGGCGCGGCCTCCAACGCGCACGGCCGCCACTGCGCCTCTTTGCCCCGGCGAATCAGCCCGCATCGCTCCAGCACCTTCAGGTGCTTCGAAATCGCCGGCAGGCTCATTTTGAATGGCTTTGCAATGTCCGTGACCGAACTCTCGCCTGCCGCCAGCCGGGCAAGAATCGCCCGGCGGGTCGGATCGGCCAGCGCCGAAAACGTCATGCTCAAGACATCGGTCGTCATTTGTATTTAACCGATAAGTTAAATAAGAATCAGATTTTGTCAATGGGATTTTTTTGGAAAATTTCTTCAACGCGGAGGCGCGGAGCGAGCAGGGGTGTTTTTTTGCCACGGATGGCACCGATTGAACGGACGGCAGAGGCGACTGAGGCGTTGAGGCGACCAATGCGACTGGGGAACCCACCTCCTGTCTCCTGACTCCTGATTCCTGTCTCCAATCTGACACATTCCAGCTTCCAGCTTCCCGGCCTTGTTTTCATCCCTCATCCCTCATCCTTATACGTGAAGCGTTGAGCGTTTAGTGTTCGATGTTCAAAGTTCGATGTTCAATGTTCGTCGCCGCTCCCTCCCAGTCCTCCATGCTTCAGAAACTAAGCACTAAAACACCAAGCACTAAAGCACAGCCCAAAAAGTAGGTTAACACCCCGTAGCCCAAACCTCGCGGGGGCTCTATAGTGGGTCGTCAAAGAGTAAATCCTCAAATCCAAAACATGCTAAATTCCATTCTGCGAAAATTCTCCCGTCCGCGCTCCCGCACGCTCTCACTGACTTGCCTCATCGCTTCCGCCACCTCCCTGTCCGCGCAAACCACCCCCACCTCCGCCACGGACGCCGTGGGCTACCGCGAGCAAATCGCCCCTTCTGCCGGTACCATCACGGTTCCCAACACGGCGGTGGTGCCCGAAAACAACAACCTGAAGTTGTCCGCCATGTTTGAGCACGACTTCAAGGCCGACCTCAAGAGCGGCGCCGCCGGCAACTTGAACGTGAATCAATTTGAACTCCGTGGCGATTACGCCCTGAATCTCTCCGCAAAGGACCGGTTGATTGTCGGCGCGGAATATATGTATCTGAATTTTGAATTTAACGGCGGCCCCGCGCCCTTCGGCAATGTGCAGCAGGTCGGCGCCAACGTCTATTACACGCATGGTTTCGACGGCGGTTGGGGCATGTTTGGATTTCTTTACGGCGGTTCGGCCGCGGAATCCTCCGGCTCCATGAATCATGGCGGGCAGGGTGGGGTGGCAGTTGGCCCAACTTGGGATACCGGTAAGAACCTCACGCTCGCCTTTGGCCCCATGTATTTCTCGCGCATCGAAGACCACGGCGCCGTCACCCTGATGCTGAACATGGATTGGGCCTTTGCTCCCCAATGGAATTTGTACCTCTACACCGGCATTTCCAGCGGCGCGACCGTCACCTACGACCTGTTCAATGACCACAAAACCATCGTGGATGCTTCGCTCATGTATGATTCCTTCTGGTTTGCCGCCCGCGATAATCCCGCCGGCGCCCGCCAGGGCGTGAATCAAACCGACATGACCCTAAAAGTCGGCATTCGCCAGGCGCTCACCCCCGCTGTCTTCCTCCGCGGCTACGCCGCTGCCATCTTCGAACGCGAATACCAATTCCACGTTGACGACCATTCCACCAACAGTTTCAAAGTCGACCCAACCTTGGGCGTCGGCGTCGAAATCGGCTTGGCGTTTTAATTTGTTCATATAGGATGGTTCAAGAACTCCGGGGTCGCTCTGTCAAGAGTCGGCCCCGGGGTTCGGTGCGTCTGGAATATGTTGAGAAGCACCAGGGGGCTTTCCTAATTCTGGAGATTCCATATCTGTCGTTTCGCAAGGTGGGAATCCTCACCTGAATTTTATTTGGACAACCAGTCCCAAAGCATTTTGGCAAACTTGCCGGGCGTCCAGCCGATCAAGTCCGAAACCTGGCCGTCGCCGACCTCAATCACGCGTAATAATCCGTCAGATCGCCGTGCGATATCCACTGAATAAAATCGACCGCTGAGTCGTTTGGCACATTCGTAGACAATTTCGGGAATCGCACCACTTGCCGAAATGGGAATTCCATCCACCACGAAGTACCGCTGTTCGGAGTTGGGTATGAAATCTTCTACTCGTCGTACGCAAAAACCACCTTCAATTTCGCCGCGAAAGCAACGCATCGCATTTGCGAAGAGACCAGCATGTTCAGGCTTGGATAGGCGGGAGCCGACGGAAGTCTTGAGAGATTTTACAAAATCCTTGATGAAATATTCCGGCCAATCCAGTCGACGAAGTTCCTGCTCCAAGTTGCATTCAGGGGGGTATATGCGGGTCTCAGGTGTCAAATCCGCCAATTGGGGATACCAATTCGGGAGGTAGTGTTTCGAGAGATATTCGCCGGGTCCAATTGCGAGCTTGGTACCCAATTTGGTTACCGTCTCATCGAGCATTTTGTATTTGTTCGCGCTCAACATCCATCCGCGGTAAAGTATGTCCGAAGTGCTTGGGAGGGGCGGCAAAGCGCGAAATACTCCACCTTGAAAGTCTTCCAGCGAAAAGAGAGATGAACTGAATCCGGCGGACTTGATCACCTCCACTTCAGTGGCGTATTGTTCGTCTGGCTGACTTGGGCGCAGCGGATTGCTGGGGTAGAGTATGTGCATGTGATGTCATGCGCTGAAATTGTCGGCCTTCAGCCCCGCCTCGCCATCCGCAAACCGTGCCTTCACCTGCTGGCCGGCGCATAATTGTTTGCGCCGGGTCACTGGCACACCCTCGGTGTTCGACAAGATAACGAAACCGCGGGCGAGGACGCGGCCCGTATCGGTTTCCCGCAGGCGTCGTTCCAGATGGGCCAATTTTTCCCGGCGCGGTTCCAACGTCGTTTTGCCCAGGCGTTTGAGGCGCTGGCGCAACGCTACCCAGCGCGCTTGTTCGACATTGAGCCTCGGGGCCGGCGCGCGAGCCGCCAGAGCTGCCGCCGCCCGGTGCAGCGCGTCGCGGCGAAGATGCAAATCCTGCCGCATGGCGGCTTGCGCCCGGCCCGCCAAATCGTCCAACCGGAGAAACTGCTGTTCGACGAACTGTCTTGGCGAGGCGGAGGCGCGACGGTGGAAGAGTAATTCCAACCGTGAGCGCCGGCGTTCCAGTTCGCTTTCGGCAAATTCGCGCAGTTCCCGGCCCAAACCAGCCACCGCCTCAACCTGCTCCAGGTACGCGCTGGAAATCAATTCTGCCGCTGCTGACGGCGTTTCAACGCGGCGGTCCGCGGCAAAATCGCACAGCGTAAAATCCGTCTCATGGCCCACGGCCGAGATAACTGGAATCGGGCACGCCGCCACTGCGCGCACCAACGGCTCCTCGTTGAACGCCCACAAGTCCTCCAAGCTGCCGCCGCCCCGCCCGATGACCAGCAAATCGAAGATTTTCAACCGTGCGGCCACGGCCAACTGCGCCGCCATTTCCGCGGCGGCCTCACGGCCTTGGACCTTCGCGGGCAGGATAATCAGCCGCCCGCGCCATTCGCGCCGTCGCAATATACTGATGAAGTCGCGTACGGCCGCGCCGCCCGGGGACGTGATAAACGCCACGACCCGGGGACGCGAGGGCAGGGCACGTTTGCGTTCCGTTTCAAACAAGCCCTCCGCGGCGAGTTTGGCCTTGAGTTGCTCGAACTCCTGGCGCAACCGGCCCAAGCCATCCTCGATGGCCACATTGACAATGAGTTGATACGCCCCGCGCGGTTCGTAAACCGACAGTCGCCCGTTGACCAGCAGTTGCTTGCCATCGCGCAAATCCACAGCACAACGCAGCGCCTGCCCGCGAAACATCACGCATGGCAACTGGCTTTCCGCATCCTTCAAGGTAAAGTAATTGTGCCCGCTCGACTGCCGCCGCAAATTGGAAATCTCGCCGCGAATCCACACTTCCGGCACCGCGTCTTCCAGGAGTACTTTGATCCGCCGCGTCAAATCCCCCACGGACAAAATATGCGCGGGGTTGAGCGGGGAATCGGCTGTGGGCATGGCTTAATGTATAATGGAAGATGGAAAATGGAAGATGGAAATTGGAAGCGGGGAGCGTCGAGCAGGGAGCGGGGAGTCTTGCGGCACCAGGTCGGAGCGGAAGGTCAAAGGAGGAAAGGTCCAGAGCCAAACGTTTAATGTCTAAAGCTTAATGCTTAATTCCAAGTTCTGAACCAGAGGTAGAAAGCTCGAAGCCGGAAGTTGGGCAACGGCAGATCGCAGGTCGAAGCAGATCATTTTTTTCCATTTTCCATTTTCCATTTTCCATTCTTTTGTTTCGCCGTATGCATCGTCTTTACGACGTGCGCCAACAAGCCGAGCGCAATTACCAGACAGACGCCCGTCACGGCCAGTTTCGTATTGCCTTTCATCAGCGCGCCGCCCGCGGTGATGATCCCTGCGGCAAACAGCAACTGGAGCGGTACGGAGTAGAGCATATATTGCCCAAACGGCACGCCCGCCATGGCCAGCAGGAAATTCTGCGCCACCAGCGGTGGCCCGGGAATGATGCGCGTGAGCACCGTCAGCTTGCCCAATTCGCCCGGTGGCACCTCCGGCAGCCGCAATCCGCGCTTGGTCAGCCAGATCTCCAGCCAGCCGCGCAGCCAGTGCTTGCCGATGAAATAACCCAGCGGAAAATTCAGGGCCAGGCCCAGCGCGGTCCAGAGTAACCCCATTTTCGGCCCGTAGACACTGCCGGCGGCAACATATAAAAACGTCACCGGCATGCCGCAATAGGGCAACACGGCCAGGGCTGCGACAAAAATGGCCGGATTGCTTGCGCACCAGCCGGCCACGGTCTCGCAGAATTGGCGGATTTCCGCCAAGTTCGGGCGACCCGCCGCCAGCCATGTCAAACCCGCCAGCGCCAGCGCCGCCCCGGCGGCCTGCGCCGCGGATTTCCACGGAACGCGTGCGAGAAGACCGGATGGCATTGCTCCACGCTATCAAGTTGCCTGCCGCGCTGTCGAACGCATAAACTGCCCTTGCGCCGCGTGGTCCATTATCCTTCATCTCTCTCCGAGGCAAAGGTCCGTGCCTTTTGGGTCGGCTTGGGGGTACTCCTTGCACTCGTCGGTATATATTCCACCTTGGTTATTGGCCAGTGGGCCCTGACACCCGACGGGCAGCGACCCCAAGGCGAGCCGGCTGCCTGGATCGCGGGTGCCGAGTCGCTCTTCCAGGGCACCGCCCCCCGTGAGGCCTTCTTCCGCGCCCCGGCGTATCTCGCGATATTGGCGCTGCTGCGCGATATTGGCGTTTCGGCTTTTGGCTTGGCGAATGCCGCCCGCGTGCTCAACGGGTTCGCACACCTCGCGACTACGGTCTTGTTGGTCGGAATCAGCTTGCGGTTTTGGCGGTGGAAGGGTGCGTTGTTGGCCGGTGCGCTTTGGGGTTTCTATCCTCCAGCAATTTTCATGGCCGCCCAGCCTGGGCCTGCGAGTCTGGCTGTGCTCGCCTGGTTGGCCGGCGTGGTTGCAGCCTTGGACACAATTTGGCAATCTCCACATTGGTCAGGTGGAAGAGTAACCCTTCGTCACGCTTGGGCGGGGCCCGCGCTGGCGGGTGTGGCTTTTGTACTAGCGGCTGCCTTGAGTGCGACCTTTTGGCCAACAGCGTTGTTGTGGCCGTTGCTCGCCGTGTTTTTGGGCCGCGATGCCCGGGGTGTCCGGTTACTCGCGGCTCTCGCCGGCGTCGGTGTGGTTGGCGCTGGTTTGGTCATGATGCAGTACTTTTGGGGCGGCTCTTGCCAGCCACTGCCCGGGGCGGACTTGTACTTGCTGGCCCGGGCCCAAGAGGTGGATCAACCCTGGGCTGCGCCCGTGCCGGTGATTGAACTGGATGCCGACGAGAACGGCTCCGACCGGTTGGGAAGCGAAGCGGCGCTCGCCTTCCAATTCCAGACTGGCCAGCAACCCGCCGGCAGGGCGGTCATTGGCGGCTATTGGTGGCGCACGGCGGTCCGCGCGGCGGAGGCAAAACCATCCCTCACCCTATTGCGCACTGCCCGCAAGTTTTTCCAGTTTTTTGCCGCAGACAATTTTAGCGCCGGTCCTGATTTTTCCCGGGCGCGGGATGAAATTGCCCCGATGGAATTCAACCCATTGAGTTGGCCGGTTTTGGTGGCTCTGGCCGCGGTCGGCTTGACGCTCGGATGGCGAATGCCGGGGGTGGGCCTGTCGATGCTCCTGGCGGCGATGGCCGGAGTCGGCGCGATTTTGTGGTTCCCCACCATGGAAACCCGGGCACCCGTGGCCATCATGCTTGCAATGGTTTCGGGAGGTCTCCTTGGGAGGCCGTGGCCGCTTCGCCGGAGTCGGCAGACTGGTCTCGTTATGTTGGCGTTCGCCGGTGCTACCTTTTGTTTGCTGCCCCGAGCCAGTGATTTTTACGACCGGCTCGCGGCGCGCGATGGCCATGAACGCGCCATGGCGGCGGCCGCCTTGGGCGACTTCGCCAGTGCAATCGGTGAGTTGTCCCATGGGGATGTGGCGGCGAATTTATCTGACTTCGACCGGGAACTGGCTGCGGACTGGCGGTTCGCCGAATTGCTGGGGAATCTTCCCGCGCTCCCGGCGCGCTCCGCTCTTGAGGAGCAAATGCTTGATAACGCCGACCTCGCCGCTGAATCTCGGGCGGCCCGCTTTCGTTGTGCTGCCTGCCTTTGGCTGCTGGGCCGCGGCGATGGGGCGCTCTTTTATTGGGAAAACCTGGCTGAAGGTGGCGATACCTGGGGCGCTGCTGCTCGCACCGCGCTGGCTGACTCTGGTCGGGAAACACCCGCGCAACAGGAGCGTCGTGCGGCTTGGGAAATTGGTGGCGGTCCGCAGCCCAAATCTGCACTTGCGCCATTTTTTGCTCGCATGCGTGGCGACCTCGCCGCCTCGACGCCGGCGTCGCCTTAACTTCCCGATTTTTCGCCAAACTTTCGGCTTATGACGGACGTGCAAAGATGAGCGAATTCGGCTGGCGCCGACCCTGCCCCAACCGGCGCGCGAGCACCCAGCCCGGTGGCGGAACAGGTTCATATTCCCCCGGGGCCTCGAGGAGCAGTCGCGCATTTTCACCCGGCGCCAGCCAGCCGGCTGCCCGCTCGAGCAAGCCAGCGCCGAACTGTGGCAAGAGGGCATACGGTGGGTCAACAAACACCAAGTCGAACGCCGCTCCCGCTGGTGGCTGCCAGGCAAATACATCCCCCTCCAGTGCTTGGCCAAGGCTGCCAAATTTTGCGACGCCCATGGACTTCGCCACGGCCACGAGATTGGCCTCGATCGCCTCAATGGCGGAACTGTTGGCGTCCACCCAAGTCGCATGCTCTGCTCCGCGGCTCAGGGCTTCCAACCCATAGGCTCCGGTGCCCGCAAACAAGTCGAGCACGCGGGCACCGGCAACCCGCGACGCCAGGGATGAAAATACGGCCTGCCGGAGAAATCCGGTGGCCGGCCGTAAGTTGCCCCGCCGGGGTATTTTTAAAACAATGCCGCGGGCGCGGCCACCAGTAATGCGCATGGCGCCATTCAACGCTACCGGCCGGGAAAAATCAAGCGGTCGTGGCGGCCTCCCCCGCCGGTTACTCCCCGGGCAACTGGTTGACGATTTGCTGCACCAGGGCGGTGTATTGCCCGGCCATTTTTTCCGCTTTAGTCAGGTCCGGCACGGCGGCGCGGGCATGGCCCGCGGGGGAATGGGCGCGCAGCAAGCGGACGGTTTCCTGCCAGACGCACGCGCGGCTTTGCAGGGTTTCCACCAATGGCTGAACCAATTCCGATTGCAGTTGCAGGGTGACGATTTTTGCCATGGATTATCTGCATCAATGTTCCAATTTGGCACACATTACAACCATGAATATGATATATTGCCAACGTGCCTAAGAAATCGCGACGTTCGAAATCAGGAAACATTATTGGCCCGCGTGTTCGCCACGCCCGGCGCAAACACGTTCCGCCCCTTTCCCAGGACGCGCTTTCCGGTCGCCTGGCGGCGCGCGGAGTCACCGTTGGCCGCGCTGGCATCGCCAAGATTGAAGCCGGCAGCCGCGCCGTGGCTGATTACGAACTCGTTGCCCTGGCCAGTGCTTTAAGCGTCCCGTTGATTTGGTTGCTCGGAGCCGCGGAACGCTAAATGGCTCAGCGCAAACGTTCCAGCACCTTTAATCTGGGCACGAGGTGAAAATGATGGTCGGCCGTCAAGACGGCGGCGCCGACCTGAAGGGCATGGGCTGCAATGACCAAATCCGCCCCGGGGATGACGTGGCCGAGGCGATCCATTTCCCAGCCCAATCGCCACGTGCGATCCCACACGGTATTATTGCTGGGGACATACAGCATCACGGAAAATGCTGCGGTAAACCGCTCCCGGGCCCGTGCCTGTTTTACGCCGCGCAGCACCTCAACCATGACCATGCCGCAGGTGATCATCTCCCAATCGGAGTTTGCCGCCTCAAGCTCGGCAAAGGGATCAATTCCCTGTCGGGCGCGATCAATGTAGAAATTGCTGTCAACGAGTACGCTTGTGATCATGGCTGGTGCTGGTCGGGGTTCCATATTTTCCCGGATCTTCAGCCAATGCCATCATGGCCACCGATGCCGGATCAAAAAGGACCTTCAATTCCGCCGAGGACAAGCCCAAGCCTTCGTGCAAGATGGCTTTGAGCCTGGCCTTTCTCGCCACCTCTTTTAATGCCGCCGCCACAGCTTTGGTCTTGGATTTGGCTCCCGTGACTTTCATCACTTCCGCCAAATCATTTTCGTCTATGTGCATGGTCATTTTCATGGTGCAGCCATGGTATGGCACGCTTGCCATACTTGTCAACGTTAATTACAGGGCAGACGCATCTAACTTCCGAGTAATCGGAGCAAATAGGCATGATCCCAGCCGGCGTTGAGCTGTTTGCCCTTGATTCCGCGTTTTTTGGTTTTCTCGCGTTTGAGCAGGTTCAGGGCG
>Ga0265319_1001520_pt1 | contig 13759 bp, 23 predicted proteins | sample 4824metaG_FD_192443 | JGI IMG/M metagenome (GOLD analysis project Ga0265319, IMG submission 192443) | Rhizosphere microbial communities from Carex aquatilis grown in University of Washington, Seatle, WA, United States - 4-8-24 metaG | ecosystem: Host-associated > Plants > Roots > Rhizosphere >...
TACATGTGAGCTTTGGTTGAATATATCTGTATCACGTTGAGAGAGAGCGAGAGTGTCATGAAGTTCAAGTTGAAGCGTGTTTGTGTTTTTGAGCCCCATATGCCAATGTTGATCGCCCAAAATATGTTGGATGGTGCAATCGTCGAGCTTAGGCGCATGTCCGAGGATATGTCGGCTCTAGTTGACGCGGAGCTGCGCCAAAATTTGGAGGAACGCTTTCCCGGCTACACTTTCGAGGAAATATGTGGAAGCGGGAAGAATCAAGCAATTATCGAGTCTGTCCGACAAGGCTTGATTGATGAATTTACCAGCCATTTCAGCCCAAAATTGCACCTTTTTCAACAGCTTCGCGATTATCAATCGTCGCATGCCGAATCGATGATGGCCCGCTGTTCAATGGACACTTCAAGTCGCGGAGCTGATAGCAATGGGCACATTCCAGAGCTGAAAACACACCTAGACGCACGCGTTGACTACGTTGATTGAAAGAAGACAATATGAAACAAGAATTTGAGTGTCATGATGAATATGTGCTCCGGTTGAAGTTGCACGGTCCGGAAGACTTTGAGGACGCACGTCTCATTAAGGAACTGTTCATCGACTACACTCAACACATATGTGTTGCATCGAATGTTCATGAGGTGACACATTACCTACACGAACTGCACGACGTTGATCGTTGGTTGCCAATGTGTTTATTCTTCAAAGAAGAGTGTTATCAACGTGAACGTGAACTAAAACTCGACTTAGAATTTCTTCAAAGTTACAAAATTGATCCTGAATATTTACGCGAATTATTCTCACGCGTGCCAATGAAATGAGGACAAAATGAAATGGAAAGCTGAACGTTTTTACCACGAAGGTGATGTAAAGAAAGTAACAAAGTTTGCGTGGATTCCTGTATTATCATCTGACGAACACATGTGGATATGGTTGGAAACTTACGTTGCAACGTACAAATACGTTCACTCCGAATGGTTTCAAACGAAAGTTAGCGGTTTATATGCGACATGAAAAGATAATGATGGAACAGTTCGTCGAGTTTTGCAACGACGAAGCGAGGTTTCGCTGCAACAAACGTGTGAGTAAATGGTGTCGTAAGCGTGCGGTCATGATGCTGGCTTACGCGTTTGGTGTCAAGACAATTTGGCATAAGCGAGATGAAAATGGCATCGTTGACGTAAATGTGTCATTGCGAAGAAAACACTTGTTACCTGATATAGTGTACGACAATTGAAAGAATGATTATATTCTTTACATGTCAGATGACGCAAAAGAAACTTTCACCCGTGTAGTTTTTGCAGACGAAGCACGCAAGGAACTATTCAAAGGTATTGAGACGACATACAACGTTGTAGCCTCAACTCTTGGCCCACGCGGCCACTGTGTGCTCATTCAAACGAGTGACAATAAGATACCCATCTCAACAAAAGATGGCATCACGGTGAGCAAGTCAATAAACATTCGTGATCCATTACAAAGGATGGGCAGCAAGTTAATCACCGAATCCAGCGCAAACACGAATGACGTTGCAGGTGATGGCACTACTACCGCAAGTGTCTTGTCATATGCAATGATCAAGCAATGTCTAAAGCTTGTGAGTTCTGGACACGATCCGATTAAGCTTTCACGTGGCATTGAACGTGCAGTCAAGGACGTGTCTGAAGAACTTGATAAGAGCGCAAAGAAGCTCACGTCGCACAAGGAAATTGCACAGATTGCAACCATATCAGCGAACGGTGATAAGGCATTGGGTGGGTTAGTCGCGAATGCGATTGACAAGGTGGGAATTCAAGGCATTGTCACCGTTGAGGACGCAAAGGGTACCGAGACGAGCCTGTGTGTCGTCGATGGGCTGTCTTTTGAAAGAGGTTTTTTGAGCCCTTACTTTGTCACGAACCAAGAGAAGATGAATGTCTGTTATGACAATGCGTACGTCTTGATAACAGATAAGAAGCTGTCGTCGGCTCAAGAATTAATTCCGCTCCTGGAAACCGTTGTGCGGTCTCAACGACCCATTCTCGTGATTGCAGATGACATCGAGGGAGAGGCACTCCATTTATTGGTGGTAAACCGTCTAAAGTCGGGACTAAAGGTCGTGGGTGTCAAAGCTCCTGGCTACGCTCAGCACAAGGTTGACATCTTGGGAGACCTGTGCACGTTGACGAACGCAAAGCTCGTGTCCGCATCGACTGGGCTTGCGTTGAAAGACGTAAAGCTGAGCGACTTGGGAACAGGAACTAAAATCACCGTCGATGCAAAGTCGACGACGATAGTCGCGAACAACGCAGAAGCAGTGAAGCAACGCGTCGAAGAGCTTCAGTCACAGCTTCAGGACGTCACGTTGACGGGTGAAGATCAGATAAAGCTGCGCTATCGCATAGCTCGATTGTCGAATGGCGTCGCAATGATAAGGTGTGGCGGCGTCACTGAAGTCGACATGATCGAAAGAAAGTACAGGCTCGAGGATAGCCTGAATGCTACGAGAGCTGCAGTCGAGATGGGAATAGTTCCGGGCGGTGGGATTGCTCTTTGGAGAGCGAGCGAGAACGTTGCAATGGTCACGGTTTCACGAGACTTTGATGCGGGTTACGACATCGTCAGGCACGCTTGTAAGGCACCCCTGAGACGCATCGTTGAGAATGCAAATAAGTCTCCAGACGTCGTAGAGCTTAAGGTGAGAGAGGGATTCGACTACGACGCAAGTTGTGACGAGTATTGTAACTTGGTGGAACGAGGCGTGATTGATCCATTGAAAGTAGAGTTGACCGCACTAAGGAACGCGGCAAGTGTTGCTTGTACGTTTTTACAATTGGATGCATGCGTAATTGACGACAATGTTTAAACTTAATTACACAGTCGGAGGTGCTTGTAAAAGCATTAAATTTAGAAAATTTTAACGTCACAACTTATTGTAGAAAACAAAATAAATGAAAACAGATGATGACAACGACGTAGACGCAACAATCATTAATGACAACATAACGCTTCAAACAAAACGTATCTTGAGTGCGGATGGGTGCTTGGGTGGGCGTGCATGCGTTGACGCAGACGTTCCGCCATCAACAATTCTCGATGACAATGATTTTATCATAACGTCGAAGCAGTTTGAACAACATCCAGAAATATTTCAGAACCTAATTTCAATGTGTGATAAACACGAATTGGGTCGTGTTTTGTATTGTGAAGGTGACAATGTCGTTGTCATGTACCCATGATCGAAGAACTCTTTATTGCAAAATTTACTTTACGTGTACGTCGACACGTAAATCCAAACGGGTCAATTGGTGGGTACGTGTGCGCAGGCATTGACGTTGATCCCAACAATGTGGTTGAACGCGATGAAATTATTCTTTCAGAGAAAGAATACACGAATAAAACGTTGTTTAGTCTACTCATAGCATTATGCAATGACATTGATAACAAAAACATAAAAATCATATCATATTTTTGTCCAACATTTAAATGCATTGTAAAACTTCACGTTGGGTGGAAGCGTGTAAAAGAATTGTAGAAGAATGTTAAAATAACGATGAAAAACCTGTGAACAAGTCTATTGCATCAGAAAGCGCGTGTGTTGTATCAGACGGTTTTAGATATAATCGTCTTAATGATGAATTACCTTGTGCTCTTGTGCCAAAATTGTCCGTTGCTCTGCTGGTAGACCGGCGCAAGTTCAGGGAGGGCAATCTTGTTTTCATGGCATGAAACGTCTGCTGTGTGGGGCCTAGGGAGTCGATGATCATGGTGTATCCATTTTTCAATACAGAGCACTCAGCGCTGTGTACAGATCTACCGCCTCACCAAGCACGTCGGAAGTCGCGGGGGTTTTTACGCACAGTTTACGCAGTGCGTTGTCCGAGGTGGCATACGTTCCGTCGGCCCAGCGAGCGTTGAAATTCAAGCAGTTCACACCCGCGTAAGCAGTAGCGGCTTCGGTAATTTTGAAAATCCCGGAAGCATTTATTCTGTAACATGCGACCCCATCCGCCGCATATACCACTATTTGATTTGTGTTTGCGGCGATCGCTAGGGCGCCTTGCAAAGTGGTTTGCACAGTTCCGCCTTGCCCGTACCGAATTGTGGTGGCGCTTCCAGCAGACAGAGACATCTCTATGGATCGCGAATTAGAGACGTCATTGTTGCCCAAAAACAGAACTCCACCATCAGATTCAATCGGACCCGTCCACCAGGAAATTCCCAAAATGAACGGACTTGGCGAAGCGCCACCAAACGGAGCCCAGTGCACAGCGTCCTTGGATTGAAAATATTTTCCGTTCGCGCACTTCGCAACACGGCGACCACCAACGATATCGGTACCGAGTTGCGGAGATCCGTACGCCGTCAGCACTGTGGAGCCTTCCCGGCTCGTGATTGACGTGATCGTGGTTCCGGACAGTGCAACGCCGTGTTCCGTGTCCCAATAGCCGCCCGTGGACCACGTGCCCCGCTGCGGTAGATCGGGCTCGACAATCGCTAACCGCGCCGATTGATGACGACTAACGCGATGGCAATTGGATCCGATTTCGACGCATTGTGCTGGTGAGTAGTGTACCTGCCAGCCTGTGCGATCACCTCCGTCGAGTCGAGAAATGAACACATTTGGCACAGTTGCGGCAACTAAATCTTGGTCCGCGCGAACTATTCCCGCGCTCACGTACGTAGCGGTCGGGGTCGTAGTCGATGCGCCTAGCCATTCGTTGATGCGGTGTATTGTGACTGTCACATTTCCGAGCAACCCACGGTACCATGCGATCAGTGCCGTGAGTTTTCCTGTATGGTATCCCGGAACAGTCGCCGGATCATTCGATTCATACTCTCCCTGAATCCAAACCAAATCGGTCCACGCGTATAACGAGGTTCCGAACGAAGCTATTGCCGCGGCTATTGCTGACTGCGTGTAGACGTAATCCGCTCCGCCTGGATCCCATGAAGTGATTGCTGCTCCACCGTGAGCACAGTTGACCACGACTGAAGGCGCATTGTCGATTTGTGCCTCTCGCTGCCAGCCCAGCCTAACACCCATTCCGCTCTGTCCGGTGACAGGATCTGCATCCCAACCAAACGCCGTCGCGTATCCGTTGTCTCCCTCGTAAAATGCGTAGCCAGGGCGCGCAAACACGCCGTTTCCAACGAGTCGAAATGAGGTCCCCTTGATCGAAACAGCGTTAGATTGTCCAGCAATCAGAGTGAGAGGCCATTGCGCGGGCAAGTGAGCCATTGCGCGCGATTCGTTGCTCTTGACTGCAACCTGTGCCGCAGTCAGCGCAACCCCGAGAGTGTCATCCCAGTTCGCGCAAACAGAGCGGGAATCCCCGCCAAATAGTGTTCGACTCGTGTACGTGGCCGCAGTAGGCGTAGACACGGTCCCGCCTGACGCGAGCGTGCCATCGATATACAGTGATACGCTCGACGCATCCTGCACAAGGTCTACCCTCACGGGAACCGGAGCTATGGAGTGAGTCGTCAGGGTTGTTACCGTAACCCCCGCGTCATTGGTGCGAGTGATTGACCATACACCAGACGGGTCCACGTTGGCCGATAGCTTACTGGACGCGCCATTTAGTGAGAATATCTGCCGCGCCGTTGACGTCGGACTGTGCTCGCGAACCCAGAAAACCCCACCCGCACTAGCTAGTGTACACGAGGGAATGGCGCTACTGAGCGCGCATGAGTTGCCGTAGCCCTCCACGAGTGCCGGGTGTCCAAACCAGATATCGGGAGACAACACGGGGCGCGCCGAGTCGAGACCCTGCGCGAGTGCTAGGTCCGTGCTGCCACGCACGGGCGTCACGTATACGACGCGGTCCTGTTGTACTGTCAAACCAGCAATCGTGATAACCACGCCGGTTCGGGCGAAATCTGATACACCCGAGTTGCCGATCTGACATAGATACGTAGCCTCGACCTGTGCAGAGGCGACATTAGTTTCGTATTCAACGTCAATCCAACGATTAGATCGCGGAGTAAATTTGAAACCGTTGAAGTACCCCGACTTGTTGGGAGTGTATACGCTACCTCCAGTATCACAGCCCGGATACTGCAAAGCGCGCAACGATGGCAGATAGACAATGTGTGATACGGGCGACGACATAAAGCGAAAATTGAAATGCTTCGCTTCGAATTCAGAACCAGGTAGGTAGGAGAATTTGACCCGAACCCAACCCGCTGGGATAGTTCCGGCGAGAGACGCCAGCCGCGCGCTGGTGCCTGATTCCGTGAGTGCGGTTGCTTGTGGAACGCCGTTATAATCGGGTATGTTGTTGATCGCAGTGAGTCCTGTTAGTTGCCACGTGCCGACGATAGGATTGCTACCCGAAAGTGGCATCAATTCAACTGATTGTGATTGAGTAAAATCAAATAATGTTGACGTATAAGAAGAGAGCGTGGGCGCAGCAATCGTTGCTATCGGCGTGACAAACGTAGCAATTCCATTTGTGGCAGTTTGTAAATACGTTGAAGTTCCAATGCTAATGGGTCCAGTTGGGCTGCACAGTGAAATTTGGATCAAGTACCATTGACGTCGCCGACGTAGCAATCCAAATACCCGCGTTTGTTCCGGAAAGACACAGCACACGTGCGTTTATTTGTAACGTCGCACAGTCAACGAGGTCAGCAGCGCTGGTGATGGTGGGATTCCATGTCAATGGATTCCTAACGAGAAATTGACACGGTGGGTACTGTTTTAACTCGTTAGCGTTTAACGGTCTGTTCGGGTCTGCGTTGAGTATTTGATTTTCGTAAGCAGATGGTTGATTCGGAACGTCAAATTGTTCGATGCCTTGAGAACCGATGACTATTTTTATGCCCATGAATTATAATTATAACGTGTATTTATTTGAGCGCATAAAATCAAAGTCGTTTGATTGGAACGAATTCGTCAACGTGACTTCTGTTGGAAAACCGTTTCAACAACGAAAACGAGCGCTACAGTATGCTGAAGAACATGGGTTACTAAAGCTTGGCGAAGGCAGCACTCGACGTGTCTTCGTATTGACACCAAAATTAGCTCTCAAGGTTGCCATGGACGATGACGGCAGGAGCCAAAATAAAAAAGAAGACGTAGTCTATGACAAGACACACTCGCCCATCATCACAAAGGTGTTTAAGAATAGCGACGACTACACGTGGATAGTGAGCGAACTTGTCAGACCTGTGAAGAGCGATCAAGAATTTTATGATTTGACGTATTGTACAATTATAGATTTATATTACACATTGTACTTAGCGTTAAAAACTCCCAAGACAATTGAACATTTTGCTGATGAAATGTATATCAAAAATCGAATCACGCAACTTCATCACGATATGTTACAAAATGATTTTGTAAAAGATCTAATTAAATTAGTGAAGCAAACAAAAATTGCCGTGTATGACATTGATCGCATTGAACAATACGGCGTGACAACAGATCAACGTGTGGTGCTTCTTGATTTTGGCATCTGAAAGATTTTATGAAAATTACAATAAGAGAGCTTAGGACGTTGATACGAGAATTTGGTGTCGCAGATGATCTAATGCATTCTGCTGAATACTGTAATTGTTCAGGATTTTCAGATGCAAGAGCAACAGGAACGCAGGACAGCGTTTTGGCTGCAACGCAAGGACTTGGGAATGAAGACGAACGTGAAAATGAAGACGATAGAGAATTTAGTGAAAGAGAAAAGCGACAAATGGGATGGGTTGTGCCGAGTTTAGACGATGAATTGAGCTAATTTATGCGCCTCGCATCACTGATGTCGGAACAGGTGAACTCATGTTGACGTACGGATCCTGTTGACACCATGCCACGTTTTCATCGTTTGGAGGCACGGGCCCCCACAAATCTTCGTCAGTCTCAAAGTCAATGTTTTGATCTCGTAGATGTGTCGGTAATTCAACGTCCTCACCCGCATCGTTTACAGTATCAAGGTTTTGGCTGTTCAAAAACGTTAGCTGTTCTCTCGACGTCACGCCCAAAGGTTGATTCGGTCCATCGTATGGAACTTGCTTGTGACTGACACCTCCACCATTCTCAACGAGCGTTCGTCTGATCAATCGACGTAGTTCTTTTATTGTCGTCTTCATGCATTATAAGTACCAACGAATTCACGTTCAAGCTCAAAAACACGTCGTTCAGGATATGTTATTCCTGTTGAATATATGAACTCACGCGAGCGATTTGCAAAACAAAGAAATGTTTCTTTTGAAGTATGAAATCCAGCGAGCGATAGTTCGTCGCTCGTTGCACGTCTAAATTTCTTTGCCCACTTTGGGCGTGAACTAAATATCAATACGTCTGCATCAAACACGCCAACGCGTAGTACAAGCGCTTGGTGTTTCTTGTCGCCGTCTTCAATTTTTACAATCGTTCCGGGAATTGCCTCTCTTTTGGGTGTATTTTGTACAACAATGTTATTGACGTTTGTCTTTTGACTCGTTAGTTTTCTTATGTCATTACGTAACGCTTTTGCTTTACACAATAATTCAGACATAACTTCAGACGTTGTTTCTTTTACGTCTTTTTCATACATCACAACGTGCGTTTGTGGTGGATCCTTTTGTACAAATGGAACTAATTTGTCTTGTTGACCATTCGCATTAGTTCGTCGTGCAAGTGGTTCATATTTCACGCCGTAGTAATATGTTTTCATGGAACGCCAAACATTTGCGTCAAAAGTCGAATTGCTTTTCGCCTATTCAAATCTCTAATTTTAGAATATTTTTGAATACCTACGAAATCATGATTGTCTACGCAACGTCGCCTTTTTATACAAGCGTCAAATGCTTCATCACACAATTCAAACACGCGCCTGCACCAACCTGGTTCACAATTTCTTTTTCGTTTAATACACGTGTAACATTCACAACACTCACCTTTACAATTTTCGTCTCCACATGTCTCGCATGGTGGTTCTTCAATTGGGCAATCGTCGCAAACAACACATCCAGCTACCCACTCGGCGAGTTTGAGAGACAATCGTATCTCTTTTCCACAACGTGTGCAATAATCAGTGACGTATTTCATGGCATCTCAACTGGCGTTTGTATTTTGTACCAATCGCCGCAGCGTTTGACAAACAACGCACTTGAATAATCAAAATTCATTTGATTTACTAATCTACGTAGTGTTACTGTACCATCAAAATTACGTTCATCAACACGAAATAATTTATCACCATCGATGACGATTGCCTCAAGAGGTAGGTCACCCAAAGTCTTAATTCTGCTATCAACACACCTCACGCACTTACAATTTTCACATGTCATGTTTCATTTCCTAAACTGAATTCCTTCACATTCCGCCCAAGCCCTTCCGTCCTCCTCGGCCTCTTCGGGAGTTTTACAACTTATGTGTGACGTCACGTATGGTTCCTCGTACCCACTAACGTCCCTTACAATCATTACAGCAAAATACCCACGCATTCCGCTCGTCGTTGTTATATAAAACGTTGATCCGGATTTCATCTACCACTCCTTTATCACGCTAATGTAAACTGGAGTCCCACGCCAAAACGCGCAAGCGATGTTGCTCTTTAGATAGTCGTGCAACATCACTGACAGTAACATGTGTTTTTGCAAATCGTTTGTGTTTTTTATCATGTGACGTATTTTGTGTTCTATTAAGTCTTCAAATTTGTTGACGTCACTGCAATTTGGCAACCTGTGTTTTATGTGCAACACAAATGGTGTGCATTCGTTCAAAGGAACATGGATTTTTTCTTCTTGTAGGAAACACTTTGCTTCTTGCATCACTCACTCACTTCGGTTTTTTCTGTTACGTTGTCTGATACTTCTTCTGTGACAGATGTTTCCTTATTTTGATCAACGTTTTTGTTCCTTCGATTACGCTTCTTCTTTCCACGAGTCTTTTTCATGTGTTCGTCTGTCAAAATGCCACATCTTGGCGGGTTTGACGGGTCAATTCCATAGTTGTCGCCACGAGTGTCATCCAAAAGACTAATCGTTTTGTCCGCATGAAAATCGTTTGGTTCGTCAAACGATATCACCGTACATATGTCAAGCGTGAACCTGTCTTTGTTGGCGTCCCGGTCGTGTGAGTCAAAGCGCTCAATGAGGACTCTGTCACCCTTTTTTGGGACGAAAACGCCCTCGATGATTGCGGGTTGCAAATCTTCAATCTTCAACGACGGGTGTGGAAATTCAGGAGTGAAGTTGTATACAATTCCACGACGAACTTTTTCTTTGTCTTTGGCCATGATTCACTATATCACAATCACACTAATTTTTCACTTTGCAGATTTTTCCAAATTATATAGCGCTTCAGTGCACCGTCGTTGGGTGGTTCTTTGGGAACAACGTTTTTACAAAATATTTCCCAACTTGCCGCGCCGTATTCACCCACTCCTGGGAGCTCGCTTGCGTGTTTGAAGCCTGCGATGTACGCACTTGCAAGCTTCACAAGCGTTATTGATCGTCTATTCGAAAAGCCAAGTGGTTTCAACAACGCGACAAACTCGTTCATATCTGCGTTGACAACGTCTTTGGGATCACTGTACTTTTTGATGAAGACGGTGAATATTTTGTCAACCTGCTTCCTCGTGGTACAATTCAGAAGAACCGCAACACAAAGAGTGAGGAACTCATTGTCACAAACGTACTCCTGCAAGAGGCCAATTGGGGATAATGCGACGAGTTTGTTTCGCACATTAAATGCCTTGCGCGCACCTTTCGAACATTTTTAACACACCTGCATTATACGCTTTTTGTAAAGAATTTGTGAGTTTTTTGCCTCGTTTATCTCTGCTTCGCGATTTGGATTAAAATAATCACCCGTACCTTGTTCGTGTCCAGGACTTGTAATTATAATCCACCCATTTTCGTGGGTTTGTTGATAATTTGTACCGTCTGAATTTTGCATGTCAGTTCGCTGCGTCTGCAGATGTGGGTCGCTTTGAAAATATCACAAGCATTGGTTGATCAGGATTCTTTGCGAACAATGCATCGAGCTTTTCTTTGTTGAGCGCGATTATCGTGCCATCTTTCACAGATGCTGTTGCAACGCCTTGCAACTTCGCCATGTTTAAAATGAAATTAATTTTGTCTTCGTCGTTCATGTCATTCATATTTGTTCTCCTTGCTCCATGTCCAAAATGTCCATTCTCCGTTCACAAGAGCTGGTCTGTGTTCACAGTTGTGATCTTCACAAGGATTACATCCTGCGTTGACACAACATTCATAATGATAACACGTGTCACAAATCCAACGCCCATCTACGCATTGCGTGTGATAGACTGGATGGCGAACGAATATTTTTGTTGGATTGTCAAGATCATTTGCACGATACTCAAACAATTCTTCAATGCCTGTTTGACATATCGAACAGGAACAAAAATCACAGTAAGCCATGAGTAGAATATAACTCACATCAATAAATGATTACAAAATTTTGTGTATGAATTAAAATAAGAAAATGGAAAAATATGATTTTATGTTCTCTCTTTCGCAAGAATAGATATCCCCTCGTGGGATGACCATTTGACTTTTTCATTTACAAATTCAACGAACTAATCATGCGTTGAAAATATTTATAAAATGGACTTGTTTCAGAGTTTAATAAAATTGATATATCAACCCATTTTACATCACCTTCTGAACTTGATTTAATTTTTCCTTCAACTTTACAAGCAAAACATGCTACTGTAAATGAACCGTTTTTGTCAATATAGATTTGATTACAACTTGTTGCATTTAAATGCGTTTCTTCAAAAAGTTCGCGTCTTGCTGCTTGTGAAAAACTTTCCGAACCATCAACGTGCCCACCCGGAAGACCAAATTTTTCGCTGCCCACTCCTCTACTCACCGCAAGTATTTTGCCGTCTTTTCGTCTAACGAAACATATCGCGGCTCGACTGTCACTGTCCCAATCTTCATCACGCTCTTCATCGCTAAAAATATTTTGTCCGCGTTCAGGTGACAATTCGACGTCGTACCGAAGATTGTGTGGCGAATCGAAATAACGCAATCCACCTGTTCCGAAGCCATCTAAAACTTCGTTTAAATAATGTCTAAGCAACTTTTTCATTTTTTAAACATTTGCCAACATACCATGCCTACACTAACGACGAATGGCGCAATCCACCTTTTCCAACTTGATTCCCTATCATGGCGATTTTCGTGCTGTATTTTCCATTCGGATATAGTAGCCATGACAATTGCCATTTCTTCAACTCTTTCGAAAATCTTATCTATTTTGTCGTCGGTTGTGCGCGTCATTTTTTCACCTATACGTCACGAGTCATTTTTAATCCCTCTCCAATAATTAGATTACACGCATCAAAAAATGGGTAAATTGATCTTATTTGTGTCAAACCACCCAATTAAATTTCTGCCATTGTCAAATAATGGTCCCAACGTGCGTTTGCCCATAGAACACTCAGTCCCGTCGTTTTTTCCGCCCTCTGTGGTTGTCCACACGTTGTTTCCCAAGTCTTCAACGAAGATTCCAACGTGACAATTGTTTGGTTTTATCTTACTTTGAACAAAAAATATTGCACCTGGTTGCGGAACAACATTTGTAGAATATTTTACCCATGATGGATGCGAGCTATCGAATGGCACCCATCCGTCCAATAATCCACCGCCTACGTTAGGAGCGTTGACTTTATATCCACAATGATACAACACTGCTCTCACGAATATTCCACAACTTGTGTGAACGCCCGACAAGTCTATGCTGTCATCACCACACGAAATGAACTGTTTGTAGTAATCGTGTTGAAGTTTATCACTCATGGGACCGTTAGATAATACTTCTTGACCACACCTCGCGACCCGAGCGCCGTTGGATTCGTTTTCTTTATATTGAAAGAAAAAATAAGACATGTTCATAATTATAATTCATGGGCATAAAAATAGTCATCGGTTCTCAAGGCGTCGAGCAATTTGACGTTCCGAATCAACCTGCGATTACAAACAAACATTGCGATCGCCATAAATCCAAATAAAATCTACGGAGATCAGATCATTCGTTGGAGTCTAATACCTCAAATGTTAGATTACACCAACACGACATACTACGTTGACACTGTTCACCTGACGACACTCGGACACACGTTGCTCGCTAAGTCAATATTCTCTCGCGCAATGGCAAGTCACGTGTGTTAAATGAATTTATTTTTCACTCTGCATTCCATAACTTGTCAAACGTCGCACAAAATTTCGTCCAATACCCATCTTTTAATATTGATTTGAATGCCCACTCTTCAAACTTTGCTGCGACTGCTTCCCAATTTCGTGTGGGACTGCTTGATGTAACTTTCATGACGTCATTTTCATCAAATTCATAAAATTTAATGAGTTGTAAGTTTTTCTTCAAGCGTTCTTTTGCAAGCTCACCACAAGTTTCTTCAATTTTACGAAGCAAAACTATTGGGAGAGGAATTTGTTTTTTTGAAGATGTTGAAATTATGACGCACTCATCAATCAGCTCTTTTGCCGTGACCGGCCCAACACCGTCAAGTCCTTTTACATTGTCACTGCTATCACCCGTCAAAGACTTGACAAGCAGGTAGTGATCAATGTTTTCAACAAATGATTTTTGAACAGGATTGTAAAGTCTAACATTTGGGAACGAATTAGTTGCTTGTATAAAGTCTGTGTCAGTACTAACAATAATAAAATTAACAGATCGAGATGCTCGATTAATTAAATTCCACACAAGATCGTCCGCCTCGGCGTTAGGTTGTTGCATTACGCTTATAGGAAAATATTCTTTTAACAAAGAAATTGTTTCATCACATTGTGCGTAAAATAATTT
>Ga0265319_1001523_pt1 | contig 13730 bp, 13 predicted proteins | sample 4824metaG_FD_192443 | JGI IMG/M metagenome (GOLD analysis project Ga0265319, IMG submission 192443) | Rhizosphere microbial communities from Carex aquatilis grown in University of Washington, Seatle, WA, United States - 4-8-24 metaG | ecosystem: Host-associated > Plants > Roots > Rhizosphere >...
GAGTGGCTCCTGTGGGCGCTCGCCGTCGGCGCACTGCTCTTCGGCGTGCTCTTCGTGCTGCCGATCGGCGGCGCCGACATGCCTGTCGTGATCTCGCTCCTGAACGCCTTCACGGGCCTCGCTGCGGCCGCGACAGGCTTCGAGCTCGAGAACAACGTGCTTATCGTCAGCGGCATGCTCGTCGGCGCATCCGGCACCTTGCTGACGATGAAGATGGGGCAGGCGATGAACCGGTCGATTGCGAACGTGCTCTTCGGCGCGTTCGGCCAGGTCTCGGAGCAGGCCGCCGCGGTCGCCGCGGGCGAGGCGGGCGGCACGGTGCGCAGCGCCAGCGCCGAGGACGTCGCCGTGATGCTCGCGTACGCCCGCAAGGTCGTCTTCGTGCCGGGCTACGGGCTCGCAGTCGCCCAGGCGCAGCACGACGTGCGCGCGCTCGGCGATCTCCTCGAGGCGAAAGGCATCGAGGTGACGTACGCGATCCATCCGGTCGCCGGTCGCATGCCGGGTCATATGAACGTGCTCCTGGCCGAGGCGAACGTGCCCTACGACCAGCTCAAGGAGATGGACGAGGCGAACTCCGAGTTCTCGCGCACCGACGTGGCCGTCGTCGTCGGCGCAAACGACGTCGTCAACCCCGATGCCCGCACCAACACGAGCAGCCCGATCTACGGCATGCCGATCCTGAACGTCGACGAGGCACAGACCGTGGTCGTGCTCAAGCGGTCGATGAATCCCGGCTTCGCCGGCATCGAGAACCCGCTCTTCTACAACCCGAAGACCGTAATGCTCTTCGGTGACGCAAAAGCGTCGATCGTCGCGCTCGTGCAGGACGTCAAGAACGCCTAGTCCGTCCGTCGGCGCAGCGTGACCGCGCCGAGCGCAAGCGCGAGCACGATGCAGCCGCAGACGACGACGACGTCGACGGCGAAGCGGCTGTCGAGGGTGTCGTTCGCGGTATGCGCGAGAGCGTCGTACGCGTACGTCAGTGGCAACGCATCCGAGATCCAGCGCAGCCACGTCGCCATCTGATCGCGGCCGACGAAGAGACCGCACAGGAGGATCTGCGGGAAGACCATCGCCGGCATGAACTGCACCGCCTGGAACTCCGATTGTGCGAACGCGCTCACGAAGAGCCCGAGCGTCGTACCGAGGACGGCATTCGCAACGGCAAGCGCGACGACGAGAGCCCGCGGCCCCGCCACGTGGAGATCGAGCGCGCCGAACGCGAGCAACGAGACGATCGTCGCCTGGACGACGGCTACGAGCGCGAATGCCAGACCGTAGCCGGCGAGCAGGTCGAGCTTCGCGAGCGGCATCGTCATCAGCCGCTCGAGCGTCCCGGACGTTCGCTCGCGCAGCATGGTGATCGACGTGACGAGGAACATCGTCACGAACGGAAAGAGACCGAGCAACGGGGGCCCCGCATGCTGGAACACGAGCCCGCCCCGGAAGAGCTCTTTCAAGAGCGTCTCGAGCAGGCATGGCACGCCGACGATGAGCACGATCGTGCGCGGGTCGCGGCGAAGCTGCGCGAGCACGCGCAGCGTGACGGCGAGTGTCACGCGGCCGCTCACGCGCCGCCCTCGATCAGGCGGAGGAACGCATCGTCGAGCTCCTGCGCGCCGGTCAGAGCGCGCAGCTCGTCCGGCGTCGACTGCGCGAGCAAGCGCCCTTCGCGAATGAGGAGGAGGCTGTCGCAGCGGTCGGCCTCGTCCATCACGTGGCTCGAGACGAGCAGCGTCGTCCCACGCCGCGCGAGCTCGTGGAAGAGCTCCCAGAGATCGCGGCGCAACACGGGGTCGAGACCGACGGTCGGCTCGTCGAGGACGAGAGCGTCGGGACGGCCGAGCAGTGCCGCGGCGAGCGAGACGCGCGCACGCTGGCCGCCCGAGAGCCGCATGACGACGCGATCCGCCTCCTCTTGGAGGTCGACCTCGCCGATCGCTCGGTCGACCGCGTCGAGCCCGATCCCGAGCACGCGCGCGAAGAAGCGAAGATTCTCGCGGACGGTCAGATCGCCGTAGACCGACGGCGCCTGGGTCATGTAGCCGACGCGGGCGCGAAGCTCCTTCGCGCCCGCCGGCAGGCCGAGCACCTCGACGGAGCCGCTTGCGACGCGTTGCACGCCGACGATCGCGCGGATGAGCGTCGACTTGCCGCTGCCGCTCGGGCCGAGCAGCCCGGTGACCGTGCCCGGTGCGATGTCGCAGCTCAGCTCCGACAGGACGACGGTACCGCCGCGCACGATGCGCAGGCGATCGACGCGCACTGCCGGCGCGTCCGTCACGCCGTCCCTGCGGACGCACGTGCGAAGAACCTGCCTTCACGGCGTTCGATGGTCAGCGGCAGTCCGAAGCACTCACTCATCAGCTCGCCGGTCAGTGTCTCATCGATCGGGCCGGCGGCGACGACCACGCCGTCGCGCAGGAGCAGCGCATGCGTGGTGACGGACGGAAGCTCCTCGACGTGATGGGTCGCGACGATCGACGCGAGCTGCGGGCGCTCGCATGCGACCCGCGCAAGCGACGCGATGAGCAGCTCGCGTCCGGGAAGGTCGAGGCCGGCGCCGGCCTCGTCCAGGACGAGGAGCGCCGCGTCGGAGATCAGCGCGCGCGCGAGCATCACGCGGGCGCGCTCGCCCTGCGAGAGCCCGGCAAACGGCCGGTCGGCGTGCGGCTCGACCGCGACGAGCCGCAGCAACTCCCGAGCCGCCGCGACGCGTCCGTCCGTGACGTGCTCCTCGAGCAACGCGCTCGTTCCGGTGACGCCGGTCAGCACGACGTCGACGGCGCGCAGGCCGGGGAAGAACCGGGCGGAGACCTGCAGATCGACGACGCCGATGCGGTGCCGCAGCTGAGGGATGCGGATGCGGCCGAGCGCGCCGCCGAGCAGGGCCGCCGCGCCGGTGCTCGGATGCATCTGCGCCGACGCGATCCGAAGCAGCGTCGTCTTGCCGGCGCCGTTCGGCCCGAGTACGGCCCAGTGCTCCCCTTCGCGGACCAACCAGGTCGCGTCGCGTACAAGGAAGCGGCGCTCACCGTCAGGCCCGCGCCTGTGCACCGACGCCTGTTCGAGACGGACGACGTCACGCGGTGGTGCCGGGTCGCTCACGCCGAGCACCCTAACGAGAGCCTCTAGGCTTCCCCGCGTGATCCCGCTCTTCACCGCGAAGGATGTGTACGCCGCCGTTCCGCCCGAGCACGCGGTCGACGCGGTACGCGAGGCGTTTGTCGCGTACGCGCGCGGCGAGTGGACGATGCCGCCGAAGGTCTACGTGACCGCATATCCCGCGGGCGACTTCCGGGCGATGCCCGCGCTCGGCGCCGGACACGCGCTGCTCAAGTGGGTGACGTCGTTTCCGGGCAATCCTGCGAAGGGCATCCCGACCGTGATGGGCGTCGTGCTCGTCTCCTCCGCGGAGGACGGACGCCTGCTCGCACTCCTCGACGCCGGCGCAGTGACGTCCATCCGCACGGGCGCGGCGGCGGTGCTCGCCGCGGAGACGCTCGGCCGCGCAGACGCGCAGACCGCCGCGGTCGTCGGAGCCGGCGTGAACGGGGAGGCGGCGGCGCGCACGTTTGCCGCGCGCGGGCGTGAGCCGCTCGTGTGGGACATCGACGGGACCCGCGCGCAGGCTGTCGCCGAGCGGGTCGGCGGCCGCGTCGCGGCCACCCGCGCGGACGCGCTCGCAGCGGATCTGCTGGTCACGGTCACGCCCGGGCGCGAGGTCCTGCTGCCGGAGGGGTCGCTGCGTCCCGGACAGCACGTGAGCCTGATGGGGGCGGACGGGCCCGGCAAAGCGGAGATCGCGGTCGCCGAGCTCGCCCGCGGTCGCCTGTACTGCGACGACTGGGAACAGGCATCCCACGGAGGGGAGCTCGCCGCAGCAGTCGCGGCCGGAGCGATCGAGCGAGCCGACGTCGCCCAGATCGGAGATGTGCTCATCGGAAGTGCAGAGGGCCGGCAATCACCGGCCGACATCACCCTCTTCGACTCGACCGGCCTCGCACTCCAGGACCTCGCGGTTGCGCTGATTGCGCTCGAGCGCGCGGGAGCGGTCGACCTGCAGATGATCGATTTGTAGCGTCTTGAGGCCAACAGGCGCCCCAAACGGGTGATCTTTGGCCGCCACGGGCCCCCAAGCCGTACCTCCCCGTGTCGCAGGCCGTTCCAACAACTCACGGCGAAACCATGCCGTCTGAGGTCTCGGCCGACGAAAGGAGCCGTCATCAGCGCGCTACACACCTCATCTCCGCTCTTCGACCCACGGCACGTTGCCTACCGCGACCGCGTGCGCGTCCCGGACGGACGCATCGGCGCGGTCGTCGGCTTCTACCGGCGCACGGAGGAAGTGGTGCTCGTGTCGTTCTCGGCCGGCGCCTCCGTCGAGTTCCTCGTGACGCAAGTCGAGGCCCTCTAGTGGGCGCCCCACGTGTAGCGAAGCAAGCACAGGGGCCGACCGCGGCGCGGCTCCGCGACGCTCCCGTTCGTGCGCGCAAGCCGAGCTCGCGGTTGATCGCGTTCGGCCGCCAATCCGCGTCCGTCGAGCCCCGCCGCCGAGATCGAGGACGTATCATGGCGCGGCTGACATGACGACCATGTGGAATCGACTCAAAGCCAGGTGGACCTCGCACGACGACGCATTGGCCGCGCGCGAGCTGAACCGGGAAGCAGTTCAAGCGGAAACCGGCGACGCCGTCCCGACCGTCGTCAGCCCGTACCTGGATCAGCCGGCACAGCCGAGCACCGGGCTCACGCACCCCGAACGGGGCCACGAGGACTCAGCCGACTGAAGACCGCGCGCGCCGCTACGAGAAGCGCGCGGGATCGAACAGTTCGAGCTGCGGCGACGACGTGTCGCCGAGGATCGCGTCCGCGACGAGCTCGCCGCACGCGAACCCGAGCACGTTGCCGTGCCCCGAGTAGCCGCCGGCGATCCAGTGGCCGTCGCGGCCGGGCACGCAGCCGACGAGGGGCAGCATGTCCTGCGTCAGGCCGAAGATGCCGGCCCAGCGGTGGCTGATGCGCGGTGGCTCGCCGATCAGCTCGCCCATGAAACGCTCGAGCGACGCCTGGATCACCGGCGTCATCTCCTCCACGTCGGTGAGCTCGTCCATGATCGAGACGTCGCGGAAGCCGCCGAGCACGAGGCGCCGGTTCGGGAGCTGCTGCCAGTAGTCGAACCCCTGCCGCGCGTAGTGCGGGCGGTCGTACAGCACACGGTCGAGCGGCTCGCTGACGATCACCTGGCCGCGCGTCGGCCAGATCGCGTCGGCGAGCTCGGGCACCAGCCCGTGGCCGTAGCCGTCGGTCGCGACGACCACATGCGTCGCATCGAGTGACGCGACGTCGTCGACACGGTCGTGCTCCCGGATCTCGGCGCCGGCTTCGGCCGCGCGCGCTGCGAGGCGGCGCACGAACCGCGCAGGCTGCAGCGAGCCGTCGCCTGGGTGATCGATTGCGCCCCGGAAGCCGCTGAGGTGTGCAGGAAGGTCGTCGATCCAGTCGGCGGCGATCCCGTCCTCGCGCATCGCGTCGTACTCGAGGCGAATGTGCTCGCGCTCTTCCTCGTCGGCCGCGAGCCGAAGGCTGCCCACGCGGACGAGGCTGTCACCCGCGAGCGATTCGATGCGATCGAGCGCGCGCTCCGTCCATTGCCAGAGAGCGAGTGCACGATCGCGGCCGTACGTCTCGCGTGCGATGTCGTAGCGGGTGGCGCCGCCGCGCAGCGCAAAGCCCCCGTTGCGTCCGCTTGCACCCTCGGCGACGCCGCGCTGGTCGTACACACGGACGCTGAGACCGGCCTCGGCGAGCCGTAACGCAGCGGAGCAGCCGGTGATACCGGCGCCGACGATCGCGACGTCGACGCGGCCGTCGTGCCGCACCTGCACGCGCTTCGGTGCTTCTTCCTCGAGCCAGTAGGGGTTGCCCAAACCGCGGCGGATGCTACTCGCGAGCGGACCGCTCGCGGCGAGACCTCCGACCCTGCAGGCGGCTATGCCTCGCGCAGGGCCTGAGCCGCATCCTCGGGCGGCACCGGGTTGAAGAACACGCCCGAGCCCACCTCGCCTGCGGCGACGTACCGCGGCACGCCTGCCGCGCGCCACGGTGTGACGATCTCGATGTGCAGCCGGGCGCTCGGCCAGTCGCCGCCGTCGAAGGGGCGCTGGTGGATCCACAGCATGTACGGGGTCGCCGTGTCGAACAAACGGTCGAACCGACCGAGGACGTCTACGAGCAGCTCCGCCAGTCCATCGCGTCCCGCCTCGTCGAGCGACGGGAGATCCGGCACGTTCTCGTCGGGGCAGAGCAGCACGACGTACGGAAACGTGGGCGCCTCGGGAACCCAAGCGCGCCAGCCGGGCGCGGTCGCGACGATGCGCGATCCCGGCTCGCCGAGGTTTCCGTGTTCGAGCTCCCTGGCCGGCACATCGGGCAGGAAGTCGAATGCGTAGATCTGACCGTGCGGATGTGTGATCGTCGCACCGACCTCGGCGCCGCGGTTCTCGAAGACGAGCACATACGTGACGTCGTCTCGCGCGCCGAGCGCGGCGCTTCGCTCCGCCCAGAGGTCGACCACCTTTCGCGCACGCCTCGTGCCGAGCGACCAGAAAGTCGCGTCGTGCTCCGGCGTGTACAGCACGACCTCGCACCGGCCGTCGGGCATCGCGGGCCAACGGTTCGGAAACGAGCGCACCTCGTACTGCTCCGGCGCCTCCAGGCCACCGACGCAAAACGGGCACGTCAGCTCGGGAAGGTTCGGGCGCTCCTGCCGCGACGCGACAACGAACGTTCGGGCTCCTGAGTGCACGTCGACGCGGAGATCCGCGTGCGCAGGAGCCGGCCCGAGGATGTCGGTCATTGCTCTACGGCCCGACCTCGACGCTTCCCCCGGCCGACGAACATGACATTCCCGATGTGCTCTTGCAGCGCTGCCCGTGCGTCCCCGGCCAGACCGTCGTCGGTGACGAGCGTCGACACTTCCTCCAGTCGCGCGATGCGGCTGAGGCCGCGCACGCCCCACTTCGTGTGGTCGGCGGTGACGACGACGCGCTCCGCCGATGCGACAAACGCCTGATCGGTCTCCGCCTCGAGCAGGTTGGGCGTCGTGAAGCCTGCGTCCGTCGTCATTCCGTGCACGCCCATGAAGAGCACGTCGACGTGCAGCGAGCGCAACGTCGTGGCAGCGATCGGACCGACGAGTGCGTCGGAGGGCGTGCGTACGCCGCCCGTCAAGATCACGGTGAGATCGGGCCGCCGCTCCCGGTGGAGGACGTTCGCGGCCTGAATCGAGTTCGTGACGACCGTGAGGTCACTGATGTCGGCGAGGTGGTGCGCGAGGCGCCACGTCGTCGTCCCCGCCGTGAGGCCGACGGCCTGACCCGGCTCGATGAGGGCAGCAGCCGCGCGCGCGATCGCCTCCTTCTCGTCGAGCTGCCGGTGCGACTTCGCCTCGAAGCCCGGCTCCTCGGTCGACAGGCGGCCGGGCGCTGTTGCGCCGCCGTGGACCTTGTCGACGAGGCCTGCCCCCGCGAGCACGTCGAGGTCGCGGCGGACCGTCATGTCCGACACGTCGAGCAGCTCCGTGAGCTCAGCGACGCGCACCGCACCGCGAAGGCGAACCTCCTCGAGAATCAGGAGCTGACGCTGGCCGGCGAGCATCTAACGCAACAATACTCAACACGGTCGAACAGGCCAAATCGGCTTTTCCGCCACGCTCTTGACACAAGACGCACCGTCGTGCCAGTGTACGAGCCGAGTTGACCCTTGAGCGATCGCGTTTGATTCTGTCGGATTGACGAATCGCTCGCCCCTGAACACGAGGAGGATTCAATGTCGGAGCACCAGCCTTCCTCCAGCGACCCGAGCCTGTCCCGGCGCAAGTTCCTGGCCTCGGGCGCAGCCGGCGCCGCGGCGCTCGCCGGACTGGGCACAGCCTCTCGGGCCTTCGGGGGCTTGTCGCCGGAGGTCGCGGAGCACCTCGCCGCAGGCACCGTCACGCTGGGGTCGTACGAAACGGGTGCCGGAATCAAGGCGCTCGCCGCAGCCTCGAAGGCGTTCACCAAGAAGACGGGAACTGCCGTCAAGATCAACACTGTCGACCACAACACGTTCCAGGAGCAGATCAACAGCTACCTGCAAGGCCATCCGGACGACGCCTTCACGTGGTTTGCGGGCTACCGGATGCAGTTCTTCGCCTCGAAAGGGCTGGCCACGCCCCTCGACGACGTCTGGAAGGCTCTGACGCCGCAGATGCCGCCCTCCATCAAGGCCGCCTCGACGGGTCTCGACGGGCATCAGTACCTCGTGCCGAACAAGAACTATCCGTGGGCGGTCTACTACCGCAAGAGCCTCTGGAAGGCCAACGGCTACACGGTTCCGAAGACCTGGGACCAGTACATCGCGCTTGCCAAGAAGATGAAGGCCGACGGCCTGACGCCGATCGCGTTCACGGACAAGGACGGCTGGCCGGCGATGGGTACGTTCGACATCATCAACATGCGCGTCAACGGCTACCAGTTCCACGTCGACCTGATGGCGGGCAAGGAAGGCTGGGACACACCACAGGCCAGGGCGGTCTTCAACCAGTGGGCAGAACTGCTCCCGTACTACTCGCAGGGTGCACTCGGCCTCACCTGGCAGGACGGCGCGGTGCAGCTCGAGAAGAAGCAGGCCGGCATGTTCCTGCTCGGCGGGTTCGTCACCAGCAACTTCCAGCCCGCCAACCAGCCGGACATCGACTTCTTCCCGTTCCCGTCGATCAACTCGAAGTGGGGGCAGGACTCGATCGACGCCCCGATCGACGGCTACATGCTCTCGAAGAAGCCGAAGAACCTCGACGGCGCCAAGCAGCTCGTCGGGTTCTTCGGGACAGCGCAGGCGATCAACATCTACAACCCGCTCAACCCGGGAAACCTCGCTGTCAACATCCACGCGGACAAGTCCCACTACACGCCTCTGCAGAAGAAGGAAGCCGCACTGATCGCGTCCACCAAGCACATCGCGCAGTACATGGACCGCGATACGCGTCCCGACTTCGCCTCGACGGTCATGATCCCGTCGCTGCAGAGCTTCCTGAACAACCCGAAGGACGTCAACGGGCTCACGAAGAGCATCCAGAAGCAGAAGAAGGCGATCTTCGGATCGTGAGCTAGTAGCCTCTCAACGCGATGGCGACTGACATCGCAACGAGCATGGGAGCGGGCGGCGCGCGAGAGCGGAAGCGCGCCGTCCGGCTCTCCACCGGTGACCGTATCGCGGTCACGGTCATGGTCGGGATCCCGGTTCTCGTCACCGGCGGCCTGATCTGGTTCCCGACGATCGCGTCGATCCTCCTGTCCTTCACGAACTGGGACGGGATCGGTGGCCTCCACACGATCCACTGGATCGGCACGACCAACTACCGCCAGATCGCGACGATCTACCCCGCGTTCTGGCCGGCGCTCGAGCACAACCTGTACTGGCTCGGCGCGCTCGCCTTCATCGGCACCCCGTTCGGCATGCTCCTCGCGTACCAGCTCGACAAGCGTGTCCGCGGCTCGCGGATCTATCAGAGCCTTCTCTACGTGCCGGTCGTGATCGCGCCTGCGATCATCGGCCTGATCTCCGAGCTGATCCTCTCGCCGACGCAGGGGCTGCTGAACAACCTCTTCGAGGATCCCGCCCACGGCCACCTGACCGACTGGCTCGGCAATCCGAGCCTCAACCTCTGGGCCGTCCTCGTCTTCGCGTGCTGGCGACACGCGAGCTACATCATGATCCTCTACCTCGCCGGCCTGAAGGCGCTCGACCCGTCGCTGCGCGAAGCGGCGGCGATCGACGGCGCGGGTGAGTGGCACGCCTTCCGCACCGTCGTCCTCCCCGCCTTGAAGCCGATCAACATCGTCCTCGTCGTCGTGACGGTGATCGAGTCGCTCCGCGCCTTCGACATCGTCTACATCATCAACCACGGGCGGAACGGCCTCGAGCTCCTGTCGGTGCTCATCACCGACAACATCATCGGCGAGGCGAGCCGGATCGGCTACGGCTCGGCGATCGCCGTCGTGCTGCTCGTCATCTCGCTCGTCCCGATCATCATCTTCGTCTGGAACTCCTTCCAGGAGCAGGAGGCATGACCAGCGCTGCGCTCACGGCGGCACGTGCGAAGCGAGCGGCGCCCAAGCGCGTCGGACTCCCGCGGGTCGGATTGCACGCGTTCCTGATCGTGACGACACTGCTCTGGATCTCGCCGATCGTGTGGGCAGTCTTCACCGCGTTCAGGCCGTACGGGGACACGTCGCTGCACGGCTACGTGTCTTGGCCGCGGCAGTTCAACTTCGACAACTTCACGACCGCGTGGACGCAGGCCGACCTGCCGCACTACTTCTTCAACTCGATCATCGTCGCGGTCCCGGCGATCATCCTGATCCTGCTCTTCTCCTCCTCGGTCGCGTTCGTCGTCTCGCGACTCAGCTTCCGTTGGAACGTGCCGCTCCTGATCTTCTTCATGTCCGCCAACCTGCTGCCGCAGCAGGTCATCCTCCAGCCGCTCTACCGGCTCTATCTGCGAATACCGCTGCCACTGTGGCTTTCGGACAGCGGCTACGTCTACGACTCGTACATCGGGCTGATCGCGATCAACGTCGCCTTCCAGACCGGCTTCTGCACGTTCGTCCTCTCGAACTACATGAAGACGATCCCGAAATCGCTCGGCGAGGCGGCGCGCGTCGACGGCGCGGGCGTGGCGCGGCAGTTCTTCCAGATCATCCTGCCGCTCTGCAGGCCCGCGCTGGCTGCGCTGGCAACGCTCGAGTTCACGTTCATCTACAACGACTTCCTCTGGGCGCTGATCCTGATCCAGAACGGGAGCAAGCGGCCGATCACGGCGGCGCTGAACAACCTGCAGGGTGAGTTCTTCACTGACAACAACCTGCTCGCTGCGGGCGCCCTCATGACCGCGATTCCCACGATTCTCGTCTTCGCCGCGCTGCAACGCCATTTCGTCAACGGCCTCACGCTGGGGGCGAAGAAGGGATGACGAAGATCGCCTTCATCGGGGCCGGGAGCGTCGTGTTCACGCGCAACTTGCTCAACGACATCTTCTACTTTCCTGAGTTGCACGACGTCGAGATCGCGTTGCACGACATCGACGCCGACCGGCTCGACACCGCCGCGGCCGTCGCCCGACTGGCGGCCGAGGAGCGCGGCGCGAACCCGTCGATCACGACGCACCTCGACAGGCGCGCGGCGGTCGACGGCGCCGACTTCGTGCTGAACATGGTGCAGATCGGTGGCCACGAGGCCACCCTGCGCGACTTCGAGATCCCCGCGCGCTACGGCCTGCGCCAGACGATCGCCGACACGCTGGGAGTCGGCGGCATCTTCCGGACGCTGCGTACCGCCGATCACATGCTCGCACTCGGCAACGAGATCGCCGAGCTTTGCCCACCGAGCGCCTGGCTCCTGAACTACACGAACCCGATGTCGATGCTGTGCTGGCTCGTCTACGCCGGCACGCCGACGCAGAACGTCGTGGGACTCTGCCACTCGGTGCAATTCACGACCGAGGATCTCGCCGAGATCGTCGGCGTGCCCTACGAGGAGGTGACGGTCGTCTCCGCGGGGATCAACCACCAGGCGTTCCTCCTTCGGCTGGAGCACAAGGGCATCAGCCTCTACCCCGCGCTCACGGCCAAGATGGAGTCGGATCCCGACCTGCAGCGCCGGGTGCGCTTCGCGATCTACAAGCGCTTCGGCTACTTCCCGACCGAGTCCAGCGAGCACGCGGCCGAGTACGTGCCGTGGTTCATGCACCACGACGCCGAGCTCGAGCGGTACCGCATCCCCGTCGACGAATACATCCGTCGCAGCGAGCAGAACCTCGTCGAGTTCGAGAACGTCAAGGCAGCTCTCGGTGCCGGCGAGCTCGGCCCGATCGACCGTTCGAACGAGTACGCGTCGCTGATCATCCACTCGATGGTCACCGGCACGCCCCGCGTAATCTACGGCAACATGCGCAACGTCGGCCTCCTTCCCGGCCTCGTCGAGGATTCGTGTGTCGAGGTGCCGTGCCTCGTCGACGCGACGGGCCTGCGCGGTGTTCCGGTACCGGAGTATCCGGCGGAGCTCGCCGCGCTGAACCGTACGTTCAACAACGTCGTCGAGTTGACCGTTCGCGCAGTCCTCGAGCAGCGTCCGGAGCTCGTGCGCCTCGCCGCGATGCTCGACCCGAACGCCTCGGCAACGCTGACCCTCGACGAGATCGACGCGCTCTGCGACGAGCTGACGCTTGCGCACGGCGACCTCATTCCGGCCGCCCTCCGCAATCCGAAGGAGTTGATCACCGCGTGAGCAGGATCGAGCTCGACTCCATCACCAAGGTCTTCCCGAACGGTGTCCGAGCCGTAGACGGCGTCGCCCTCGACATCGCGGACGGTGAGTTCATGGTGCTCGTCGGCCCGTCGGGGTGCGGCAAGTCGACGTTGCTCCGGATGATCGCCGGCCTCGAGGAGTGCACCGAGGGCGGCATCTTGATCGGCGACCTCGACGTGACCTCGGTCGCGCCGCAGCAGCGCGACATCGCAATGGTGTTCCAGGATTACGCGCTCTATCCGCACATGACGGTCGGCGAGAACCTTGCGTACGGCCTGAAGCTGAAGAAGATGCCGAAAGCCGAGTGGCAGAAGCGTGTCAACGAGGTGGCGAAGACGCTCGGCCTCGACGAGTTGCTCGACCGCAAGCCGGCGAAGCTCTCCGGCGGTCAGCGCCAGCGTGTTGCGATGGGCCGCGCGATCGTGCGCGAGCCCAAAGCGTTCCTCATGGACGAGCCGCTGTCGAATCTCGACGCGAAGCTCCGCGTGTCGATGCGGGCAGAGCTCGCGAAGCTGCACGACCGCCTCGGCGTCACGACGGTCTACGTCACGCACGACCAGGTCGAGGCGATGACACTCGGCCAGCGCGTCGCGGTCTTGCGCGACGGCGTGCTGCAGCAGGTCGACACGCCCACGAACCTGTTCCACCACCCTGTCAACCTGTTCGTCGCGGCGTTCATCGGCTCGCCGTCGATGAACCTCGTCGAGGCGACCGTCGCCGACGGCGCCGTCACCTTCGCGGGTTACAACATTCCGCTGCCGGCACAATCGCCACTCGCCCGCCAGAATCGCAAGGTGATCCTCGGCATCCGGCCGACGGACTTCCAGCACGGCGTCGACGGCGATGCCGAGCTGCCGCGCATCGAGGTCAAGCCCGACGTCGTCGAAGATCTCGGCTCGGAGACGCACCTGATCTTCGCGGTCGACGCACCGAAGATCGACAGCGATGCGGTGCGCGCCGCGAGCGACCTCACGACGGAAGACGAAGGTCAGCTGTTCGCGGACGATCGCGCGGTGTGCACCGCGGTGCTCGACGCGCGCCACCCGGTCACGGTCGGGACGCCACTCGACCTCGCGGTCGACAACCGGCGGCTGCACTTCTTCGATCCCACCACCGGCGACACGCTCGGCGCGGCTCCGCGCAAGCTCGAGATCGCAGCTACCTAGGGCGTCGCGCGTGTCCACGCAGCAGCGTCCCAAGCCCAGCGCCGCGCTCGATGCGCTGCTGCACGTCGGCGGGAGACCGACCTGGACGAACCCACAGCTGACGAGCCTCAACCGGCTCGAGCCGCACGCGACCCTCGTGCCGTTTCCCTCGGTCGAGCTCGCCGCAACGCTCGAGCCCGCACGGTCGCGCTGGTTCCGTTCGCTCTACGGGCA
>Ga0265319_1001527_pt1 | contig 13705 bp, 14 predicted proteins | sample 4824metaG_FD_192443 | JGI IMG/M metagenome (GOLD analysis project Ga0265319, IMG submission 192443) | Rhizosphere microbial communities from Carex aquatilis grown in University of Washington, Seatle, WA, United States - 4-8-24 metaG | ecosystem: Host-associated > Plants > Roots > Rhizosphere >...
GAGGCGAGTGTTACAAGTCACAGTGGATTTTGTCAACCGTTATCGATACCGTTTTCGAAAGTTTGTAATATCCCGACCATGACCGACAGTCAAATCACGATCGTGGACGTTGCGGCCGCCGCGGGCGTGTCTGTGGCCACCGTTTCGAAGGTGATCAACGACCGCTACGGGGTGGCCGAAAAGACGTCTGCGAGGGTGCGGGCGGTGATCGACGAGCTCGGCTACACGTCCAGCCTCGTGGCTCAGAGCCTCCGCAGCCGGCGCTCGAACGTGATCGGGATCCTCGTCTCCGACATCGAGTCGTTCAACGCCGAGCTCCTCAAGGGCGCCGCCCGGGCGATCCGCGGAACGGGCTACGACCTCGTCGTGTTCTCCGACTGCGGCCAGCGCGAGGATCAGATGGGCTGGGAGCGACGCTCGCTCGCACGGGTGAGCGCTCTGACCGACGGAGCCATTCTCGTGACGCCGAGCGGCATCGACGTCACCTCGTCCGCACCGATCGTCGTCGTCGACCACAACGTGCAGTCGGCCACCCTCGCCACCGTGGACTCGGACAACCTGAGCGGCGCGATCACGGCGACCGAGCACCTGATCCGCCTCGGTCACCGCCGGATCGGGTTTCTCGCCGGGCGTCCCGATCTCGAATCGGCACGCTTGCGGGAACAGGGCTACCGGCACGCGCTCAATGCAGCCGGGATCGCGTTCGACGCGAATCTCGTTCGGGTCGGCAGCTACCAGCCCGAGGCGGCACGCGAAGCGACGCGAGACCTGCTGGCGCGCGAGCCTCGGCCGACCGCGATCTTCGCGGCGAACGACGCGTCGGCGATCGAGACGCTCGCGGTGGCCAGGGACCTCGGCTTGACGTTGCCCGACGACCTCTCCGTCGTCGGCTTCGACAACGTTCCGGAGTCGGCTCTCTGCGAGCCGGCGCTGACGACTGTCGAGCAGCCGATCCAGCGCATGGGCGAAGAGGCGGTGCGACTATTGCTCGCCTTGATCGACGACCCCACGAGCCTGCCCGCACAGGTCGTCTTGCCGACGAGGCTTGTCGAGCGCGCTTCCTGCCGCGCGCTCGTGGAGAGCGCATGACGACTTTCAAGGTCGACCAGGACAAGCCGCTCTACCGCGACCCGGCAAGAGCCGTCGACGATCGGGTGGAGGACTTGCTCGCACGCATGACGGCGGACGAGAAAGTGGCACAGCTCGGCAGCCGCTGGGTCTTCGAGCTCGCCGGCGCCGACGGCCGGCTCGCACCCGGGCGGGACCACCTGCTCCAGCACGGGATCGGCCACGTCACCCGCATCTCAGGTGCGAGCAGCCTGCGGCCGGAACAGGCCGCCGAGCTGGCGAACGCCCTCCAGCGCCACCTCGTCGACGAGACGAGGCTCGGGATCCCGGCGATCGTCCACGAGGAGATCTGCTCCGGGCTGATGGCGCGCGACGCGACGATCTTCCCGCAGGCGATCGGTCTCGCCAGCACATGGGAGCCGACGCTCGTCGAGGCGCTGGCCGACACCATCCGAACCCAGATGCGCGCCACGGGCCTGCACCAGGGGCTCGGGCCCGTTCTCGACGTCTGCCGCGACCCGCGCTGGGGCCGCCTCGAGGAGACCTTCGGCGAGGATCCCTATCTCGTCGCACGCATGGGTGTTGCGTTCGTGCGCGGCCTGCAGGGAGAGGACATCGCGTCGGGCGTCGTCGCGACTGCGAAGCACCTCGTCGGGTACGGCGCATCCGAGGGCGGCATGAACTGGGCTCCTCCCCACATCGGGGCCCGCGAGCTCCGCGACGTCTATCTCCATCCGTTCGAGGCTGCAGTGCGCACCACTCGCGTCCGCTCGGTGATGAACGCGTACAACGAGCTCGACGGCATTCCGTGCGCAGCAGACCCGACGCTGCTGACGGCGATCCTCCGCGACGAGTGGGGCTTCGAGGGCTGCGTCGTCTCCGACTACTTCTCCATTCGCCAGATCCTCGAATGCCACCAGTTCGCCGTCGATGCGCAAGACGCCGCCGTGAAGGCGCTCGAGGCGGGTATGGACGTCGAGCTCCCGAGCACCGACTGCTACGGCGAGCGGCTGCTCGACGCGGTGGATTCCGGCGTCGTCTCTGCGGAGACGCTCGACCAGGCCGTGCGCCGCGTGCTGCGGACGAAGTTCGAGCTCGGCCTCTTCGAGCAGCCGTTCGTCGACACGTCGAAGACGACGGCGGCGAGCGACACCGTCTCGCACCGCGAGCTTGCGCGCGAGATCGCCCGCAAGAGCCTCGTGCTCCTGCGCAACGACGGCGCACTTCCGCTTCGCGACGGCGCCTCGGTCGCGTTGATCGGCCCGTGCGCCGACGACGTGCGCAACCTGTACGGCGACTACGCGTATCCCGCCCACGTCGAGTCGATCCGCGACGTGCTCGAGAGTGGGCAGGGCGCGGTGTCGCCCCCTCTGCTCGGCGGATTCGACATCAGCGGCGGCTCGCTCGAGGCGCCGACGGTTCTCGATGCCTTCCGCGCGCACGTGGGCGAGCAGGTCCGCTTCGAGCAAGGCTGCGAGATCAGCGGCGACGCGCGCGACGGCTTCGAGGCTGCGGTCGAGCTGGCGCGCAGCTCCGACGTCGCCGTCATGGTGATGGGCGACAAGTCCGGGCTGACGAGCGACTGCACGAGCGGTGAGAGCCGGGATGTCTCCGCACTCGAGCTTCCGGGCGTGCAGGCGGAGCTCGTCGCAGCGGTCGCTGCCACGGGTACACCCGTCGTGTTGGTGCTCGTCGCAGGACGCCCCTACGGAGGCGCAGCGCTGCACGAGCAGTGCGCGGCGATCCTCCTCGCATGGCTTCCAGGGCAGGAGGGAGCCGCGGCAATAGCGGAGACGCTTGTCGGCGCAGTGAGCCCCGGAGGCAAGTTGCCCGTCTCGTATCCCCGCTCGTCCGGGCAGATCCCGGTGTTCTACGGGCACAAGATCTCCGGTGGCCTCTCGCACTGGAAGGGCGACTACGTCGACGGCCCGGCGGCTCCGCTGTACCCGTTCGGGTACGGGTTGAGCTACACGAGCTTCGCGCTCGAGGAAGCCGCCGTCCGGCGCGCCGAGGTCTCGTGGGCCGAGACGATCACCGTCGACGTCAAGGTCACGAACACCGGCGATCGCGCGGGGGACGAAGTCGCGCAGCTCTACGCCCGCAGGCGTCACGCCAGTGTGACGCGTCCCGTGCTCGAGCTGAAGAGCTTCGCCCGCGTGGAGCTCGCCGCAGGCGACTCGCGACGTGTCACGTTCGACGTGCCGGTCGCGCAGCTCGGCTTCCACGGTCGCGACCTCGACTACGTCGTCGAGCCCGGCGTCGTCGAGCTGCTCGTCGGCACGTCGTCGGCAGACCTCGTGTCCGCAGGCTCGGTGACGATCGTCGCCGACACGTCGGCCGAGCAGCCGGCGAAGGCATTCGACGGCTGGGTTACGGTCGAGTGATGGAGAGCCCGACGGACTCGACGACGTCTCCGGCGCCTGCTCGAGAGTCCGCCCCGCTCGGGCAGCGCGCGCAAGCTGCCGGCATCCGCCTGGAGAACGTGACCAAGGTGTATCCGGCGAGCGAGACGAAGGCGGTCGACGACGTCAGCTTCGAGATCAACGACGGCGAGTTCATGGTGCTCGTCGGTCCCTCGGGATGCGGCAAGTCGACGCTCCTGCGCGTCATCGCAGGCCTCGAGACCGTCACGGCCGGACGCGTGTTGATCGGCAATGAGGACGTGACCGACGTGCGACCGCAGGATCGCGATCTCGCGATGGTCTTCCAGAACTATGCGCTCTACCCGCACATGACCGTCGCCGGGAATCTCGCGTTCGGATTGCGGCTGCGCCATATCGACAAGGTCGATCGCGAGCGGCGTGTCCGCGACGTCGCACACACGCTCGGCCTCGACGAGCTGCTCGATCGCAAGCCGGGCGAGCTCTCCGGCGGGCAGCGCCAGCGTGTTGCGATGGGCCGCGCGATGGTGCGCGAGCCGAAGGCGTTCCTCATGGACGAGCCGCTGTCGAACCTCGACGCGAAGCTTCGCGTGAGCATGCGTGCCGAGCTCGCCCGTCTGCACGAGCGACTCGGCGTGACGACCGTCTACGTGACGCACGATCAGGTGGAGGCGATGACCCTCGGCCAGCGCGTCGCGGTGCTGCGTGACGGGGTGCTCCAGCAGGTGGATACGGCGCAGCGTCTCTTCCGCGAGCCCGCGAATCTCTTCGTCGCGGCGTTCATCGGCTCGCCGTCGATGAACCTCGTCGAGGCCGATATCGAGGGCGACCGGCTGCACTTCGGCGGCTATGCACTTCCTCTGCCGGTCGGGCTGCGGCTGACCGAGCGACGCGTGATCGTCGGCATCCGCCCGACGGATTTCCAGGACGGCGACCAGGCCGACGCGAGCCTGCCGCGCCTGCATGTCCGTGCAACGGTCGTCGAGGATCTCGGCGCCGAGTCGCACGTCATCTTCGCGATCGACGCGCCGCGCGTCGTCGCCGAGGCGGTGCGCGCCGCCGAAGACGTGATCGAGCCGGCGGAGGGCTTGCTCGCAGACGACGACAGGGCGCTCTTCACGGCGCGCGTCGACGAGCAGCACTTCGTCGCGCCCGGTCAGGAGCTCGATCTCGCCGTGGATCCTCGCCGCCTGCACTTCTTCGATCCGACGACCGGCGCAGTGCTCGGTCGGTAGTCGGACAACTCAACAATGACGATTGGAGCTCAGCGATGAAGGCGTCTCTCGGTATCTGGGCGTTCGGCAACATGGCAACGCGCTTCAATGCGGGCGGCTACAAGCCCGAGCTTTCCGGTGTCTCGACGGCACAGAAAGTGCGGACGGCGGTTGAAGGGCTCGGCGACTTGATGGACGACTACGAGTTTCATTTTCTGCTCGCCTGACGACGCGATCAGGGCAGAGGCGTTGCGCCTGACGCGCGAGGGGATCGACCTCGCGGCGGAAGTCGGCGCGCACTTCATCATCTGGCCCGGGATCGAAGGCTACAACTACCCGTTCCAGACTCCGTACGCATCGTCGTGGAAGCGCTTCATCGACGGGATCGGCGAGTCGGCCCGGTACGCGAAGGACAAGGGCGTGACGATCTTCCTCGAGCACAAGAACTCCGAGCCCGCGATGAAGATCCTGATGCGCAACATGGGCATGACCCTGCATGTCATCCACACGCTGCGGGCGCAGGACATCGACAACATCAAGGTCAACATGGACTGGCAGCACCTGATCATGAACGGCGAGAACCTCGCGGAGTACGCCGCGATACTTGCCGGGGAAGGCCTGCTCGGACATCAGCATGCAAACTCGGGCTGGGGCACCTTCGACGACGACAACATGGTCGGAGCGACCGCGTTCATGGAGACGATCGAGCTCGCGATCGAGCTGCGCCGCGCCGGTTACGGCGACAGCGGCGAACGGCTCGGCTTCGACCTCTACCCGTACACCGAGGATGCGGTCGGCGCCGTCAAGCGCTCGGTGCTGCAGTGGAACTTCATCGAGAGCGTCGCCGCGAAGATCGACGGGCCCGAGCTGCACGCGGCGCAGCAGGCCAAGGACGCTGTCCGCGCGTACGAGCTCGTCTACGCAGCACTCGGGGCCGGTCAGGCGAGGTCGCGTGCGAACTCCGCGAGCTGACGTTGCACGTGAGCGGTGGGCACCTCGTGCCCACCGTACGGGAAGACCGCGATCTCCTTCGGCGCCTCGATCGCGTTGTAGGCGGCGAAGATCGTCGAGGGTGGCGTGATCGTGTCGCGTAGGCCGACCGAGACGAGCGTCTTCGCGCGGATGCGAGCTGCGAGAAGCGCGTTGTCGACGTAGCTCAGCGTCCGGCGCGCGGCGTCCTCGAGCTCGGGATGGACCGAGAGGAAGGTCACGAGCTCGGTGTAGGGCGGGTCGAGCGCGACGTCCATCCCGCGCTCGATGTCGCAGAGAAACGGGATGTCGGCGTGGCAGAGCCGAACTCGCTCGGGTGCGAGCGCGGCTGCCGCGAGGGCGAGCGCGCCGCCCTGGCTCGTGCCGGCGACCGCGATGCGGTCCGCGTCGACGCCGCTGAGGCTTGCCGCCGTCTCGACCGCTCGAACCGCGTCGACGTAGAGGCGCCGGTAGTAGTACGTCTCGGGCGAAGCGATGCCGCGTGACATGACGCCGGGATGCTCCGCCCCGGACGACCCGGCGCCGCGATCCGCGGTGTCGCCGGCCGCCCACGTGCCGCCCTGCGCGCGCGTGTCCATCACGAACGTCGCGTACCCGCACGCCGGGTAGAGCGCGTGCGCCGCGGGCAGGTCGCGCCCACCCCCGTAGCCGATGAACGTGACGCGGCAGGCAAGCGGCGTGTCGCCGGCCTCGGCGGGCCGCAGGTACCAGGCGTTGATCGGATCGCCGTCCGCGCCGCTGAAGACGACGTTGTACGCAGCGAGCGCGCCGTAGGCGTCTGGTTCGTACCGGGTCAGAACCGGCTCGACCGCGCTCGCGTCGGCGGCTGCGAGCGCCTCCCGCCAGAACGCGGCGAGGTCGTTCGGTGCGGACGTCGCCGAGCGGTATTCGAGCAGCTCTGACAGTGGGAGATCGAGGAGCGGCATAGGGGAAGAAGCCTTGCACGTATCGCAACGCCGCGCCCGGGAAGGCGGGCCGATCCAGTCCGATTGCGTTACCCTCGAAACCGTGCTGGAGATTGCACCCGGCCTGTGGCACTGGACGGCGCGCCACGAGCACATCCACATGGATGTCAGCTCGTATTACTTGCTTGCCGAGCGCGTACTGATCGACGCGCTGATTCCGGCGGAAGGGCTGTCGTGGTTCGACGAGCACGGGGCGCCGGAGCACGTGCTGCTCACGAACCGCCACCACGATCGCGACGCCTGGCGGCTGCGGGACGCCTTCGGCTGCACGGTCCACTGCGTCCGCAACGGGCTGCACGAGCTCGATGGACGCGGGCCGGTCGAGGCGTTCGACTTCGGCGACGAGTTGCCCGGCGGTGTGATCGCGTTCGAGGTCGACGCGATCTGTCCCGACGAGACGGCGCTCTACATCCCTGCGCACCGTGCGCTCGCCTGCGCGGACGGCGTCGTACGCCGGCCCGGCCGGGACGGGCTCGGCTTCGTCCCCGACGAGCTGATGGACGACCCCGAAGCGACCAAGGCGGGCCTGCGCGACGCCTACCGGCGCCTGCTCGACCTCGACTTCGACCTCCTGCTACTGGCGCACGGCGACCCCGTCGTTACAGCCGGCAAAGAGACCCTCCGCACCTTCATCGGTTGAGTCTGGGATCTCGTCGCTACTGAACCGCGTCGACGACGTGGTAGACCCGGAGCTCGGGTTCTCTGTCGAGCAGGTCGCCGACTTCGCGCAGCATGGCTTCGCAGAGCGGACTGGCGAGCCAGCGCTCGTAGTGCTCGAGACTCGCCCATGAGCTCCAGACCAAGACTTCGTCTTCGTCGTCGAACGAGACCTGCACCTCGGCGGCGAGGAATCCGGGCTGCTCTCTCGCAGCCGTGAGAACCTCGAGCCGGTCGAGCGTGCCCAAGACCTCGCCGTGGCGGCCTGCCTTCGCGCGAAGCTGGATGTGACTTCGCGTCATCGCAGAACTCCGGCTACCGAAGCCAGAATCAGCGTGACGTACCGCTTCGGACGCATCGCGTCACCTCCAGGGAGTGTGGCCCAACGCTAGCCCGCGCGGTCGTGAACCGAAATCCGTGCCGGGCCGGATCGGGCTTCGGTCAACTACGGACGCACGCGCTCTCTCTGCGGGCGCTCCGGAGTCAGCTCTCGAGCCGCGCGCGGATCGCGGTGAGAAACCGAGCCGCGAGCACGCCGTCGACGACGCGGTGGTCGACCGTCAGCGTGAGCTCGACCCAGGGGCCGACGCGCACCTCGCCGGCGGCGGCACTCACCCGCTCGGTCACCGCGCCGACGGCGAGGATCGCGGTCTGATCGGGGTCGACGATCGCCGAGAAGCGGTCGACGCCGAACATGCCGAGGTTGCTGAGCGTGATCGCGGCCGCGCCTCCGGTGACCTTTCCCTCGCGCGCGAGACGCTCGGCTTCCGCGGCCACCTCGACGAGCGCAGACAGCTCGACGTGGTCGGGCTCGGCGATCGTCGGCACGAGCAGCGTGTCCTCGCCTGCGACTGCGAGGCCGACGTCGACCCGCTCGAGCTGACGGAGGCGCGGCCCCTCGCTCACCCACAGCCGGTTCAAGGCGGGATGCTCGCGCAGCGCGCCGGCCGTCGCCCGCAGCAGCAGGTGCGTGTAGGTGAGGCCCGCGAGGCCGTCGGCGCGCGCCTGCGCGAGTTGCGCGGCGGCGCTGCGCATGTCGACGTCGACGGCCACGCTGAACTGCGGGATCGTCTGCACCGACCGCGTCAATCGCTCCGCCACGGCGCGCCGGTGCCGCGACAGCTCGAGCTCGCCCTCGGCCGCCGAGGCGACGTCGATCAGCGCGAGCACGTCCTGCTTTTCGATGCGCCCGCCTGGGCCGCTGCCGTGGACCGACGCGAGATCGATGTCGTGCTCCTGCGCGAGCCTGCGCGCGGTCGGCACGGCCTGCCGCTTCGCCGCCGCTGGTGCGGACGGCTCGGCAACCGGGACGTCGTCGCCGGGCGCGCCGACGTACGCGATCACCTCGCCGACCGGAACGGTCTCGCCCGCGCCATGCAGCACGGCGAGCAGCGTCCCCGCGACCGCGGCCTCGACCTCGAGCGTCGCCTTGTCGGTCTCGACCTCGAGCAGCGGCTCGCCCTGCTCGACGACCGAGCCCACCTCCTTGAGCCACTGCACGATCTGCAGCTCGTCCGAGGTCGCCCCGAGCGGCGGCATGCGCACCGGACGCGCCATCAGTCGCGCAGCTCGCGGATCACGGTCTTGATCCGCTCCACGGAGGGGACGATCGCGTCCTCGAGCGAGGGCGCCGACGGCATCGGCACGTCGTACGACGCGATCCGCCGGATCGGCGCCTCGAGGTCGAAGAGGCATTCCTCGGCAGCGCGCGCGGCGACCTCTGCGCCCCAGCCGCCGGTGAGCGTGTCCTCGTGGACGATCACGAGCCGCCCCGTCCTGCGCAGCGAGGCCCAGATCGTCTCGGTGTCGAGCGGCAACAGCGTCAGCGGGTCGATCACCTCACACTCGATCCCGTCTTCAGCGGCGAGCTCCGCGGCTGCAGCCAGCACGCGGTAGAGCGCGAGGTGTGTCGCGACGACCGTCACGTCGCGGCCGGGCCGCTTCACGACCGCCTTCCCGATCGGCACGAGATACTCCTCCTGCGGCACCTCCGCCGTCAGATCGAGCCCGCCCGCCTGCTCGCGCCCCTTGCTGCCGTAGAGCAGCTTGTGCTCGAAGAAGAGAACGGGATTGTCGTCGCGGACGGCGCTCTTCAAAAGCCCCTTCGCGTGGTAGGCGTCGGAGACGCAGACGACCTTGAGCCCCGGCACGTGCACGAAGTAGCTCTCGGGGCTCTGGCCGTGCTGCGCGCCGCGGTTCGTCGCGCCGACCGGCGCGCGCATCACGAGCGGCACGGAGACTTTGCCGCCGGACATGTAGCGGAGCTTCGCGGCCTGGTTCACGAGCTCGTCCATGCACTCGAAGAGAAAATCGGAGTACTGCATGTCGGCGATCGGGCGCATCCCGAGCGCGGCGGCGCCGACGGCTGCGCCCGCGATCACCTTTTCGCTGATCGGCGTGTCGACGATGCGGTCGTGGCCGAACTCCTCGGGCAAGCCGAGGTAGACGCCGAAGGCGCCGCCGAAGCCGCCCTCGATGCCGATGTCCTCGCCGATCAGGAAGACGTCGTCGTCGCGGCGCATCTCCTCGGCGATCGCCTCGCGCAGCGCCTCGCCGATCGTCAGCCGGCGTGACGGCTCAGGCGTAGACATCGGTGCGCGCCTCCTGCGGGTCGGCGTCGGGCGAGGCACGCGCGAACTCCACGGCGTCCTCGATCACCGCCTCGACCTCGCGCTCGATGGCCGCTGCGGCCGGCTCTGCGAGGACGGCGCGCAGCCGGGGGATCGGGTCGCGCTCCTTCCAGGACGCTTCCTCGTCGTCTGCGCGGTAGCCGCGCGCGTCGCTGCGGCTGTGGCCGACGAAGCGATACGTCTTGCACTCGAGGAGCGTCGGGCCGTCGCCGGCGCGCGCGCTCGCCACCGCCTCGACGCCTGCCTCGCGGACGGCGAGCACGTCCATCCCGTCGACCACGCGGCCGGGGATGCCGTAGGCGGCGGCGCGGTCGGCGACGTCGACCAGGGCCGAGACCGTGTCGAACGACGTCGAGGCGCCGTAGAGGTTGTTCTCGCAGACGAAGACGATCGGCAGCCGGCGGACGGCCGCGAAGTTCATCCCTTCGTGGAAGGCGCCCTCGTTGCTCGCTCCCTCGCCGAAGAAGCAGACGGCGACCTGGTCGCTGCGTCGCAGCGCGAAGGCGAGTCCGAGGCCGGTGACGACGGTGTTGCCGGCGCCGACGATCGCGAGCGCGGGCAGCATCCCGACCGCCGGATCGCCGAGGTGCATCGAGCCGCCCTTGCCGGCACAGCAGCCGGTGCTCTTGCCGTAGAGCTCGGCCATCGCGGCGCGCGGCGTCACGCCCTTGGCAAGTGCGTGGCCGTGCGGCCGGTGCGTGGAGGTGATCCAGTCGGTCGGCCGGAGCGCGTCGCAGATGCCGACGGCGACTGCCTCCTGGCCCTGGTATTGGTGCAGCGTCCCCGGGATCTCACCTTCGAGGAAGAGGTAGTAGACCGTCTCCTCGAAGCGCCGGATGAGGAGCATCTGCCGGTAGAGCCGGGCGAGCGTTCCCTCGTCAGGCTGCTCGGCCACTGCCGCCATACTGCCGGATCACGTTCCGGACTGTCTCGACCAGCGCCGCCTTGCCGGCCTCGAGCACGTCGGCCGGGCCGTGGGAGCCGATCGCGGCGTGCACGTCCGGCTCGTCGGGCAGGTGTGCGAGCGCTCCGGCGAGGCCGCGCAGGTACGCGCTTCTCAGCACGGTGCCGACGTTGAACTTCGCCACGCCCGCGGCGATCGCGGGCGCAATCGCGTCGGGCGGGAAGCCGGTGCCGCCGTGGATGACGAGCGGGACGGGCACCTGCTCGTGTACGGCGCGCAGCCGGTCGAGGTCGATCGTCGCGCTCCCGTGTGTGAGCAGGTGGACGTTCCCGACGGAGACCGCGAGGCAGTCGACGCCGGTTGCCTCGACGAAGGCGGCCGCCTGCTCGGGGTCGGTGAGACCGGCCGCCGAGTAGTCGATCGTCCCGTGCGTCGCGTCGGGCAGGTTGCCGAGCTCGCCCTCGACGGCAGCGCCGCGTGCGTGCGCCGCGCTCACGAGCTGCGCCACAGCGTCGACGGACCCCGTATGCAACATCACGGCGTTGAACCCGGCGTCGAGCCCGCGCAGCGACTGCTCCAGCGTGTGCGTCTCGTTGAGGAGCAGGGCGACCGGCACGCGCGCTTGTCGGGCAACCTCGCCGCCGAGCGCGCCGAGCAGCTCGATGCCGCCTGCGTCGAACCACGGTTGGTGCCCGAGCAGGCAGCCGGCGCCGATGATCACAGGCGCGCGCTCGGCCTCCGCGGCCTCGACGACAGCCTCGAGCGAGTAGCCGTCCCAGGCTTCGAAGTACCCGAGCGCGTAACCGTGCGCGCGCGCGTCCGCGAGCAGGGTCGTCAGCGGGGCGAGGGGCACGGCGCGTGACTCTCGAGGATGGCGTCGGCCTCGGCGCGGGTGAGTAGCCCGGCGGTGCAACCGAGGTGGGTGCACGCGGAGGCGCCGATCACGCTGGCGAACTCGAGCAGGCGGCGAAGCGGCCAGCCCTGGAGCAGCCCGTAGACGAGCCCGGCGGCGAAGGCGTCGCCGGCGCCGGACGGCTCGACGAAGTCGACGTGCGGGGCGGGCAGTTCGAACGTCTCCTCGCGGTTCACGGCGATCAGCCCGCGTTCGCCGAGCGTGATGATCACGGTGCGGGCGCCGAGCTCGAGCAAGCGCTCGGCCTGTCGGCGCGGATCGCGTTCGCCCGTGAGCGCGGCTGCTTCGTCGTCGTTCGGGACGAAGTAGTCGACCTCGGGCAGGACGCCCGCGACGTCGTCGAGCGACAGCGTCCGGTCCGCGGGCGCGACAACGTCGAAGACGACGCGCGTGCCGGCCTGCCGTGCCAGCCGTAGCTGCGCCGCGAGCTCGTCCTGCCGCAGCGCGGGCAACACGAGGAAGCCGCCGATGTAGAGCACGTCGGGTGCAGCGGCGAGTGCGGGCACGAGGTCGGCGGCGCAGAGCGCGGCGTTCGCGCCGAAGGTGTGGATGAAACGGCGGTCTTCTCCGCTCACGGAGATGATCACCGTCTTCGAGGTACCGAGCCCGGCGACGCGGCGGATGCCGGTCACGTCGAGGCCGGCCGCGCTCAGCTCGTCCTCGACGAAGGCGCCGAAGTGATCGTCTCCCACCTTCGCGACGACCGCGGCTCGCACGCCGAGCCGCGCGAGCGCGATCGCGGCGTTCGCGGCGCAGCCGCCGGTCTCGACCACGAAGTCGTCCGTCGTGACGAGCTCTCCCGCTTCGGGCAGGCGTTCGAGTGGCGGCACGAAAACGTCCGCGACGACGATCCCGGCGCAGACGACCGGTGGGCGGGCGCCGCTAGCCATCGACGACGGTTGCGCGCCCGATCTCGGGGTCGGTGAAGATGTCGAGCTCGTCGCGGCTCTCGGTCGAGAACTCGGAGACGATCGCGCCGTCAGACCCGGCCTGGAACCAGTGCAGCGTGCCGGGCGGGATCGTGTGCTGGTCGCCGGGGTCGAGGACGATCTCGTGCCAGACGGTGTAGGCGCCGCGGTCGGCGCGAGCAGGACGGCAGGCCGGCGTGGCCGTCGGCTCGCCGTCGGTGTAGAGGTAGACGCGACCCTGACGGCAGCGGAAGGTCTCCTCCTTGCCGGGCGTCCCGTCGAACGGCGGATGCAGGTGCTCGGGGCACGTCTGTTCGGGGAACATGACGAGCTCCTTCGCGCAGACTCGTTCGGTGTTCACGTAGACGACGACCTCGAGCCCGGTCTGCTCGAGCTCGGAGAGCCCGAAGTCCGCCACCTCGATCTCGCGCTGCTCGGCCGGGGTGAGCACGATGCCGGCGGCCGCGAGCGCCGCGGCTGCGCGGGCCCGGGCGTGCTCGATCTCGGTGCGGGTCAGCATGCTGGCTCCGGGCCGATCACACCCGCGAGGATAGGTCGGATCGCCGCGCGGCGGCGCCGGCAGCGGCCGTCGGTCCCCTCAGTCGAAGACGATGACGGCGCGGCCACGCAGGCCGCCGGCCTCCATCTGCCGGTGACCTCGAGGGAAGATGTGACGTGGCCAGAGCGTCCTGTTGACTCGCAGGCAACTTCAAGCCTCGGAAGGAGGCTGGCATGTCACGTGACGTATTGGAGCTCGATGCTCCGGTCGCGAAGGGCGCTAAGGCTGCCGAACAGCGTGAGCTGGACGCGCGTGTCCTCAGCGTGCTCGAACAGGCCATCAAGAGCGACGAGCAGCGGGCCGGCGCCGCCGCTCAGCTCGTACGGGAGTGTCGCCACGAGCGGCACCGGATCCTCGGCACGGCTCGCGAGGAGCTCACTGCCCACCGCAACCGCGAGCGCGAGTCGCGGCGCCGGCACGGCGTGTGGTCGGACGCGCAACGGATCGCGCGTCAGGTCGACTTCGTTCGCGAGGCGCAGAGCCTCGGCGTCGACACCGACGCGATCTTCGCGCTCA